>FWWM01004862.1_pt1 | contig 30514 bp, 29 predicted proteins | sample 2228351 | NCBI WGS metagenome assembly FWWM01 (sample SAMEA103939774, study PRJEB20133) | metagenome | reverse complement strand
GAGGAGATCAGGGCGCCGAGAAACGCCCCCGCAATCAGCAGCCGCTTGCGCATGGAAAAGCCTCCCCTCCACTTTCCCGGAAGGGCGCCGCCGTGGTCAAATAGGACTTCCCTCGGGGCCCGGCGCGCGGTATGATCAATGATGACGGATCTAAGGATGCGAATGTCCTATATTGGGACCTCGCCCTCCGGTCCGCTCGACCCGGCGGAGCTGCCGCCGCATTCACACTGCATGGCCGGTGGGGCCGCAGGACCCCCACCCAGAACAGGAGGTTTTATCCATGAGTACACTGGTCCCCCCTCACGGGAGCGACAAACTGAAACCGCTTCTGCTGGACGGCAAGGAGAAAGACGAAGAGCTCAAGAAGGCTCAGACGCTGAAACGGGTCCCGATGATGAGCCGCGAAACCAGCGACCTGATCATGATGGGTATTGGCGCCTTTACGCCGCTCGAAGGCTTCATGGGCAAGGATGACTGGCAAGGCTGTTGCGACGAGATGCGGATGCCCACCTACAACGGCCTCTTCTGGCCCATCCCGATCACGCTTTCAGCCGAAGAGGATCTCGCCGGCTCCATCAGCCTCGGCGAGGAGGTCGCCCTCTGGGACACCGAAACCGAGTCCATCATGGGCACCATGAAGGTCACCGAGAAGTACTCCATCGACAAGGAGCACGAGTGCAAGCAGGTGTTCCGCACCACGGACACCGCCCACCCCGGGGTGCAAAAGGTCATGGCCCAGGGTCCGGTCAACCTCGCCGGCCCGGTGAAGGTCCTCTCCGAGTCCTACTACCCGGAAATGTTCGCCATCTATCAGCGGCCCGCCGAAGCGCGCCAAATCTTCGAGGAGCGCGGCTGGAGCACGGTGGCCGCCCTCCAGCTCCGCAACCCGATGCACGCCTCGCATGCCTACCTCGCCTGGATCGCCATCGAGGTCTGCGACGGCGTTTACATCCACCAGCTCGTCGGCAAACTCAAGCCCGGCGACATTCCGGCCGAAGTCCGTGTCAAGGCCATCGACGCCCTCATCAACAAGTACTTCCGCAAGGAACGCGTCGTCCAAGGCGGATACCCGATGGAGATGCGTTACGCCGGACCGCGGGAAGCTCTGCTGCACGCCGTGTTCCGGCAAAACTACGGCTGCTCGCACCTCATCGTCGGCCGCGACCACGCCGGCGTGGGCGACTACTACGGGCCGTTCGACGCGCAGAAGATCTTCAACGAGATTCCCCAGGATGCCCTCGTGCTGCGGCCCCTGAACATGGACTGGACGTTCTACTGCTACGAGTGCGGCACGATGGCCTCGATGAAGACCTGCCCCCACGACTCCAAGGCCGTCATCGACGAGGACGGCAACTACAAAGGCGGCGCCCGGCTCCTGCTGTCCGGAACGATGCTGCGCAAACTGATGAGCGAGGGCAAGCCCGTCCCGCCGCAGTTCTCCAAGCCGGAAGTCATCGCCGTGCTGAAGGAGTACTACGACAGCCTCGAAGAGAAGGTTGAAGTGAAGCTCCACGGTATGGCCACCGGCGCCGCCCAGGAAAACAAGTAGCCGAACCGGAGGGGCGGGAGGCGCCGCCCCTCGGAAACCGCGCCGACGCGCCGGCTCCGCCGGGCGGCGGAGCCATTTTCGGAGAACTAGGCCCTTGACTCTGATTGGGAAGTCTGGTAAATAAATGACTTGGGAGATCAACTCGATTGAGTCGATAGGCTGATTCCATGAAAATCAATACCCGCGTCCGCTACGCCATCCGCATGATGGCGGATATCGCCAAAAACGGCAGCGGCGACCCCGTCCCCCTCAAGGACGTCGCCGAACGCCAGGGCCTCTCCAAGCTCTACCTCTCTCAGCTCGCCACCCCGCTGCGCAACGCCGCCCTGCTGCGCAGCGTCTGGGGCAACAAGGGCGGATACATCCTCGGCCGGCCGGCCGCCGAGATCAACCTCCTGGACATTATCGAGGCCGTCGACGGCCCTGTCGGCGTCATCGACTGCGTGGTCGACCCGTTCTCCTGTGACCGCATCGATTACTGTGCGTGCGTCGGGGTCTGGCGGGACATCAACAATGCCATCATCGGGATTCTGGAAAGCTACACTCTGGACGACCTGATCAAGCGGGGCGAGCCGCAGGGCCGCGCCGGCCTGGTGTGCTTCCCGCAGCTCAAGAAACAAGGAGTCTGATCGATGCCCCCGGTGCTCATCGCATTGGAACCGGTCGTCGCCAACATCGGCCAGGCGGCCGTTCGGCTGATCAAAGACGACCTCACCGCCCTCGATGTGGATGCTTTTGTTTTTTACGCCCGCGAAGACCTGGAACTCGGCTCGGGCTACGGCACGGCCATCCAGCAGCGCGGCGGGCCGTCGATCAAGAAGGAACTCGAGCAGATCGGCAGCCTCGAAATGGGCCAGGCCGTGATCACCGGCGCCGGCCAGCTCCGCGCCCGGCACATCATCCACGCCTGCGGGCCCAAATTTCACGAGCCGGATCTGGAATCCAAGCTACGCCGGTGCATGCGCTCGGCCCTGCGCGTGGCGGCCGAAAACGGGCTGCGAACCGTCGCCTTCCCGCCCATGGGCGCCGGCTTTTACGGGGTGCCGCGGGCACTCTGCGCCGATGTCATGCTCGGGGAGATTGCTGATTTCCTTCGACAGGAATCTTCGCTGCAAGAAGTCATTATTTGCACCATCGACGCGGCAGAGTTCAATGCCTTTAAGGACAAAGTGGCGGCATTGCGATAGCGGGAGACAGCAAACATGTACGAAACCAGTCCGTTGCTTCACTTCGCCGAAGATACGCTGCAAGTCTGGGCCTTATCGTTCATGGCGATCGTCTATGCCATCAAGATCCGCTGGATTCTGAAGTTTCCGGCCGCCAGGGACCGGCAGCAGCCGACCGGCTCGCAGCACACCGACGCCTCCAAGGGCGCGCTCTGGTCGCTCGGCGCCATCGCCATGCCTTGGCACATTGGAAGCTATCGCCAGCATCCGTTGCTCTACGCGCAGTTCGTTGTCTTTCATATCGCGGTGGCGGCCTCCATCGCCATGTCCTTCCTCATCCCGTACGGACCACACCTGATCGACAGCCCGGCCGCGGTGCTGACCCTCCAGCTCATCTTCGCCGCAGGCATCATCGCCGGCACGGCCCGCCTGGCACGCCGGATCATCAACCCGTACATGCGAGCGATCAGCTCGCCGGACGACTACTTCTCACTATTCCTGTTGATTGTCTGGCTCGGCGCCAGCATGCTGGCTGCGCCCAACACCCGCGAGGTGAGTGAAACACCGTTGCTGGCCTACTTCTTCCTGACGGCTTTCTTCCTGGTTTACGTCCCGTTCAGCAAGATCTCGCACTACATCTACTATCCGTTTGCCCGCTGGTATCTCGGCCGCACCCTGGGCCATCGCGGCGTCTACCCGCTGCGCCGTATCGCCGCCTGAGGAGATCTCGAATGCCCGACACACACGCAAGATCCTGGAAAGCTCAAACACTCATCGACAGGCTGCACGAGAAAACCAGCCGCCAGATCGTGCTCTCGCTGTCAGCTTGCGTGCACTGCGGCCTGTGCACCGACCAGTGCCACTACGTCCTGGCCAACCCCGGCGACGTCACCTATGCGCCGGCGTTCAAGGGCGACAAGCTCCGCAAGCTGTTCAAGGCGCACATTGACTGGACGGGCCGCGCCGTCCCTTGGTGGGTGGGCGCGCGCAGCGTCTACACGGACGAGGAGCTCGAGGAGCTCAAGGACACGGTCTTCGGCAAGTGCACCAACTGCCGCCGCTGCTCGCTCGCCTGTCCCATGGGGGTCGACATGGCCACCTTCAACCGCCTCGCCCGCGGCCTCCTCGTCCACGTCGGGGTGATGCCCGAAGGCGTCGCCGTCGTCGCCAAGGACCAGTGGGAAGTCGGCAACCAGATGGGCGTCCTCAAAGAGGATTACCTGGAGACTCTCCAGTGGATGGAAGAAGAGCTCCAGGATGAATTCGGCGATCCCAATATCAAGATCCCCATCGACAAGGAAGGCGCCGACGTGGTCTACACGATCAACCCCCGCGAAGCCAAGTACGACCCGCGCACCATCTCGGAGGCGGCCGCCATCTTCCACTTCGCCGGCGAGAACTGGACGATGACCTCGGAAGGCTGGGACATGACCAACTTCGGCCTCTTCAACGGCGACGACGAGCTCGGCGCCGCCTGCGCCCGGCGCGTCTACGAGGCCGCCAGGCAGATCGGCGCCAAGAGAATCGTCATCAGCGAATGCGGCCACGGCTACCGCTCCACCCGCTGTGAGGGCCCGAATTGGGGCAAAGTGGACGTCCCGATCGAGATGGAAAGCTCCATCATCACCATGACCCGCTACATCAAGGAGGGACGGATCAAAGTCGACAAGTCCAAGAACTCCATCCCGGTCACCTATCACGACTCCTGCAACATGGCCCGCAGTTGCGGCATGATCCAGGAGCCGCGCGAGCTCATCCACCTGGTTTGCAGTGACTTCCGGGAGATGTACCCCAACGGGGCCGAGAACTTTTGCTGCACCGGCGGCGGCGGGGCCATGTCCATGGCCGAGTACGCCCCGCGGCGCCTGAAGTCGGCCAAGATCAAAGCCGAGCAGCTCAAGGCCACCGGGGCCAAAATCGTCCTCACCTCCTGCCATAACTGCGTCGACGGGCTGTTCGACCTCATCCGCCATTACAAGCTCGACATGGAGGTCAAGCAGCTCGTCGACATGGTTTACAACGCCATGGTGGCGCCCGTTCGTGAGGAGGTGGTGGCTGTCGAAGCCGCCGTGCCGGCCGAGGCCGCGCCCGCCAAGCTCCTGGCGGGCTACAAGATCCTTGTCATCGACGACGAGCCCGACGTCCGCACCTACCTGCGGATGATCTTCAAGAATCAGGGCGCTGAAGTCATCGAAGCCCCGGACGCCAACCAGGGCATGCGGTCGATTCGCGACGAGAAGCCCGACCTGGTGACGCTTGACCTTGTCATGCCGCACAAAACCGGCGAGAAGCTCTACTGGGAGTTGCGCAAGGACGAGAAGTACGTCAGACTCCCGATCGTGATCGTTACCGGCTACGCGCGGATGGACAAGCCAACCGTCAACTTCCACGAGTTCATCCGCGAGAAACGGATCCCGGAGCCCGAGGCCTTCCTCGAGAAACCCATCGATCCGGAGGTTATCATCGACACGGCGGTGAAAATCTTGGCGGAGAAGATCCCCGTCAGTGACTGATCCGGGGCGGCCTTCGCCCGCCCCGGAGACCGGAACAAGGAGGCGGCGATGCCCGAGACTGTCCTCAAACGGCTTGACGTCGAGAACCTCTCCTGCGCCCGGCTGTTCGACGAGGTTCCCTGTTACATCTCGATCCAGGGGCCGGACTATCGTGTCCTGGAGGCCAATCGCAAAGTCATCGAGGACTTCGGCGATCCGGTCTCGCGCCACTGCTACGAGGTTTACAAAGGCCGTGCGGATCGCTGCCCTGAGTGCCCCGTTGCCCGCACCCTCGAGGACGGCAAAGAACACACCAGCGAGGAGATCATTTTCGACCGGCGCCGCCGCCCTCACAACGTCGTCGTCAACACCAAGCCCCTGCGTGACCGCGGCGGCGCCATCGTCGCCGTCATGGAGTTATTTACCGACATCACCGTCCAGAAGGAACTCGAGCACCGCCTCCACGACTCTCTGAGCCTCTTTCACAACCTCTTTGACGCCGTTCCCTGCTTCATCTCGGTGCAGGATCGCGAGCTGACCGTCATCCAGGCCAACCAGCGCTTCATGGACGCCTTCGGCAACCGGCTGGGCGGCCGCTGCTACACGATTTATAAGGGACGCTCCGAGCCCTGTCCCGAATGCCCCGTCGAACGCACCTTCCAGGACGGCCGGGTCCATCACAGTGAAGAGCTCGTCACCGACCGCCAGGGAAATCAGCTCCACGTGCTCACCCACACCGCCCCGCTTCGCGACGCCCGCGGCCGGATCACCTCGGTCCTGGAGGTCTCCACCGACATCACTGAGGTCAAGGAGCTTCAGAGTAAGCTCGCCTTCATCGGCCAGCTCGTCGCCGGCACTGCGCACAGCATCAAGAACGTCCTCGAGGGTCTCCGCGGCGGCGTCTACATCGTCAACATGGGCTTTCGCAACCAGAACCAGGAGGAAATCCGGACCGGCTGGGCGATGGTCGAGCGCAACGTCGAGCGTGTTTCCGGCATGATCATGGACATGCTGTACTGCGCCCGGGACCGCACCCCCCGCCGCCTCCCCGTCCCGCTGCCCACGCTGATCAAGGATGTCGTCGGGCTTTTCGCCCAGCGGGCCCGCGCGGCCGGCATTGCCCTGGAGACTGCCATCGCACCCGACCTGGCGACCATCCCCGGCGAGCCCAAGGACATCCACGCCCTCCTCGCCAATCTCGTCACCAATGCCATCGACGCTTGCTGCGCCGACGCCGACGAAAGCAAAGGGTTTAAGGTCGTCATTCGGGCGTTTCGCCAGGCCAGCGACGCCGTCATCGAGGTCGCCGACAACGGCGCCGGCATGGACGAGGAGACCCGCAGCAAGCTGTTCACGATGTTCTTCTCCACCAAGGGGGCCCAGGGCACCGGCCTCGGCCTGCTCGTCGCCCACAAGGTCGCCACCGAACACGGCGGCTCGATCGCGGTCTCCTCCCAGCCCGGCCAGGGCTCTACCTTTACTGTCCGCTTGCCGCTGGAGGTCGGCGCCCCGCTTCCTCAATAAGGGTCCGCCGTTTCGGACTGAGAGCGTACCCACAATCGCTCACAGGGGAATCCGTCGGCGACTCCCTTTATGCAAACGGTTGCGCGCGGCTGTCCGCACTCACCCGCCTGCCGCGCTAGGGATTCGGGCCGAGCTTCTCCAGCGGCCAGTACACGAACACCGCTTTGCCGTAAATCTGCCGGCGGTGCACCGGACCCCAGCTCCGGCTGTCATTCGAGGAATTGCGGTGATCGCCCAGCACGTAATAGTGATCCGGCGGGACCTCCACCGGAGGGCGCGACTGCCGGTCCCGGTATTGTGCGGGCACGTAGTCTTCCCTCAGCGGCGTCCCATTGACGTAGACCGTTCCCTCCCGGATCGCCACCCGGTCCCCCGGCAGCCCGATCACGCGCTTGATGTAGGACTTCTCGGGATCGCCGGCAAACCAAAACACGCCCAGGTCGCCGCGCTGGACTTCGCCCAGGCCGAACCGGTAGGTAAACTTGTTGATGAAGATTCGCTCCTGGTCAGCGAGCGCCGGCATCATGCTGGTGCCCTCGACCTTCACCGGCTGGTAGATGAACAGGATCAGCACGACCGCCATGATGACCGAGATCGCCAGGTCGCGCGCCCAGGCGTACGGCCCGCCGAACAGTGATTTCCGCCGTGTCTTTCCCAGACCAGCCTCCATCGGAGTCCGAGCTTTCTTTTCATTATATTAGGCCATGCCGGGCGCCTCCGCGCTGATTATCCCCGCCCTCAACGAAGAGGCCGTCATCGCCTCCACCCTCGCCGCCATTCCGCCATCGCTGTTTGATACCGTCATCGTCGCCGACAACGGCTCGACCGACCGCACCGCCGAGATCGCCCGCGCGGGCGGCGCGGTCGTCGTCCGCGAGCCTCGGCGCGGCTACGGCGCCGCCTGTCTCAGTGCGCTCGCCGGCCTCCCGCCCGAGGTCGAGATCGTCGCCTTCATGCAGGCCGACGGCTCGGAAGATCCCCGGGAGGCGCAGCGCCTGCTCGCCCCGATTCGCAATGGACAAGCCGACCTCGTCCTCGGGGCCCGCGTCCCCGCCCACGCCGAGCCGGGCGCTCTGGAGCCGCACCAGCGCTTCGGCAACTGGCTGGCCACCGCCCTCATCCGGCTGATCTACGGCCGGCGCTACGCCGACCTCGGCCCCTTCCGCGCCATCCGGCGCGACGCGCTTCAGCGCCTGGGCATGCGCGACCGCGGCTACGGGTGGACCGTCGAGATGCAAGTCCGCGCCCTCCAGCATCGGCTGCGCGTCCTCGAGGTCCCCGTCTCTTACCGCCGCCGCCGCGGCGGCCGAGGCAAGGTCTCCGCCAGCCCCAAAGCCAGCCTACTGGCCGGCGTGAAGATCCTATGGACGGTCGTCCGCCTGGCGTTCGACCGGCCGAGACGCTGACTCGCCGTCTGTTACTCCGCCTCCAAGTCCTTCCCCGTCAGCAAACGCGCCAGAACCGGCACGGGCAGCGCCCCGGCCCGCAGCGCCCGCTGGTGAAACTCGGCCAGGGAGAAGGAAGCCCCCTTCTCGCGCCGGTATAACTTCGCCAGCCGATGCCAGTCCCGCCACCCGACAAAGTACGTCGCCAACTGGCACGAGGACAGCTTCGCCCGCTGGAGCTTCGCCGCCGCCTCTTCCCTCTCCTGGAACGTCTGCTCCAGCATCAGCGACATCGCCTCGTCGTCGCTCATGCCCAGCGTGTGCAGCCGCACGTCCAGAATCGCGTTGGCGATCATCCGGAGTTGTTGCTTGAGAAACGTCAAGCGGAGTTCCGGACTCCCGTCGAGGTAACCGTGATCGAGCAGCATCTCGGTCGAATAGACCGCCCAGCCCTCGATGTACGGTCCGTTGCCGTAAATCGCCCGCAGCAGGCGCCGAGACTCCGGCTCGATGCGGTTGGCATACTCGAACTGGACATAGTGGCCCGGCATCGCCTCGTGGATCGTCAGCAGCTTCAGCCCATAGAAGTTGTACTCCCGCAGCTTCGATTCGACGCGCTCCTTCGGCCAGTCTTCCGGAATCGGCGTCAGCCAGTAGAACGCCCCCAACTGCGGCTCCAACGCGGGCGCCGGATTGAAACCGCCCACCGCGTAAATCCCGCGCATGAACTCCGGCGTCTCGATCACCTGAAGGTTCTCGCGCCCAGGCAGCTTCAGCAATCCCTTCGCCAGGACGAATTCCGTCGCCTCGCTGAGATCCCGCCGCGCGTCCGCGAAATAGCTCGCCGGCGTGGAGTGCCGCTGGGCGATTTTGTCCAAAACCTCGCGCACGACCTTGTTCAGATCCTCGCGGTCGCGGCGGGCCGGATACAGCTTCCGGTGCAGCGGCCGGGCGATTTCCATCATCTGCCTCCGTACCGCCTCCAACTCCGCCTCCGCCGCCGCCAGCACTTGCTCGGGGGTACTGTCAGTTGCCAGCACGTACCGGAATTTGCGCGCGTACTTCTCCTTGCCCAGCCGCCAGTCGGAGGTGCGTTGGGCCAGCTCGCCCGCCAAGAACTCGTCGAAAGCCCGGAAGGCTTCCAGCGCCTTCGCCGCCGCGCGGTCGTAGCCGGCGCGCAGTTCCGCCGGGACCGCTCCGCGCAGCACCTTGTCCACGAGCCGGATATTGCCCGCCAGTTCTTCCCGCGCCACCCGGTTCCATATCTCCGGCGCGTCCACGAGGTTCGCCTTGGCCTGCGCCATCAGCGCCGGCATTTTTTCCAGGCGGGCGATGATGTGCCGGAACCGTTCCCCGAGCGGCGCATACTCCCTTACGAACGGCTCGAACAGCGCCGTCCCGGCCAGCTCAACGTACAGCGTCGGCTTGTGTTTGTAATTCTGGATCGTGTCCAAATCCAGCAACCCCAGCTCGATCTGGTCGCTGAGGAGCTGATAGTCGGCCCGCTCCTCGGCGTCCAAACTATCGAGGACGACCTCGGATTGGAGCCGGCGGCGGAAGCCCCGGTAGAACTGCCGCTGACGCTGGAGCGCCGCCTCGCTGTAGTCGTCCAGCAGCTCGTCCAGCGGCAAGCCGTCGTGACGGTGATACCCGGCGCTCGTGGCCGTCACCGGCGACATCGCCAGCGTCGAGTAAACGAACTGGCTTGTCAGATCGCTGAAGTTCGCCCGCCGGGGCGTCGATTGGCAACCGAGCAACGCCATTGCAGTCGCAATCACAATTCGGCTACGAGACATGGTTTGACCGCGCGGCTTACGGCAGCGCCGCCAGCATCCTTTCGATATCTTCCGGGCTGATGTAAAAATGGGGCGAGCTGCGCACCCAGCCCTGGCGCGCCGCCGTCACCACGCCGGCCTGGCGCAGATTCCGCACCACCAACCGGCTGTCCACACCCTCCTTGCGAAATGTTACAATTCCCGATCTTCTCTCCCGCTCCCCTTCCCCCATCACGGTGTACCCCATCCGCCGCACCCCCTCGGCCACCTGCATCGCCCGCTCCAGAACCTCGTGCCCGATCTCCTCCATCCCTACTTCCAGCAACAATTCGATCGCCGCCCGCAGCCCGAAACAGCCGATCGTGTTCAACGTCCCGCATTCGTACCGGCCCGCGTCCGGCCGCAGCGTCATGTCGCGCGACGCGTAGTCGGCGTAGTGCGCCACATTGGTCCAGCCGAATTCCACCGGCTCGATGAGATCCTGCACGTCTTTTTGTATGTATAAGATGCCGCAGCCCTCCGGCCCCAGCAGCCACTTGTGCCCGTCGGCCGACAGCGCGTGAATCCGCGCCCTGCGGACATTGACCGGAAAGGCCCCCAGACCCTGGATCGCATCCACAAAGAACAGGCAGCCGTGCCGCGCGCAGATCTCGCCGATGGCCTCCAGATCCACCCGGTATCCGCTTAGATAGTTTACAAAGCTGATCGCCAGCAGCCGCGCGTCCCGGCAGGCTTGCTCGACCGTCTCCAGCGGATCCGTGATCGACAGCCATTCCACCTTTACTCCCTTCTTCGCCAGCCGGATCCAGGGGTAATAGTTCGCCGGAAACTCCTCGCGAAACCCGACCACCTTGTCGCCGGCCCGCCAGTCGATCCCCGCGGCCACCGTGGCAATCCCCTCGGATGTGTTCTTGACAATGGCAATTTCGCCCGGCTCGGCGCCGATCAGCCTCGCCGCCGCCACCCGCAGCCCGTCGTAGGCTTCCAGCCACTCGGAGTAGTGCAGCGAGCCGAATTCGCATGCATCCGTGGCGAGCCGCTGCATCGCTTCCGCCGCCGGGCGCGCCAGCGGCGCCACCGCCGCGTGGTTCAGGTAGATGACGTTGCGCGTGACTGGAAAACGATCACGGTAGCGTTGCCACGCCGGAGCGCCTTTTGCCTTCGTTTCGTAACCCACTACGAAAACTATACGTTAATTAGGTTAGAGGCCGCCGGTCCCGGGTTGAGGGGGTTGGGGATGCTGGTTTCTCTCGGGAGGCGGGCCTATAATGAGTACAGGAGCGATCCTGGGAAGGAGTCGGAAATGAGTCGTCGTTCGCAAGCCAACGTCGCTGTCCTGGCGGCGTTCGCCCTGATGTTCCCGCTCGGGGCATTCGCCAAGGACAAGAAGAAGGATCCCGAGGAGATCGGCAACCGCGATGTCGGCAAGGGCGTCAACTTCTACTCGCTGGAAAAGGAGATCGCCCTCGGCAAACAGTACGCCCAGGAGATCGAACGCCAGGCCAAAATCGTCGATGACCCCATCATCTCTGAGTACGTCAACCGCGTCGGGCAGAACATTGTCCGGAATTCCGACGTCAAGATCCCGGTCACCATCAAGGTCATCGACAGTGATGAGGTCAACGCCTTCGCTCTTCCCGGCGGCTTCTTCTTTGTCAACACCGGCCTCCTGTTGAGGGCGGAAACGGAAGCCGAACTGGCCGGCGTCATGGCCCACGAGATCGCCCATATCGCCGCGCGTCATGGCACCCGCCAGGCCACACGGGGCACCATCGTTAACCTCGCCTCGATCCCGCTCATCTTCATGGGCGGCTGGGCTGGCTACGGCATCCGCCAGGGCGCCAGCGTCCTGATCCCGATGGGTTTCCTCAAGTTCTCCCGCGGCTTCGAACGCGAAGCTGACCTACTCGGCTTGCAGTACCTCTATAAGGCCGGCTACGATCCCACCGCTTTCGTCGAATTCTTTGAAAAGCTCCAGGCCGCCGAAAAGCGAAAACCGGGTACGATGGCCAAAATCTTTTCTTCACACCCGCCCACCGGTGACCGCATCGAGTTCGCTCAGAAAAACATTGAGGAAATCCTCAAGGCCAAGCCCGAGTACGTAGTCACCACCTCCGAGTTCAACAAGGTCAAGGATCGGCTCATGGCCATGAACAACCGCCGCGGCGGCCAGGAGGAGGATCCCAACCGGCCGCGGTTGCGCAAGAAAGGTTCCGGCCGCGTCGACTCGGAAGGCAACGAGATCCCGACGGCCGAGGATGAAGAAGAGCGGCCCACCCTGAAGCGCCGCTAGCTGCTCCCTGACGGAGGGAGGTCCCCATCGGGCTCCGTGTGCGCCGGCACACCCGACGGTGGCCTCCCCCGCCGCCGGAAAGCGGCATCTCACCCGGAAAAACTAAAAGACGTATTTCAGCCCGAACTGAATCCGCCGCGGCTCGTCCGCGTCGGTGATCTTGCCCACGTTGGCCGTCCCAAAGGCCGTGTTCGGACGCCCGAATGCCGGCGTGTTGGTGAAGTTGAACGACTCGAAGCGGAATTGCAGCGAGTGGCCTTCCCACGGCATCAGGAACCGCCGCGACAGCGAGAAGTCCAGGTTCACCCGCCCCGGACCCCAGATCAGGTTCCGCCCCGCCGGGTCGATCTGCCCTTCCGGCCCCGGCACCACCGCCTCGGTGTTGAACCACCGGTCGATCGTCCGCTCCGACGCCGGCAGATTCACGTCGGCCACGAACCGCCCCCGGTTCGCCCCGCCCACGTTCGTCGTGTCCACGTTGATCGAGTGGCTGTCCGGCGTGCCCCCCAGCGCCGAGAAGATCCCCCCGATCTGCCAGTCGCCGAAGAGCCACCGCCCCACCCCATTCGACAGGTACGGCTTGCCCCGGCCGAACGGCAGCTCGTAGACCGCGCTCATCACAAACGCCAGCCGCCGGTCCAGCGACGCGTTGCCCCGGTCGTAACGCCGGTCGTAGGTGAAGGCCACCTGTGAGGTCGCCCCCTGGAACAGATTCTCGTTCGAGTAGTCGATGTTATGCGACCAGGTGAACGAGCCCAGAAACGTCAGCCCCCGCGTGAAGCGCTTCTCCGCCTTCACCGTCAGCGCGTTGTAGTTGGCGTTCAGAAACAGCGCGCCCCGCAACGTGACGCTGTTGAAAAAGGGCCGGATCGCCCGCTCCTGCCAGCGAATCGTCGGATGCGGCGTCAGCGGGAGGTTGATGTTCATCGCCTCGGGAATCTGCGACGTCGCCGAGCCGTTGTAGCCGATCGTCAGCAGCGTGTCAAAACCCAGCTCCCGCTGGATGTCAAAAAACCACTGCGCCGCATAGAACTGCGGCCAGGCGCCATCCTGGTAGGTGGTGGCATCCAATCCGCTGCGCGGCAAACCGGTGCGGGTCACCGGCGGGAAGCCCTTCTGCACGATCAGCTCGGTGAAATCCCGCGGCTGGGCCGCCGTGAATTCGTTCGAAAACGGCGCCCCCGTGGCAAACCGCGCAAACTCGGTCTGCACGTTGTCGTACTCGCCGTAGAAGAATCCCGCGCCGGCCCGCACCACAGTCCTGTCGTTGACCCGATAGGCCAGCCCGGCCCGCGGCGCAAAGTTGTTCCGGTCCACCTGGCCGCCCCCGGTGTCCGAACTGCTCGCCGGCCGCACGAAGAACGGCAGAAACTCCTTCTCCCCCCAGGCGCCCGGCGTGCCCGGCTTCAGCCCCTCCCCGGCGCCGAACGGCCGCCCGTTCACCTCCGTCAGAAAGCGGCTGATCGTGCTGTTCAGCGGATGCGTGTCCGGGTCCGGGAACCTCGGCAGCCCGTACAGCTCGTAGCGAACCCCCAGGTTCAACGTCAGCCGGTTGGTCAGCTTCCAGTCGTCCTGCACGAACAAGCCCCAGTACGAGGCGATGTACTCCTCGCCGTTCGGCCAGCCCCAGGTGGCGTTGTTCGCCCAGCCCAGCAGCATGTCCGCCAGCCCGGAGCCGGTCGCGCCCCGGCTCTTGGCGTCGTTCGGCTTCTGCGCCGTGTACACCCCGCTGAAGTTGAACCGCCCCCGCCGGTGCCGCGACGGCGACCGCGGCATATCCGTCCGCCGGTACTCCACCCCGAACTTCAACGTGTGCCGGTTCTTGATAATCGAAAAGCTGTCGCCCAGTTGCAAATTGTCCAGCTTGTTGATGTTCGGCCAGAAGCCCCGCGGCCCCACCTGCGCAAAGCCGCCGCTCGGGATGAACAGCGCAAAGCCGTGGTTCAGGCCGTCATTCAACGCATCCCCCGGCGCCCCCTTGATGCCGAACTTCTCGTTCAGCGGCTCCTGGATCGGTATGTCGAACTTCGTCGGAAAGTGGGTGTAGCCGAACCGCAGCTCGTTGAACATCGTCGGCCCGAGACTCGAGGTCAGCGCCGCCGCCCAGTTCTGGCCCGGCAGGTCGATCGTCTGCCCCGTGCCCCCCACCGCCGGCAGCGGCAGCGGCCCCGGATCATCCACAAACTCGTCCCGGATCGAGTACCGCCCGAAGGCCCGCGTCGAGTTGCTGATGTTCCAGTCCACCTTCATGTCGTACTGGTGCGAGTCGATCTTCTTGCTCGGCGAGAAGAAAAAGTTGTTCCGCGTGTTCTCCGGACCCCCAATGTTCGGCTCCGGATACAGCTCCACAATCCGCTTCGCGACCGGGTCAAACCGACTCGCCGGAATCACAAAGCCCGGAAACGGCTGCCGCACGCCCCCCGCCAGCGTCAGCGGATCGTAGATCTCCCGGTTCGGAGCCGGCTCATTGGAAAAGTCCCCGCCCCGCGCCGCCAGCGTCGGCACCGACGAGGTGAAGCTCCGCCCCGTCCGGTCCAGGGTGCTCTGCCAACTGAAAAACCCGAACAGCTTGTTCTTGACGAACGGCCCCCCCAGCGTCGCCCCAAACTGGTTCCGCCGCAGCGTCGGCTTCTTCGCCCCCGCCCGGTTGGCGAAGAAGTTCGTCCCGTCCAGCTTGTCGTTGCGCAGAAACTCGTAGGCCGACCCGTGCAGCTCGTTGGTCCCCGACTTGGTGTTCACGATCACCTTCGCCCCCATCCGGTAGCCGTACTCGGCCGACATGTTGTTCGTCACCACCTTGAACTCGGCGACCGCGTCCACTGACGGCTTGGTCGCCTGGTTCTGGAAGCCCAGCGCCCCGCCCGAGTTGCGCGACGAGTTGTCCGCCCCGTCCAGCAGCACGTTGGTCTGCGCCGCGTGCATGCCCACGGCCAGAATGCCGCCTTCGCCGCCCGACTCGCCGTCATGCCGCGTGCCCTTGCCCAGCTCCCGCGACGGCAACACCCCCACCGCAAACCGCGCCAGCTCCAGATAGTTCCGCCCGTTCAGCGGCATCTCCAGAATCCGCTTCGAGTCGATCACCTGGCCGACTTCGGTCCGCTCGGACTGCAGCAACTGCGCCGCCGCCGACACCTCGACCACCTCGGCCACCGCCCCTACGCTCAGCCGGAAGTCCAGCCGCATCGTCTGCGCCACCTCCAGCCGCACCCCCGGCCGCCCCGACGGCGCCATCCCTTCGCTGGTGCAACTGACCGTGTACGGCCCCGGCGGCAGCGACGGGATCATGTAGAAACCCACCGCATTGGCCGTCGCCCGGTACTCCACGCCCGTGTCCCGGTTGACGGCCTTCACCTCCGCCCCGGGAATCACCGCCCCCGTCGTGTCTGTCACAACGCCCTGGATCGTGCCCGTCGTCTGGGCCGCCCCCATCGACGCCATGAGCAGAAGAACCAACAGCGTGCAAAGCGCTTGTCTGGACATTTCACTCACCCTTCACTAGACGATATTCGTATCAGCGGAACTCCCCGGAGCCGCCTCCCCCACCGGCCGCCTGCGTGCGGTTCTCGCTGCGAGACCGGGACTCTGGTCTCTCAGCTTGAATATACGCACGGTGAGGCGAACTTGCAAGCGTTCGTGGCCCGAAACCGGGCTGTTCCGCCAACCAGCGTCCCCCAACGCATCGTGACGCGACGACTGAGTGTTGTGGGCCCGTCCAGTACGCAGGACCCCTCTGAAAACCGACCGCGAACACCCGTCCGGCGCGGCCCGGCCGCCCTGGCGCGCCAGCTTCACCACGCCGCCAGCAATGATAGGCAGCGATAATAGCATCCAGGGGGGCGTGTGGTGCGCTTCCGGTTCGGGCCGGGCGGCGCTCCTGTGTCCGCCGCTCGCAAGTTATGAAACACCGGATCCTGATCGTCGAGGACGAAGACAAGCTGCGGCGCGTGCTCCAGCTCCAGCTCGCCTCAGCCGGCTTCGAAGTGGATCAGGCGCGCACCGCCGAGGAGGGCCTCCGGCTGGCGGACCAGGCCGACGTCGTCCTGACCGACCTCCGCCTGCCCGGCATGGACGGGCTGGAGTTGATCACGAACATCCGCCGCCAGAACTCGCGGACTCCGATCATTGTCATGACCGCCTTCGGCACGGTCGAGAACGCGGTCGAGGCCATGAAGGCGGGGGCGATGGATTTCCTGCCCAAGCCGTTCTCCATGGAGCACCTGATGACGGTCGTCCACAAGGCCCTCGAAATGCGCGCCCTCCGCGACGAGAACCTCAAGCTGCGCGAGGAGTTGGGGCGGCGCTATGAATTCAGCAACATCATCGGCCGCAGCCCGGCCATGCAGGAAATCTTCGCCACCATCGAGCGGGTGGCTCCGACCCGAGCCACCGTTCTGCTGGCCGGAGAAAGCGGCACCGGCAAGGATCTCATCGCCCGCGCCATCCATTACCACTCGCCGCGCCGCGACCGCCCGTTCGTCAAGATCAACTGCGCCGCTATCCCGGAAAACCTCATGGAAAGCGAACTGTTCGGCTATGAGAAGGGCGCTTTCACCGGCGCCGTCAGCAGTAAGCCGGGCAAGTTCGAGCAGGCCGACACGGGCACCGTCTTCCTCGACGAGATCGGCGACGTCCCCCCCGGCATCCAGGTGAAGCTGTTACGCGTGCTCCAAGAGCGTGAGTTCGAGCGCCTCGGCAGCAACAAGACCCGGCAGATCGACGTCCGGGTTATCGCCGCCACCAACGCCGATCTGCGCGCCGCCCTGGAAAGCGGCGAGTTCCGCGAGGACCTGTACTACCGGCTCAACGTGGTCCCGATCAACCTCCCCCCGCTGCGCGAGCGCCGCGAGGACATCCCCGCCCTGGCCCGGCATTTTGTCCGGAAGTATGCCGCCGAACTCAACCCCCGCGTGACGGAGATCTCCGACGAAGCCATCGAGTTCCTGATGAATCAGCGCTGGCCGGGCAATGTGCGCGAATTGGAGAACGTGATCGAGCGCAGCCTGGTGCTGTGTTCCTCCGAGCGCCTCGAAGTCAGCGACATCCGCCTGGATGCGCCGCCGAAACCCGCCTCGCCCGCCGGCGAGGCCTTCCTGCCCGAAGGCGTGACATTGCAGGAGCACGAGCAGAACCTGATCCGCAAAGCGCTCGAGCTGGCCAAGGGCAACAAGAGCCAGGCGGCCCGCCTGCTCGGTCTCACCCGCAACGCCTTCCGCTACCGCCTGTCGCAAATGGGGCTGGATAATTAACTGCCCGTCGGGGTATACTAGGCAAACCCGAAGGGAGGTTACTAGTCGTCTCCGGGGAATTCACGCATCTCACTCAACAAAGGAGGGGAATTCGATGAAACTGACGATTGCCGGGGGTGTCTCTCTGGCCATGTTCCTGGCCGTGCCCGCCGATCCGGCTGAGCCGCAAGGCAAGGCCGTCTACGAGGACACATGCAAGCAGTGCCACGGCCCGGAAGGAAAGGGTGACGCGATGGCGGACAAGTTCTACCAGGTCCGAATCCCGCGCCTGAATTCCGACTACGTGCAAAACAAGACGGACGGCGAAATCCGGGAAATCATCACCCGGGGGAGGCGGAAAATGGCGCCGGTTCGCGCCGGACGTCCGAGCGTGGAGCACCGCCTGGATCCCAAATCGGTCGACGCCGTCATCGCCTACATCCGCACGCTGAAGAAGTAGCGGCCGGCGCGGTCATTATCTTAACCGAGAATCGCGATCAACCCGAGGAACATCTTCACAAACGCCGCGGCCGTCAACGCCAGACAGACGTAGGCAGCCCGGCGCCAGAGCTTCTCTTTCCAGTCCCGCACCAGCCGGGGTGTGTCGGCCAAGTAGCCGACGGCGAAGCCGCCCGCCAGCCCGCCGATATGCGCCGCATTGTCGATCATCGGCAACATGAGCCCGAAGATCAATCCGTAGATGGCCCAGCGTACATACATCGACTTGATCGCCGCGCCGGCCGATGTCCGCTGGGTGACGCCCAGCGCGATCATCGCCCCGATCAGCCCGAACAGCGCGGCCGAGGCCCCGACCGAGATGCCCGGATTCCACATCGCGCTCGCCAGAAACCCGGTCACCGTCGAGACAAAATAGATCACGAGCATGCGATGCGTCCCGTAGAAGAACTCCACCGTCGTTCCCAGGTCAAACAGCACCCAGGAGTTCATGAGGAAATGCAGGATCCCGGCGTGCAGGAAGCCGGCCGTGATCAAGCGCCACCACTCGCCTTGGGCGAAGACCCGGAGGCTGTGCTTGGCCCCGAAGAACAGCAGCGTCCGGGAATCCAGCCCCAGAAAGGCGTTCTCGTGGCCGGCCCGCATGCTGAGCACGACCATGACCAGATACAGTCCGAAATTCAGGGTGAGGATGATGAACGTAGTAAACCGGGCTTCCGAGATCAGCCCGCCCAGTGCCGCGCCCGGCCACCGCAGGTCGACCGCCCGGGGGCCGAGCTCGACCTCGCAGTAGGGACAGGTCTTGTCCTTGATCGTGATGAAGGCCCGGCAGTTCGGGCACATGCGGCGCTTTTCCACTTCCGCCATTGTACAATCCCGCCGTTCTGTGAACCGGTCATAGCCATCGGCGGGCGGCCCGGTCTTCGGCGGCCCTCTGCTACAATCAGGGGTTCGGATGTGCAAGACGGAACGGGAGTTGCGCCAGGACATTGTCGATGTTGGGCGCCTTATCTACCAGAAGGGGTGGGTGGCGGCCAACGACGGCAACATCAGTGTGCGGCTGGATCCGGAGCGAGTGCTGTGCACGCCGACGGGCGTCAGCAAGGGGATGATGCACCCGGACGACCTGATCGTCTGCGACATGAAAGGCAACAAGCTGCTGGGCCAAAAGGAGCGGACCTCGGAAATCGCCATGCATCTGACGGTGTACGAGCTGCGGCCGGACATCCATGCCGTGGTCCACGCGCACCCGCCGGTGGCCACCGGATTCGCCACGGCCGGACGGGCGCTCACCGAAGCGCTGCTACCGGAAGTGATCATCGGCCTTGGATGCGTCCCGCTGGCACCCTACGGGCTGCCGGGGACAGCGGCGCTGACCGAGCCCATGCTGCCGCTCATCCCCAAGTACGACGCCCTGCTGATGGCGAACCACGGCGCCGTCTGTTACGGCGAAGACGTCTACAAGGCATTCTTTAAGATGGAGACCGTCGAGCACTACGCCAGGATCGCGCTGGTGGCCCGGCTGCTCGGCGGCCCCACCGTGCTGCCCCGGAGCGAAGTCGAGAAGCTGCTCGAAGCGCGGACGCGATATGGCGTCAAGGCCAAGGTCAGCGGGGAGCCGGGGTGTCCGGTGGCGGCCGAAGAAGTAAGTTACCCTCAGCAACGTTACGAGGTGACCCGGGAGGAACTCATTGCTCTGGTCAATGAGGCCCTGCGGGCACGAGGAATGGTGTAAGGATTCTTTCAGCGATTTGTTTGGAGGTTGAATGGGCGAAGCGCTAGGAATGATCGAAACGCGGGGCTTGGTGGCCATGATCGAGGCGTCGGACGCGATGGTCAAAGCCGCCAACGTGACCCTGGTGGGCTGGCAGAAGATCGGCTCCGGCTACGTCACGGCTCTGGTGCGGGGCGATGTGGCTGCGGTGCGGGCGGCGACGGATGCCGGGGCCGCCGCCGCACGCCGGGTCGGCGAGTTGATCGCGGTCCATGTGATTCCGCGGCCCCACCCGAGCCTGGAGGACGTCCTGCCGATCGGCAAGAGCGGCGGCACGGGCAAGTAACCCGCCGCCGGAGTCTCCGAGGTTGCAATTATGATTCTGGCCCGCGTCGTCGGCACCGTCGTCGCCACCCGAAAGGATCCGCGCCTGGAAGGCAAGAAGCTCCTCATCCTGAAACCCATCTCTCCGCAAGGGCAGGAGGAGAGCGGGTACGTGGTGGCGGTGGACACGGTGAGCGCCGGCTATCGCGAGACGGTGATCGCCGTCTCGGGCAGCTCCGCCCGGATGGCCGAGGGATGCAAGGACCGTCCGGTGGACACCTCGATCGTCGGCATCGTGGACACCGTCAGCCTCGATGAGCCTTGAGAGGCACGAGCGCGATGCAACTGGGCAAAGTGATCGGCCGTGTCTGGTCAACGGTCAAGAACGCCGGCCTGGAAGGGCAGCGCTTGCTGCTGGTGCAGCCGGTTGATGCGCGCGGGCGGCCGCATGGGCGGACGATCGTCTGCACCGACCCGACCGGGTCGGCCGGGGCCGGTGAGCTCATCTACTGGGTGCGGGGCCGGGAGGCGGCCCACGCCTTTCTCCCGGCTGAGGTGCCTTCGGACAACTCGATCGTGGCCATCGTCGATGAGCTGCACCTGGAAACGGAGGCCGAATGCTGATCGCCCGGGTCATCGGCGAGGTGGTCGCCACGCGAAAACACGCGTCGCATGAGGAGCGCAAAGCGTTGCTCGTGCAGCCGGTAGACCTTGCCGGCAACGACTTCGGAAATACGCTCGTGGCGCTGGATGCCGTTGATGCGGGCGTCGGGGACCGAGTATTGGTCACCGTCGAGGGTTACAGCGCCATGAGCAGCGTCGGCCGCGTCCTGGCTCCCATCGACTCAGCGGTGATCGGCGTGATCGACCATATCGAGCTTCTTCCGGGGCTGGGTTCGCCGGCGGGAGCGGAAGATCAGCAGCCGTATACTGATACCCCCGATTAGAGCCAGCTTTACCACTTCCAACACGGAGTAGGCGTTATGCAGCCGCCAGAAGTTCGCCCGCTCCACGCTCTCCACCTCGGGCGGGGTGAAATCGATGATGCGCCCCAGCGAAGTGAGCTGGGGCGTCAGAAGCCAGTGCTCGATAGCGACGAGCAGCAGCAAAAGGATGCCGCCGGCCAGGTAGAGCCTGTCGCCGCTCGTCCCATACCACAGCGCAGCCACCACGCCGAGCGCCAGCGCCAGTTGCGCTGATTCCCACGCGTCGAAGTAGTGCCGGTTCAGCTCGGAAACCTGGTGCCGCAGCAGCATCCGGGCCGAGTCCGGGCCGAGCGTCTCCAGATACGGCCGCGCCGAAATGTGAGGCGTTTCGAGCAGCCGGTCAACGCCCTGGAAATTCCCGATGGCCACGGCCATCATGAACAGGCTGCCCGCGATCCACATTCCCAGCAGCATGGCGGCGAACCGGCGTGTGTGCATGGCGTAACCGTACAGTCTACCCCACGGCGGGCGGATTCTGTGCCAGAATCATCGCATGTCTGGTCCCAATGTGTCCCGGATGAACCGCCGGCTTTGGCTGGCCGGCGCCGCCTCGGTGGCGTTCGCACGGCCGGCGGAAAACGTTCCCGTCCGTTTACCCCGGAAGGTTCGTGTCGCTGTATTGGGCCTGGACGGCCACACGGGCGAGATCCTGAATCCCTTACCCCGGCTTCCCGACGTCGAAGTGGTGGCGGTGTCGGATCCGAAACCGGCGGCGCTGGCGGCTGCGCGGCGCCGGCCCGCGCTCGCGTCGGCCCGGCAATACGATGACCACCGGAAGATGCTCGAAGCCGAACAGGTCGATGTCGTCGGCGTTTGCAACCCCAACGGCGATCGGGCGGCGGCAATCCTCGACTGCGTCCGGCGCGGCCTCCACGTCGTGGCGGAAAAGCCGCTCGCGCTCACCCGCGCCGACCTGGACCGCATCAAGGACGAGGTCAAGCGCCAGGGCGTGCACCTCTCAATGCTGCTGCCAATGCGCTACTCGCCTCCCTACCTGGCGATTAAGCAGATCGTCGAAGCGGGCGAGATCGGCGAGCCGATCCAGCTCTCCTCCCAAAAGTCCTACAAGGCCGGCGATCGTCCCGCGTGGATGCGCCGCCGCGCCAGCTTCGGCGGAACGATCCCGTGGATCGGCATCCACATGATCGACTTGATGCGCTGGACCAGCGGCCGCGAATTCACTGAGGCGTTCTCGATGACCGCCCATGTGCTGTTCCCCCAGCTCGGCGACATGGAGAATGTCACCGCCAGCGTCTTTCGGCTGGACAACCAGGGCCTGGCGATCCTGCGCATGGACTACCTGAGGCCCGAAACCGCCGCCACGCACGGGGATGACCGCCTGCGGCTGGCTGGCGCCGCCGGCGTCGTGGAATACCAGGCCTCCACCGGCGTGACGCTGATCACCGCCAGCGCCGCCGAGCGGCGCATCACCGAGCTGCCGCCGGCGCGCTCGCTGTTCATCGAGTTCCTCGAATCGGTCTATCTTGGCAAGCCGCCGAGCCTGACCCTGGCCGATATCTACCGGGTCAACGAGATCACCATCGCCGCCCAGGAGGCCGCTGAACGCGGCGCAGTCGTGCGCTGCTGAGGCTCGCCGAACGGCGCCGGCCCCGGCTTGCGATACAATCGCCATGCATGAGAACCTCCCGCCGCTTTCTGCTGGGGGCGCTCGCCGCCGCGGTGTTGGCCGCGACGCCGGGCCTCTCCGCCGACAAGGCCACGGCCTTCGCGCTGATCGGCGATCGCTACCATAACTCGGACTACATCCGCGTCGGCCTGACCCGCACCATCGCCGGCGGCCTCGGAGTTTCGATCGACTTCTGCGACGAAACCAAGCGGCTCACCGCCGAGACGCTCGAAGGCTACAAGCTTTTGATCATCCTCCGCGACGGCATGATCTGGCCCGACGGGTATCCGGACGAGAGTACCAACGCCGCCTGGGTCGCCACCGGCAGGCCGAAGCTGATCTCCGAACCCCCTGTGCCGCCCACCGAGGCGAAGCCCCGGTTCTGGATGAAGCCCGCGCAAGGGAAGGCCGTCCGCCGCTTTGTCGAGAATGGCGGCGCCGCGCTGTTCCTTCACAACGTGACCCACATCGGCCTCACCGACCCCGACTTCCGCGACGTACTCGGGGCGGCTTACACCGGCCATCCGCCGATCCGTACCTTTAAGGTCCGCGTGACGAATCCGGGCCACCCGATCGCCAAAGGCGTCCGGGACTTCATCGTCACCGACGAGCAGCACTACATGGAGTACGATAAGGACCGAAAATACATCTTTCTCGAAAGCGTGAACGAGGAGGGCCTGACGTACCGGAGCTACGGCTCTACGGCGCCCGCCGGCTGGGCTTTCGACTACGGAAAGGGCCGCGTCTGTTACCTCTCCCCGGGCCACTTGCTCACCGTGCTCTGGAACCCGGAATTCGTCAAGCTCCAGCAAAACGCCGTCCGCTGGCTCCTCCGCCAAACCCCCTGATTCGCCGACAGGCTACCGAATTCCGAAATTCTGAACGCCGCGGAAGCCGCGGCAGCGCCCTATTTGGGAATTGGGCAGCCTGTCCCCGGAATGGGGGATGCGCCGCTTTTCCTACCTCAGGTCCCAAAACTCTGAAAATGGGCTATCATGGTACCTGGATGTTGTGGTATGGATTGATCGCAGGGCCCCATGACAGTCTTTCTTTACGTCCTCATCTACTCGGCTGTACTCGCCTTCCTCATCGCCGCCGGCGCCCGGGCCGTAGCGTACGCGCGGCAGCCGCTCCACCTGCGCTGGGAGCTGTATCCGGTCCCTCATGAAGACCCGGCGCGCGTCGAGCACGGCGGCTCCTACTTCGAGGAGGTGAACTGGTGGACCAAGCCGTTGAAGTTCCACTGGTCCACCGAGCTGCGGTTCATGATCCCGGAGATGCTCTTCCTGAAAGGGCTGTGGGAATTCAACCGGCCGCTGTGGTTCCGCTCCTTCCCGTTCCACTTCGGGCTGTACCTTCTGGTCGCGGCGGTCGCACTGCTGGTGCTCAGCGCCCTACTGGCGATCTGGGCGCCGGCATGGATGGGCGGGGCGCTGGGAGCCCTTCTGGCCGCGTTGTACAAAAGCTGCGGCGTGGCCGGAGCCGTGCTGGCTGCCGCGGGGGCTCTTGGCCTGCTGTGGCGGCGATTGCGCGACCCGGCTCTGCGGAACTACACCGCCCCGGGGGACATCTTCAATCTGGCGTTCTTCCTGGCCGCCTTGCTGCTGATGATGGCCGGCTATCTGGCCCGCGGCAGTGACTATCCGGGCACTTTGGCGCTGGCCCGGGGTGTGCTCACGTTCGACACGACGTTACAGGTTCCGGGCTTACTGGCCGCGGGGCTGGTGCTGTCCTGCCTGTTGGTGGCTTACATCCCGCTGACGCATATGTCGCACTTCATCGCCAAGTACTTCACCTACCACTCCATCCGCTGGGATGACCTGCCCCTGGCGCGGGCCGAAGAGATGGGCAAAAAGATCGCCGAGTACCTGACTTTTAAGCCGAGGTGGTCGGCCCCGCATATCCGGGCCGACGGGACCAAAACGTGGGCGGAAATCGCCGCTTCCAATCCGCATTCTTTGGAGAAACGACCGTGACCAAGTACCTCCGCCTCAGCGACATGTCCCGCGAGGACGGCCAGCCGCTTATCCACCTCACCAACGACCAACTGATGTCCCTGCCGCCGCCGCTGGACGACCCTTCCAAGGACCACAACTGGGCGGTGCTGTCCGAAAAGACCCGGGAGCAGTTCGAGTGCATCCTCGACGACACCTGCGCCGTCAGCGTTCCCAAGCCAAAAAGCCGGGAAGAGGAACGCCGCCTGATCGAGAAGTTTCTGGCCGGCCTGGACAAGCTTTTCACCAAACAGGACAACTGGACCTTTCTCCAGCCGCTGGTGCTGACGATGGAGCACTGCGCCCGATGCCAGACCTGCTCGGCGGCGTGCCACATTTACGAGGCCAGCGGTTACAACGAGTTGTACCGGCCCACCTTCCGCTCGGAGATCATGCGGCGCCTCTACTTCAAGTACGTGCGCCACGGCGGCCTGCTGTCCGCCTTCCAGCACGGCGACATCCAGCTCAACTGGCCGCTGGTGGCGCGGCTGATCGAGCTGGCCTACCGCTGCAACCTCTGCCGCCGCTGCGCCCAGACCTGCCCCATCGGCGTGGACAACGGTCTCGTCGCCCACGAGCTGCGCAAGCTTTTCAGCCAGGAGATGGGCATTGCCCCCAAGGAGCTGCATGACAACGGCTCGATGCTTCAGCTCAAGGCCGGCTCGTCAACCGGCATGAACGCCCTGGTCGTCAAGGACAACATCGAGTTCATTGACGAGGACATGACGGAGAAGACCGGCATCGAGGTCAAGACCCCATGGGACGTCGAAGGCGCTGACGTCCTGCTGATCCACAACGCCGGCGAGATCCTCGCCTGGCCGGAGAATCCCGGCGCCTTCGCCGTCATCCTCACGGCCGCGGGCATCAACTGGACGCTGTCGTCGGAGCTGGCCGGCTACGACTCGGTCAACTACGGCCTGTGGTATGACGACGCACAGCTTGCCCGCGTGGCTTTAAAGCACGCCGATGCCGCTCGCAAGCTCAAGGTCAAGAAGATCGTGCTCGGCGAATGCGGCCACGCCCACAAGTCGCTGTCGGTCATCGCCGACCGCATTCTGCTCGGGGAGGCCAACATTCCGCGCGAAAGCTCGATGACGCTGCTGCACGACATCGTCATGAGCGGCCGCCTCAAGCTTGATCCCTCGCGCAACAATTTCCCTGTGACCCTCCACGACCCGTGCAACCTGGTCCGGCTGATGGGTGTCGTCAATCCCCAGCGCGAGATCCTCCGCAAGATCGCCCCCCACTTCCGGGAGATGCATCCCCACGGCGTCGACAACTACTGCTGCGGCGGCGGCAGCGGCTTCGCCATCATGAGCGGCAACAACTTCGCCGACTGGCGCTTCCACGTCTCCGGCCGCAAGAAGCTCGAGCAGATCCTCAACGCCTTCTCCGACTGCCTCGAGCCCGAGGTCAACAAATACGTCTGCGCTCCCTGCTCGAACTGCAAGGGCCAGTTCCGCGATATGATCGCCTACTACGACCTGTGGAACAAGCACCACATCGGCTACGGCGGCCTCGTCGAGCTCATCGTCAACGCCATGGTGGACGTCAAGCCCGGCTTCATCGACTGGGAATGGCACTAACGCAAGGTTCGGTGGGGCAAGCTTCAGCTGGCGGAGGCCTTTTTCAGGATCCCGCTAATCGGCCGCGGCGCGGGTTTCGGTGACCGGGGCGGCGGCGCCGGCGCCTTCAGCCGGGCCCATCAGCACGGCAATCCAGCGCGTGTCCTGGTTGCCTTCGAGGATGATCTTCACCGCCATCGTTAACGGGGCGGCGAGGAACATGCCGGCGGGTCCGAGCACCCAGCCCCAGAACAGCAACGACAGGAACACCACCAAGGTGGACAGCCCCAGGCCGCGCCCCATCACCCGCGGCTCGATCAGGTTCCCCATCACGAGGTTCACGACTAAGTAGCCAATCGCGATCAGCAGGGCCTTGCCGCCTCCCAATAGAATCAGCCCGAGCACGATGGCCGGCACAGCCGCCACCAGCGAACCGAGGTTCGGAATGTAGTTCAGCACGAACGCCAGCAGCCCCCACAGCACCGGGAAGTCCAGCCCCACGATGGCCACCCACAAGCCGGCGCCCAGACCGGTGGCTAAGCTGATGAGCGTCTTGAGCACCAGGTAGTGCTGCACTTTGACCGCAATCTCGCGCAGCCGGCCCATCGACGCCTGAGCGTCTCCGAACGCCGCCTGGAGCTTCCCGGGGAAACTCGACACCTCCAGCAATATGAAGCTGACCACCAGCATGATCACCAGCGAATTGGCAAAGAACGAACCCAGGGCCGAGAAGGCCGTGCCGACCAGCCCCATCACTTCCCCGGCGTCGATATTCCTCAATTGATCGAGCAGGTAGGCCTGGCCCCCCGCCTCCTCCAGCCACTCGATCGCCCGTCCCACTTGCTGATTTACCCTCGTGCTGTACGACGGGACGGCCCGCACAAACTGGTTGATGGAGGCGCCGACCACGAACCCCAGCGCGGTGATCACGCCGATCATGGCCAGCACCACGGCGATCACCGCCACGGCTGATTGCACACGCCTTTGTTGCAGCCACAGCACGGCCGGCGCGCTGATGGTGGCCAGCAACACCGCCACCAGCAACAGGGTGGCGATCGAACTGAACGCCCGCAGCCCGGCAACCACCACGACGAAGGCGGCGGCGTAGAGGAGGAATTCGAGGCTGCGTCCGATGGGGATAGCCCTGTCCATCAGTGTGCTACTCCAATCCTAACTCCAGCGAGGTTCCGGAGGGTTGGGTCAATTCCGTTGCAGCGCGTCGATGACGTAGCGGAGCCGGTCATAGTCAGCATCCGCGGTCACCATGTCACTTACGCCCAGGATGAAGCGCGGCTGTCGCCGGTAGCGCTCGATCAGGCGGTCGATGAACCGCCGGAACGTCTCCTCCGAGGCGCTCTCGCGGCACAACAGCACTGACGGGATGCCGCCCCAGAGCGTGATCCTGCCGGCGAAGGCTTCGATCAGCTCGTCCAGCGTCAGGCGCGTCATCGGATAGGGGCACACCGAGTCGGCGATGTCGAAACCCGTTTCCAGGTACAGCGGAATCAGCCGCCGGTTCTCTCCGTCGGTGTGTGTCAGCAGATACTTGCCCCTTCGGTGAAGTGTTTCCGCATAGTCGCGCAGCGGCGGCAGGATGTGTTGCCGGAAGAACGGAGGGAACGTGATGGCGTCGTCATAGTTGCCGCCAAGAAATACTACTTCCGCCTCCGACTCAGCGCCGATCGCCTTGATCTGCCGGTAATAAGGTTCCATCTGTTCGGCCAGCCGATGAACCTTTTTCGGATAATCGTTGAGCGCATAGAAGAAATCCTCGACCGTCATCAGCTCGCGCAAGATGTGGTGGATAGGGCAGGCCGAACCGCTCAGCCAGGTCACGACAATGCCCCGTTCGCCGACCGCCTGGCGCTGGAGGCGATGCCTCTCCAGGCGCGGCGTGACCCGCAGGTGCGACCAGATATAGCCCAGCACGTCGAAGTCTTCCGGCTTTCGGATCGCATATTCGCTCCGCCACGGCACCGAGACTCCGGCATCGAGCATTTCCTCCGTCCAGACCGTGGCCGTCCGGATCGAGCCCGCCGGCGTGTGGTACTCGACCACCGTCTCCCGGCCGCGCCGGATGACCCGTCGCTCGACATCCCCGCCCAGCTCCGGCTGATAGGCCAGCGAGGGCAGGCGGACGACGCCGATGGCGTAGTCCAGCATGTCCAGCTCGTCCTGGCAAAGGGTGAAGTCCGGAACCACCCAATAGTAGCCCACACCGAGGCGGTCGGCGATCTGCATCAGACTCAAGTCGCGAAGCTCGGCGGGAAGGGTGCCCCGCCGCAAGCCGGCCCTATGCCAGAACTCCAGCCGGGTCACGAACGGCAGCCGGTCCGGCGCTTCCCCCCGGATCGTCCGGAGGATCCGTTCGCGGTCTGTCATATGATGCTCTAGCATACACGCGAACCCGGAGCCGCTGCCTTGAACCGCGCAACGCGAACCCGTTTCGCCTGGCTGATCGTGGCCATCCTGTTCCTCGGCTCAGTGGTCAACTACGTGGACCGCGCTGTGCTCGGCGTGGTGATGCCGCAGATCCGCTCCGACCTCGGCCTCAGCAACGCCGACTACGGGCTCGCCGTCAATGCCTTCCTGGTGATGTACGCGGTCTTTTACATTTACGGCGGCCGGGTGGCCGACCGGCTGGGGTGCCGGCGCATGTTCCTGGTAACGGTCGCCTTCTGGTCCGCCGCCAGCATGCTGCACGCTGCGGCTCGCGGCCTGGCGAGTCTCTGCCTGCTCCGCGCGCTGCTCGGGGCGGGTGAGGGCGGCTATTATCCGACGGCGATGCGCGCGGCCTCCGAGTGGTTCGCGCCCAACGAGCGCGCCAAGGCGGTTGGGATTCTGCTGTGCGGCATCAGCATCGGCACGCTGATTACGCCGCCGCTGGTCGCCTGGATCACCCTGCAGTACGGATGGCGGATGGCGTTTCTGCTTACCGGCGCTCTTGGTGGGCTCCTGCTGCCGCCCTGGCTGGCGCTCCATCGGAGCGTGCGCCGGACTTTCGGCGCCTACGAACCGGCCCGCGCCGCCGAGCTCCAGGCCCCGGTGGCCGCCGGCGACGACCCGGAACTCGGCGAGGTCCTCCGCCGGCGCAAGTACTGGTGCATCCTCACCGCCCGGGCGTGCACGGATTCCGCGTGGTACTTCTACCTGTTCTGGATGCCCGGTTACTTCCAGGAAGTTCGCGGCTTCGACCTGGCCATGGTCGGACGGCTGCTGTGGATCCCATACCTGCTGTCCGACTTGGGGGCACTGGGCGGCGCGTGGGCCAGCAGCGGCCTCCTCAAGCGCGGCTTCAGCGTCGACCGGGGCCGCAAGAGCGTGCTGATTCCCTCGGCGATTCTGTGCATGTGCGGCGGCCTGGCTCATTTCGTGGCCGGCCCCTACACGGCGCTGGTACTGGTCAGCATCGCCCTGTTCGGCCACCAGTCCTGGTCGTCGAACATCCACACGGTGATCACCGAAATCACCCCCGCAGCGCACGTGGCCATGCTGTACGGCATCACCGGCGCCGCCGGCACCCTGTTGGGCGCCTTATCCCAGCCGGTCCTGGGATGGCTGATCGACGCGGTGGGCTACGCGCCGGCCTTCATTTACGCCGGCGGCGTCTACGTGCTGGCGATTGGGCTGCTCCTCTCGGCAGGCCGCATCGAGAAGATCCGCCGCCGGCCCGCCGTTTGACTACTCCCGGAAATCAACCATCAGCGGTTCGCTGATCGGCCGGGCCAGGAGCGCCAACGCCTGCCGGAGGATCTCCTTCTGCAACTCTGCGTCATCCGGCGCGCCCAGCGGGTAGCCCAGCGGGCGATCCAAAAACAAAGCCCGCGGCGGCTTGACCTTGCCGGTGACCTCCCGCAGGACGGTCGTCGAAACGGTCGGGATCCCCGCTTTTTCGATGACACTCTGAATCAGTCCCACGGACTGATGGCAAAGCGGTCAGACCGGCGTCAGCAGCACAGCATCCACGCCGTCGGCTTTCAAATGCCCGGCCACCTCGGGCGCGCTCAGCTTCAGCAGCCGCCCGGGCGCGGGGATCGATCCCTGAAAAGAAAAGTGGCGCGGGGCGACCTCGCCGATTTCGCGGGCTTCGGCCATCTCACGGAGGCGGTCAAGCGGCAGGGCGAGGTTCGGGTCGCGCAGCAGTCCCTGCGGATCGAAGGCGTCGCTGCGGTGCGCCAGCCGCACGCGGGACAGCTCACACTCCCGCGGGATGACCCGATACGTGTAGTCGCCGCCGCGGATCGAAGGGTCAAACGGCTCTTGCTCGGGCAGATGGAACGAGGCCGTCGAGACGACGGCCAGGCGCGATTCCGACAGCGGTTTCTCCAGGCGGGCGCCGGGGCGCCAATCGAAGCGCCGGTAAATATAGCTCTTCATGTAGAGCCGGTAGGAGAGCTTAAGATCCGACAATCTAGCCATTGTCTTGCGCGAAGGCGACG
>FWWM01004861.1_pt1 | contig 30524 bp, 19 predicted proteins | sample 2228351 | NCBI WGS metagenome assembly FWWM01 (sample SAMEA103939774, study PRJEB20133) | metagenome | reverse complement strand
CGATCATCGCGTCGGCGACCTCCTCCCGTCATCGCGCACACGAAAATGAAGAATACCACACCCTTTCCCCCTTCGCACGAAGAAACCGGCGGTGAGCCGGACGGGCCTCCTGGCTGGTTTACGGCTTCGTTACAACGCCCCTCCGCCGAGTCCGATACGAACCATCATGGCGACCCCCAAACCGATGCTCCCTAGACTGGCAAGTCCCTGCACCGCCCAATAGGCCCGGCGACCGAAGGACAGCGACCAGACGACCGGAACGCTGAGCGCGAGTCCCACCAGCATCATCCCGAAGATAGACCCGGCGCCGAACACGAGAATGTAAGCCATTCCTTCACCCACGGTGCGTACGGTGGCGAGCATCACCAGAAGGAGCGCAGCGGAGCCGGCCAGGCCGTGGGCCATGCCAATCAGCAGCGGCTGAAGCGAATGTTTCAGCCAGTGTCCGTGAAGGTGATCGGCGCCGAATCGATGACTGTGGAAGTGAAGGTGTCGTTCGCCGTCGTGCTCGTGGGTGTGCAGGTGCCACCCTTCACGGAACATCTTGAGCGCCAGCGACACCCCAAGTGCCACCAGCATTGCTCCGACTCCGAACTCACAGGCTTCCGCCAAGCGACTGGGAATCGCCACATTCAGCGCCATGACGACGCAGCCCACCACGAGCAGCGTCACGGTATGTCCCAGACCCCACCAGAATCCGATCAGTCCGGAAGCCTTAAAAGTCGGCCGCTGAGCCAACACGGTGGAGACGGCCGCCAGATGGTCGGCATCCAGCGCATGGCGAAGCCCCAGCACGAAGCCGAGACCCAGAATTGTGAGGAGTTGGGTGTCCAGCATGAAGGAAAGGAATTATATGGGAGCGGCTGAACGGCGCCGTCAGGTCAATGGAACGGGGCGGACCAGGGTCAACCCCCTCGGGCATGCATCTCAAGATGGGGGTCCTCGCGAAGCCGCTCGATCTCGATCAACCGCTCTTCCCGAAGCCCGAATCGCTCCAGGGCCTTGCGCTCCTCGGCGCCTCGATCCTTGCGATGCCGCCAGCCGGAGCGAATGAGCGCTATCAGATCATCCCGCGAGGCGCCGGCGCGGAGGGGGGCGCGCAGATCGATCCCGTCCTTCGCATACAGACAGAGATACCACAGGCCGTCCGCGGTCAACCGGCTCCGGTCGCAGGTCGCGCAGAAGGGCGTGGTCGTCGACGCGATGATCCCGAACGTCGTGCCGTCGGGCAGGCTGAAGCGCTGCGCCGGCGCGGAGCTTTCCTCGATCACGGATTCGATGGGACCGTATCGGCGGGTCAGCCGGTCGAGGATTTCGGCGCGGGAGAGGACCTTGTCCATGGACCAGTCGGTCGCGCCCCCGACATCCATGTATTCGATGAAACGGACCTCGGCGCCGACGTGCTTGCCGTACTCGATGAGGTCCGCCAACTCGTCGTCGTTGTACCCCTTGATCGCCACCGTGTCCAGTTTCAGATTCTGGAACCCGGTCCGCACCACCGCATCGATCCCTTCCAGCACTTGCCGGTGGGTGTCTCGCCGGGTCAAGGCGCGGAACCGATCGGGACGCAGCGTATCCAGACTGACCGTGACGCGATGCAAGCCGGCATAGTACAGCGCTTCCGCCTGATCGGCCATCAGCACGCCGTTCGTCGTCAGCGCGATGTCCTTGATGCGCCGGTTCTGCGTCAGCATCCGAACAAGGATCGGCAGATCTTTCCGGAGCAGGGGCTCGCCCCCCGTCAACCGCACCTTGTCCACGCCGAGTTCCGTGAACACATCGGTGAGCGCGTAGAGTTCCTCGAAACTCAGGATGGTTTCGCGGGGCAACCAGGTGTAGTCCTCCTCCGGCATGCAGTATTTGCAGCGGAGGTTGCACCGGTCGGTGACCGAGAGACGCAGGCTCTTGAGCGGCCTGCCAAAGACATCGCCGACCGTCATGGGAGTATGGGCGGACATGAGTTGTGGTGGTCGTCCGTGATTCGCTGTTCTTTCGCCTTAGGCCTCACGTTTCACGCTTCACGTCCTACGGATGCTCTTCCACCCAGACCTCGCCTTCCGGCGTATGTTCGAGTTTCCAAATCGGGGTGATCTGCTTCAGTTCGTCGATCGCCCACTTGCAGGCGCGGAACGCCTCCGCGCGATGCTCGGCGCCGACCACGATCAGCACGATGTTCTCGCCGATTCCGATATCGCCGTGCCGATGCACAATGAGTACGTCGATGACCTCGAACTCCTTGAGCGCCCGCTCGCGGATCTCGCGCAGCTTCTTCTGGGCCATCCCTTCGTAGTATTCGAAGGTGATGCTGCTCACATCCCGCCCTTTCGATCGATCTCGGGCGGTGCCGAGAAAGATCGCGATGCCGCCGATACGCGTGGACCGGCTGCGCACGCGGGCGATCTCTTCGTCGACTGAAAAATTGTCGCGCTGCACGCGGACGAACATGGCGTCGTCTCCGCGCGGCGACCCGTTTCCGCTCTCGTGTGTCATGGGCGCCCCACCTGCGAAAGGCGGCAACAACGCCACCTCGTCGCCTTCGTTGATTTCGGTGTCCTCGCTGGCGATGGTTTGGTTCACTGACACCAAGACTTTCTTTTTGTGGATCAACTCGCCGATCCGGGGATATTGCGCGTCCAGCGCCCCGATCAAATCCTTGACCCGCCGGCCGGACGCCAGCGCCACCGACAGCTCGCCTTGGTTATTCGCGAGCGACTTCGTCATGCCGAACAGTTTGACGACGATCATCGAACCGATACTGTGGAATGAGGAATTGGGATTAGGAATTCCCGCCTTGGCTGATCGCTTATCGAATTCCTCATTCCACATTCCTCATTCATCATTCCCTTCTATACGCGCCCGACTTTCCGCCGGCCTTCGACAGCAGGCAGATATCGCTGAAACTCATGCCGCGATCCACGGCCTTGCACATATCGTAAATGGTCAACGCCGCCACCGAGACGGCGGTCATCGCCTCCATCTCCACTCCGGTTTGGCCGGTCGTCTTGACGGTCGCGGTGATCGTGATCGCGCACCGGCCGTCCCGATCGGGCTGGGGATCTTCCTTGAACGAGATGTCCACGCTGGTCAGCAGAAGCGGATGGCACATGGGGATCAGATCGGGAGTCCGTTTGGCGCCCATGACTCCGGCGACCTGCGCCACAGCCAGCACGTCTCCTTTGGCGATCTTGCCCCGCTGAATCTTTTCGAGCGTCTCAGGCTTGAGGTACACCTTCGCCTGCGCCGAGGCGACCCGTTCGGTCGAATCCTTGCCGGTCACATCGACCATCCGCGCTCGTCCCGCCTCGTTAAAGTGCGTAAACTCGGCCATTTTCCTCGGTGAATCAGGACGTTGCGAGTGCGTGGAGAATTATAGGAGCCGCTGAAAAGAGGAGTCAAGCGCGAAGATATCCGGGTGGGTATCTGGTCCGTTGCTTGACACCTTTCGGAACGATCAACGAGAATGGCTCACATGGCTGGCCGTATCGTCATCGAACGTCTGGAATTTCAAGGACATTGCGGAGTCATCCCGGAAGAGCGGCAAACGCCTCAGCCGATCGCCGTCGATGTGGAGCTGGATTACCAGACCGAAGCGGCGGCGGCCACCGACAACATCGACCATACCGTGGACTATGCCCGGGTTGCGGAACGAATCGTCGAGGTCGGAACGAGTCAGGATTCCTGCCTCCTCGAGACGCTGGCCGAACGATTCGTCGGCATGTTGTTCGCGGAATTTCCCGCCGAGCGTGTCCGGATCTGGGTCCGCAAGCTGGCTCCGCCGCTCAAACTCTCCACCGAGTCGGTCGGGATCCGTTTAGAGCGGAGCCGAACGGCTCAGCAGCTTCATGCGGCCGATCCGCCGCCGGCCAGGTTCTTGGTCCAGCAGCTTCACCGATTGCCGAAGGGAAAGGCGCTCGATGTGGCGGCCGGACGCGGCCGGAACGCCCTGTTCCTGGCCTCGCACGGATTCCACGTGGAGGCCATCGACCGGGACGAGCAGGCGTTGGCCGCACTCGCGGCGACCGCTCGGCAGCGGAACCTCCGGAACCTGACCGTCCGAACGGTCGATCTGGAAAAGGACGACCGGACGCCCGAATTTCCTAAGGGAGAGTACGACGTCATCGTGGTTTTCTTCTATCTCTATCGGTCGCTCTTTCCCGCCTTGCTCGATGCGCTGAAGCCGAACGGCGTGCTCGTGTACGAGACCTTTTTGATCGACAACTATCTTCGCCATCGGCACCCGCGGCGCTGGGAATTTTGCCTGGCGCACAACGAGCTGCTGCGCCTCACCTCGCGTCTGCGCGTGCTGTACTACAACGAGGGCGAACACGAAGGCGGGCACGGCGCAGACGCCGCGTTCACTGCCCAACTCGTGGCGCAGAAGACGGGCAAGGGGGCGCATGAGCCGTATTGACCTTCATCTCCACACGACTTGTTCGGACGGCAGCCTGCCGCCGGCCGACGTGCTGACGCTCGCCGGGAAAACCGGCGTAACCGCGCTGGCGATCACCGATCATGACATCGTGGACGGGATTCCGGAAGCGACGGACGTCGGCGAGCGCCTCGGCATCGAGGTCATCCCGGGCGTCGAGATCAGCTCCCGTTACGGCGACGGCGAATTGCACATCCTCGGCTACTTTATCGATTGGAAAGACGCCGAGTTGAACCGCCGCCTGGCCAATCTGCGGAACAGCCGCCACGACCGGAACCCGCGCATCATCGAGAAGCTCAACGAACTCGGCCTCGCGGTCACCTATGACGAGGTCAGAGCCCTCGCGGGAACCGAGTCGGTCGGCCGCCCGCACATCGCCCGCGTGCTCATGAGCAAAGGGTATGTCGCCTCGGCCAAAGAGGCGTTCGACCGTTATCTGTCCGAAGGCGCGGCCGCCTATGTGCCGCGCGATCTGCCCGCTCCGGCCGAAGCCATCGCCTGGATCAGAGCCGCGCGCGGCGTGGCGGTGTTAGCGCACCCGACCTGGGTCAAGGAGTCGGCGGAAGGACTGTTCAGGCTCTGCGACAAGCTGAAGGGCGAGGGGCTCGGAGGGATCGAAGTCCACTACAGTACGCACACCGCGCAACAGACGGCCGGGTACCTCCACATCGCCAAACGCCTCGATCTGCTCGTCACCGGCGGCAGTGACTTTCACGGCGTGACAAAGCCCGATGTCGAGGTCGGGGTCGGCCGCGGTGGGCTCAAGGTGCCGGAGAAGTTGCTCGGTCCGCTTAAGAAAGCCGCTTTCGCGTAACGCCCGAGCCCGCTGACGCCGCTCCAGTCCGGTCCTCCGTTTAGTAGGATACATCAAGACGGCGGGGCTCCCGTCGCTCGTACCCTTTTCGAGGAGGAACGGCCATGAACAGACGCCTTCAGATCGCCCGGACCGCCGGACTCATTCTCTGGGTCCTGCTCGCCACCGTCTCCGTCCAAGCCGGCGACATGACGATCATTCAAGGCAGCGACGGCACGACCGGTATCGTCTATGACCTCGGCGGGATCAAGTTGTATCAGGACAGTCACGGCACGCGGGGGACGGTCTACGATTTCGGCGGGGTCTCTACGTATCAATTCACGAGTCCCGGCGGAGAGACCAGGTCCGGGACCATCTACAATTTCGGCGCGCCGCCTCCGCCCAATAACCTCACGCCCGCGCCGATCCTGCCGTTCAATCCGCACGGCACGCTGATGCCCCGCGAGTCGCTCGCGCCGGTTGCGCCGTTCCCGCCAAGTTCGGGTTTTGGCTCGTTCGGCGGGGGCGGCGGCGGACGACCTGGACGGTAGCGGACCTGAACGCGCATTATTCAATTATTCATGAGGGTTCGTGACGAAACCGGTGAGACGCCATGCGAGACGGGCACGCGGAGGCGCGAAGAAGGGAGGCGTACTTGAAACAGTACGCTGACCGACTGAGAGGCGAGCCTGCCCGCCTGCGTGCCGCAACCCCGCACGCAGGCTTGTCGGAGCGGCGTGTCGGCGGTTGCAGTAGAAGCCTTCATGAATAATGCGCGTTAAGGGAGGCTAGTTTTCCGGCGCTTCGACGATGTGATTCTCGAACCGCGTGCAACCTTCTGCGAGCAGGCGATTGGTGAGCATTTCTCCCGGCCACTCGATCGGCAAGTCGGCGGTGAAGACCCATACGTCCGGCGAGGTCCACAGCGGACCGTGGTCTTCGGGAAGCTCGGGGTCGAAGAGGTCGGTCCAGACCGGCATGTACACGCCGTTCCCACATTGGGTATGCAGGTGCACGATCGTCCGCGCGCGGACGACCGGATCGAGGTCCCGCCATACGGCCGCTGTTTCATCCGCCAGTCGATGCAGCCGCACGGCGTTCTGCGCGTCGAACATGGCATAGGCCGCATAGACCGGCGCCTCGAGCATGTGGGGCGCCAGGGCCAACTCCGGGCATTGTTCTACCAGCCCTTCCAGCAGCGCGCGGCGGTGGCGCTCTTCGAGCGTCTCCGGCAGACTCGGATCCGGAGAACCGATCAACTCGAAGATCAGGAATGCGGTGTTCTCGACCGGGGGATGCACGCGCGCGGTAATCGGCTGCGTCCGCTGAGAATCGGCGAGCGCGACGAGATGTTCATTGAGCGCCTGGAGCGTCATCAACTCCAGCGTCGCATCAGTCAGCAGTCTGGGCTCGACCCGCACGACGGTTCCGGCCGGCAAGCGCAGATGCCGGTGCAGCAAGTCGGCGGTCGCCACGGGGTCGATTTTCAGTCTGAGAGGCTGGGTCAGATTCGCCTGCAGCGGCAGTTCCAACGCCGCCATCACCGCGTAGGCCGGCTTCTCGTCGAGATCGCCGTCGAGCACGACCGAGCAGGCGGCTTCCGCGACCAAATCGAACAACCACTCCGCCATGTCTTCGTCGAGCGCCGCCAGCACGGTGAGCAAATCCTGCTCCCGCCCCTGCTCCAAAAACGCCTGCAAGGTGTCTACCGCCGCGTCCGTGTCGCCGTGATCGTGCCGGCGAGCGTTGATGAGATGGATCAGATCGCGCGTTAACGGATCGGGCCGCGACCAACTAGACATGGTACCCTCCTGAGACCGTCACCGCTGAATCGGGTCGGTCATCCAGCGTATGATGCGTCATGTTGCCAAACTTTCGCAACCGTGGCAAGCGCCTTCCCCGTTCCGTCGTTCGCTCCGACTCTCCCCGCTTGACTTTTTTCAGGTCGACGGGCGACTCCGCGTCGAACGGCTCATCGCTCCGCTCATTCGCCGATCACCTTGATGAGGACCCGTTTCCGGCGCCGCCCGTCGAACTCGCCGTAAAAAATCTGCTCCCAGGGTCCGAAGTCCAGCCGGCCGTCCGTGATGGCGACCACCACTTCCCGTCCCATCACCTGTCGCTTGATGTGCGCATCGCCGTTGTCCTCGCCGGTCTCATTGTGGCGATAGCGGGCGCCCTGCGGCGCCAGTTTTTCCAGAAAATCGTCGTAGTCTTTGAGCAGCCCCGGCTCGTCGTCGTTGATGTACACGCTAGCGGTGATGTGCATCGCATTGACCAGGACCAGACCCTCCCGCACGCCGCTTTTCTTGACGGCCGCTTCGACCTGCGGGGTGATGTTGATGTAGGCCCGCCTCGTCTCGGTCTTGAACCACAGCTCTTCCCGGTAGGTCTTCATCGCGGCGTCGGTGCGGGGGTGCGATTCTGCCGCAGACGCCGCCCGGATGCAAGCCCTCGCCGCCTCGGAGGCGGACTCTCCGCTGAGAACGGGAGTCGGAGATTTGGCGTGGTAGCGATTGGGAACTATCACTTATAATAGGCCATCACCGATTGCGATGATGGTGCCCCGATGAGCAAGACTCGCTCCCGCGCTCCGCGTCTCTCCGCCAACGCCTTGACGGTGCTCCGCCGCCGGTACCTCGCCAAGAACGCGGCCGGCGCGCCGATCGAATCGCCCGCGGACATGTTCCGGCGCGTCGCGGAGAACATCGCCGAAGCCGAACACCTGTACTCCGCCCGCGCGGAACGCGGCCGGATCGCGGAGCAGTTCTACCGGCTCATCACTCAACTCGACTTTCTGCCCAACTCGCCCACGCTCATGAACGCCGGCCGGGACCTCCAGCAACTGTCCGCCTGCTTCGTCCTGCCGATCGAGGATTCGCTCGAATCCATTTTCGACGCAGTGAAGCATCAAGCGCTGATCCACCAGTCGGGCGGCGGCACCGGGTTTTCGTTCAGCCACCTGCGCCCCAGGCACGACCGCGTCGCATCGACCAGCGGAGTCGCGTCGGGTCCGGTCTCGTTCATGAAGATTTTCAACATGGCGACGGAAGTGATCAAGCAGGGGGGATGCGTCGCTCCCGACACGTTTGTCAGCACCAACCGCGGCATGGTACCGATTTGCGAACTCGGTCCCGGGGACGCCGCTCCACATACGTGGCATCCGCATCCCACAAGCTTGATCGTCGCCACTGACGATGGATCCCGACCTTCCGACGAATTCTACGTTCACGGCGTCGCTCCTGTACGCCGTATCCGAACGCGAAGGGGATATCGCCTGTCCGCGACTCTCGAACACCGAATTCGCGTGATCGATGAAAACGGCCGCTACGTATGGAGGCAGATCAAGGACCTCCGGCCGGGTGATTGGGCGGTCTTGCAGAAAGACCACCTGCTCGAACCCGACGACTACCGCCTGCCCGCCCTGAACCACACGCCTCACCATAATAATAATGCCTCCCCGGTCAGCGTTCCGTCTGAAGCGTCCGCACGGCTCGGCGAATTCATCGGCTTTGTCATCGGCGACGGCAGCTTCAACCGATACAATCGCGAGGGCACGACCGGCCACCTCATCGTCACGGTTTGCGATGACCAGCCGGAGATCCGCGCGTGGCTGTTGAAGACGTGCCGTGAACTCTTCGGTATCACTCCTGTGGCGCGACAAAAAGCGAACGACAGGAGCACGAACTATGATCTGAACGCCACCGCGCTGGTCTCCTGGCTCAAACAACTCGGCGTGGAGAAATCTTCCGCATTGACCGCCAGGATTCCGGCCATCGTCTTCCGCAAAGGCAGGCAGATGGCCTGCGGATTCTTACGCGGCTTGTTCACGGCTGGTGGAACGGTGTCCGGAGGCGGGCGCCCGTCTTTTTCGTCAGTGTCGCAAGGGTTGATCGAGGACGTCCAACAACTGCTGTTGTCGGTGGGAATTCCCAGCCGCGTGAGCGTCACGACACAGCGGCAGGGAGCGTTCGGGAAACACCCGCTGTACCGCCTGCACATTCAGACGCTCGCGGGTCTTGAGCAGTTTGCGAGGCAGATCGGCTTCATCGATACGGCCCGGTCCTCGCCCCTGACCAGAGCCCGCAGACCTTCATGGGAATACAACGACGCCATCCCGCATCAGCACCACGTCATCGCAGCGCTCTTCGCCGGAGCCGGAGGCGGACCCGGGTCGATGCGGAAATCGCGCGGAGCCAACCGCACCCTCTACCGAGCCATTCAGCACTACTTGCCGGGGGTGTTGTCGCCAAGGAATCTGACGCGATCTCGCCTCACCGCGCTGGCCGAGGAACATGAGGAGATCCGGAACAGCCCGCTGGGGTGGTTCCTCAAACATGACCAGTTCTACGACCAGATCGAAACCATCGAAGAGGACCGTTCCCCGACGGTCGATCTCTCCGTTCCCGGCCATCACACGTATATTGCCAACGGATTCGTCAGTCACAACACCCGACGTGGCGCCAACATGGGCATTCTGCGCGTCGATCATCCGGACATTCTGGACTTCATCGCGGTCAAGGAAGATCCCAAGGAACTGACGAACTTCAATTTGTCCGTCGGGATCACGGACGCCTTCATGCAGGCGCTCAAGGAGCGGCGTTCGTATGCCGTGATCAATCCGCGCACGGGCCGGCCGGCGGGACGCCTGTCGGCGACGGAAGTCTTCGATCGCCTGACGGAGGCCGCGTGGCGCACGGGCGAGCCGGGGGTTGTCTTCCTCGACACGATCAACGCCGCCAACCCGACGCCGCATCTCGGCCGGATCGAGGCGACGAATCCCTGCGGCGAGCAGCCGCTGCTGCCGTACGAATCCTGCACGCTTGGCTCGATCAATGTCGGCCGGTTCGTGAAAGGACCGGCCAACGCGCCGTCGATCGATTACGACCGCCTCGCGCAAGTGATCCCTGTCGCCGTCCGTTTCCTCGACAACGTGATCGACATGAACCGCTATCCCCTGCCCGAGATCGAGACGATCACGAAAAGCACGCGGAAGATCGGGTTGGGCCTCATGGGGTTCGCCGACCTGCTGATCAAACTCGGGATTCCCTATGACACCGAAGCCGCGTTGAAGACCGGTGAGGCGCTCATGCGGTTCGTGCAGGCGCGCGCGCACGCCGCCTCGGCCGATCTGGCGAAGGAGCGCGGGGTGTTTCCGAGCTTCAAGGGGAGCCGCTGGGAATCCGAAGGCCGGCGCCTCCGGAACGCGACCGTCACGACGATCGCCCCCACCGGCACCATCAGCATCATCGCCGATTGCTCCCCCGGCATCGAGCCGCTCTACGGCGTCAGTTTCGTCCGCACCGTCATGGAGGACGTGCGGTTGGTCACGATCCATCCCGAGTTCGTCCGCCGCCTGCGCGCCGCCGGACTCTATTCCGCCCGGCTGCTGCGCCGCGTGGCGGCGAACGAATCGATCCGCAAGCTGACCGATCTGCCCTCGGATCTGCGGCGGCTTTTCGTCACCGCGCACGACATCGCACCGGAGCACCACGTGCGCATGCAGGCGGTCTTTCAGAAATACAGCGACAGCGGCGTGTCGAAAACTATCAACCTTCCGCCGACCGCCGCCAAGCGCGACGTGGCGTCCGCATTTCTGCTGGCCTATCGGCTCGGCTGCAAAGGCATCACGGTCTTCCGATCCGGGAGCCGCGAGAAGCAGGTACTCTCCTGCGCGCAGATTCAATATTGCTGAGGCGTGCCTCCCTCACGCCGCCTCGGCGCCATCTTTCGTTAGGGGTCGCTGCGTACGCGGCCGAGCGCGCGGTTTTTCTCCCGAAAGAAAATTGACACTGCCGGTCGATAATGCTATCTACTGGCCCAGTTTGATCGTGGCCCGCCATCAGGGCCAAGGAGGTCGTTGATGCTCGCTCTGTCAGGGGTTGCACGCACGCTGACCGGCGCCCCCAACTGGAACATCCATTTCGCCCGCGAACCTGAACCGGACCTGGAGTTCGAAGACGCGCTCGAAGAAGAGAACGGTCCCGGTCGCGGGACCGCGGCCCGCAAGCCGCCCAAGCACTCGGGCGGACGCCCGCTCCTGTGGCTGCTGCTCCTCGTACTCGTCGCGGGCGGCGCGTATGTGGCGATGGATCCGGAGATTGTCATGGACCTCCTCGGGTCGCTGCTGGGCGAACCCGCACCTGCGCCGACCGCCACGGTCCCGCCGCGGACGCCGGCCGCGCCTACGCCGGCTCCACCGGCTCCTCCGGCCGCGGAACCCGGCCTCCCGTCCCCCATGGCGGTTCCGGCCTCGCCGCCCAGCCCATTGTTCGCCGAAGGGCAGGGGGTCGCCGCCACGGCCGATCCCGGCGTTTCCGGCGCAACGGTCACGTTGTCGCTCGACGCCGCCGGCACGCGGCCGGGTCCCGTCGTTCGACCCGGCTCAACCCTGAGCGTGTTGGATGGCGAGTGGCAGAACAACGCCTGGGTCTACCTCGTAAAGACCGAGGACGGCAACAAGGGCTGGATCCCGGAAAGCCGGCTGCGGCTGAAACCCTGATTCCGCCCCACGAGCGCGCGTTATTCTCCGAGTCTCGGCGCTGCCGTCTCGCCGCATGCGCGACCCTGTCAACGCACAATGCTGTGCTATAATGCACCCTCGTATCTTCCACCGGACTCTCGGAACGTGAACAGGCCCGCGCTATCCGCAGGCCAACTTGACGGCCTTCCCATTTCGATCGTGTTGACATGCTGCGCGCCGTGATCTTCGACTTCGACGGGGTCATTGCGGATACGGAGCCGATCCATTTCGCGGCATTCCGGAAGGTCCTCTCCGAGATCGGCGTCGCCCTGACGGAGGCCGACTATTACGCCAATTATCTGGGCTACGACGACAAAGGCTGTTTCGCGGCGGCACTCGCAGCGAACGGGCGTCCCACGCCGCCCGGGACTGTCGCCGACCTGGTTGCCCGCAAGGCCGGCGCCTACATGGAGCACATCCGGCGGCATCTCGTCGTCTTTCCCGGTGTGCGCGAACTGGTGCGGGACGCGGCGGCCCGGTATCGATTGGCCATTGCGTCGGGGGCCCTGCGTCACGAGATCGAATTCATTCTGGACCAGGCCGGCATCCGCAAGGAATTCGCGCATATCACCAGCGCGGAAGACGTGACGCGCGGTAAACCGGACCCGGAGAGCTTTCTGCACGCGCTCGCCTCGCTCAACCGAGGACGGCCTGATGAACCCCTGACGTCGGCGGACTGTCTGGTGATCGAGGACTCCATCCCCGGCATCCGCGCGGCCCGCGCCGCCGGCATGAAGGTCCTGGCCGTGGCCAACACGCATACGATTCAGGACCTGCGCGCAGCCGACGCCGTCACCCATTCCTTGGAGCAGGTAAGTCTGGCTGAATTGAGCGAACGGTTGTGGAGGTAAAATCGCCGATGGTCAATGGTCATCGGTCAATGGCCATAAGAACAAACGACCGCATTCTATTCTGTCCTTCGCCACTGACTATTGACCAGTGACCATTGACCTGTTACGCCATGCGCATCGTCTCGCTCCTGCCCGGAGCCACCGAAGTCCTCGCCGCGCTGGGGCTGGTCGATCATCTGGTCGGGATCAGCCACGAGTGCGACTATCCGCCGACCGTCCGCGGGAAACCGGTCCTGGTCGAGGCCATCATCGACGGCGAACGCACGTCCAGCGAAGAGATCGAGCGCCGCGTGCGGGAGTCCCTGCAAGCCGGCCGGCGCTTGTATCGACTGAACGAACCGCGTTTCCTCGAGGCCGCACCGGATCTGGTCATCGCCCAAGATCTCTGCCACGTGTGCGCGATCACGCCGGAGCAACTGCAACAGGCCCTGCAAGCATGGTCGCGCGCGCCACGCCTCTTGACGCTGAATCCCACGACCATGGAGGAGGTGCTCACGGATATCGAACGGATCGGCGCGGCGACCGAGCGGACGACCGAGGCGCGGCGGCTCGTCGCCGACCTTCGGGCGCGGCTGGCCCGCATCCGCGACCAAGTCGCCGGCGACGCAAGCCGCCCGCGGGTCGCCTGTCTCGAATGGCTGTCGCCCCTCTATGCGGCGGGCCATTGGGTGCCGGACATGGTCGCCGCAGCGGGAGGGATTGACGCGCTGGGCACGAGCGGGACGCCGTCGGAACGGATCGCCTGGGAAGCGCTCACGTCCGCGGAGCCGGACGTCATCGTCCTGATGCCGTGCGGGTTTTCCATCACCAGGACGGCGCGAGAGATCACACTCCTCATCGAACGGCCGGAGTGGCAGTCGCTGCGGGCCTGGCGACAGGGCCATTCCTACGTCGTGGAGGCGGCCTCCTATTTCAGCCGTCCCGGACCACGCCTCGCGGACGGCGTGGCGCTCTTGGCCGCGATCTTTCACCCGGCCGTCTTCGGAGAAGCATTGCCTCCAGGCGTCCAACAGCTCGATATGCTCCTCCACGCCTCGTCCTAACAGTGCGCATGACCCTCGCCGACGCCCAAGCCTACTGCACCGCGGTCACCAAGAAGAGCGGCAGCAACTTTTACTACTCCTTCCTGTTCCTGCCGAAGCCGCGCCGTGATGCGATGTACGCCGTCTACGCCTTCTGCAAGGAAGTGGACAGCGCGGTGGACGAACCGCCTCCCGGAAGCGATCCGCACGACCAGCTTCGTCGCTGGCGCGAGGAACTGGCCGCCGCCTATCGTGGCTCCCCGACCCATCCGGTCACGATCAGTCTGGCGGAACATGCCGGCCGCTTGGCGGTACCGCAGGACTATTTCGACGAGCTCATCAACGGCGTCGAGATGGACCTGACGATCTCCCGTTATGCGACGTTCCAGGAACTCTCGCTCTATTGTTACCGGGTCGCTTCGGTCGTCGGGTTGATTTGTCTGCATATTTTCGGTACGACCTCCCCTCGCGCGCGCGACTACGCCGTCAACCTGGGGACCGCGTTCCAGCTCACGAACATCCTGAGGGACGTGGGCGCGGACGCGGAGCGGGGGCGTATCTATCTTCCGCAGGAAGATCTGGCGCGGTTCGGCTACAGCGAAGACGAGCTGTTCAAGCGGACCTATTCGCCGACATTCCTGGAACTGATGCGGTTCGAGTCCGCGCGGGCGCGCGGGTTTTACAACCAGGCGCGGGCGGCGATCGTCGCCCTCCCCGCACACGATCGGCGCGCCTTGACTGTGGCCGAAATCATGCGCGGGGTCTATATGCGGATCCTGGGGCGCATCGAGCGATCCGATTACCGGGTCTTCGGACCGCGCATCAGCCTCTCTTCCTCCCATCGGCTGGCCATCGCCGCCGGCGTGTGGCTGCGCAGTCGTCTGGCCTGACGACATGACGCCAATGGTCAAGCGTCAACGGTCATCGGTAACCGGAGATGAAAGGCCAGGGCTGTTTCCGGCGTGTGTGCCGTGCGATCTGTTGGGCCAATGACCCTTGACCAATGACGGGCTCACGATCCGTTCTTGTCATCGGTGGAGGCGCGGCGGGGCTCACCGCCGCGCTCAAGCTGAGCGAACGGGGTTTCACGGTCACCCTGTGCGAGCAACGCGGCCGGCTCGGCGGCCGCCTGGTGGATTGCCCGGACGGCGGGCCGCCGGCCGGAGGACAGCGCCTTCCGGAGGCTAGGCCGGTCGTCTTATTAGGCTGCCAGACCGCGACGTGGGATCTCCTGGAACACTGCGGGACGGCTCCGCTGGTCCGTTCATCCCGGACGGCAGGATTCGAACTGCTCCCCGCCGCCGACCGGCGCGTGCGGTTCCCCCGCCTGTGGGCACCCGGCCCCTGGCATACCTTGGGCGGCGTGGCGCTGTTCACGGCGCTGTCGTTCCGCGATCGCTGGCGCCTCCTGTCATTCTTGGAACGAACCTGGGAAGGCGATCCCCCGCTCCCGCAGAACTTGGAACTTCGGACGGCCGACGCCTGGTTGGAGGAGACCGGCCAGTCGCAGGCTGCGCGGGCGACGGTCTGGAACCCGCTGTCCCGATTCCTGCTGGGCGATGACCTTAAAACGGTGTCGGCCGCCATGTTCGCGAACATGCTGAAACGGTGCTTTCTCTCACGGCAGCGCGATTCGGCCGTCACGATTCCGCCGACGGAGGCCGACCGTTGGCTGCTCGATCCGCTGCGGGAGCGCTTGCTGCAAGCCGGCGTCACGCTGCGGCTGAACTCGGCCGCCGCGTGGCTTATGTTCGACGGCAACCGCGTGGCCGGCGTGCACCTGCGCAACGGCGAGACCCTCGCCGCAGACTGGTACATCGCCGCCCTGCCGCACAGCGCATTGAGCGCGCTCATTCCCGAGCGGATCGTCACGCACTTCGCCTACTTTCAGCAATTGGGGCACCTGGCCGACTCCCCGGCCCTCGCGGTTCACCTACGCTTCGACGCGCGCCTGTCGGCGCCCCGCCTCGTGCTCCTGGCAGGACGGACGTTCCATTGGATGGTCAGCCGGTCCGAGCAGGAGTCGCAGGGAAAGGTCGTTTGGGTCTCGGCCATCGCCGCCGGAACCGCCGAGTTGCTGGAGCGCCCCGATTCGGCATTGATTCGGGCCGCGCAGCGCGACGTAGTCGGCGCCATGCCGGCGCTCGCCTCCGCTTCATTGAGCGCCGCTCGGGTCACCCGAGAGCCGCAGGCGTGGCTCTCCCTTCGCCCCGGCACGCGAGCCATGCGGCCGCTGCCTCGGAGCCCGTTTGCCAACCTGCTGGTCGCGGGAGACTGGACCGACACCGGCTGGCCCGCCTCGCTGGAAAGCGCGATCGTCAGCGGCGAACGGTGCGTGGAGGCGATTGCATGGAATGCCTTCGCTCCGGCGGCGAGGTAACGTGGAGGAAGGCTGATCGCTGACCGTGCGTCATTTGACAGGATGAAGATCCCGTGAGGGAGCGTGGAAATAGCAGATGTCCTGCAGGCGCCCGCCCTGAAGATAGTTCGCGATGACGATCCAGGCTCGACGGGCATCCGTCAGGCTGACATAGGACCTCTTTTCGAAAATCAATGGCCGCAGCGTGAAGACGCCGGTCGGCGGCGCCGCGTTCCTCCGGGCATCCTCGACCGGCAACTCGTCCAGCGGGTAGGCGCCGCCGGTCCGCTCGAATTTGTCGGCGGTCGCGTGCAGCGGGCCCAGATCCTGCCACGTCGCCTGCTCCAACACCGTGCTGTCCGACGGAAACACATAGAGGCTGTCGCTGGGCAGGCCGCGCATGCAAAAGCTACTGCGGATCACGAGGTCTTCCCGGCCGTCGTTGTGGAGGTCGAACCGCGCCTGCTCCAACGTCGAGCACCGCCCGTCACGGGGCGCCTGCCCGCTCAATTTCACGGGAGTCCAGGCGATGCGCCGAAAGACTTCGTGCTCATAGCGGAGGTCGCCGTCCCACCCCGCGTCGCGGTTCAACACCTCGGCCATGGCTTCACAGAGCTTCCCGTCTTTGCTCATCGCCGACAGGTACATCTCGCCGCCCGCCAACGCGAGCCCGGCGACCGCGACCCAGCCCACTCCGACCGCTCCGCCGCGGCGCAGGGTCATCGCAGCGCCGGTTTTCGGTCGGGCAGTCGTCTCCTCACGCGCCATGAGTCGTGTCCAGGACCTCGCGGATCTTCCGCATCAACCCGTCCGGAGAAAAGGGTTTCTGAATGAATGCAATGTCGGACTCCAGCACGCCATGCCGGCCGATCTCGTTGTAGGTGTACCCGGACATATACAGCACGCGTAGATTCGCGCGGGATCGGGCAAGCCGATCGGCCAGTTCCCGTCCGCTCAGGCCCGGCATCACGACGTCGGTCACGAGCAGATCGATCGGACCGGCGTGCTGTTCCGCGAGGTCCACCGCTTCCTCGCCCCTCGACGCGGTCATAACGGTATAGCCGTGCGATTCGAGAAGATGCCGGACGAGATCGCGGATCATGTCCTCGTCTTCCACCAGCAGCACGGTCTCCCGTCCGGTTAGCGGTCTGTTTTCCGACGGCGACCCTGCGGTGGTCGCGGTCTCCTCCATCGCTCGGGGCAGCAGAATCGTAAAGGTCGCCCCCCGGCCCGGCTGACTGTCCACGAGGATGTACCCGTTGCCTTGCTTCACGATCCCGTACGCCGTGGACAAGCCCAACCCCGTCCCTTCCCCCTGAGCTTTTGTCGTGAAGAACGGCTCGAAGATGTGCGCCTGCGTATCCTCATCCATGCCGATTCCCGTGTCGCTCACCTCCAGCATCACGTAAGAGCCGGCCGGAACCGTAAACCGCGCATGAACGTCCGGTCGGTCCAGCGTGACGTTGGCCGTGCGGATCCTCAGCGTCCCGCCCTGCGGCATCGCGTCGCGCGCGTTGACGGTCAAGTTCATGACCACCTGCTCGATTTGGCCGGGATCGGCCTTGACCCGTCCCAGCGCAGGATCCAGGATCATGACCAACTCGATGGGCTCGCCGATGAGTCGGATCAGCAGATTCCGGGCGTTCTCCAGCACGGCGTTGAGGTCCACCACCTTGAACTGCACGACCTGGCGCCGGCTGAACGCGAGCAACTGACTGGTCAACGCCGCGGCCCGCTCGGCCGCCAGCGCGATCTGCTCGACATGTTTCCGGCCGGCGTCGCGGCTCTCCTCCAACAGCAGCTCGCAATACCCATTGATGACGGTCAGCAGATTGTTGAAGTCGTGCGCGATTCCCCCCGCCAGCCGACCGATGGCCTCCATTTTTTGGCTGTGCAGCAACTGGGCTTCCAGATTCTTCCGCTCGGTCAGATCCGTCATGCCGCCGACCATGCGCACGGCCTTGCCGGACGGATCGCGAATGACGTGGCCGCGGTCCAGTACGTAGGCGTAGGCGCCGTCCTTCCGCCGGAAACGGTATTCCCCCGACCACTGTTCGTCGCCGCCGGCGATGACACGGTGGATCTCCGGAACGATGCGATCATAGTCGTCGGGATGGATGCGGGTCGTCCACGATTCGATGGTCCTTTCCACTTCATCCCGCCGATAGCCGAACAGGACCTCGAAGCCCTCGTTCCACCAGAGTTCGTTCGTCTCCAGATTCCAGTCCCAGATGGCGTCGTTCGTGGCTTTGGCCAGCAGGCGGAAACGTTGCTCGCTCTCGCGGAGCCGCCGTTCGACGTGCTTCCGCTCGGTGATATCGCGCGTCACGCTCAAGACGGAGGTCACGCTCCCGTCGCCGTCGCGAAGCGGCGTGGAGTGGGTTTCCATCCACCGCTCGGTGCCTTTCAACCCGATGAGGCGGAACTGAAGCCGGCCGGTGTCTCCGCGGCACGCTCGCCGGTGCAGATCGAGGAACGCCGTGCGGTCCTCGGAATGAACCAGGTGAACGATCGGCCGGCCGATCACGCTTCCGAGGTCGTCCGCCTCGATCATTCGCAGGCCGGCGGGATTCATGTCCAGCAGTCGTCCGTCCACCGAGACGATCTTGACGCACTCCGGCTCGCTTTCGACGACGGTGCGCAGCCGGGCCTCGCTGGTGCGCAGGGCCTCCTCCGTCCGCTTCCGCGCCGTAATGTCGTGGAAGCACACGACCGCGCCAGTGATCGCGCCGGATTCGTCCCGTATTGGCGAGCAGACGAACTCGATCGGGAAGCTGGTGCCGTCCTTGCGGAAAAAGACCTCGCCCTCGACCTGTCGCACCTCGCCGTCGCGCAACGTCCGGAACGCAGGACATTCGTCCCATGGGTACTCACGGCCGCCCGCCCGATGATGATGGATGAGCGCGTGGGCCTGCTTCCCGATCAGTTCGTGTTCTCGATATCCGAGCAGGGTCGCCGCCGCGCGATTGGTAAACAGAATCCGTCCCTCGGGATCTATGCCATGAATACCCTCGTCCACCGAGTTCAGAATCAGGAAGCTTTGCCGCCGTGCCGCCGCAAGTTCCGCCTCCGTCCGGTCTCGGTCTTTGTGGTATCGCCGCATGAGAGCCAGGATGGTGATCCAGGCCAGCGCGAGGATCACCAGGCAGATCAGCCAGGCAACGACCGCGACGACGAGTTGTCCCTGCACTTCCATGACCCGGGCCGTGATCCGCGCACGAACGGTCTCCAGGGTCAGCCGGGTCGCTTCGTCATAGTTCCGTTTGTGCTCCTCATATTCGTCGCCGAACAGCAGCGCCGCGGCGGCCCGGCGTTGTCCCCGCTCCAGCAACGCGAACGCACGGGATTCCATCTCCACCAGCTTGCGGTTCGCTTCGTCGATTCTTGCGGCGGATTCCCGATCGCCGGTGTCGCCCGCCAGTTCGATCGTCTCTCGGATGACGCCGGCCAGCCGGGGCTCCAACCGCCGGTAGCGGGTCACCCACTCAGGGTCGCCTGTCAGCGCGGCCAGGCGCGCCGACATCGTCAGCGCTTCGTCGAGGTAGACAATGTCGCCGCTGAGTCTCTGAAACTGCACTTCAGTGTGCTCGCCGGACCGGAAGCGCTCGAATACGTTCCAGGCGCTCCATCCGACCAACGCCATGAACGCGACAGTCAGCGCGACCCCGGCGGTCATCACCGCCAACGGCATAGTTTGCGCTCGCCCTATGACGGCGGCGAACCTCTGTGCAGGAAATCTGAGCATCGGTAAACTTGAACGGGCAAGAAGAGCCGCGCCTCACACGGCAACGACGCGATCGCCGCGCTCCCGGCTCGACAACGCGCCTGTATCGGCAGTATAGGGCGGGACCGTCTCCCCGTCTTGCAAATACACGTTTCCCGCACGGGACTTCGCCCGGGGCTCTCTGGCCCTCCAGGCGTCGTCGGCACGCCGGCCCGATGACATCGCTTGACATGGAAAGAGAGGAAGCCTAGCTTGTCAGACAGCGAGGTCGCCGACGGGATCGAGACGGAGTCCCGTCGAAACGCGCATGGAGCCGGATACCGACTCGGCTCGCCGGCATTATGAGGGGCGGTCAGACAACGGATCGCTGGATACTATGACCATGGCAACTCGTCATCGAGCTGGCGTTCGTTCGCGCCGCGCGGCGTGGGCGCTTCCCGCGCTGCTGTGGCTCATCCCGCAACCTGCCCACGCCGATCCCTTTCTCGGCCGACTCGACTGCGTGTCCGTCCAAGCGTCCATCTGGGAAGTGGGCGACTCCTTCGGGATCACGACCGACGTGCTGCGGGAAGCGATCCAGACAGGACTGAAAACCCACGCGCCGCGCCTGAAGGTCCAGCCCGATTGCCCGGACCGCATCGAGTGCAAGGTGTTTCTGCAGAACGCGTCCACGGACACATTCAAGGGCTTTTTCGGGCATGTCGCAGTCGAAGTCACGCGTAAGGCGATCTTTCAGGACACGGCCCTTTTGACCGCCGGGCGGGCCTGGGACCTCCAGTCGTATGTGTACGGCACCCGAGACAAAGCCAAGACCAGCGTGCTCGACCAGATCAACCGGCACCTCGCCCAATTCGCCGCCGACTACCTGCTGGCGAACAGAAAAGAGGAGCAACCGGGGGAAAGCAAGCCGAGCAACGGGGGCGGGTCGGCGGAGACGCGATGACGGGCCGGAGTTCCCGGCTGGCGGCGGGTGAGCCAGGCTCTCATTTCGCTTGTTCGGAAGTGCGTGAACGACCCTCGCCGTCTGACTGCTCATCGCCCTTGGACAGTTTGGCAGTCAGGAAGAGCGGGAGCGTGCTCCCGGACAGCGTCAGCGGGCGGCGGAGCAGCCAGGTGCCTTTCCTCGGCATCGTGTAGGTGTCGAATCCGACCAACTCCCCGGTCTCGGTATTCAGCAGCACCGGAGTCGTCGCCTGCTTCCATTTCCGATAGGCTCGAAAGATTCGCCACGTCCATGCAAAGGCCATGGATAGCCCTCCCCTGCTTGAACGAGCGATCGCGCTTGTATGATCGGCCCTCCGGCACACAACCAGCAACCGCTGTGCCAGCGCTGCAGAGCGGCCACCATCGGGCCTTTCTTCAGTGGCAGTTGAAGTTGAGGGTGGGCAAAGGCGGAGACCCAGGCCGGTTCAGGCGCAGGAGGTGTAGGGTCATCCCTTCAGAACGAGATCGTGCTCCGTCGCAGGCGGAGGCGGGCGTGGCGCTCCCCCACGCAAGGAGTGACGAGAGGAGCGCTATCCAGAGCATACCCGCTCGTGAGCCTACTGCCAGTTGGCGGCCAGGATGGCCTGCACGTCTTCCGGCCGCTGCGCGATGGCCTGCTCCCACGTCAGGCCCGTCTGCGCGCTGAATCCGGCCATGGCCTGAAGGAGTTGCTCGACTTGCGTGTTCAGCAGGTGCTCGCCGTTGCCGGCCTGGATGGTCTCGACCTGGTAGGACGACCCGTTGTACCAGTTCTGAATCGTCAGTTGGTCGGTCGAATTGTACCGCGCAATCTCCAGATCGTTCCCATGTTGACGGAGGATCAGATCCAGCGGATTGATGCCGGTCCCGAACAACACGGTATCGGTGTTCCCCTGGGTTGCATCCGTATCGTTCAGGAGATCCTGACCAAATCCCGTATCGAAATGGTATTGATCATGCCCGGCTCCGCCGTTGAGCGAGTCGTCGCCTGCGCCGCCAAGCAAGGTGTCGGCGCCGTTTCCTCCCGACAGCAAGTCCACGCCATCCCCACCGTCCAGAACGTCGTTACCATCATCTCCGGTGAGGGTGTCGTTGCCAGCCCCGCCATTTAAGGTATCGTTCCCGCCATAGCCATGCAGCGAATCGTTGCCGCCGTTACCGGTCACGGTGTCGTTCCCGTCCCCGGCATCCAGCACGTCAGTATTGTCCCGGCCCTCGATCGTGTCGTTGCCCTGTCGCCCCTCCACATACAGGGCCGCGGTCGTCCCCGGGGTGCTGTTCGTGAACGCATCGTCGCCCGCCCCGCCGTAGATTGTCTCGACACTGGCCCAGCCAATATCGAGGCTGACGCCAGCGGAGCCAGTCACGATCACTGTGTCTGAGCCAGCCCCGGCCAACACGTTGGTGTCCGCGCTGTCGACATAAATTCGATCATCACCATCTCCGGCATCTACCGCGTCCGCCCCGACGTTACCATTGAGCACATCGTCACCGCCTCCACCACTGAGCGTATCGTCACACTCGCCGCCGTCCAGTGAGTCCGCATCATCCCCACCGTCCAGCATATCGTTGCCGCTGTCACCGTTGAGGTAGTCATGACCAACGTCGCCGCTCAACATGTCGTTGTCCGCATATCCGAGGAGCGTGTCATGCCCAGCACCCCCTGTCAACGTATCGTCCCCTGCACCGCCGTCCAGCCAGTCGTGGCCCGCTCCACCGGCGACGGTATCGTTGCCACCGCGCCCTTCCACATAGAGCGCAGCGGTCCGCGAAGGCGTGCTGTTGGAAAAGACATCCTCACCGGCTCCGCCGTACACCGACTCGACACTGGCGAGACCGATATCAATGCTCACGCCGCTGGCGCCTGTGACGAGCAAGGTGTCGGCCCCTGAACCAGCCAGCACGCTCGTGTCTGCACTGTCCACGTAGAGGACATCATCGCCGTCCCCGGCGTCAAGGACATCGGCCCCCACGTTGCCGTTGAGCACATCGTTGCCCGCCCCGCCCAGCAGGGTGTCAGTACCCTCGCCCCCGTCCAGGCTGTCGGCGCCATCCTCTCCCTCAAGCCTGTCATCGCCTGCATCGCCGGTGAGGGTATCATTGCCTTGACCCCCGCGAACCCAGTCATTGCCCGCTTCTCCATACAACGCATCGTTCCCTCCGCCTCCGAGGAGGAAATCGTTACCAGAGTTACCGTACACGAGATCGTTTCCGTCTTTGGCATCGATCCCCTCGTTGCCTATTGTCCCTCCAATCACATCGGGATCATCGGTTCCGGTGATCGTGATCGGAGGGAGAAGCAGGCTGGCCAGGCTCACCTCGCTGTTATCAGCAAACACCAGCGTCTCCACCACCAGCGACCCATTGGCTCCCGTGGGGTCGAAGTTCACGAGCTGAATCGCCTCGCCACCGGGGCCGATGGCAATGGTCACCGTCGTGCCGCTCTGCGACAGGGCCAGATCCGACGGCGCAATGCCCGCCCCAAAGCGAATCCGATTGCCCTCGCCGGTCGTGGCGGTCTCTTGAATGCTGTCCACGCCGTCGCCACGGTTGAACACATAGGTGTCATCCCCCGCCCCACCCGCTAGCGTGTCGTTGCCAGCTCCGCCAGTCAGCACATTGGCGGCCGCATTGCCGGTCAGCCCGTTGTCGAGTGCATTGCCGGTCCCGTCGACCGCAGCAGTTCCGCTCAGCGTGAGGTTCTCCACATTGGCCCCAAGCGCGTAGGACACCCGACTCACGACGGTATCGGCCCCCTCCGCCACCTGCTCCATGATGACATCCTGGGCGGCGTGCATCACGTAGGTATCGTCACCGCTGCCGCCCCTCAACGTATCGACGACCCCGTCGTCCTGGGTCTCGTCGATTTGCGGCGCGGCGTACCCTCCGATGAGCGTATCGTTCCCTGCGCCTCCTTCCAGTACGTTGGCGCCGGCGCTGCCGATCAGCACATTATCCAACTCGTTACCCACACCATGCGTCCCTCCAAACATCATCAAGTTTTCAACGTTTTGGCCCAGTGTGTCGTCTTGAGCAACCACCACCGTGTCCGAGCCTTCATCCGCCTGCTCGACGACGGTCGCATTCGGAATCGGTATGTTGACGTTCAGGACATCCTCGTGCCGCAACACATAGGTGTCGTTCCCCGCTCCTCCGAACAGCACATCGTTTCCAAACACGTCCTCGGTCAGCATCAGGCCGCCGACGATGCCCCCGAACGGTTGCAAGACATCATCACCCGCACCGCCGATGAGAATGTCGTTGCCGTCGCTCAGATCGGGAGTGGTTTCGTACGCGAACCCGCCGATCAGCGTATCGTTCCCCGCCCCACCGTCCAGGATGTTGTCCGCACTGTTCCCGATAAGGACATTATCCCCATCGTTTCCCACTCCCAGCGTCGGGCGAAGCACGGGATCGAGGCCGATGATCCCTGGGAGCATTTCGTTCAACACCAACCGCTCCACATGGTCAGTCAGAACCAGATCAACATCCGTCTCGATCGTATCCACGCCTCCACCGGCCGCTTCGACGACGGTGTCCGTGCCATCGATAACTCGATACACATCATCGCCCGGGCCGCCACTGAACGTGTCCGCACCGCTCGTGCCGAAGAACGTGTCGGCTCCATTCGTGCCGATGAATCGGGCGGCATTGAGGAGAAAGGCCGAATCCCAGATCGTCCCATCCTCAAAGACCACCTGGCCCAGGCGAAACTCAGGCTGGAATGGTGACAGAGGGGCTTTAAGATCGTCACTCGTCCCACTGATCTGCAGCCGCACGTTGAAACCGTCGGTCGCAACGGTCATATCGGCGGGCAGAACGTCGGCCGCCATCCGGACGGTGTCTTCGCTCAATGATTCGCCGGCATTGGTGCTCACCCGGTCATGGCCCGAGCCTCTCCCGAAGAGGTAGGTATCGGCGCCTGGTCCGCCGATCAGCTCGTCGTCCCCGGAACCGCCGTCAAGCAGGTCCTGTCCCGCACCGCCGTCGAGGGTGTCATGACCTGTTCCACCGGTCAGGGTGTCATTGCCGCCCCCACCCAGTAGCCGATCGCTTTCGGAGCCGCCATCCAAGGCATCATCGCCACCGCTCCCGCTCACCTCATCGTTCCCCGCTCCTCCAAACATGACATCATTGCCGGACGTATCCAACGGGGCCCCACCGGACAGGATGTCGCGTCCGGCTCCGCCGATCAGCACATCGCTACCTTCGTTGCCGGTCAACATATCGTTCCCATCCTGGCCGTCAAGCTGATCATTCCCCTGGAAGCCCGTGATCTGGTCGTCACCGGTCCCACCGATCAGCGTATCGTCACCTGATCCGCCATTGAGCGTGACGCCGGGATTGGGAGCCGGAGGGGCGGACTTCGCCAGCAGCGTAGCACCATCCCAGACCGTCCCGTCAGCAAATATCACCTGTTTCGTGAGCAGATCATCGACCGTCGAGAAATTCACACTCACCTGATCGACGCGTCCCGTATCAAACGTTCCGATGACGGTCATGAACAACTGCGAGGACGATCGACCCACGAGGAGATCGGCTGGCGAAATGTCTGATCCCATCCGAATGGGATCCACCTCTCCCGCCACCACATCGTCGATCAGCACGGAGCCGGACCCTCGCCCGAAGAGATAAGTATCCTGCCCGGCCCCACCCATCAACTGGTCGCCACCGAAACCGAAACCCACCGGACCAGTGCCGCCGCCTGAGAGCGTATCGTTGCCGGCACCGCCCTCCAGCACGTTGAAACCGCTGTTCCCAACCAGCACATTGTCCAGCTCGTTCCCTACCCCGCGCAGCGCCACACCCGATCCAGAGGATGAGCCGAACACAGCCGGGCCGACGTTGAGGCGATCAATCGACGTGTCGAGCAGCGTGAGATTCTCGACATTGGCGCCGAGCTGGTAGGAGCGATTCGTCTGCACGGAATCGATGCCTTCATCGGCCAACTCCACCACCGTGTCGCCAACCCCGACCACATAGGTGTCATCCCCCTTGCCGCCCGTGAGCACGTTCACCGAGCTGTTCCCGACCAGTACATTGTCCAAGTCATTCCCGGTTCCGTTGATGGGGGTGCTGCCGCGGAGCGTCAGATTCTCGACGTTGGCCCCCAGCTGGTAGGTCATGTCGGCGTGAACGGTGTCGATCCCCTCGTTGGCGCTCTCAACGACCGTGTCGCCCGTACCTATATAATAGGTATCGTTGCCGGCGCCGCCGGTGAGCACATTCGCTCCGCTGTTGCCGGTCAGCACGTTCTCCACCTCGTTGCCCGTGCCAGTCAGGTTCGCCGATCCCGTGAGGGTCACATTTTCGACGTTCGCGTTCAACGTGTAGCCAACTGAACTCTGGACCGTATCCGTGCCCTCATTGGCAAACTCGGTCACCACATCGCCCGGGTCATCCGCCAGATACGCGTCATCGCCGGTGCCTCCCAAGAGTTGATCGGCGCCCGTCCCGCCATCCAACCGGTCATCGCCAGCCAGCCCGGTCAGTTGATCATTCCCGCCCAATCCGCTGAGCACATCGTCGCCGCCTGTACCCGTGAGCGCGTCAGCATTGTCTGTCCCCACCATGTCTTGCTGCGCCAGACTCGCCAGCGTCGCCGCATCCCAGACCGTTCCATCGGCAAAACGCACTGCGTCGACCTGCACGATCGGATGCAAGAAGAACTGGGAGAGCGTGAGCTGATCAGTGGGGCCGGTGATCGTGAGCACGAGATCTCTGCCGTTCTTCGTCACTTGCACATCGGTTGGATGCACGTCGGCGCCCAATTGAAGCGCATCGAGCGTGCCACCGCTGTCGACGAGCCGGTCCTGGCCGGAGCCGCGACCGAAGAGATAGGTATCGTCCCCTGTGCCACCCTGGAGCTGGTCATTGCCCGCGCCGCCGTCCAAGATGTCGTCTCCGGCTCCACCCTGCAGCACATCATTGCCATCGAGTCCGCTCAGCCGGTCCACCACATTGGTGCCGAGGACCCCATCATTGCCGGCGGTTCCGGTGAGGTCGAAGCCGCGGTCGATGAGTTGACTGTAGGACAGGACCGTGCCGTCGGCGAAGACGTAGGCGTCCACCGCATGGGGACCGAGCACGTTATTCCGGTTGAATTGATCGAGTGTGAGCGCATCGCCGCCGGAGCCGACCCGAATGAGCAATTGATTCGTCCCGACCCCGAACGCGGGCGCTTGCCAGCCGAGCGTCAGCGCATTCGATGAGATCCCGGGGCCGAAGACCACTTCGTTGCCTTCTCCCGGGGCAGCCGTATCGCTGATGGAATCGACGCCATCTCCGATGTTGAAGACATACTGATCATGGCCGGCACCACCGAACAACTGATCGTTGCCCAGGCCAGCGGTGAAGAGATCCTTCGCGTTCGTGCCGAAGAGCACATCCTCGAACTCGGTGCCCGGCACCGCGATGCCGCGATCGACCAACTGGGCATGCGTCAGCGTCGTGCCATCGGCGAATTGGAACTGATCGACGGCATGAGGGCCATAGATGTCGCCGGTGTTGACAAATCCGAAGGACGCGCCATCGTCCGGCGTCCCGGTGCGAAGGACGAATCCGCTCGGCTCCAGACGAAACTTTGCCGCATCGGAGGAGATGCCGGCCCCCAACACGACTGTGTTGGGCTCGCCGACGTCGGCTGTATCGTTGATCAGGTCAAACCCGTCGCCAAGATTGAATCGATAGGTGTCATTCCCCGCACCGCCCAACAGTTGGTCGTTGCCGACACCGGCAGCGAGCACATCATTTCCCTCGCCCCCATCGAGCATATCAGTGCCGCTACCGCCATGAAGCGTATCGTCGCCTTGCTCACCAAAAAGCGCATCATTGTCGCTTGCGCCGAAAAGTTGATCCGCTCCGTCGCCACCGAATAACGTATCGCTTCCACTCCCCCCATCGAGCACATCCTCATCCGCCCCACCGAAGAGCTGGTCAGCCCCATCTTCTCCCAATAAGGTATCGGGCCCGCTCAGCCCCGAGAGCGTATCGTTGCCAGCACCGCCCGCGATCCGATCATTGAGAGCCGTCCCAGTGATCGTGTCATTGCCCGCCGTGCCGAAGAGTTCAACCCCCCGCGATGCGAGTTGGCTGTACGTCAGCACCGTACCATCGGCAAATTCGAACGTGTCGATCGGATGGGGGCCGGCCACCTTGGTGGGATTGAAGTTGAAGATCTGAACGGCGTCTCCGGTGCTCCCGACGCGAACGATCAGCGTTCCTGCGGCACCCAACCCGAGCGAGAGCGAATCGGATGCGATTCCAGCGCCGAAGAACAGCCGATTGCCTTCGGCATTCCCGTCCACGATTGTGTCGATGCCGTCGCCGACATTGAAGATATAGGTATCGGCGCCGCCACCGCCCTGCAAGCTGTCGCCGCCAGCTCCTCCCTCGAGCACATCGTTCCCTGCGGCGCCGGGATTGTTCGGATCATCACCATAGACACGATCGTCACCAGCACCGCCGACGAGCTGATCGGCGCCTGCGCCGCCTTGCAGTTGATCGTTTCCGTCATCGCCGAAGAGGGTATCGTCATCCTCCTGGCCAAACAGGCGATCATTCCCGATGTCTCCGGCAAGCACATCGCTCATGGCGCCGCCTTGCAATTCATCATCCCCCTCATCGCCGAACAGCGTATCAGCGTCATCCTGACCGAAGAGCAGATCGTTCCCCGCTTCGCCGCTCAGCAGGTCTGCGCCCACACCCCCTTGCAACTCATCGACGCCGTCACCTCCGAACAGCGCATCGTCCCCAGGGTCTCCCACGAGGAGATCGTCCCCCGCGTCGCCCTCGAGCGAATCATTTCCGGCATCGCCAAAGAGTCGATCGTTGTCGGTTCCGCCGATCAGGACGTCATCCCCTGCGCCCCCTTGCAGCTCATCAGCTCCGGCCCCACCCTCCAAAAAGTCGAGCCCATCCTCGCCGAATAGCAAGTCGTTCTCCGTGCCACCCAACAGGACGTCATCGCCGCCCTCGCCGTGCAGCTCATCAACCCCGGCCCCACCATCCAACACATCATCGGCGCCGGGTTCATCGCTGAAGTCCCCAAGAAGGAAGTCGTCACCCGTTCCGCCGATCAGCGTATCGGCGCCCAGCCCACCCCGCAACTGATCGTTCCCCTCGCCCCCGTCCAGCCAGTCATTACCCGACAAGGCTTGATACCCGATCCCCTCCCCATAGAGGAGATCATTGCCCGCCCCACCGATGAGGACATCATCGCGCCCGCCACCATCCAGTTCATCGTCGCCGTCTCCTCCATCCAAATAGTCTTCTCCGTCCACAGTCGGGTCCCAGGCGAACAGCGAGTTCTTGAAGTTGTCACCGTTCAACAGATCGTTCCCCGCTCCGCCGAGGAGAATGTCGTCGCCGGCATGTCCGGTCAGGCCATCATTCCCGTCCCCGCCGTCCAGAAAGTCATTGCCGGTGATATCCGAGAAAGTGGAACCCCCGTTCGTGATGCCTTCCCCCGAGAGGCTATCGTCACCCGGGCCACCGAGGAGGACGTCGTGGCCGGCACCACCTGAGCCCTGATCATTGCCCTCCCCTCCGTCGAGGTAATCATCACCCACATCAGTAATGAGCGAGTCGCCAAAACAGATATCACCGCCGGCTCCGCCGTAGAGGAGATCGTTCCCTGCTTCACCTTGGAGTTCATCATTGTCGAGGCCGCCTTCCAACAGATCATCGCCGTCCCCGGCGATCAACAGATCGGTTCCGCCTTCGCCGGTGAGTCGGTCATTGCCGGTATGAGCGACCAATTGGTCATTGCCTATCCCGCCGTACAATTGGTCATTGCCGAAATCGGTCGAGAGGACATCGCTCCCACCGTTTCCAAAGACGGTGTAATTGACCGCCCTGACCCGCTCGATCGTCTCCGGTGAGTCGCTCCCGGTCACCAAGACGTCCGGGAACCCGTTGGTGAAATTGATGACCGGGGCCGCCGCCGCTTGGGTATTCGGAGTGGTGATGAGCTGGATGCCCAGCGCACCGGTCGCGAAGTCGAAGTTTTCGATGGTCACCGCGTTGTTGATGATCAGATTGGCGCCGTCCTTGACGAAGGTGAATTGGCCATCCAGGCTGCGATACGTATCGGCGGCATCCCCCTGGCGGCGAATGCCGCCGACCAGGGTCTGATTGTCGAAGAGAATCGTCCCGATCCGGTCCACATCGACGATCCGATCCTGCCCCTGGCCGGTGCGATAGAAATAGGTGTCGAGGCCGGTGCCGCCATCGAGGCGATCATCGCCCAAGCCACCGTTGAGCCGATCGTTGCTGGCGTCTCCAAAGAGTTGGTCGTTGCCTTGCTGGCCGAGGAGCGTGTCATTCTCACTGCCGCCGTAGAGCTCATCATTGCCCGCATCGCCTTCGAGATAATCCATTCCACCCTGGCCGGTGAGCAGGTCGTTCCCCTCGCCGCCATACAGATGATCCCCGCCGGCGTGGCCTGTGAGATCTCTGTTGTCCTGCGCGTCGCCGAAGATCACTTCGTTCAGGGAAGCGACGCTGCCGACTTCGAAGCCAGTTCGCACATCCACATAGTGCGTGTCGGTCGGGACCGTGCCCCCATCGTTGACGTTCACCGCAAGGCGCTTAGCGAGGAGTTCCGCCCGATCGGACAAATATACGGCCGTCATGGTCCCGTTGTCCGTTTGGGCGTCGTACAGATCCAACGCCCCGCCCGCATTGTGCGCGCTGTAGTCCGCCCCGATCACAGCAAACGGGTTCAGCTCCTGAAGGGCGTAGCGATACGCCAACCCTTCCGGCGTGGCGGCTTTGGCCTGGCTCAACACCGTGCTGCTCGACGCGCTCACCACACTGTCCATGCGATACGAGCCCACGACCGGCAGGCTGTTGCGCAA
>FWWM01002933.1_pt1 | contig 30548 bp, 26 predicted proteins | sample 2228351 | NCBI WGS metagenome assembly FWWM01 (sample SAMEA103939774, study PRJEB20133) | metagenome | reverse complement strand
CATGCAAAAAGTGGGATGATATGATTGTTTTTCTTTTTCTGGTGGGCCAGGCATGGACCAAGCAGGTCATATCCAACTGGCCCGCGCCAAACGGTGGGGACTTGACCATAGCTGACCTGGATAGTGATGGAGACCTTGACATAGCCGCGTGCGCGACGGACATGTATGACGATTATCCTTATCTGTATGTGTTCTGGTATGGCGGTTCGCGCACATTCTCGTCCCAGGCAATGCCCCGTGGCGCGGCAGGCCTGGCAATTGGCGACATAGACGGGGACATGGACACGGACATAATCCTATCCCAAGAGGAATATATCATCTGGTATGAGAACCCTTCCTGGACCGAGCACCTCCTTGACCAGGCCTATGGCTCGTATGCCATGGATGTTGATGTAGCGGATGTTGACGAAGATGGAGACCTGGACATAGTCCAATCAAGGGAGGCGGTTAATACCTCAAGCCCGATAAAGCTCTTTGAGAACCAGGGCGCGGGTTCTTTCGTCGCGTGGGATGTCGCGTATCACAACCGGGCTGATGGGGTGGCGCTCGCGGATTACGATGGGGATTTTGACCTGGATATCGCGGTGGTCAGCGGGAGGCCGGACTGGCCAGGAAAGGGCATATCCGTCTACGAAAGGGCAAACAACTTCACATGGGGGGATCACTTCCTGAGCGGCTACGGGGATGATTACGATGACTGGTATATCGCCGCGGGTGATGTCAACAATGATGGGAGGCCGGATTTCTTGACCCCTTGGCCGAGGATATACATAAATCAAGGTGGGTTCAACTTCACCACGGTCAACCTGGATAACTGGGGGCACACGACCTTAATGCGTTTCAGGGGAGGCGCGGACCTGGCTGATGTTGATGGCGACGGAGACCTTGACGCGGTTGTCCAGGCTGGCTCCGAGATGATGACCCAGCCGCGAGTTGTGGTTTTCTACAATGATGGCGCTGGGAATTTCCCCACCGCGGACACGGTTGACCTTACCCATACCCCATACATATCCGGCATCAAAGCCGCTAACATGAACCCAGAGGAGGACGATTGCGTGGACATAGTGGCGAACGGCGCCTATCAGCTCGTGATATACTGGTGCCTGCCCTTGGAGGCGCCCGAGGATAACAAGTCCAGCGCGATACGGATAAAACCCGGCCTCGGTTCCTTCAGCATATCCATCCCCTCCCCTGCTATGGTAAGAGTCTATGACGCGACGGGCAGACTCCTGGCCACCAGGGATTGTCCTTCTGGAAATCAGCTCTTCATCGTGAATCCGGGGGTCTATCTGGTTATGGTTGGCGAGAAGACCCTGCGGGTCGCGGTGCCCTGAGAACTGCTCGTTAAAACCGGGGTAGCCCCCGGCCACGGATGGGCGGAGATATAAGGCGCTCGCGCTATGCTTATGTTCCTTACTACCCAACGCTTACCGCGATGGGAGAAATCGTCCGGATCTGTCAGGGCGCGGCGGTCCCGACCTAAGCTGATATTTTATTGGGTAGCCCCTTGCACTCTCGCCAGTGGGTAATGGATGAGCCATAGCGCGTCCCGGCCTTATAATATAAGCCGACAAGGAGAATAACCATGGCCGAGAAAAAGAAGAACACCTGGGAGGTCAAGGTTGGCCTCGCGGAGATGCTCAAGGGTGGGGTTATCATGGATGTAACAACCCCTGACCAGGCCAAGATAGCCGAGGACGCTGGCGCGGTCGCGGTCATGGCCCTGGAAAGGGTTCCCGCTGACATAAGAAAGGAGGGGGGCGTCGCGAGGATGGCCGATCCGGAGGTGATTCTCAGGATCATGGAAGCGGTCTCAATTCCCGTGATGGCCAAGGTGCGCATAGGCCACTTCGCGGAGGCCCAGGTGCTTGAGGCCCTGGGCGTTGACTTCATAGATGAGAGTGAGGTTCTCACCCCAGCTGACGAAGAGCACCACATAGACAAGCACGCGTTTGATGTGCCGTTTGTCTGCGGTTGCAGGAACCTGGGCGAGGCTTTGCGCAGGATAGGCGAGGGCGCGGCCATGATCAGGACAAAGGGCGAGGCGGGGACAGGGAATGTGGTTGAGGCGGTCAGGCACATGCGAATGGTAATGAATGGGATAAAGGCCCTGACCCAGCTCAGGCCCGACGAGCTCATGGCCGCGGCAAAGGAACTGCAAGCCCCTTACGAGCTCGTCAAATATGTGCACGAACACGGCAAACTGCCTGTTCCGAACTTCGCGGCTGGTGGCATAGCGACGCCGGCGGACGCTTCCCTTATGCGCCAGCTCGGAGCGGAGTCGGTCTTCGTAGGATCGGGAATTTTCAAGTCAGAGAACCCCGCCAAGATGGCAAAGGCCATTGTCATAGCCACAACCTACTTTGATGACCCGAAGAAGATCGCGGAGGTCTCAAAGGGACTTGGCTCTGCCATGCCGGGCCTTGATGTGGCGAAGATGAGCGAGGAGGAATTGCTTCAGACAAGGGGGTGGTGAACCCCTGCCGCGCCAGGCCCTACTTGGTGAAAACCAGCCTCTCGAAAAGGCTCTCCTCGTTTGCTCTCATATGAATGAAATAAACCCCCGGCCTCAGGTGTGGCAATCCTACTATGTGTAGCCCGGGTTCAAGGAGGCCGAGGTTTTTCTCAAAGGCTTTCAGCCCTGCCGCGTTGAAAAGGGAGAAAGAGACATTGGCCTCCTTGTTCAGGGAGAACTCAAGGCCCGGAGGGCCATAAACCGTTCTCATCCAATCCAAATAGTGTTCAGATGTGTCTCCGGTGTCCGGGGGGATTATTGTATCGCCGAGGTAATGGAGGATCCAGAGGTCTGCGTAGCTTCCTCTGGAGGATACATATGTATAGCCCCTGTCCCAGAACAAGGTTGTTGGGCCATCGTAGGGAGGATTCGTCCATTCGCCAACCAGGACTGGATTTGAACCGTCAGTTACATCAAAGACCTCAAAATTGGAGGTGTAAAGGAGCCGTCTTCCTCCGTTGTTTCTCCTCATTAAAATATCTTGAACCCAACCCCTGACAAGCCCACTCTCCAACAGGGCCGGATTCACCGGATCCGAGATGTCATAAGCGTAAGCCACATTCCCCGATGTGGCCACCAGGAGGTTCCCTTCTGTTTCAATGCACTCCCACCCTCCATCTATCCCGAAGCTATCCACACACACCGGATTAGAAGGGTCTGAGACATCCAGGATGTAGATTGCGCCCCAGCTGGCGGTGTAGAGGTAGCAGGGAGGGGTGAAAGCGACCTGGCGGGCGGAGGGAGGGAAGGAAGGAAGGAAGGAACCCACGAGGTAAATGGAGTCAAGGTTAGAAATGTCGTAGATAAGAATGTTGCCGTAGTCCGAGAAGGTTATATAGAGGTAGCCGCTACTATCTCTGGTTAAATAGCACACGGTTCCAGCCTTAGAACGGTCTGGACCCTTTAAAGATCTGCCAACGAGGATCAGCGAATCCGCGTCAACGATATTATAAACGGAAAGCCCCCAGACTCCCGCATAAAGAAGCGTGTCTTCCCTCAGAACTCCTCTGCATCTCAGAGTCTCAATAACCGCCACTTCCTTTACTCCGCTGTCCTTTGGCCACCGGGCGTCAAGGAGCTTAAGGCCCAGGCCGTCGCCCCCGGCCATATAGACATACCCATCCTTAGCGGCCACGGAAAGCCCGCTTGTGCTCGTATCCCCATCGCTCCAGGTAGCTATGAGCTCAACATTCAGGGTCTCCTGAGGACTAAAAGGCGTGTAAAATCCCTGGTCCGGGCCTTGCCCGGAGAGAGCGAAGAGGGGCAGGAGCAGAACGGGCAACTCGGTCACGGGGAAATATTAAACCCTCCGGGGTGAATGCGTCAAATGCCTGTTTGCGCCTCTAGAACCTCACATTCGCGCCCCGCGTGCTCACCGGAGGCCTGCCCTTTTTCTCCCCCTCCCCCTGCTTGCCTTTGCCCTTCTCCTTTTCCTTCTTGAGCTTGACCTTCGCTCCGTCCTTCATGTTCACCAGGACGGACGCGGGCCCAACTATTACCGAATCCCCATTAGCGAGGCCCTCAAGGACCTGGGCTGTCCCTTCTCCTGTCAATCCAAGCTTTATCGGGGTCCGGATCGCCTTGCCGGCCTTGTAGAGGTAGACCACATCCTGCCCCTCGGAACTGCCCACAGCGGTCAGGGGAACCACGAGGACCGAATCCGCTCTGGAGGTTATTATCTCGCATGACGCGCTCATTCCAGGCAGGAGGCCGGGCGGGGTTTCCAAAAGCAATATGTCAACCGGATATGTCACTGCCTGCTGGATGCTTGTGGTCATGGAGCTTGAGGTCGGGACCCCGCTCCTGGTTTCAACGACGCCGCGGAATGTTTTGCCGGGGAACGCGTCTATCTTTACTCTGACTTCCTGGCCCGGGTTGACCTGGACCACCTCTGTCTCGTCAACATCCGCCTTGACTATGGCATTGCTCATGTCAGCTACGACCATGATGACAGAGCCAGACACATTGACCGTCCCGGCTATGACCTGCTCGCCAACCTCCATCTTCACGGCCACGACCTCGCCATCAACCGGGGAGGTTATGAAGGCCTTTGAGTATGTGACCCTGACCTGGCTCAGCTGGGCCTTCGCGGCCCTCAACTGGGCCTCCGCGGAGCGAAACGCTGATTCGGCCTGATCCATCTGGCTTTTTGAAATGAGTCCCTTTTCAAAGAGGGCCCTCGCCCTTTCGTAGTCCTCCCTGAGCTTTGCAAGGGTAGCTTCCTGTGCGGCTATTGAGGCCTGGGCCGCGGCGACCTGTTCCTTGTAGACCCTGGGATCAACAACGCAAAGGGTATCCCCCTTTTTCACCTTGTCCCCCTGGCGAACCCGTATGTCCACAACCCTGCCCATTATGTCGGAACCTATGTTGACCTGGTTGACAGCCTCTATCACCCCCTCGGCGCGGGCTATCTGCTCAACGGAACCGGTTGCTACGGGCTCCACCCTCACCTCCGGGGTAGCACCCCGTTTTTTCGCCAGGTTCACAATGAAGATGATCAGAATCACAAGGATTACCCCTCCAGTGATGGTTATCTTTTTCCAGTGCTTTTTCACTTTATTTCCTCCATCACGCCTAGGGCCAGTTCAAGCCTCCTGGCCGCAAGGAAAAGATCGTATTCCGAGGATACCTGCGCCAGCTCAGCGTTGATGAGCGCCTCCTCGGCATCGGCTATGTCTGCCTGGCTCGCCGCGCCGAGCTGGAACTGGGCCAGGGTCAACTCGTGGGCCTCCTTGGCGGCCTCGTATGCGGCGCGGGCCATGATCCTGTTGTCAATCGCGTTGGTCAGAGCCCAGTAGGCGTCCTCAACATCCTTCTGGACAGCCAGCGCTGAGGCCAGGAGAGAATACTCGCCCGCGGCCAGTGCGTCGCGCTCAGCGGCAATCGTGAAGGGATATTTGGTGAGGTTGAAGCTGAGCTGTCCACTTATCCCGGAGCTCTTTCTGTAGTCATCCGGGTTCAGGGTCGGGAAGTCAGGGTCATAATAGCGCCAGTATACGCTGAAATCAACCTCCGGTAGGAAGGTCAGGACCTTATACCAGAAGCCAACCCTCGCGGAACCAAGGGTTATCTTCTGCTGGATGAAATCCTCCCTGTGAGCCAAGGCGATCATCTTAAGGGTATCAAGGGAGCCCGGCGAGGTATCCGGCAGTTCAGTGGGTTCCGAGATGACAACAGGCCTTCCAGGGGCAATGCCAAGGAGCACAAGCAGTCCGGATTCAGCAGAGGCCATGGCGTTTCTGGCGACCGACAGCTCGTATTCCGCTTGATAAAGGGAGGCCTCAGCCCTTCTCAGTTCCGCAAGGGTCGCGTCATCCAGGTCGTAGCGGGCATCGGTCAGGGTGTATTTTTCCTTTGCTCTGGCAATAGCTTTCTCGCGAGCCTCAACGGTCTTCCTGGCCTTCAGGAGGCCGAAGTAGGCCTGGTTAACCTGATATATGGTCTCAATCTTTCGCCTCTCGTAGAGGGCCTTCTGGCCTCCGGCCTGCGCCCTGGCTGTTAGGGCACCGTAGAGCACGGATGGGCTGAACAAGGGCTGGGAAAGAGAGAATGTCGCGCTATACATCCTCATGGTGTCCCCGCCGGGGACAAACCCGTAGCCCCCAAGATCAGAATAGCTTCCCTGTATGGTGGCCTGGGGCGCGTAGCCTGCCCACGCGCCGCGTGCGCCCCACGCGGCCGAGGACGCGGTCTTTCCCTGCGCCAGGAGGGAGGGATTGGATTCAAGCGCCATACGCTCCGCTGTCCTCAGGTCAAGCCGGAGGGTGTCAGCGAGAGCGAGAAGCGCTATAAAAACCATTAATTAACCGCCGAAAATTATGCCCTTCAGGAGCAGGAGAAGGAACCAGCCGAACCACATCCCGAAGATTATCGCCCAGGATAAAGCACGCTTGCCCGTGAGCTCTGCAAAACCCAATGCCATGAGCGCTAAAGACCACAGGGAAAACGCGTCCACAACCCCGAGACCCAAGGCCAGCGGTGAACCCAGTGGCAGGAAAGCCCCGACAGAAAAGCTGAAGTGAGGGTTGGAGAAAAGAGCGCCACCGGGTATGGCCAGGAGCGCGCCTACGAGAAGGGGGAACTTGCTCCATATTACCACCGAAAGCGTGGACGCGATCATCTTCGGATCCCTTACCAGGACAAAGTATAGGAAGAGACTCTGGAGAAGGAGTCCCAGGAGAGAATTCTTGAACGATGAGACTATATCCGGGACGAACTCGGAGAGGGTGTAGGTGAATAGAACGGAGATATCCTGGTCGCCTATGAGCTCCCTTATCACATCGTCAACCGTCCTCCCGGTCTTCTCGGCCATCACGCGCAGGGATTCCATCATGGAGTATTCGTAGACGGTCATCTTGAAAAACACGGTGAAGATAACCAGGAGACCCAGGAGGAGAATCGCTCCTACTATCGGCACTGTCCACGAAGGGTTCTCCTTTATCCTCTTAAAGGCTTTGTGAGGCAAGACAAAGATCTCGTAGAAGAGCTCCATCTAAGACTCCTTTTGGCCAGATATTATAAAGCAAGCCCATGGGAGGGTTCACCCTTTAGACCGAACCGGGAGGCCGGATGTTCCCGGCCCGGAGGCTCCTTGATCCTTGATCAGAGCAATTCACGGATTGTCCCGCGCGGGGAGGCCTCACCACCTCACCCCGATATGTCCCTCAAGGACAACGAACCAGTCCGGGCAGGGCCAGGCATCGGGCCTGAAGCCCATGTAGTAGAACCTGGTGGAGATGCCTATTATGCAATTTATGGTTTTGCCCTCAGCGAGGTATTCCCTGTATTTCCACCACCACTCGGCCCGCGCGAACCCAACCAGGCCTGGGGTGGCCTGGTCTATTATCTTTCTGTCGTCCTTTCCCCAGCCCCTCCTTTCCCACCTGCAGAAGTTGCCGCTGAAACCCGCTCCCCAGTATGTGTGAAACGGGGGCTTTGTGATTGTTGGCTTTGAGAAACCCAGTTCATAGGTGGTTATGGCCTCGGAGAGAAACATGGTTATGGGCACATTGTTGACCACTATAGTCCTTGTGAACTCAGGATGATCCAGCATACACGAACCTGAAATACGGTTCTGCACCGAATGACGCGCCCTTGACATAGGTTACCTGAGCGAAGAAATTAGTCCAGATATGATAGCCCCAATCTATCTCCCCGTAGGTGGCCTGGGTGTTCGCTCCCTCATTGGGGGCCGCTTGTCCTAAACCGGCCAGAACCTCCGCGCTTAAGCCAAGCAGGCTTATCAAAAGCATCTCCTATCTCGTTGTCCCATGTTGTCTTAAAAGAGTATAGGGTATCCCAGGGGGCTTTTTCAAGCCAGGGATAGCGCCGGAAGGGGCGGCTCTTTTAAGGTTTGCCGACACGAAATTACCCTGCCGCGGGGGCCTGAACCAGAGGTCTCCGCAAGGAGAAAGGGTTCCTCTGATAGACGATTGTTTCTCACTCCGGCTCGTATTCCGAGAGGAAAAACTTCAGCCTCTCCGGCGCGTAGGCAAGGCGAAAACCACTGATATTATCGCGCTTTGAGAGAATATCAACGCCGGTCTCAATGACATGATCAATGTGGGACTGGGTATAGACCCTCCTGGGAACAGCGAGCCGCAGGAGATCGCGAGGGGAATCATCCCTGAACAGGAGCGAATCCGTCTCGGTTCCCCTGACTCCTCCCTCAATGTAAAACGCGCACGCGAGGGCGTGGCCTGGGAACCGGTCTTGCGGAATGTGGGGCAGTGTCCCTGATGCATCAATATATACCGCGTGGCCACCCGGAGGCCAGAGGAGGGGAAAACCAGCGCTTATCAGCCCATTCGCGAGGTAAGCCACCTGAGCGATCCTGTATTCCAGATGGTGCTCGTCCGTAGCCTCGGAAAGCCCCTGAGCGATGGCCTCAAGGTCTCGCCTTGCCATTCCCCCGTATGCCGGGAAACCCTCCCAGCTGATCATTGTTTCCCTGATTCGCCTGGCCAGGGGTTCATCCCTGGTAGTGATGAACCCGCCAGTGTGTGTCAGGAAATCCTTTTTGGTGCTAAGGGTGGCTATGTCCGCGAGGCCGAATATGTCCCTTATTATCTCGGAAACGGGTTTGTTTATCCCCTCCCTTTTCTTTATGAAATAAGCGTTTTCTGCTATCCTGCAAGCGTCAATCCACACCATCGCGCCGTGCTCTTTCGCAAGAAATGCGGCCTGGCTTATGTTCTCAAAGGATGCCGGCTGTCCCCCTCCGAAATTGTTGGTAAGGGTCATCACAACGGCCTTGACCCCACCCTTTTTCAGGTGATCCTCAAGCGCGTTCAGGTCAATGTTGCCCTTGAATGGCGCCTCCACGAATATATCAGCTGATTCCGGGCACGGTAGGTCAATCCCGCGGGCCCCCTCCTGCTGGAGGTTCTCTCGCGTTGTCTCAAACAGGGCATTTGATAAAACCACATCGCCTTTTTCCAGCAAGGCCGAGCAGACCAGCCTCTCCCCCGCCCTGCCCTGGTGAACGGGGATGATATGGGTCATTCCCGTGAATTCCTGGACAGCGGCCTCAAAACGCTCCCACGACCTCGGACAGGCGTAGGATTCGTCCGAGGCCATCATCGCGGAGAGCTGATCCTGGCTCATCGCGCCGGTCCCGGAGTCCGTCAGAAGGTCAACCATCACGGTTCTTGATGGCACTCGGAACAGGTTGTATCTCGCGGCCCTGAGGGCTTCCTCCCTCTCCTTTCTAGTGCTCAGGGTTATGCGCTCGGTTATCTTTATCCTGAAAGGTTCAAAGGGGTGTTTCATGGCCCCATAATTTTAATGGACGGACATGAGGCAATGCCCTATGGGATCAGAGGGCAAGGTAGGACATCTGAACCCAATCCACGCCCCAGGCAACAGCCTCAGGCAGGGGATAACCCAGCGCGAGCCTTCCCGCTATTGCCGCGGAGAGCGCGCAACCCGTCCCGCGCCTTTCGGCCCGCCTGGTGTGCGGGAATATCCGGACCTCTCGGTTGAACCAGAGGAGATCAAGGGGCTCCTCAAGGTGGCCGCCTTTGATCAGGACAGCATTAGGGCCCATGGAAGAGATCATCTCGGCGGCTGTTGCCATTTCCTCCGGATCGCGGGGTCTGAGACCGGTCAGCTCCTCTGTTTCGTCAATGTTTGGGGTCAACAAAAGGGCCAAGGGAAAAAGCTCATCCAAAAGAAGATCCAGTGCGCCCGGCTCAAGAAGCGGAAATCCCGATGAGGCCCTTATAATTGGGTCAACCACCAAAGGAGCGAGGTTTCCACGCAGGAATCGCACAATAACCCTTATGTTCTCACGAGAGAAAAGGGCCCCGGTCTTGACTGCAGATATTCTTCCGTCCTCAAGGAGGACATCCAGCTGGCGCAGTAGGAAATCAGGGGGGACCGGAAAAACAGCCTTTGGGCCCGTGGACGATTGAGCCGTGAGCCCGGCAGGAACGAGCAACGGCTTTGCTCCCGCGGATTCAATCGCGAGCTGGTCAACCAGGAGGCCAGCGTTGCCGGACGGATCAAGCCCGGCGATAGAGAGACACCTCATAGGCTCTCGTAAAAACTTTTCATAAGGATGGCATCGTCCTCAAGGAGGGGGCTTTCTGATATCACTGCCCCGGATGCTCCCCTCTCGCGAAGAACCGCGAGGACTCCCCTCCAGTTCATGTCGGATTCCTCAAGGGGAATGTGCTCGCGCTCGCCCTTGGTGGTATAGATTATGCCCGATATGTGGATGTGCCTGTGTTTCAGGGAATCGGGACCAAGGCCGTTCTCAATGAGGTCAAGCGCGGCGTGAAATTCCTTTTGGGTGTTCATGCCACCGCCAGACCTGGCGTGAAGGTGTGCGAAATCAACGCAGGGCAGGACACCGGGCAGTTCGGATGAGAGCCTGACCAGCTCCTCAAGGGAGCCATACTGCGTTGGTTTGCCGGTTGTCTCCGGCCTCAGTGTGACATCAACGCCCTCAGCTAAGAGGATTTCCTGTATCCTGACGAGGGATTCCCTGACCCTCTCGTGCACGGCCTCCGGGTCATCTCCGGTGTAAAAGGCCGGGTGGAAGACGATGTCCCTGGCGCCGGCCGCGAAACCAACCCGCGCGGAATCCAGAATATAGTTCATGGAACGGGTGAGCTTCGGATCTTCCTTCGCGTTGAGGTTTATCCAGTAGGGAGCGTGGACCGAAAGGGAAACGCCGGTTTCCTCTGCAACGGACCTTACCCTGGCCGCCAGAGCCGCGTTCATGTGAACGCCCCTGACGAACTCAAGCTCCATACAGCCCAGTCCCAGCCGGGCCACCTCTCTTAAGCCCTCGTCAGTGCCCTGGCCCTTTGTCCTGGCCGGAACACCCGCTGGCCCGAAAAGCAGACTCATCAAAGTCTATGAGACACCAGATGGGAAACAGCCGGCGCCCGTATTCATACAGACCCCCGGCCCCATCAACCAGAACCCTACCTCATAATCCTCTTCTGGACCCTATCCACGCCCTTCTTCGTTATTTTCCAGAACCTGTCCCTCATTTCAACCAGGCCAAGGCGTTTCATGTAACCGAGGGTGGTTGAAATGGCCCTTGGGGCCTTTTCACCTGTTCCAGCAATTGCCCTGGCAACCTCTCTCGGCCTGACGCCCTTGGTCTCGCCCTTCTCGTGCAGGTAATACAGGTATAAAAGGGCCCTATCCACCCCCTTCCGCGGACGAACCTTTTTGTATAGTTCGCCGAAAGCCGGATCAGCGACAGCAACCGGCTTGGCCTTCTTGGCAACAGGAGGAGTCTCTGTCGGGGCAGGGGCCACCCTCACCTTGCCCGCGTGTAGATACTTGAATTCCTCAAGCATCTCGCGAATATACGCGGCCTCTTCGCCGGATGCAGACAATTCATCCTCTCCTATCTTGAGATACAGGGTGTACCTTTTTTCCATATTTTCCATGTTTTCACCTCACTTTACAGAACAGAAAATCAAGGCATCAAGGCTTATATTATAAAGCCCTGGAATGGACTTGGTCAAATTATACAGGAGTCTATCCCGTGCAGACCCCTCCGTTTTCAGGCCTTATCCTAATGACTACCGTGAAGCTGGGAAATTCTAGGAGGACAAACGGAAAGGCGCGCTTTCGCTCTCATGACAAGGGGTCGGGCCGGAAAAGAAGCGGTCCAGGCCGCTGGAAGTTGAGAACCCACTAGCCGAAACATTATCCTTTTCGGGTTCTCGTGGAAAGAATAAAGGTTTTGGTTGTTGATGACTCGCCGGTGGCAAGGATGGCACTGACGAGAATGCTCGCGTCATCAGGAAAGATTGCCGTGGTGGGGACAGCTAGGGACGGGAACGAGGCCATACGGATGGCGCATGATCTCGTTCCCAACATCATCACCCTTGATGTGGAGATGCCAGGGATGGACGGGTTGACCGCGCTTGAAACCCTAGCGAAGGGCCCATGGAAGATCATAATGATCTCCTCATACACCACCAGGGGCGCAGAGATAACCATGAAGGCGTTGGACGCTGGAGCAATAGACTACCTGGCGAAACCTTCAAGGACAGAAGAGATTGACTCGATCTCCTCCCTGCTAATAGCGAAAATAGAGGCCGCGATGGCTCCGTCCACGCCGACCCAGAAGAAGAAAAAATCCCCCCCGCATTTTCCCGCCTCGTGTTCCGCTCTTCTTATAGGGGCCTCAACCGGCGGCCCGCGCGCGATAATAACCCTGTTGAGCAGACTAAGGGGGCCGCTCCCCTGGCCGACCGCAATAGCAATGCACATGCTTCCCGGGTTCACGGGGCCATTTGCAAGGCATCTGGCGGAAAAAACGGGCATTCCGGCAACCGAGGTCACCAGGAAAACATTGGCCGAGCCGGGCATCGTATATGTCGCGCCCGGCGGCAGGGACATGCTCGTCACAACAGCCGGGGAAGGAGTATATTTTCGGCCGGAAGACCCGAAGGCCACATACAACCCATCGGTTAACAGGCTCCTGGAAACCGGCGCTGAGGCCTGGGGGGCTGGCGCGGTTGCCGTTATCCTGACGGGCATGGGCCAGGATGGCCTGGCTGGCGCGAGGGCAATAAGGGAAAGGGGTGGGACCGTATGGGTTCAGGACGAGGAATCCAGCATTGTCTGGGGGATGCCGGGGGCAGTGGTGAACGAAGGACTCGCGCAGGGAGTTATGAATCTGGAAGAAATGGCCGAAGCCATTGAAAAAATGAGGGCCGCATCTTGAGAACCGACGACATGCTCGGCGATTACCTGGAGGAGGCCAGGAACACCTGTCAGGGGCTTGAATCCGCATCCTACGAGATAGGGAAGAACCCATCCCTTCTCAAGGAGGTTATGAGGCTACTGCACACCCTTAAGGGTTCTTCTGGCTTCATGGGTTTTGACTCCATAACCGAGCTCTGCCATCTGGCTGAGGAAAAGCTATCCGCCATTAAGGAGGTGCCAGAGGGGTTCCCCCAATTCCTGCGAGCGCTCTCAGGGACACTCGCGGGCGTTCTGGATGAGATAGAAGAAACAGGCGCGGAATTGCCTTCATGCAAGGAAAGGATAAGGACTCTGGTATCTGCCCTTTCAGCAGAGGACTACTCCGAATATCTAGAAAAAGCGGGGTTCGCGGAATCGCCGGGCATAAGAATATCCCCTGAAAAGCTGGACAGGATAATGACCTTCCTGGGAGAGGCTGAGGTAATAAAGAACAGGATAGCTACGGAAACAACGCGCCTGCCGCGCGACATAGCCAGGGCGTTTCACGACCTGGAGCTCAACATGGACGCCATCAGGGATGAGATCATGGATCTGAGGATGGTGGACATGGGGCGATACTTGAAGAAGCTAAGCGTCATAGTTCAAGAAATGGCGGTCCACCTCGGAAAGGAGGTTGAGCTCGTGACAACGGGCTCCGGTATCCATGTTGACAAGGCGGTTGCCGATGGAGTGATGGATGCCATGGTGCACCTGCTCAGGAACGCCATTGACCACGGAATAGAACCGCCCGAAGAGCGCGAGAGAATGGGCAAGCCCCATGCCGGGAAAATCCTGGTAGAGATAACACAGGAGGGGAGCAGGATCAGGATAGTCGTCTCAGACGACGGCACGGGAGTGGACATGGAACGCCTGAGACAAAAAGCAGGAGAAATCTATCCCGGTATGGAGCTTGATGATAAAGCGCTCCTCTCGCTCCTTTTTATCCATGGATTCAGCACCAGGCAAGAAGCAGGAGAGGTTTCCGGAAGAGGAGTTGGGCTTGATGTGGTAAAGGAGAGCGCTGAGAGGATGGGTGGAAATGTCTTCATGGAAACCACCATGGGTCGCGGCACCACGGTCACCCTTGACCTGCCCGCGACACTGCTCGTGACACCCCTTGCTTTCATCAGGATAGGCAACGAGACTTTTGCTACACCCCTTGCCTCGCTGGTAAGGGTTGACTGGCGCGAGGATGTGGAGGTGGTTTCTGCCGGAAACATGGCTTTTGTCAGGAATCAGGGTCGTGCTCTGCCGCTCCTGGATGGGGGGAGGGTCCTCGGAGGAACCTGCGCGGGCGAAATGGTCGTGACAATGAGGGGCGGGGGAACTGAATTCGGCTTCCTGGTTGACGAGGTTCTACCCGAAGGTTCAGGAGTCATAAGGCCAATGGGCAATTTGGCCAGACAGGCTTTCATCGGTGCTATAATCGGGCCCGACGGGACACCTATACTTGTTCTGGATCCGGCCTTCCTCGCTAAACAAGCAGGTGGAGGAATTGGACAGGTTCATTGAGTTCATGATAGGCGAGAAATTTCTGGCCATTATGGTCAGGAATGTCCTGGGCTTTGCCAGGGAAATAAAGTGGTGCAGGCTACCCCTTGCGCCAGAAGGGGTAGTGGGCATATGCAATTGGCACGGAAAGATATGTCCACTTGTTGATCCGGGTATCTTCCTGGGCACATCCGGCGCTGGCGGGCCCTGGATATGCGCGGTGCAGGGAGAGTCCGGACCGATCGCCATTCTGGTTGATTCGGTCACTGGCATTGAAACGGCCGAGATGACACCCCTGGAACAAGGCCCCATCATGGGGGTATACGGTGAGAACAGACTCGTCCTGAACATGAAGGAGATAGAAAAGCTTTGCGGTATCTGATCTTCAGGCTGGGCAATAAGACCCTGGCATTGCCTGGCGAAAGGGTCGTAGAGGTAATCAGACTGCTTCTGCTCGGGCCAGCACCGGGCAAGATTTATATGGGTTCAGTCTCCTGGCGGGGGAAAACCCTTGCTGTCCTGGGGCCGGGCGCGTTCGGAGTCAAAAAAGCATCGCCGGGATTCGCTATTGTGACAGAAATAAGGGGTGTGCCAGTCGGATTCCCGGCCGACAGGGCAACCGGTTTCGTTGAAGCCGGCGAGATTGACAGCACGGCGCCTGGTTCAGATGACTGGCTTGTTGGGACTCTGAGCGAGCAGAAGGCCTGGGCGATTGACCCTGACAAGGTGATAAACCTGAAGGAAACCGGCGAGGCCGCACTTGTTCTGGGTGAAGATGAATTCCTCAGGTTCTGCGCCAGGGTTATGGAGGACATGTCCGAGAGGAGAAAATCAAAAGATCTTGAAAGGGCAGTCAAAGCCATAACCAGGGAGCTGGAGGAAAAATGAACCCTGACACCCTCGCGAATCTGAGGAATCTCCTTCTCCGGGAAACTGGGCTCTTCTTTCCCCCGGAAAAGGACTATCTCCTGGTCTCACAGGTTGAAAAAAGGGTCAGGGCAACCGGCGCGGCCGGTTCAGATGAATATGTCCGCGGTCTGAGGGGGAATTCCCGCGAGTTCCAGGAGCTGGTCAATCTACTGACCATTCCGGAGACCTATTTCATGAGGGAATTCAGGTTTCTTGACCTGGTCGCCCGCAGGATTATCCCTGAGATAATATCAGGAAGGGGAAGGGCCTCCCTGCTCTCAGCCGGATCGGCCACAGGTGAAGAAGTATATTCACTCATAATGCTCGCCCTGCACTATAATTTGCCCATGGACAAGATCAGCCTTGTCGGCTTGGACATAAACACGCTTAGCGTTGAGAGGGCAAGGGCCGGAATTTTCAGTCGTTTCTCAATCAGGAACACTGAGGAGCAGGCAAGGACGATTTTAGAGAAATTCATCAGGCAAACCGATAACGGGGAGATCAAACTCTCAGAGGAATTGATGAACTTTGCCAGATTCGTGCACGGCAATCTTTTCAGGGGGCTTTCCGGTCTTGGCCCATTTGACATCGTGCTTCTTCGTAACACCCTGATATACATCCAGCCCGGATTGAGGCCGTGTGTTCTGAAAAATCTCCGGGAAGGGATGCGGGAGGGCGGTTACCTGATCCTGGGACAGATAGAGATAACCGGGGGGGCATTCGGGATTTTTAACCAGGAGAAGATTGAGGGGCTGACGGTCTTCGTGAAAAAAGGACCCCTTGAAAAAACCAACCAGGAGAAATAGCACATGCGAGTTGAGAACCACTCCATATTCCCTGCCGGAAGCGAGACTTCCTGGAGGGTCTTGAAAAAGGAGAATGGAAAATGAGGGAAAGGATACCCTACACCATCCATGTTCTGATAATGTCCCTCGCGATAGCCGCAGGCGGGGCCGCTCTCTTTCTCGTTCTGGGACTTGTTTTCCTGAGATCGGCGGGGCCATGGTTCCTGGCCGCCGGGACAACCCTGGTCTTCATAATAAGCCTGGCGTGTTCCTTCCTGGTGGGGTGGCTGAGCGCATCCCCGATAAGGAGATTAATCGGCGAGACCACAGGGGCCATGTGGTCACTGGCAGAGGGGGACTTTTCCTTCAGGATGGAGGAGAAGGGGTTCGGCGAGGAGAGAGCTTTCAGGAGGCACTTCAACAGGGCAGGCGAGAGGCTTGAGCATCTCATAAAGAATGTCGGTGAGGTAACCAGCGCTGTCCACGAATCAGTGACCCAGGCCGCGGCCGCGGCAGAGGAGACCGGCAGGAGCATCCAGGAACAGCAGGACAGGATAGAGGCATCCTCCGCGGCCCTGGGCCAGGTCTCCGCAAGCGTCAACGAGGTGTCGGCCGCTGTCCAGTCTGCGACCGAGCTCTCCTCGGAAGCGAGGGGTATGGCATCAGAGGGAGGCATGAGCGTTGAGAGGATAACGGACAAGGCGACCCTGGCGCGGGAGTCAATGGACAGGCTGGTGGAGGAGGTCTCCCGTCTGGAAAGGGTGGCCGAGGAGATAACCGGCGCGCTGGCGCTGATAAACGACATATCCGAGGAAACGAACCTCCTCTCCCTGAACGCGGCCATAGAGGCATCCAGGGCAGGCGAGGCCGGGAAGGGCTTCGCGGTTGTCTCGGACGAGATAAGGGGCCTGGCGGAACGCTCGCTGAACGCTTCCAAGGAGGTCAAGGAGGTTGTTGAGGGAGTGATGGCATCGCTCAAGGGTGTGGTCTCAGGCATACAGGAAAGCTCATCCCTCGTCCAGGACCTGACCGGCGACATACAGGGCCTGCGAATGACCTTTCACCTCATAGCCAGCTCCGTGGAGCAGGTCGCAGACAAGATGCTCGCGGTATCCACCGCTTCCGAGGAGCAATCCCAGGTCATAACCGAGCTCACGCACCAGGTAAGCGAGGTTTCCCGCTCCGGGTCAGAGGTCGCGTCCGCGGCGCAGGAGCTCGCGCGGATAAACGACGAGATAAGGGCCAGGATGGAGGAGCTTCGCCGGATGATGGGGGAATTCCTGGTTTAGGAGCAGTTCGGCCTTGAGCAAAACAAGGGTTCGCTGGCTCATTATCTCCCTTGCAGTGCTAGGCGCTGTGATAATGCTTAGCGTCTGTTTCTTCTGTTGCAGGAGCTCAAGCTTCAATTTCCGGTTTTGGCCCCCAGGACAGGATAAGGAGGGGGAGCTAGTAATTGGGACAAAGTCGCACGCATCTCAAGTTATCTCCGGCGGCCTACGGGTTCCGAATTTCCGGACCGGCCCTTGAAAATCCATCCGAAAACCGTTAAATATAGGCTGAGCAGTCTGGAAAACGGCTGGCGAAAGCCGCTGGCCGGAATTTTCCGGGGCTGTGTGATGTTGCACGAGGAAAAAGAAGGAGGCTAGAATTTGGGCATGAAAGTTCTTCTGGTCGGATCAGGAGGCAGGGAACACGCGATGGCGTGGAAAATATCCCAGTCGCCCCTGCTGTCCGAACTGCTGATGGCGCCGGGCAACCCCGGCATGGCGAGGCTTGGAAGGTGCATTCCTGTTCCCCCATCGGATATACCCGAACTGGTAGCGCTGGCAAAGGCCGAGGCGGTTGACCTGGTTGTGGTTGGTCCTGAATCCCCCATTGCCGCGGGCATCGCAAACCGCCTGGAAAAGCTGGGCATTCCCGTTTTTGCGCCGCGCTCTGATGCGGCCCAGCTTGAGGCCTCAAAGGTTTGGGCAAAGAGCTTCATGCGCAGAAATCGGATACCAACGGCTGGGTTTGAAGTCTTCTCTGATTACGAGGAGGCCAAGGAGTATGTCTACGAAGCCTGCGAATACCCCTGCGTGATCAAGGCCGACGGACTTGCGGCCGGCAAGGGCGTTTTCGTGGTAAAGAGCAAGTCAGAAGCCCTTTTGGCCCTGGATACCATCATGGTGAAGGCAAGGTTCGGAGCCTCAGGCCGTGAGGTCGTGATAGAGGATTTCCTGAAAGGCCGCGAGCTCTCGGTTTTCGTGGCCTCTGACGGATACGCGCACAGGTTCATGGGCTGGGCGGTTGACTACAAGCAACTTCTGGATGGAGACCAGGGGCCGAACACCGGCGGCATGGGAACCGTTTCCCCAGTGCCGTTTCTGGGCAATGAAGACCTGGAACGCATAGAAAGAGAGGTGATCCAACCAACCTTTGAGGGAATGCGAAAGGAAGGGCTTCTATACAGGGGAATCCTTTATTTTGGCCTGATGTGGACCGACGAGGGGCCGTATGTCCTTGAATACAATGTCAGGATGGGTGACCCGGAGGCCCAGGCCGTTCTACCGTTAATGGAGAATGACTTCTTGGAAATATGCCTCGCGGGAACGCGCGAATCCATGCCCCAGATAGAATTCCTGCCGTCTCAAGGGGCCTCGTGTTGCGTTGTTCTTGCTTCCGAGGGATATCCGGATTCTCCGGTTTCCGGGCGGATAATCAGGGGCGCGGAGACCGCGACAAAGATAAAGGGCGTCCATGTGTTCCACGCGGGCACGAAGGAGGAGGGAGGGAAACTGCTGACAGAGGGTGGAAGGGTGCTTTCCGTAGTCGGGGTTGGCAAGGACATGGAAGAAGCACGAGGCAGAGCCTACGAGGCAGTATCCAAGATAAGCTTTGACGGGATGCAGTTCAGAAAGGATATAGGTTCACCAGGGAGATTTCAATAATACTTGAGGCAATAATCCTGCTCCTCGCCGGCCTGGGCGCGGGCCTTCTGGGGTCGTGCCTGGGGGTCGGGGGAGGTGTGATTCTGGTTCCCATTCTGACCATAATAACCGGCTCTCCGCATCAGGCAATAGGAACGAGCCTGGTGGCCATAATCGGGGTTCACGGGTCAGCCACCCTGTTTCACCTGAGGGAGGGCTGGGTGGACATGAAAACCGCGTTCATCCTGGGCCCTGTTATGGTCGTGGGGGCAATTCTTGGCGCGCTGGCCGCTGGGTTCTTGCCGGGCCTCGCCTTGGCCATCCTGTTCACCTGCGCCGCGACCTACATCGCTATAACCATGTTCCTGCCAACCAAAAAAGGGGAGGAAACGAGCCGTCCTCTCCTCGTTGAACCAAGGAGAAAACCCCTGGGCGCGCTCCTGGGAGGCTTGTCCGGCGTTGCATCTGGCCTTCTCGGCATAGGCGGCGGAATAATGAATGTTCCGGTGATGCACCTGGCAATGGGAATTCCGACAAAGGTAGCCATAGCCACCTCGTCCTTTCTCATTGGAACGGCCGCTGGAACGGGCGCGGTCATCTACCTGATGCGAGGGGATGTCGTCCTGCTGACCATACCACCCATCGTAATAGGGATAATCGTAGGGGCAACTGCAGGCACATGGATTGCCAGGCGCGCGAGGCCCAGGTGGCTCAGGGTAGCCTTCGGGATACTTCTCCTATACACCGCGGCTCAGATGCTATGGAAAATCCTTACCTGAAACCAATGTCCCTGACCATGGGGATCACACTCGTCCTGGCCGTGGTCCTGATGGCCATCGGGATGGCATGGCATCCAGTCCTCTTCTGGGGCGTAGCCGCGCTCCTCGCGCTTCCGCCGGCCGGGATTGTCGGCGCAATGGTTGGGATGGCGAGAACGAGAAACTGGCGGTATTTCTGGCTGGGAATGCTCCTCTTGGTTCTGATGGCCATTGCGGTGGTTGTCGGATTTATCAGGCAGGCCTGATCGGTTTGCAACCCGGTCCCGGAGGGTTTTATAATTAACCATAGCCAAAGGAGGACAAGGATGATATGGCTTGAACTTTTCGTTCTGTGTTTTCCGGAAAGCCCGCGCGAGAACTTCTGTCTGACCCCGCAGTTCCTATCGGACGGCAGGATGCCACAGAGGCCCACGAACCAGGCATTCTTTGACACGACCCACTTCAGGGTTCACTACGACACAACGGGCACGGCCGCTGTTGACATGAACTATGTAAGGCTTATCGCCGGAATAGCCGAATATTGCTGGGAGATAGAGGTTGACTCCATGGGATTTGACGAGCCGCCGCCGGACGACACTGCTGGCGGGGACAGCAGGTATGACATATACATAACCGTGATGCCCGGGAGTGCGGCCGGCTACTGCGCGTCCGAGGGCCAGGGGCCTGATCCTGACCAGGAGGATTACATAACCTATATAGCGGTTTCGTATGACCTGGGGAATATAGCCGGAGAACCGGAAGCCGTCGTGGCTCACGAGTTCATGCACGCGTGCCAGATGTCATACACCGCGCTTGACGGCCCCTGGTTCATGGAGAACTGCTCGCAGTGGGCAACGGAGATGGTTTATCCCGACATTGATTTTTACATCCTTTACTTCGGTATGCCCGCGACCCCATTCAATCGCCCCAACTACGAGATAACTCACGCGCCCTACCCGAATCCCGATTACTACCAGTATGCGGCAACGACCTGGCCGTTGTTTCTGATGTTCTGGACAGGGGACACGGGGATAATAGAGGCTTGCTGGGACTCCATGGGACTCCACTGGAGCAACCACACGCTTGAGGACATAGACGGAGTCCTCCTGAGGGATTACGGCGACAGCCTGGAGTCCGCGCTGGCCGAATACGCGGTGTGGCGCTGGTTTAGCGGGGCCATGTGGGATGACTGGCACTGGTCAGAGGCTGACCGGTGGCCCACGGTCAGGACCCTGAGAACCCACAGCACCTACCCCGCGGCCGGCAACGAGGGCTCTCTTCCCGTATACGGCCCTGGAGGCACTGATTTCATCGTTTTTGATTCGTGGGGGGCCGCGGAGTCCCTCTACCTGTATTTTGATGGCCAGGATGGCCGGAAGTGGGACGCGAGGATAATAGGCTACAGGTCAGGTCACGATGCCCTCTCGGACATATACGAGGTTGATGTGGATGTCAACGGTTACGGAGCGGCAGTTGTTCCAACCCTGGATTACGATTCACTCGTTCTCGTCCCCTACTGCCTGAACTGGCCCCTGCCCACCTCCCCGAATACCTTCACTTACTGGGTCAACACCGTATCCGTCCAGGAGCAGGCCTCGGCGGGATCTGGGCTTTCGGGTTCCCTTTGCGGGGATGTCTTTATCTTCAATCTTCCGAGCGCGGGCCCAGCGAAGATCTCAATATACGATGTGGCAGGCAGGCTCGTTTTTGGCACAGAAAGGGTTTTTGAAAGGGGGGAGAACCGGGTGAGTATCGCCCGGCCGCTTCAACCGGGAATCTACATCTGGAGGCTCTTATCGGGGGATAACAGCATTACGGGTAGGTCGGCCGTTTTTTAGTTGATCCGCCCCGCGCTGGGGTCTTATAATTTGGACGATGTTCAAAAAGGGTGAGGTGTATGTCAAGGTATTCTTCGGGAAGGACCGGACACGAGACATTCTGATTTCAACCTGGTGGCTTTGGACGGGCGCCGTGGCCGTTGCCCTCCTCGTTCTGTTCGGATTGGCTGGAATCGGTGGGATCATATACGGTATCGCGGCCGAAACAACCAGGCAAAACCTCATGGCAAAATACCGGGACGCGGAGGCTCGGGCCGGGCGAGTGGCTGAGGCCGAACAGAAACTCGCGGAGGCCCTGGCCAGAGAGAGGGAGATAAGGCTCATACTCGGGCTTCCCCTCAAGCCTGAGGGATACGAGGACCTGCCCAGGGGCGGTTTCATTGAGACCGGGTCTCCGGAGACATGGCAGTTGGAGAGGTTACTCTCGCTGGCGCAACAAGAGGCTGAAGACCTGGCGGCAATTGAACAGGAATTGAAGGCCAGAATCAACGAGCAAAAGAACATGCCCTGCATCATGCCCGCGGTGGGCACCGTTACATCCGGGTTTGGCTACAGGAGGGACCCGGTTTGGGGCGGTTGGAGGTTCCACGCTGGCATTGACATAGCAGGCCCACCTGGCACGCCCATAGTCGCGGCCGCGGGGGGGACGGTCATCTCGGCTGGTTGGGACAAAGGCTACGGCCTCGCGATTGAGATTGACCACGGGAAGGGCGTGACAACATATTACGCGCACTGCTCGCGGCTCGCGGTCTCTCCTGGCATGGAGGTCAAGAGGGGAGAGGTTATAGCCTACACAGGCTCAACAGGCAAAGCAACCGGCCCCCACCTCCACTACGAGGTCAGGGTCAACGGTGTCCCGCGCAACCCGGAGAAATACATCCTGGTCTCGGAGGCGGAATACGATTAGGGCGCGATGATAAAATTACCAAAAGGTGTAGGGGCACCCCTTGTGGGTGCCCAGGACCAGGATAGGGGGTAGCCCGGGTTATGCCTACGCTCAACAGGGTGGATATGGATGACCCAAGGGCTTTATTCTTGCCGCGATGAGACCTGCTTCAAGCCCCATGCAAAAAACCCTGCACCGAATAATCCTCGGCGATTCCCGCCACATGTCCGAGCTTCCGGACAGCTCAGTCCACCTGATAATAACCTCCCCTCCATACTGGCACATAAAGGACTACGGGGGGCCAGGACAGATAGGCCACGGACAATCATACGAGGACTACATCAATGACCTGAACCTGGTGTGGTGGGAGTGCGCGAGGGTCCTCCTGCCCGGTTGCAAGGTCTGCGTCAACATCGGGGATCAGTTCGCGAGAGCGGACGAATACGGGAGCTACGCGGTAATTCCCATAAGGGAGGAAATAACCAGGTTCATGCTCGCGGCTGGCCTGGACCACATGGGAACGATAATCTGGCAGAAGAGGACAACAATGAGAACCTCTGGCGGCGCGTCGGTGATGGGGAGCTTTCCTTATCCCCGAAACGGCGTGCTTGAAATAGACTACGAGTTCATCCTGATATTCAGGAAACCGGGGAGGCCCCCCTCCCCTACTCCGGAGCAAAAGGCAAGGGCCAAGCTCTCAAAGGCAGCATGGAAGGAATGCTTTTCCGGACACTGGAACTTCCCCGGCGAAAAGCAGAAGGGCCACTCTGCCATGTTTCCCCTGGAACTACCACGGAGGCTGATAAGGATGTTCTCGTTTCCAGGTGAGACGGTTCTTGACCCCTTCCTGGGTTCAGGCACGACCGCGCTGGCCGCGGCAATTCTGGGCCGGAATTCAATAGGATACGAGATAAATCCGGATTACTTACCCACTATAGAAGAGAAGCTGAGGGACATAGGGGAATTCGGCGGCTCGTTGGAGATCATAAGGAGGGAACCCACGGCGTTTGACCGGGATGAGGCGCTCTCCCGCCTGCCATACATATTCAAAGACCCGCACGGGCTTCGCAAGGTGTCGGAGTTCAAACGGGAGGAACCCGAGTATTTCAAGATCAAGGAGATACTGAGCCCAGAGGAGATGATCCTGTCCAATAGCCAAAGGATCCGCCTCATCGGAATAAAGGGAAAGCCAGAAAGGCGTACCGAGGCCATTGAATTCCTAAGGAAGAAAACCGGGGGCCAGAAGGTCTTTCTAAAGGAAGACCCGGCAGTTCCAGCCGAAAACGGGATAACTCCTGTTTATCTTTACCTGTGGAACAGGACATTCGTGAACGCGCACCTGATAAAGAGGGGCCTGGCAAAGGTTGACGAGAGCCAGGATTTCAGGCACAGGGAAAGGTTTCTCAGGTATCAGAGGGAGGCGGGGGATACATTATAGCGCAGGCGCCTTGCCTGCGTGTTGCTCGGAACATTTTTGATGGATAAGGGGTCAAAAGCTCGGTTGAGCCATAACCCTTCTGAGGCTTATAATTTGAGACACATGAGAGAGAGTTCTGTCCCTCCCGAAACAGACACGAGGCTCGCTCCATGACCAGGAAGGCCCTTGCTCTCCTGGTCGCGTGGACCTCGCTGTCCCCCGCCTACTACTTTGGCAAGAACAAGGTTCAGTATCGGGGCTACAACTGGAAGGTCCTCCAGAGCGAGCACTTTGACATCTACTATTATACGGGCGAGGAGCGACTCGCCCAGTTTGCGATACCCGTTCTTGAGGAGGCGTTTGAGGAATATTCCGCGGTGTTCCCGAAGGTGCCAAAGGATCCCGTCCCCGTGATAATATACTCTTCCCCGAGGGACTTCCAGGCCACGAATGTCATCATGGAACTCCTGGATGAAGGGGTGGGCGGTTTCACCGAGATTTACAAGAAAAGGGTGGTCGTTCCCTACATGGGATCATACGAGGATTTCAGGCATGTCCTCAGGCACGAGCTGGTTCATGTCTTCCAGTATCTCATGCTTGAACGCTGGGGAGGCATGGGCATATACGCTGTCCAGCAGGTTCCCCTCTGGGTAATGGAAGGCTCAGCCGAATACCTTTCCGAAGGCTGGTCACAGAGCGCGGAGAGCTTCATGCGGGACGCGGTGATAAATGACTATGTTGTTCCGTTGGACGAGCTCGCGCAATACGGCGGCTACATAGTCTACAAGGAGGGCCAGGCCGCTTTCCGATTCCTTGAGGAGAGATACGGCAGGGAAGCTATAAAAGGCATCCTGGGGCGACTTGCCGGAAACCCTTCAATATCAGAGGCGGCGAAAAATGTCCTCAACACGGACATGGAGCAACTCGCGAGGGAATTCAGCCTCTACAACAAGAAAAAATACTACGGCTATGTAGCGGAATACGAGTTCCCGACCGAGAGGTTCAAGCGGCTCACCGACCACAACAAGGACAGGGGATGGATGAATGTTGGCCCCACGCTCTCTCCAAAAGGGGATAAAATAGCCGTTATATCAGACAGAACCGGCTACACAGATGTATATCTGCTTTCCCTGGCTGATGGGCAACCCCTCAGGCGCCTGGTCGCGGGCCAAAAGACCCCTGACCTTGAGAACCTTCACCTCCTGAGGCCGGGAATGTGTTTCAGTCCCGACGGCTCAAAGCTGGCGTTCATATCCCAGGGAACGAAAACGGACATCCTGCACATCATCAACGCCGAGACCGGGAGAACACTGAAAAAAATACCCCTCGTTGGCGTTGACGCGGCCTATACCCCTGCCTGGAGCCCACAGGAAGACCTCGTGGTTTTCGTGGGGACAAAGGGCAGTTCGTCCGACCTTTACTCGTTCAGGTTCTCAACGGGCAAGATAACCCAGCTGACATTTGACCAGGCCGAGGAGCGCGACCCATCCTTCTCTCGCGATGGGAGCAAACTCCTCTATGCCTCGGACAGGAGGGATGGAGAGAATTTTCTCTACGGGAGCTACGCGATATGGGAGCTGGACCTGATGTCAGGCGAGGCAACCAGACTCTCGCCATACTTCGGGTTCGTGGGTTGGCCCGCCTACTACGAAGGCGGGATAGCCTTTGTCGGGGAATACCAGGGTTCGCGTAACCTCCTCCTCTGGCGTTCTGATAGCCTTTACCTCTTAACCAAGCTCCTGACCGAGATGAAGGACATCTCGTGGTCAGCTGACAGGGAGCGGTTAGCCTTCTCAATGCTCTGGGAGGGAGGATACGATGTATTTGTCAGGACAGGGCCGCTTGAACCGCTTATGAGTCTTCCCGTGATGGAAACCCCGTCGCGGGTAGTGGACACGGCCCTATACGCGAAGGCACCGAAATCCCGATACACGACAAAAATGAGCATGGACTGGATCACAGGCGGAATGAGCTACTCCTCGGCCTATGGCTCCTATGGCACAGTGATGATGGGGTTCTCGGATGTCCTGGGGAATTTCAGGATAGAGTTCATGACCGATGTCTATTCCCAGAACATCACTGACGCCAACTTTTATCTGGGATTTCTCTGGTTACCGCACAGGCTGGACTATGTCATGGACCTCTACCAGTTCTGGAACCTCTACTGGTGGCCGGGTCAAAACGGGGACACGGTCGTGTTTGAGAAGGACCTTGGTGCCCAGCTCGCGGCATATTACCCGTTCAACAGGTTCAGGCGAGTTGAGGCCGGGATAGGCTACTCATACCTTACCTGGTATAGATATTTCCTAATGACCGACGACTATCAACCCCTCCGAACCCATTATTACAACCAGTTCACCGCTTATCTCGGTCTGGTCCACGATGATGTTTTATATTCATACGCGGCCGGGCCATTGTCCGGGCAAAGGGCTTTCGCGGGGATCTGGACGAGCCTGCCGGGTTCTGGACTGGACACGAGAACCGGTATAGTTGACATGAGAAAATACTGGCGCATGACCCCCAGGTCAATATGGGCCTGGAGGCTCAAGGGGGGACGAAGTTTCGGGGGAACCCCTCTGCCCCTCTACGCTGGCGGCGCTACAACGATAAGGGGCTACCCGGATTACTGGTTCACCGGACAGAACCTTGCCCTTTTTAATTCCGAACTCAGGATACCCGTGATTGACCACCTTAAGCTGGGTTTCCTGCCGGTTGAAATAAGCGGGCTCAGGGGCGTGGTCTTCTACGACATGGGGGCCGCGTGGTTTGACTGGGAACCCTTCATTCCCTTTGAAAAGACCGGCTGGCTCTACAAGCTGAACAATCCAGCCGAAACCGGTTCCGGGCTTTACGCCGGGGTTGGCTTCGGATTCAGGCTTTATCTGGGGTACTTCACCCTGAAGACGGATTTCGCCAGGAGAACGGACTGGGGCAAGATACTCTCAAAAGAGGACGACGGCCTGCCCGACTGGGTGTTCCACCTCTCATTCGGGAGCGATTTCTGATCAAATATCCCTGATAGGATAGCGCGGGCACCCACGCCTGCGTCCGTGGATTCGGAGCGAGGGCACCCCGGCTATTAATGGATTTGGCTTGATAAACCTCGTTTGGACAGACAGGGCGGGGTGTTATTACCCCACCGTGACGACCTTCGCCAGGTTGCGGGGCTTGTCAACATCACAACCGCGAAGAACCGCTATGTGATAAGCGAGAAGTTGCAGGGGAATTATCGCCAGGATTGGCGAAAGCAAGGGATGCGTCTCAGGGATGTATATAATCTCCTCGGAGAACTCCGCGTGGCGCTGGTCCCCCTCAGTTACAACCGAGATTATCCTGCCGTGCCTGGAGGAGACCTCATTCGCGTTGGAAAAGGTCTTCTCATAGTCCGGCCCTTTCGGATTGATAATTACAACAGGCAAGTTTTCATCAACGAGTGCAAGGGGGCCGTGTTTCATCTCCCCCGCGGCGTAGCCGGTCGCGTGTATGTAGCTTATCTCCTTCATTTTCAACGCGCCCTCAAGCGCGGTAGGATAATTTATACCCCTCCCCAGGAACATGAAATAGCCTGATGTGTAATACTTCTCAGCGATGTGCATTATGTGGGATTCAGTTGCCAGAAGCGCGGTCATCTTTGAGGGCAGGGTGTATAGCTCTGTTATCAGGCTACCGGCCTCTTCGTCCGAGAGAAAACCCTTCAGGTGACTGAGCTCAAAAGCGAGTATCGTGAGGATGATAAGCTGGGCGGTGTATGCCTTGGTTGATGCGACGCCTATTTCTGGTCCAGCGTTTATATACATGACATAGTCGGACTCGCGGGCTATTGAAGAATCAACGACATTGACTATGGAGAGAACCTCCAGGCCTTTCTGCTTGGCATAACGAAGGGCCTCCAGGGTATCCATGGTCTCGCCGGACTGGCTGATGGCGACCGCGAGGGTTTTGTCGTCAACTGGCGGGTTCCGAGAGACGAATTCCGATGCAAAGTCGGCCTCCGCTGGCAGTCTGACCATCTGTTCAAGCAGGTGTTTCCCAACCCTGCCCGCGTGAAGTGAAGTCCCGGCGGCCTGGATGAATATGCGGTTCTTGTTGAGCAATAATTTTCTCAGGTTCGTATCCTTAAGCAGAACGAACTCATCTTCCCTCATGTATCTGGCGAGGTTTTCCTTGCATATCTCTGGTTGTTCGTGTATCTCCTTGATCATGAAGTGGGGAAAGTGTCCCTTCTGCGCGGTTACCGCGTCCCACTCCACGGTTTTTATCTCTTTTTCTTTCGGGTTTCCGTTGAAGTCAAAAACCGAGAACCCATCGCGCCTCAGTTCCGCGATCTCGCCGTTTTCCATGACCACAACCCTCTTGGTATGCGAGAGAAGGGCAGGGATGTCAGAGGCGAGGAGCATCTCACCATCCCCTATTCCGAGTATCAGGGGGCTGTCCTTCCTGGCCGCGAGTATCCTGTCCGGCTCAGCCGAGGACATCACGGCTATGGCGAATGTGCCCTCAATCTCCCGGACAGCTTTGATCACCGCGTCTCGCAAGGTTCCCTCGTAGTAGTCCTCAACAAGATGGGCTATGACCTCAGTGTCCGTCTCGGAGCGGAACTGATGGCCCTTTGCCATCAGCCTGGATTTTATGGCATCAAAGTTTTCTATTATGCCATTGTGAACAACGGAAATCTGGCCCTTGCAATCCAGGTGTGGGTGAGCGTTCTCATCCGAGACCTGGCCGTGTGTTGCCCAGCGAGTGTGGCCTATTCCCACATGGCCAGGCGGGAATGCCGCGGCCTCAACCGCGTCCGCCAGGTCCTTTATCCTGCCCTTTTTCTTTATGGTAAGGAGCTTCCCATCGTCCGTTATCAGGGACAACCCGGCGGAATCGTAGCCGCGGTATTCCAGCTTCTCAAGCCCAACCAGGATCACCAGGTCAGCGCTTTTTTCGCCTATATAACCAACTATGCCGCACATAAAACCTCACCCGTGCCGGAGGAGGGATTTGAACCCACACGGGATTTAGCTCCCAGCGGATTTTGAATCCGCCGCGTCTGCCGTTCCGCCACTCCGGCTAGGTTGTTATTATGAAGGCGAAAGCGGTGCTCGCGCAATAGCAACGAGGATACCCGTCGCTGTTTATGAAAGGATGGCCAGGCTTGCTCATATTTAGGATGTGAAGCTAGCCAGACCGCGAAAATCAGCAACGCTTAAGCTATACCCCTCTTCTCTATCCTCACTCCGAGCTCAGCCAGCTCCCGGATCATCTCAGCAACGGGAACGCACTCTGTCGGCAAAAAGACACCCCTCCGGGTTATCCTGCCATCGGAGAGCATGCGCGCGGTTACCGAAACCGGGAAGCCGGTCGTCCTCATCATTGATGTGAGTCCGCCTGATGCGTAATCAATCATCTCGTATTCAATCGTTATTGGGCTACCGCTGGACTGCTGGCCTGTTGCCCAACAGCGCATGAGGGTAACATCATCGGTTATGTGCGGAAGGGTATTATAAAGAAGGGTCTCAAGGAGTCTGCGGGGACTGACCAGACTGCCGTCAACATCAACGGGGTCGTGGCTCATCAGGCCAAGATCAAAGAGTGTTCGCATCTTCTCGCAGTGGCCTGGGTATCTTATGGTCTTGTAGTCAAGCTCAAACACCCTGCCCTCAAGCATGAAGGGTAGGTTTGAGGAACCACCCGAGGTATTGAAGGCCTCCAGTTTCCCAAAGGGTTCCGGGAAGATTATCTCCTCTATGTCCGCCAGCGGCTCAACGGTCTGCCTCCTGCCGTTCCTTATGACCAGGCATGGCTCAACATACTCGTTTATGAGTCCCTCAACCGAGAAGACCAGGCCGTAATTTAGCGGGGGTTTTGGATTCTGGGGCAGGCCACCAACCCGGAGGCGAATCTCGCTGACCCGCTCAATCTCGTCCACAAAGGATGCACCTATGACATCCGCGAGGCCGGGCGCGAGCCCCATGTCCGGGACAATCGTCACACCGGCCTTCTCGGCTTCGCCCGAAAGCGCCTTCTGTGCGTTGACCACATCGTTGTTCCCTCCCATGTCAACCATGTGGGTTTTAGTCCGGATACAGGCGAGCGTTACCTCAATGTTCACGGAGTAGCTGGCCGCGGAGACGCAGACATCAACGCCTTCCAGGAAGGAATCCAGTTGTTCGGGATCGCGGGCATCAAGCCGGGAGGGATCTATCCTCCTGTCACCGAAGAGACCGGCCAACCCCTCCGCTCTCTTCGGATCAAGATCCCCGATGCGAACGAATTCCGTCTCACTGTGTCTGAGGAGATCGTAAAGGACTGCCCGAGCCATCTTTCCGGAGCCTATTATCGCGTATTTCATGGCTGAACATTATACCCTCTCCAAATGTGGGGTTTCCAACCCGAGGGCCCCGTGTTCACGCAATAAAGGCGGCGCCCGGAAATCCTTCCTTCACAAAGTATATGATAACCTCATTTCCGAAACTCGCACCTGGCCTTGATTGTATCGGGGCAAGTCTATAAGAACCTTACAGGACAAAGGTTTCAGAGGCAGATTCCCCTTGCAGAGCTTGCGCGCGTTGGGCCAAAACGCGCACACTATACGCACACTTTTTTGATCCCCTGAGGCATCAAAAAAGGCCCCGAAAGGGGCCTTAGCTTCTCAGCAAGATGTTTCTACCTCATCCAGATCACCTTCCTGACAGCGGAGTTGTTTGAGCCGTGGGTAAGTCTCAGGAAGTAGATCCCTGCCGGTAGAACTGAGCCGTTATCGCCCCTTCCTTCCCAGGTAAGGATATGAAGGCCTGGCTCGTTTCCCTTGTATAAGCTTGAACCCACTTT
>FWWM01004856.1_pt1 | contig 30556 bp, 26 predicted proteins | sample 2228351 | NCBI WGS metagenome assembly FWWM01 (sample SAMEA103939774, study PRJEB20133) | metagenome | reverse complement strand
TCCTTCTTAGCTAGTATGAATACTATTTTGTAGAATACGGCTACTGCATATGGGTCTGTACTAATATCTACAGCGTTGACGACCTTTAGGCTGAAGCATCCATCTCGATACTCAGTAGCTAAACTATTTATTGTTAGAAGCTCACGACTAGGATCATATTTGCTAGAGACAGCAAGCACGGGAGAGCCTTGTTGATCACATACTTGCTGATTAGTATTATATTTAGCTACTATATAGCTTTTATTCATATCATCTGCAAACCATGTGTTATTTGGTATGAATATTATTTCTTGGGGTTGGTTTTGGGGGGGTGCTAGAACCCTCTCCTTTACTGGGAATACGTTTCCTCTTGATGTAACTATATAGCATATGTTGCTTAGCCCGTGGCCCGATATATTCTTTATAGTGTCTCCTGGGTTGAGGGTTTTGTTTGTTTTAAGGAGTACTGCTCCCTGTCCGCATCCTGTTCCGCTGTCTATTGCTGCCAGTATTATTGTTATTGGTATCGATCCTGTGTTTTTGATCCAGAAGTCACTGTTTTGATGTACTATATCTATTGATTCTAGTGATCTTTGGTTCTGGAAGTTTCTCACAACCCCCATTGCTATCAGTGTCTCTGTGTTTGATCTGTTTAGGTGGATTAGGAGGGGTATTATTGCTACTATTACTATTGAGATCCCTATTATGAATGCCAGTATTCCTGCTACTGCTTTTCTTATCGTTTTTCTCATGATCTCCTTGTTTTATTTATATCAGGGTATTTATTCTTTAATTGTTTCTCTCTACAATGCTTCTTCGCTTGCTTTTTTCTCTATATATCTCCTCGCTAGTCTAGATATTATTATTATTGCTGCTACCATGCCTATCGCTATATATGCTATTGTGTATCTAGATAATAGATTCAATAGTGTTGGCTGCAGCTTTATAACTATGCTCTGCTCCCCCACTGGTATCTGTGTTTCCAGCCTGTTATAGCCGGGCGCGTCTACTATCGCCTCATAGGATCCGTAGGGGATTCTCAGCGCTGCTTTCCCCTCGCTATCTGTTGTCTGTGTGATCTCTATTACTGGGTTCTCTATGCTTCTTATCGTCACGCTTGCTCCCTGAACGGGTTGGTTGATGTCATCCACAACGGTTAACGATAGATCTAGGTTTCTTCTTGTGAGGGTTATGCTTGTCTCCCCACCGCCTACCGGTATGGTGGCGTCGGCCTCGATCCTGTTGTATATAGCTACCTGCCCGGAGGGCTCAACAACTATCCTAGCCTGCCCGTGTGGGAGAGATATGTTAGAGATAACCCCCAATCCGGAGATGTCTGTGCTGAACATAAGCCTATCGCCCATGTATATCAGCACCCTCACAGGAGATACGATCGAGCCGCTTATAGGGTCTACCAGGCTTATCGAGAAGTTATAGCTTGTTCTATTAATGCTCACAACGAGATCCTGCCTATCGATCCTAAGGGGGCCTGTGTAGCCCACATAGAGGCTCTTGTTAAGAGGCTCCACAGAGATCAGGTAATCGCCTAGAAAGACTTTTGGTATGATGAGCTCGCCATCATCAGAAGCTACTCCAGAGAATACTGTGGTGCCAGAGGCTCTCTCTATGAGAGACACACTTACATTCGGAACCGGTGCCCCGAACTCATCCACAACCAGAAGCCTTGCCTGGATCTCCCTTGGCCTCAAGAGGATCTCAAGATCCTCCAAAGATCCTGGCTTCGTCACCCCCACAAGGAGCTCTTCATCGTAGAAGAAGGGCGAGGTAACAGCGATCCTATAGATGCCGAGGGGAAGAACCACTGGAGAGCCCGGCTCGATAACCCCAAGATCCCCTCTCAGCAGAGGCCCCTCTGCAAATAACCTCAAAGTGATCGAACCCATCGGGATCACCTGGGATCTGGATTCGAGAACACCAACGCTTATATTGATTATAGCCGTTTCAGCTCTGAGAACCAGGTTCAGGCTACCGCTCCTATTGACAGTAAAGCTAGATCTAGCCAGCTCTATACCCCCGCCTATAAGGGTAGCTGTGTGGCTACCGCCCTCTATTAGGAGCTCTATGGGGGTCTCGGTAGTGGTTATGTTGATCCTATTGTCTATCGATAGGATAAGACCCGGAGGGACTCTTGAGAGCGTTGCTACATATGGGCTTTCCGGGCTGTAGTAGTAGAGCGACATGATAACCCTATATAGAACAGGGCCCGGAAGATCTACAAGGCTTCCCCTAACCTCAAAGCCCCTCGAATACTCTATAAAGCTGCTCAAGACCCTGGCCGTGTAGGATCCCCTTGGGAGGTAGAACACAGAGGATCCATTGGCTATGGGGCTCCCAGCAACAAGGCTGCTATCCTCATATATATAGATATAGCCATCACCGATGCTCAGGGAGCGGTTCGAGATAATATCGCTAACAATAACCCTTGGGTAGAGCCTCACAAGCTCTATAGAGCACCTATTAAAAGCGATATTCTGGAGGGAATACACTATATAGATCCTTGAGGACACCGCGAGATACCCAGAGACAGGGCCGACAAGAGAGCCCACGCCGGGGCCCACAGGGATTCCGAGGTAATCTCCGCTCCTAGTGCACTCAACAGATCTCTCGGGATCGGTTCTATGGATATGGAGCATCCCAGAGCCATCGATAGAGATCAGCACCCCGTTTCTATAGTCAGCAGAAACCACAGGCCCAGGTATATCTAGAGACCAGAAAGCCAGGTGAAAACCCCTTTGCTGATTGTAGAGGAAATAATAAACCCTCCCCCCACCCAGCATAACAGAGACACCCCGGCCGCTATCATCATACCCAACCCAAACCCTATCCACAGCTCCTGGCAACACGTACCAAACATAGCCATCCCTCCCAACAAACACAGGATCTAGATCCTGGTCAAAGTACGTGAAAACCACCACAGCCTGGCCCTCGCGGCAGCAGCCAACGATAACCCCTATATATGTCCACGGAACCCCCGCAACGCTCGGCCTGATCAGCTTTACATAGCTGGGCTCCACCGTGAGGAGAAGCGGTTTTCCAAACCTAATGGATTCGGGAGCACCGGTAGCATCTAGCAGGGATGCGAAATACACCGGCGGGTTCTCCACGAGCGGAACTGTAACTCCAGCACCGCTCCTCATTATGATTATATATGAGAGGCCTTTTCCAACCACGTTTCTGTCCAAAGCTATATCGATCCTCACGGTCTCGTAGCTGGGGTGGGTTATGTTAGCACTATATATAGTTCCCTCGGGATCCAGTAGGGGTAGGTGGAGAGAGGCAGAGCCGCTCTGATCCGTTGCCGCCTGAAACACGAGATCGATCTGCGCCACGGGCTTGACAAGCCTTGCAGTAATCACAGCACCGCTTATCGGGAACCCGGTCTCGTTATATATAGAGAAAGATATGTTCACGCGAACAGGCTCGTAGAGAGCTAGAAGAAGAGAGGGATCCACTCTTCTCTGGCCACCGGCAACAACCTCTGTCCCAGATATATCCCTAACACCGGCCCTCGTATAGCTATAAACAGCAGTGCTCCCATAAGGCCCTATCTCAGCCCAGCCGCCTCTCGTAGCCCTATATAGGTAGAGAAAACCCGCATCGTCGAGAACAGCTAGATATGGATCCCCAGATCCCCCAACACCTATGGAGAGCTTTTTAACAGAATATCTAGAGGCCTGCATATAGCTGGCCCTCCCCTCCTGAGCATTATAGATCACCACCTCCCCCCTATCGGTTCCCACAGCTATATAGCCTCCATAGTCTCCATCAGCAACCGTTGTTATTGGTGCTCCGCTCAAAGCGTACTTGGATCTATTTACCGAGCGGGAGGAGGCATCTATGCTGAGGATCTCCATGGAATAGATCCCGGAAGCGTTGTCAAAGCCCGAGGCCGCGACAATGTTTCTCCCAGGTATAGAGGCCATGGCGAGGGCCTGGATAGATAGGTCTGTATAGAAGGTATTGTAGAGAATATATGGCTGCAGATACGCCGCTCCAGAGAGTGGGTGGGGCTGCTGCTCCTGTGCAACTGCTGTGGATAATGGTAGGGGGGATAGAGAGATCGTTATTAACAGGATCCATACCAGGCCCTGGCAACGCCTCGCCATAACTGATCTCTAGTGATTCTTTCCTGAAAAGAGAAATATATTTAAAAAGCCCATAGCGGAATTAAGCCCTACCCTAGATCTATGGAAACAGCTTCTATGATCTCTTTGCAGGCTATGTTTTTATATTTTTACACCGAATATTATTATGGACAATGTTATGGGGATCTTTGATAGGTTTAGAAAAAGGCCTGGGAGGAATGTGGAGGGGCGTGAGGATCAGAAGATCCCGAAGACTATAATGAGCTATGCTAAGTATATAAAGCCCCCCATAATGCCCTCGAGGGAGAAGCCGAGGGGAGAGGTTGTTGAGAAATACTCTATCTATGATCCGTGGGCCATGGTGTCTATAATACTATCACAGGATACTGGAGAACATATCTATTTCCTAGACGAGGTGCCTCTTAACGATGAGGAGGTCAGGATCTATAAGAGGGTGATCGACATACTATTATGGGAAGCGGGCGAGCTGAGCGAGGGGGAGGATCCCAAGGAGTTCATCAGCAGAGAGGCTAGAAGGATTGTGGAGCTCTTCAGGATAAAGATGGGGAGAACCCCCTCGGTGAGCTGGAGTAAGATCCTCTATTATATTGAGAGGGAGATAGCGGGTTTCGGGCCTATAAACGCCCTCATGACGGATCCAAATCTTGAGGATATATCGTGCAACGGTGTAGGGATACCGATATATGTTTACCACAGGAAATACGAGTCGATGCCAACCAACATTGTTTTCAACAATGCAGAGGATCTAGATGGATTTATGGTGAAGCTGGCCCACATGGCTGGGAAGCACATCTCAGTGGCCTTCCCAATCCTCGACACATCTATCCCAGGGGGGCATAGGCTGGCCGCGACGTTTATGAAGGAGGTTAGCCAGAAGGGATCCACGTTCGCTATAAGAAGGTTCAGAGAAGACCCGATAACCATCGTAGACATGATAGGCTACAGAACACTCTCACCAGAGCTTGCAGCATATCTCTGGACACTTATAGAGCATAAAAAGACAATCCTGATCATGGGTGTGACGGGGAGTGGAAAGACAACGCTATTGAACTCGGTGCTCAACCTTGTTAAACCCAACTACAAGATAGTAACTATAGAGGATACCCCAGAGATAAGGCTCCCCACAAAGAACTGGGTTCAGCTCGTCTCGAGACCGAGCTACGCTGCAGGTGAATCCAGGGCTGGCGAGATAACCCTCTATGATCTTGTAAGGCTCTCCCTACGATACAGGCCAGACATCCTTGTTGTGGGCGAGGTAAGGGGCTCCGAGGCATATGTGCTCTTCCAGGCAATAGCAACTGGGCATGGCGGGGCTACAACGATACATGCCGAGAACATAGATGCTGCTATAAAGAGGCTCACAAGCCCCCCGATGAATATACCGGAATCATATATACCTCTAATCAATGCTGCCATAATGATCGAGAGGGTTCCTGTGAGGGGCAAGGACGGGGTGACGAGGATTTCAAGAAGGGTCACAAAGATCTGGGAGATAAACCACGAAGGCACACCAATAATGGTTGGTAGGTGGAGCCCCAGGGGGGATACACATATCCTCGATCTCGAGAATAGCCCCATGCTGAACTCTATAGCTGAGCAGCTTGAGACAAGCTTCCAAGAGCTTTTAGAAGAGATCATAACAAGATCTATCTTCATGAGGTGGCTATACGTTAAAAACATCAGGAACTATAGGGATATAGCTGCAGCTATATATAAATATTATAGAAATCAGGAGGAGATCATGAGCATAGCCAGAACAGATCTAGATCTAATTGAGGGAGAGACAAAGAGATCCCCGACATAGAGATGCGGGTGGGCCTATGGAGAGGGAACTTCGGCTGGTTAGGCACAGAATACTATATGATCTCGACAGGCTCTTCATACTGCTATTCGACAAGATAGGCTTGGGCATAGTAAAGACCTTCGAGCTTGATAGGGCGATAGCCTCTGCAATGATCAGGACTCACCCGCTCGTCTATGGATCCAGGATAGTTGGCTTCACATTAATAGCAGCGTTGATAGGGATCGCTATTCTGAGCATAGGGGTCCTGATGAGGCAGAACCTAGTAGCCTTTGTCTCAATGATCCTCGCGGGGATATTACTCCCACTCACCACCTTCACGGTATTCATAGCATACCCGGTTATAGTTAGGAGTAGGAGGAGGAATCTCACAGAATCAGAGCTCCTTTTCTTCGCATCCTACGTATCTATAATGGCTAGGGGAGGCATCCCCCTATCGAGGGCTATGGAGGCCTTCAGAAGATCCTCCCTCTTCGCTGGGATCAGGATGGAGGCTCAGGAGTTCTTCAGAAGAATAGGGTTCGGAAGAGATCCTATAACAGCTCTAGAGGAGATCTCATTCCACCACCCCTCACAGATCTTCAGAGACTTCATGCTGGGGTACATAATAACTTTCAAAACAGGGGGGGATATCGTGAGATACCTTGAAACAAGAGTTGAGGATCTCTTCAGAAGACAGTCTGAGATAATAAGACAGATGATCCAGAGGCTGGGTGTTTATATAGAGGTATATATGCTCATAAGCATCGTAGGGGGCCTGGGGATCTTCGTATTGTCCACATCGGCAGGGGTCATCCAGGTCGGTGGAACCCCAGCCGGGGGTTTCGATCCAACAGTCCCGATACTCTTCAACTTCGTGGGCCTCCCACTGCTCTCTGCAGCTATACTCTATGCAGCCCACTTAGCCCAGCCCAGATGGAGGCTGATATTTAGGGAGGTTATCTACATAGGTCTCCTAGCATTTGTGATAGCTCCTCTAACATACCTCACCGTGATCATAGCGACAGGCGGCTACCATGTCTTCTCAGGAATATATACTAGGCAGACAACCATGGGCCAGGTTCTGGGATTCTCAGCAGCACTGCTAACAGTCTCGATGCCAACGTGGCTGGCCTATAGAAGGGCAACAAAGGGGCTCAGAGCTCTCGAAAGAGCTGTCGCGCTCTATATCGAGAATGTGAGCGAGTTTAGAGAGACAGGCCTCTCACCAGAGAGATCCTTCGTTGAGGCCTCTAAGAGGGACTACGGCCCCCTCAACCCAATCGTTAGGAGGATAGCCGCCTCGATAGAGATGGGGATCGATCTGGAGGAGGCTGTTAGGAGAAGCCTCTATGGTGTTGGGAGCTGGCTTGTGAGGGTTATATTTAAATTCGCCATAGATTCCGTGAAGGCGGGGGGAGGAAGCCCAGAGATCTTCTATCTACTGGCCAGATACGCATCATCAATATCAGAGGCCTATGAGAGGCTCAAGACAGGCCTGAGGATCTACGTGATAGCGCCATATATAGGAGCTATACTCTTCGTGATCACAAGCATAGTTTATCTCTCCCTCGTAATAGCACAGCCAATCCCATCCATAGGGGGGATGGCGGATGTAGCAGCGATCCACAGGCTGGCTCTAATAGCAAGCGTTGCATCAATAACAAACGCGTGGATCATGGGGATAGTTGCTGGAAAGATCTCGGGGCTATCGATGGGAGAAGGATTTAAACACGCAACAATAATAACACTCATAACAACAATAATGATAGTGATTTTCGCGCAGCTCTTCCTCCCACCATAAAAACAAACCTATGATGCAAAACCCACTCCTAGCCCCTCAGGAATTGATAGAATATATTGTCTATCGAAAAGACCCCGGGGCCTAGGATAGCTAGAGCAGCACAGCTTCATACCATCCCTCATAGGCTTTCTAAAAGGCCCAACGAGCTTTGGCAGGCCATGGACTATGAATAGTGCTCCCACAAAAAATCTTTATGAATAGCACCGCGATAGATGCTTCCATGCTCCCCGTTAGTGGGGAGAACAGTGTTTCGAGCCAGCTCGCCATTTTCTCCATCATTTACTATGTAAACTATCTTATAAGTTTTCTTCTATAGATCCTTCTAATACTTATCTTTATACGAGATCTTCTATTTAACAGTTTATTATGTAAACAGATCTATTGGTGTGGCTGCTTTTCCCCGCTGTAGGGGAAATTTATTATGGGTCTATCGTGAGGGTTCTTATCTTCGGAGGTCTCGGTTTCATAGGGGCTAATCTTGTTGAGAAGCTCTTCGAGAGGGGCTACGAGATCTATGTGGCCCACAGGCCTTTCACCAGCAGATATAAAGAGAGATTAGCCTCTGTTGTTGGTAGATATGCTTCTCTCATCAAATACAGAGACCCCAAAGAAGCGATCCTTGGTGTGAGGCCGAGCGCTATATATAACCTTGTTGGCGAGTTCTTTGGAAGCGAGGAAAAGATCATGGAGGCTAACCTGGGCTTTGTTGAGAGGCTCTGCAGCGCTCTAAACGGCTACGAGGGCTATAAATTGATCCACGTCTCAGCTGCTACCGTGGTGGGGCCCAGGGGTGATGTTATCTATGAGGAGGATAGGCATCTAGCCAACATAGATCCTGTGGGTGTGTTTGATAGAAGCAAGGCCGGGGCTGAGAGGATAATAGCTAGCAGGGTTAAGAGCTGGGTTATTGTTAGGCCCGTGCTTGTATATGGCGCCTATAACGCCCACCCAGAGTGGGTTATGCTCCTAAGATGGATTAGGAGGGGTCTTGCCCCCTCTATAAGGGCGAGGATCTCTGCTATAGAGGCTGGGGAGCTCTCAGAGATCCTTGTAAGGTCTCTGAAGCTTGATAGGGAGTATTTCTTCGCCACAGAGTGCGATCCATACTGGCTCGGCGAGATAGTTGACGCCCTCTCCAGGGCCGTGGGGGCCAGGCCCCTAAAGATCCCTGTCCCCCTATGGCTTGCTAGGATAGCGGCTCCAAAGGATCTTAGGAAGTATTTCGCATTCCTAAACAAGATCTTCTCTTGTGAGAAGATGGTGAGGCTCACAGGCTATAGGCCTGAGAGAAGGCTTGGAGATGGTGTTGAGAAGATGGTTAAATGGATCTTGGAGACTGGCGGCGAGGATCATAGATCCTCTTGATATTAGCTCTGCATCTCTATTATAGGGGTTGGAGCTTGATCGAGATAAGGGGTCTGGGACCGGCTGGGGTTGCTGCAGCAGTGTTTCTAGGAAGAGAGGTTGTTGCAAGGGATCTTAGCAAAAGATATCTTAAAGCATGTGGCGAGGCTGTGCCAGTAGGAACGCCTCTTGTTGAGGAGAGATATGTTCTTAACAGGATAAAGAGGTTTGAGTTCCACCACGAGGATAGATTCGTGGGGGAGGTTAGCTATAGAAAGCCTTTCTGGTATATAGTTGATAAGGCCTCCTGGATCTCATCGCTGAGGGAGAGGATAGCAGTTGCAAGCAGCGTGGATGAAAAAGAGGAGAGGATAGTGATAGAGGCAAGGGGGCCCTACGCTAGCAGAGGCCTAAAGATAACCGTGGCCAGGGTGTATCTGAGAAACCCCGGCAGGAAAATAGATCCCGAGGCTGTTTACTTCATATTCAGAAAAGGGGCTCCGGGCTTCTACTGGGTATTCCCACACGGCGAAGATCTAAATGTGGGGGGAGGCTTCATAGGAATCAAAAACCCTTTGCCGCTTATACATAGCTTCATAGAGGCATGGCTGGGCGGGGGCAAGGTAATAGATATCAAGGGAGCCCCGCTGACGATAGAGCCAGAGATAGATCTAGGAGGAGACGGTGTCTACCGAGTGGGCGAGGCAGCAGGGCTTGTATACCCACTAACCGGTGAGGGGATAAGGCCAGCCATATTATCCTCACAAGCCCTCATCTCCTCCCTAAAGACTAAAAAGCCTCTAGAGAGCTACAGAAGATCTATATCGAGAATAGTATCCCAGATAGAGTTCCAGAAAAAGCTCCTAAGAATAGCTATAAGAGCCATGGAGAAGGGAGGATCTATTTCGGATCTTGCAAACAATACAATGCTTAGAGACTATGTAGAGGAAAACCTATCTGTAAAAACACTATTCATAATATTATCTAGAAAACCTCTAGAAGCCCTAAAGATCTTGCTCTCAGCTCTATAGCGTCTCAAGCGTTTCTTAGTAGGCAAATTTGGCCGCCAAAAGCGAAGGGCTTCCAGCTCCATAGCTCCATAAAAGATCTATGGCTGATAAACCCAGCGACCTTATCTACCAGCCCGGATTCTCGATCAAACCGGTTCTTTAGATCCGTGGGTTTTTGATGCCTAAGGCCATTAAGACCCTTAGGATCGGGGTGTCAACACCCATTACCCCTCGCTATAAAAACACATAATTGTTATAATCTCCATAATAATTACTATATAGTGGGTCGCGGGGCTATGGGTTAATGGGTTATAGGAGCTATCTTGTTTACTTTGAGCTTGAGCATGATGGGCGCTGGACAGAAGCCACTAGATCTAGGGATCTGTTTGTTAGAAACATCTCACAGGACATCAGCTATGTGGCAATACCTATAAGGCCCTTTATATCTTGCCGGAGGTTATTTGAGACCCCTCCCCGGATCCTTTAGATCTCATAGAAACATACCCGGCATAAAGATCCACAGCCTATCGAGGATCACAGCCCCATAGAGTTCACAAGCGCTAGAAGCGAAACCATAGCGGATCTTGTCAAGAGGCTGGGCGGGGTCGTGGTGAGCCTAGAGATAGTTGGTGGGGTTGGAGGTGGAGGTTCATGCTGGCTAGGGCTAGAAAGGAGCACGTGGAGATCCTGGGAGACGGTGTGAGCTCTATGGGCAATTCCCTAGGTTCCGCGCATCTGAGCCTGAGCCCAGCGATTTCACAGACCCATATCCACCGCAATCTAGGTATGGGGACAGGGCCTATTCCAGGCTCTTCTCTCAGACTATCTCAACTACCCGAGAAAGGCTAGGGCTAGGGATGTTGCCAGAGCTCTTGGTATAAGCCCCGTGCTTTTCCTACCACATAAGAAGGGCTGGGAGGAGGCTTATCTAAGGCTACCCAGATCCCGAGGATCTCCCGAGGATCTTTGATAGCTGCCTATCAATAAGATCTGAAATGCTTGTCCTAAGATAGAGGATAAACACGATCACTATAACCCCTATTATCGTTAGATTTAGATAGGAGGCTATTCTCGAAGTATACTCATAGAGGGAAATAATTATTATTGATGACAATATGGGGCCTAGAACGTTGCCCGAGCCGCCTATAAGGCCTATTATTAGGGTTAACAGAGACTTGTGTGGATCCAGAGCGCTGTTAGGATCTATGTATAGTAGATAGAGAGCTGAAACAGCACCGCACAGGGCCTGCAGCGCCGAGGTGAGGATAAACATTGCCAGAGAATATCTGTAGGGGCTTATGCCGTGGCTCATAGCCAAAATTCTATCGCTCCTTATAACAGAGATGTAGATCCTATGTCTCGTTGCCATCATATAGGAGTATATAAATATATTTGCTATTGATAGCAGTGAGAGGTAGAGGAGAGAGAGCTGATCGCTTATAATAATAGGGACTATCTTACCAATATGCCCCGTAAAGTTTATCTCGGTATACTGGAGCACCTGCCTCAGAGCCTCTAGAATAGCTAGGGTTGCGAAGAAGAAGAAAAGCCCCGCCAGCCTGAGGGTTATAACCCCCATGGCAGCGGCCACCCCAGCTGCAACTAGCATCGATGCTATGATCCCTATGGAGGGGCTCAGCCCATAGAGCAGCGAGTATACAAACACATAGGCGCCCACACCGTAGAAAGCCCCTGTTGCGAAGGAAGGATATCCCAGGGAGAAGAGCAAAACCCACGGTATGGATAGACTTATATATACAAGGATATTCCTTATAGTTGCCATGATGCCTGCTGGGAGCAGTAGGCCTAGGGCTAATAGCAGGATAACCGCGAGAACCCCTATCCACGACACCCTGAGGATCGATATTGCTTGTTTCAAAGCCTCTCTATATGCATAGCTGCTAGACATGCTATCTCCTCAGGCCAAAGTACTTTTTAACAACATCGCCCACAAGAAGATCTTTAGGCTCGTAGGCAGCAAGGATCCTCCTGCTATGCATAACATATACAAGATCAACAGAACCCTGGTTCCTTATAATGGGAACTATGCTCTGCTCAGCTATAATCATAGAGACACCCCTGGATCTAAGCTGCTCAAAAACACCATAGATAATGTCTATCATCTTTGGAGCAAGCCCTGCCGAGGGCTCATCGATCAAGAGGATCTTGGCTCTAGCCGAGAGAACCCTGGTTATTGATAGCATTTTCTGCTCACCACCACTTAGAGTCCCAGCAAGCTGCTTCCTCCTCTCAGCAATTCTGGGGAAGAGGCTGTAGATCTCCTTGAGGATCTTAGCCCTCTCGCTCCTAGGAACATTTCCAGCAACCATGCCCAGCTTTATATTCTCCTCAACAGTGAGCTCCGGGAATACGAGCCTCTCGCTCGGTATATAGTGTATCCCCAGCCTAGCTCTCCCACTGTGCTCTATGTTGCTAAGCATCGTGGATCCTAGGTAGGCTTTGCACAGATCTATAGGGGGCGGTGCTACTCCGAGGGCTATGAATCTGAGGAGAGATGTTTTTCCAGAGCCGTTTGGGCCCACTATAGCTATAGATCTTCCTGTCTCTAGTCTCAGCTCACCAATAGCCTCTGTGGTTGGGCACCCAGTGATTCTAAGCATGCCTCCACCCCTATGCTATTGTGCCTGATCCTAGGTAGGCCTCTATAACCCTCTGATCCCTTATAACCCTCTCGGGATCCCCATCGGCTATTATAGATCCCGAGCTGAGAACCACCAGCCTATCAACCTCCTCAACCAGAGAGCCTATAACATGCTCAACCCATATGGCTGTTGCACCAGCATCCTCTATATAGTTCCTCAAGATCTCCTTAACGCTCCTCTGCTCCTCCTCAGAGAGGCCTGAGAGGAGCTCGTCAACCAAGAGGATCTTGGGCCTCGTTGCTATAGCCCTTGCAAGCTCCATAAGCCTCACCTCGTATCTATTCAGCTTAGCAGCTTTCTCAAAAACCTTGCCCCCCAGACCCACGTCCTCGAGATACTCTATGGCTAGAAGCTCCGCCTTCCAGAGATCCCTCTGGCGCTTGAGAATAGCTAGAGCGACGTTCTCAGCGACTGTTAGATCTCTAACAACCCTTGGGAACTGGTAGATGCTCGCAACACCCAGATCCACGAGCTTCTCAGGGCCCTTGCTATCAAGCCTCACACCAGAGATCTCTACCCAGCCTCTGTCGGGCCTCAAGAGGCACCTAACTATGTTGAGCAGCGTTGACTTCCCAGAGCCATTAGGCCCTATGAGGCCCACAACCTCTCCCCTAGATATCTCGAGGGATATGTTGTCAAGGGCCTTTATACCGCCGAACCACTTGCTCACCTGAGCGATCCTTATCTCGATCGCCATGATAGATCACCTCACCACATGAGGCCTCCCCATAACGCCCGTAGGCCTTACCAGGAGGATTAGGAGGAATAGGGTGTAGAGGTAGAAGAGCTTGAGGCCCGGGGGTAGGAGATAGCTTATGGCGCTATCCATCAAGGCATATATTACCGCGCCAACAAGGCTTCCCAGGGGGTTTCCAAGCCCCCCTAGGGCTGTTATCACGAGGGCTATTACTAGGTACTCGACCCCTATGAACGGGTTTATCTGGATCCTCATGCTTATTGTAGCCCCAGCCACTACGGGCAATACAGTTGATATTACTGATGCGAGCATGTATATCCTATCAACATTGAGCCCCGTGTCTATCGCGAGCTGGGGAGCCTGTATAACCCCCCTGATCGCTATGCCCGTATATGTCATATATAGCAGAGCATATGCAGCAAGGACTAGCAACACCCCAACAGCCATTATTAGGAACACATTGATGGGGACAAGGATCGGGCCTACATCGACTCCCTGATCTAAGTAGGTGTAGCTAACAGCTGTGGGGCTCCATATATACGCCACAACCCCCTGGATCGCCATTGAGAGGCCGAACGTTGTTATTATGCTCTGCTCCCCAATGATCCTTGGATCCCCGCTGGCAAGGATCCTCTTGTATAGAGCAAAATATATGGGGAGACCTATAGCAACACCTATAGCGGCTGCCACCGCTATGCTAGCCATAGGGGGGATCTTGTAGAGCGTGTATAGCCAGTAAGCAGAGTAGGCACCGATCATCACTAGATCTCCATAGGCTATGTTGATAATCCTTGTCGAGCTGAACAATATGTTGAAGCCCAGAGAGACTAAGGCATAGAGGGGCGCATATACCAGGGGTAGAAAAATCAGTGAAAAGACCCTCTCAAGGATCTCTGGAGATACCATCTATCCCCACTCAGGCTTTAAATATTTATAGGGGGCTAGGGATGGTGTGTCTACAAACACTATGTTAGGATACCTCCCCCCTGCTATGAAGATAGGCTTGGCAACCCCCTCCCGGTACTGAACCCATACCAGGAACGGTGGATCTATTATGGCCTGGTTTACAAACCCAACAGCCCCCAGGAGGCAGAAGGATGTGGTGAAGCTCTCGCTATCGAGAACCTGCTTGATCTTCGTTGCGTTGAGGGTTCCCGCCTTCTCTATCGCCGCCTCGAAGATCAGGCAGCTCTTATAGATAAGTCCCTGCATATCTGGTATAGGTGAGTATAGGTATTTGCTGATATAAGCGTCCCAGAAGCTCTTGAGAGCCGGATCTAGATCCGGGTAGCTGTGGTCCAGCATATCATACCCTCCCTCGCAGCATTATTAAACCCAGTGTAGAGATCCCTCGTAGATGCTCCGAGGCCTGTCGTTATAAGAACCCTGGGGCTTATCTTGAGCTCCTTCATCTGGGGGATCGCTATGTATGAATCTGTTCCAAATATTAGTGTGAGAACAATGTCGGGCTTTGTATCAGCCATTCTTAGGAGAAGACCACTAACATCTGTAGCCGTTAATGAGTAGTTCTCGAGGAACACCGCCCCACAGGTTCTCTGCTCCTCAGGGGCTTTTCTCATGCAGATTGCCCACCCATCGTTGAGTCTGTCTGGCATATATTATGGCTATCCTCACGAGCTCAGGATGATCAGATATGATCTTCTTTATAACTGCAGCACACATGCCACCAACATGCTCGAAAGCCGTGAAGGTTGGGTAGATGTTGAGGCTTATATTCCCTATCCTCAGTAGCTATTGCCTGTGTCGCCAGGATTATTGGTAGACTGTATTTATTGATCAGGTATTGTGCCAGCCCTATTCCAGTCCCGAATGGGGGCTATACGAAGCCAACCCTATTCTAGGTTATGAGATGCTCATAAAGAGATCCAGCCTTGTTGGGATCGCTGGAACCATTATAGTATGTTAGATTCACCGGGAGCTTTTTACCATACTTAGCAACATAGATCCCTCCCTGGCTGTTTATATAATCAGCCAGATCTAATGTGCTCTCAGCCGCTCATTCCCCTGTGCCTAGAGAGCCCGAGAGATATAGCCTGCTAGAGCAGCTACCACAACAACTATTACGATCAAAATCGCCGGCACAGCTATTCTAGAAAATGTCCCATAGCATCGAAGCAATGTATCGCTAAAGGACTATATATGATACATAGTTTCTGTTTGATGATAACCACAGCTATAAAGATGCTGGCACTTAAATAAAAAAGTTTATAGCAAGCTCTACTAAGAACACTGTGAGCAAGCCCCTGCTTTTTGCTATCCTAGCGCATTCAGATAAGCAGATGATCTGTTCCAGCTTATATGCTCCCTACATTATTCTCACCGGGGATCTAGGTGGCGAAGGTTGCTTATGGCTTGAAAGGCGTTTCAGCCGATCACCCCCTCGCGGTTGCAGCTGGGATCAGGGTTCTTGAGAGCGGTGGCAACGCCTTCGACGCGGCGATAGCTGTGAGCTCTGTTCTCTCCGTGGTCCACCCATTCTCCGGGGGCCTTGGGGGCGATGGTTTTCTCCTAGCCCTCTCCGGCGATGAGATCGTGGCTTATAATGGTTCTGGGAGGTCTCCCTCGGGTTTTGATCCCGAGGAGTATATTTCTAAGAAGCCTTTGAGGGGGCCTCTCACGGTAACTGTTCCCGGGCTTGTGGAGATGTGGGGATACGTTGTTGATCAGCATGGGAGGATGGATCTTAAGGATCTATTGAAACCAGCCATATCCCTAGCCGATAGCGGCTTCCACGCGGATAGAATGCTCGCATCAGCAGTATCTAGATATAGATCCGAGCTCGAGGGCTTCGAAAGCTGGAGGAAACTATACGGCGGGGTAGAGCTGGGAGGCCTTGTAAGGAATAGAGATCTCGCCGGGGTTCTCAGGAGGATCTCTAATAGGGGGTGGGATGAGTTCTACTATGGAAAAATAGCTGAGGATCTTGTCTCGGGGCTTGAGAAGCAGGGCGTGGGGATCTCTCTAGAGGATCTCATGGATCACGAGGGCTTAGAGACAGAGCCCCTCAAGCTAGACCTGGGATCCAGGGTTCTCTACGAGCTCCCGCCAAACACCCAGGGTCTCTCAACGCTGCAGATGATCTCGGCTCTCCACGAGCTGGGCCTGGATAGATATGGGTTCAACGACACCAGGAGAATCGATGCCTGGGCAGAGCCTGTTAGAAGGATCTATATGTTTAGGGATAAATATCTAGGGGATCCTGAGGCCATGAGCATAGATCCCAGGGGCTTTGTCAATTACAGATCAATAGGTGTTGAGGCAAGCGGTGTCCAGAGACTTGGAGATGGGGACACAACTTTCTTCGTGGTGGACGATGGGGAGAACCTCGTGGGGTTTATACAGAGCCTCTTCCACCCATTCGGCTCAGGAATAGCTGCTCTTGGAATGACTATGCAGAACAGGGGGGCAGGCTTCTCCCACGAGCGTGGGTTGCCAAACACGCCAGCGCCTAGGAAGAGGCCTCTCCACACGCTATCGATACTCATGATAGATGATCCAGGGAGCAGATCTATCTACATGATAGGCTGTGCCGGGGGAGATTACAGACCACAGATCCACACCAGGATCTATGAGAATATATTTATCTACAAAATGGATCTAGGGGGGGCTGTTGAGGCGCCCAGGTTTATCTTCACAGACATCTCAAAAGGATCTAGGGTTATTGTTGAAGAGGGGCTGGGAGACTATAGATCATCGATCGGTGTTGAGGCCCAGATAGTCAGGGGCCAGAGATCCACAGGCCTTGTTAATGCCGCGAGGAGGGATAGGGCTAGAGGCTATACAGAGCTCGCCCCCGACACCAGAGGAGCAGCGATCTCGATCGCAATATGATCTCTAAGCTTAAAGCCAGCTATAGCTAGCTGGATCCGGGCTCGGTGTCTATCTTGAGGATAAGAGCAGACCTACAGATCCACAGTATCTGCAGCGACGGCTCTATGGGGGGTGGGGAGATAGTTAGGTGGGCCCTTATAAGGGGCTTGAGGGCCATAGCTGTCACTGATCATAACACCTTCTCTGGATACAGGCTTGCTCTAAACGCTGCCGAGAGGATCGGTGCCAGCATCATAGTGATACCTGGTAACGAGGTTAGAACAAGCAAGGGCGATCTCATAGTTCTCTGTGAAAAGCCCTCTGACAGGATTGAGAAGATGGCCGGCAGAGAGCCTGAGGAGGTTATAGAGATCTCGAGGGAAGAGGCATGCCTATCCTTCGCCCCCCACCCATTCGATCTAAGGAGGCTCGGGCTGGGGAAGAAGATATATAGCCTCAAGCTGGACGCCATAGAGATCTTCAACTCACTCGCAGACCCCATATCCAATAGAAAAGCCAGAGAGGCTGCTAAGAGACTCGGCCTTCCAGGGCTCTCCAACAGCGATGCCCACACACCTAGATTCATTGGGGCTGCACATAATATCATAGAGATAGATGATCTCACAGTGGGCAGTGTTTTGGAGAGCATCAGAAGGGGAAAGGTAGAGCCATTTGAGGGAAGACCGGGCCTGCTAGCATATATAGCACATATTATTAAGGGTATTGGGAAGAGCTCTGAAAAATGCTATTAATAGGAGAAACAACCAGGATCTTGCGGCAACCTCTAAAGAGAACCCTTTATCTAAAAACTATCTATCACCCACCCTCTCCTCGATCCTAGCTGAGCTGTTTTTCCTAGAGTTATAGATGTTCATTATAAGCACTCCACCGCTAGCTATAGATCCAGCTATGATCATGTTCATATCGTTTATAAACCTCCCGAGGGTCGATACTACTGAAGGGGCGACGAGAGAGACCATCCTAGCTATCTCTAGAAACACGCCAGGGCCTCTGGATCCAGTATTGTTTGTGAAGAAGCTAGAGATCCTTCCCCGCGTGCCCTCTCTACCAAAGCTGCATAGGCTCCTAGCAAGCCCCACACCGCCTCTCAACACTAGGATATCCTCTCCAAATGACTGAACAGCTTCCCTCGCCTTTTCATCGCTCCCGACCCTGAATCTTATGATAAGTGGATCCTCACAGAGGATCTCAGCGTTATAGATCTTTGATAAAATGTTTTCAGCAGCTCTTCTCCTCCTATCTATAGATCCTTTTGAGATCGCTAAATAGCTCTTGCCACGGGCAATGTTTCTTGATAAGTTAAGCAAGGAGAGACCCCAATATATCTTTAGCCTGGGGGTTGATAACTAATAGCCATAAATAACAATCGATCCCAGAGCGGCTGTGGAAACACAGGGGTATTCCTAGATCAGGGATCTCGTGAAGATCTAGATAGCCTAAGATCTATCTGCTCCAGACCCACCCTCTCCTCTAACCTCCCCCTCCCTATCAACTCTATAGAGGGCCCTCACCCTGTATTCAACATATCTATCCTCTGGGGAGAACCTGGCCGGGTGGGGGAATATGGTTTCCGAGCCACAAACAGGGCATCTCTCTTTAAGGGTATATCTATAGCATTTCACACACTTTCTGATCCTGTATCTCATTATTAAAAGCCCCACTATGTTCTCTGGAAAGAGAACTCAACGCCGAGCTTTTTAGCATTATCCTCCGCCAGCTCTATCGCTTCTGATAACGCTCTCTCAAGGATCTTGTAGTCAGTCCCCTCAAGGGTTAATCTATATCTAGGTGCACCCAGGGTATAGATCTCTATCTCCACGTTATCTCCACCGTATTTTTTGGATATATTCTCCACAATGCTTCCCAAGAGCTCCTTGATCCTCTTCACACCGTCGGGGGCCCTGGACCTCGCCATTATCACCCCCGAGATCGAGACTCTCTTTATCTCAACATGCCTCCTAGCCTCCTCTACGAGGGTTCTCAATATATTCTCCTCTATCCCCAACCCCGAGGCAGCCTCCCAACCCCTTATAGCTATCTCCTCTATCCCCGCCATGATCTCCTTGTATCTATCCTCGAGCCTCCACCCAGCCTTCTCATAGATAGCCTCAATACTCACTCCAAGCCTCTTCGCAACAACCTCCAATATGTTATGGGCCTTCTGCGCCCTCTTCCACAGGATCATTTTCCCCCTTCTCTCCTCATCACTCACCTTCTTCGTAGAAACATCTATAGCTGGGGGCTTTTTAGTCCTATCAACCCTTATCACCTTTGCAACAACCCTCTGACCCTCTCTCAGCACCTCCTTAACATCTTTGAAGTGCCTAGCCGTTATCTCGCTCCAGGGTAGAAAGGCTCTGTAGCCCCTATATTCGTCCAGGGTTACGTAGGCCCCGTAGCTAAAGATCTCCTTAACAGTTGCTATCACAAGCTCCCCAACATCTGGGATCTGTTTTCTCTTGAGAACCAGGAGAAACTCACCCCAGGATCTTTATAACCTCCCCGTTTATCACAGCCTTGCCACCTGTGCTCCTAACAAGCTGTGTTCCACAGATAAAACACCTCACAGGAAAAGTCGCGTGATCGAAGATAACCTGCTCGTTGCCACACTGGGGGCATCTAACCCTGACAAACCTGCTCTTAGGCTCCGGAATGAGGATCTTTCTCCTCTTCATCCACCAACCACCTCGGCAAGCTCAACCTTCTTTAGCCTCAAGCCCTTTCTATGCAATATATAGCCGCACTTCTGGCACTTAAGCTTAAGCACAGTCTTCTTAGTAACCTTTGCAAACCTCTTCTGCTCAGGCTTCCTCTTAGATCCATAGCCCTCCTGCTTAGCAAGATACCTCCTCTGACCCTCGGCAAGGGTTCTCCTCTTACCATGCTTATAGATAGAAACACTGTGCTCAGTGTGGGCCCTGCACCCCGGGCAGTAGGTCGTGATCACCTTCGGAACCTTCAGAAAACCACCCATGAGAAGAATATCTGAAGAGATATAAAAGCGACACAGGCACAAAGATCCCGGAGTTTTAGAGCTTGCTAGAAGAGCCGGCAACAAGATCGGTTGAGATCTTTAGAGAGCCTATGACCTCCTCCCCGCCCTGAAGGGCGAGGCCTGCCGAGGCTGTCAAAAGATCTAGGACACAGGCTCCCAACCTCGAATCAAAAACACACTATATCTAGAGGCTGAGGCTTTGAGATACGGCTCGATGATCCCCGGCAGAGGAGCTTGGGATGAGAAGCAGCAGCGGTTATAATATAGCAGGCCTCTAGCGGGGCTTAGAGATCCTTGTAGATCTTCTCTCTGGTTTGAATATTATATGCACAGCCATGAGGATCATTGCTGCTATTGATGAGAAGTAAGCTATTATAGGCATGGCCAGCGCTATAGTCCCGGAGAGATCTACCCCCTGGAAGTATATATACCCAGCCGATGTTGCGTGGCCATAGTTCCTCGCCGCCTGGCTCGCAACGAGGGAGACAACGCCTCTGAGGCCTATCGATATGCCTGAGGCCATCACAGCGATCCCCGCTCCTCCAAGGGCTACCCAGGATCTTGCCTCCCACCTAGTGAATCTCGAGAGGATCGCTATTATAGCTATCAGTATCGATATGATCACCGGTATTGCTACCACCGATAGGGAATCCAGAGCCGGTGATCTCACCTGGTTCTGGAATATCTCCAGTCTGTAGCTCAGAACCCCTAGATACCCCTCAGCATCTCCCCTTAGGATATAAAGTGGAAGGGCTAGGAAGAGGATCTGTGATGCTGCATATATAATCATAAGTACCGGGGAAACAGTCCAGGCTATAGATGATAGGATCACTATGGCTTTCTCAAGAACACTGTATATCCTAGCCAGCCGGCTTCCCATCCCTCGTAACCTCTTTCTGCTCGATCATGGTTTTTCCACTCAATATATACTCGATCCTTATGTATGAGTATCTATACCCCCTGAGGTCTAGCTCAACCCTATCCAGAGGGTCTATGCATTTGCTGAGATTCGTTGTGTTCCACGGGCCTATAGCGTTTGCCCAGAGGATCGTTATGTTTGTGTCTAGGCAGAAGTGGTTGGGGTTATAGATCCTTGCTATGCCACCACTAACATTGATCACAGGTGGTCTCGGGTTGATATACACTGTATAGAAGTATGTCTCAAGAGACGCCCCCTTGGAGAGGCTCATTCCGAGCTTTACCCTGAGGGTGTTTATCCCCCCTAGGTTCATCTGCCTGAGCATCTCTCCGGGAACCTCGATCTCGACGAGGCTTACCAGGAGCTTTGGATAGCAGCTTATGGTAGTGTTGCTGAGAACCATTGTGCAGCTAGTTATATTTATGATCTCCATGTCTCTGAGGCTGTAGCTAGCATATATAGATCCAGAGGAGTAGTTATAATCAATCCCAATAAGCTCCGCACTGGGGATAACGAGGTTGTCGAAGAGCACCGGATTAATAGGGCTTGTGAGCATAAGAATAGCTGAGAAAGAGGTATAGAGAATCATGATCGAGTATGCCAGAGCAGTGCCCCCCAGGAAGATCTTTATGCCGAACCTCCTCCTATAGGCTAGAACAACACCATAGGCTATGAGGGGTGCGAGAACAAGGGAGATCCACAGGAGCCTCGGTATAACGAGAACAACAACACCCCTCACAAGCCCAGGGCTTATAGGAGGATCTGGAACAGGGTTAGCATCACCCCTGGTTATCACAACACTACTGTTGGCATCAACGACCCTGTGGATCACACAGTACATGGGGGCAGAGCACCAGATCACAATATCCCCCTGGCCATAGCCCTTCCTAACAGCTACAACCATATCGAGGGGCTGGAGAGAGGGAGCCATAGAGCCAGTGGCAACTATGGAGAGGAAGATCGGGAGACCTATGATCCTGCCGATCCCCAGAACTATTATCAAGATAGCAGCAGCGTAGAGAGCTATGGAGAGGGATCTCACGATCTACACCAGATTAATAGATATTGGATAAAATACCAAGGCGCCGTTCTCACCGCTAACGGTGTAGTATTTGAGATAGATCTGGATGGAGGCGGAGGCACCGCTCTGGGAGGTTGCGTAGTCTATCCTTACATAGCTGTAGCCGCTTACCTGGGTAACTGGGATCTGGATCTCTGTTGTCTGAGATCCTGGTTGCGATTGAAGAGTTATAGCTGATGAGCATGCCGATGGGCTGCATAGGTAGATGCTTATGCTCTGGAAGCCTGTCGAGGTTATAGATATTGCTAAGAGGAGCTTGCCGTAGTAGTTCTTATAATCATTGTTACCTATATCAAGTATCCTGAGATTAGAGACAGCCTGAGGGGATAGGCTGTAAACCTGACCCCCTACTATTGTTGCCGGGCCATAGATTGCTCTCAGAACATTATTGCTATCATAGACCTCTATCCTACCCTGCCTCAATATAGTGCTGTTCTGACCGGTCGGGTTATACCAGAACCTGTTAAAAAATATAGTCGCCCCCGTGGATGTGACGCTCTCGATCAGGGCGGATCCGTTGTAGAGCCTGGCAACCCACCCGCTGGGGATGCCGCCAAGACCTATTGCGAGGGGGTTGTTTGTCGAAACCACGAGCTCGTCGAAGTAACCAGTTACCTGACCCCCGCCACCAGATCTTGAGACAAAGAGGCCAACAGTATCTGCACCAATATTAATAGGCGCTTGTGCCGAGGCGCTTGCTATCAATTCCCCATCGGTAATTCTATAGATCATGGCTAGCAGAGATCCTGAAGATGGGTTGATAACACATAAAAGCATATACCAAGTGTTAGTAGAGATGCTCGCTGGGACTCTGTTCAAGTTCATAATTATACCGTATACTATCTCCAGCCTCGGTGTATTGGCCGTAGCATTCCCTATAGCGCAGCCGTAGAACTGACCCGTAGAACTGTTATAGAACATAACGCCAACCAGTCTGCCAAAGCCGAGGTTAGTGCTCCGCACATAGGCAGCTAGATAGTAGTCTCCATTAAAGTTCGCACTCAAAATAGGGCTGTTATAATAAGCAACACGCAAGGGTACGCCTCCTGTCGTGGTGTCAGTAGCAGATCTTCCAACCCATGCGGGTGACGACGTTGTAGACCATGAAGAGCCTTGAGACTGAGCCCAGCCTGGTGGAGGCCAATTTGTATCGAAGGTCTGGCTATAGATCACATCCCCCACCAGAGTTATAGCGTACCTCACAGCTACCGATACTGTGGCGCTTACACCGCCTGTCCCTATATTTACATATACACCAGGTGTCTGGGGATCGCTGAAGACTATGGGGGGAGGCACGGGGCTTAGAGATACTCTAACAGGGTAGTAGGCGAAGGATGAGGAGTAGGCGTGGAGCGAGATGAGGAGTGTGATTAGTATAAAAAAGCTTATGGTTTTGAGAAAAAACCTCTTATTCATATACAAACCTCGCTAGAGCTCTACGAAGGTGGCGTCTCTTGTGTCGGCGTGTATATCAGGTGGATCTTTGCCGTGGTTAACTGCTGCGGTACTGTGCCCCCTGCTATGTATACCAGCAGGTCGATCTCGATGGTGCTTCCAGAGCTTATCGGGCCTATTTCTTCGGCTGGGTTAGTAGTGCTTAGCAAGTTTACACACTGTATAGCGTTTTGAGGCTCGGGATCAGGCCAGCCGCTAAGCTGCCTTGGGGTTCCTGAGTTGAAGAAGCATATCTTTGCTTTGCTACCAGCTGGGAGCGATGCTGCCGTATCCACATCGAGATATATGTAATATGTCTTGCCGTCGTCGTTCTTTATCCTGGCTATATCCTTGTAGTAGGCAGTCTTAAGAGTTGGATGAACTGTTATCTCGAGCTTTGTGCCGCCCTCCGACACAGTAACGTTTATGGTGTTGCTTTGATAGCCTGCACCTGATCCCTGTCCCCCTATATCGTTTTGATCAGCGTTACTACCATCCTGGAAATATACAGGGGGGTTCACAGGCGATATGGACACCTGTATTGGGTAGTAGACGAACACGTTTGCATAGGATATGGAGATGGCCAGAACCATTGCTAGGGCTAGTGCGGTTAGAACGGCTTCTCTGCTCCTCAATGTTTTCCCTTTTTTTTCCCCAACACCGATATATAAGCTTTTACTCAGCTAATTATAATATTCTTGTTCTCATTAACTTAGCTTCTTGTAGAGTATCGTTTCTCTTAAAACATCTCCCAAGTTATAAAATTTGATCTATGCTCTTAATAGTCTCTATGCTTTCAGTTCTATTAATGAATCTTCTTCTCTGTATCCATAGAAGAATATCTATTATTGAGAGCTTACTTAATAGAGCTAGCGAGATACTCTTCGAAGCTCAGGGTTCTCATAGTGATCGCTCAGGGTCTCCTATTAAAAAGAGAGTGCTGCCACCGGAGGGTCGTCTTAGCTAAAAAGAGCTAGAGCGATGGCAGGGAATTTTATGATCTTCCGCTGGGTAGCAGAGCTCGCCATAGCCACATGGCCTAGCTTTCTTTCTCAACCGCTTCTCTAAATCTTCTGAATCTATCTTGCATGGATAGAGATCTTGAAAGGCTCTCTGCTCTATCCCAGTTTATATTCTCCCCCATGTCTTTAAACCTCTCTATATCGATCACACTCCAGCCCTCTGGCCTTGAGGCTGTTAGAACGGCGTATGCCTCTAGAGATAGTGCCCAGTATCTATTCCCATCTCTTTCCACCACGATCACCTCATCGAACAGTGGGGAGCCGCTTATTTTTCCCAGATGTGTGCGGCTCATAATCTCTATAGATAGAATATGGCGCCCTGGAAGCGGTATGAATATGTGGGTTACTATGTTATCTCCTCTTTTGAATAACTCGAACCTCTCTTCCTCGAGGCCCAGGGTCTCTGCTATGATCCTCGAAACTTCCAAGGGGTTATAATCCTCTATAAAGAGATCTATGTCCTTCGACTCAAAAGCCCTGCCAGCGACTAGGTAGAATATCTGGGATCCCCCTACGATCCCTGGTATCTCTGGGAGAGGGCTGGATAGATCCTGGCCAGGATCTGTATCCACAGATCGCTCCAACCCTCATTAACACACCCATAGATATAATCCCGCTATCACATCTATATCAAGACCATGCCGCCCCCAAAGGTTGCTAGGTGTGTTGTGTCACCGCCAAGCGATCCAAACCTGGTCGAGTGCGTAGAGATCCTAGCGGATCACGTGCTCTCGGGCAATGCTGATTGGAGCCTGATCCACCTGCTTCTAGACAGACTATCATACCTAGATCTAGATGAGATGCCTCCAAAGGCTAGAAAGGTTCTTGCGGGGATAAAAAACATAGTAAATAGCACAGAGTGCAGGGAGATCAGTAATGATCTATTATATGCCTGCTACACAGCCAAGAAAAGGGCTGAAGAGTGGAACCCCCTCGCAAACATCCCTCCAGAGGAGACAAAAGAGCTAGAGATCTACCCCAGGGATACTATAATAAGAGCCGTAGCAAAATCCCTAGGAGTAATAGTTATCACCAGCACCACCTAGCTACAAGATAAAGCCTGGTTCTTTGAGCTGCTTAAACAATCATCGCTTAAAGATCTTCTCCCCAGAGTCATATATGCCCAGCAGATGCTACCCCAAGCCCCGAGAGAGGTATAGTTAAATGGCACGAGACAACGCTCCATATACAGGTTTCTAGGGTAGTTACGTTTATTAGGGTGTTTTGTTGTTCATGATAGCTTGGGGTTGTTCAGCGGATCTGTGTCGAGCATTGCCCACAGGATCTTAAATTGGTGCGTGGGTAATGGGAGCGATGCTCCGAGCCCATGCGATCTAATCCCAGATGGGGCACCGTGGCTTTGGGCTGACAGCCACTCACGATCCACAGGGATCTCTTGACCCCTGTGGGCAGAAACAATATAAAGCGCCCCAAAGCACCCTCAAGGGATAAGCGGGGTTTTCAAGATTCAACAAGCCATAGAGATCGTGGGCCTCCCGACCCAATGGTTGAGCTGTCTAGGGAGCCTTGGGTGGGTAGGGGGTAGAGTTTCAGATCCCGCGTATTACTATACGATAAGAGCTATGGCTTTGAAGAGAAGCTTTGAGGGAGGCTAGGGGATCCTAGTTTTGTCCGGCTCTGCGTGGGCTTTTGGGCTGCTGGTGCATATTGCTCGACCATCTTTTGACCCTCTCTTAAGATCTTTGAGATGATCTCTCTCAAAGCATCTTCAGCCCCTCTCTCGCCCCTCTCAACAGATTCTACTAGCTCCATGAGCTTTCTAGTATGCTCTTCACTAGCTATGCTTGGGTGTCTCTGCCTAATATAATCCATTATCGCTATCCCCAGCTTCGTTGGGATCATGTAGCCCCTCTTGCTCTCAACTATATATCCATGCCTCTTGTTATTCTCAATGGCCTTTGCATAGGTGCTCGGCCTCCCCACACCCCTCTCCTTCATGATCTTCACCAGCTCTCCCCCTGTTACAAGCCTAGCTAGAGATCCCCTCGATATCCTTGCAGACGATACTGCTACATACTCTCCCCCCGATCTTCTTAGGAGATCCTCTGGGAGCTTTCTAACAACCTGGTATATCTGGTTAAAGCCCCTGGCCTCTGAGCATAGGCCCTCCACCCTGAACTCTCTCCCATATACCTCGAGCAATGCTGAGCAGATCTCGGCCTCTATTTCCACCATCTGGCCCGCTATGAATCTCCTGAACACCATGTCATAGACCCTCGTATGGATCCACGATAGATCTCCCCAGGAGATCTCTCCCTCGAGATAGGCTCTCTCAAGATCCTCAAGATCCATAGGCTGTGTAGGCCTAATAGCCTCGTGAGCACCCCCATCGCCCCACTGCCTAGGGCTAAAGAGATCCCCAAGATCTTTTCTAGAGAGATACTCCCTAGCGATCTCAAAGCCCCTGTTAGAAACCCTAGTAGAGTCTGTCCTGTGATACGTTATCAAGCCCATCTCAAAGAGATCCTGGGCAGCCCTCATAACCATAGAGGCGGAGAGCCCAAGCCTTGTAGATGCATCATAGATAAGGCTATCGGTAACATATGGCGGCGGGGGCTTGAGAACCCTCCTCTCCCTAGCTATGTCCCCAACAAGCACGCCTCTCTCGAGAACATGTTTCAAAGCCTTCTCAGCATCTTCTTTTTTCTCAAAGAAGATCTGTGCTCTGAACCCCGATAAATCAAGGATCAATTTATAGCCCATAGAGGATCTATACTGCCCATACCTCTCAACAATCCAGTTTAGAGCCGGGGTCTCAACCCTCCCGGCCCCCAGCCACCTCATCGAGAACCTCTCCTGAAGCTCCTGGCTTATCGAGAAGCCTGTTAATCTATCATCAACCCTCCTAACGATCTGGGCTTCAACCATGCTTCTAGAGATGCTCCTCGGGGATAGTATGGCCTGTGAGACAGCGCTCCTAGTTATCTCGTGGAACTCGGCCCTCAAGATCTTTCTCGAGTATGGCTTGAGCATTAGATATAGATCCCATGCTATCTTCTCACCCTCCATATCTGGATCAGTTGCAACAAGGATCTCATCGTACTCGCTGGAAACCATCCTGAGGATCTTCACGAGATCCTCGGAACTCCTGATCCTCGAGCTGCCGCATCTCCTACAGATCTCAACGGGATCTGTGTATTGGGCTCCACAGGAGGAGCACCTCCTGATAAAACCATACCTCGGGATCAGAATCCCCCCACCGGGGATCAAGCCATAGACCCCGCCCTCGGTCGAGAGGTCGAAGACATGCCCCATAGTGGCTATAACGCCAACCATATATAGAGAATCTTCTCTCTTGAAGGAGAACTCATATAGGCTGTAGGGGCCGACAAGCCTCCTAGATCTAGATCCGAAGAGCCTAGCAATGGTCCTGGCCTTCGTGGGGGACTCAACGATCATAAGAACACTCTTAGCTGGGAGAGGCTGCCCAGACCCCGAGCAGGCGCTTCTACTTCTATCCTGCTCCTTCTTTATCTCCTCTAGATCCAGGCTCCCGAGATCTTTGAAAACAAGCTCCGGAATATATCTTCGAAGCTTCCCCGAGAGGAGTGAGAGGAGCTCTAAACCCTCTGGAAGGATTATCGATAGCCCCAGCGTCATACCGCCCCCATATAGTCTCGATGTCCTCCCACTAGCCTGTATATAGGTCATAGCGTCTGGGATAACTGTGACAGGGTCTCTGCCGTTGGGGCACATGATCATCGATCCCCCTAGGACTATGCTCTCACCGCACCTCTGGGATGCTGTGGAAACAGCCTCATCGATCCAGCTCTTCACGAGATCCACAGTCTCTCTGAGAGAGTCGCTAGCCTCGCCATACCCCCTCAAGATCTTCTTGATAACGGGGATCACTGATGGTGGGAGTCTTCTGAGCAGCTTATAAACCTCCCTATATAGATCCTGTGCTCCTACGCTCCTATAGAACAGGGCTAGGCTCTTGAGGTCTGAGAGATAGCTCTTCAGGGGCACAATATGCTTGGGAACTCCTATGAAGACAGCGTTCCTTATCCTCAAGGGCTCGTCGATGCCCCTGACAAGGGCTCCGTAGAAGCTCGCCTTACCGGCTATGAAGTCGAGCTCGCCCTCTAGGAATCTCTTGAGCCCCCTACCCCCAGATCTATAGATCCCTATCTTCAGCCCTCTCTCCAAGAGCTCCCCAACGATCTCCGAGATCTTTTTATCCCCATATCCCCTGGAGAAATATATTATAGTCCCAGGCCCCAGGGATCTTAGGAGCTTCTCCAAAGAATCCGGATCGTTGATCTCCATGGGGGCATAGGCATCTACCATGTTTCTCACGTACTCGAGGATCCCTCCCACCTCGAAGCCCAGGATCTCCCTCAGGATCTTTGATCTCAGGCCCCAGCTCTTCCCAGTGGCTGTTGAGACCACAAGCTGACCAAGCTTCTTTTTAGAGAGCGATAGGGCTAGCTCTGCCTTGAGAACCTCTATCTCCTCCCTATATCTCTCGAGATCCCCCGGATCCCTTGAGGCCTTTGCCAGGGCTGCCTCGTACTTCTTAGAGGCTATTTTGAGGGCCAGCTCTATCTCCTCTCTAGACACGCCCACAAGGCCTAGGATGCTTTCGAGGTTTTTCGAGCTCTTTATAAGGGAGTCTAGATCGTCTGCAACTACGATATCAAACCTATATCGAGAGAGGATCCCTGAAAGCTTTGGGAACATGCTCGAGGTGGTTGCCAACAGATCATAATCCCCGGATCTTATCTCCTCAATCGCCCCGGCCCTGAGATCCTTTCTAGCCGATGAATCATAATAAGCTATCCTAACACCAAGCCCCGATCTAGAGGCTGTGCTCGAGATCCTATCAACGCTCTGCCTGAGAAGCTCCCTAGTGGGGACTAGGAGATACACTCTATAGCCCCTAGAAGCCATATATAGGGAGTAGGCCTGAACAAGGGTTGACTTACCACTCCCAGTAGGTGCTGTGAGAACAAGGCTAGACCCCTTGAGAAGCCTCCTAGCCCATGATCTCTGTATAGACCACATGCTGTGCCCAACAACCCTCTCGAAGAAGGAGGAGAACTCCGAGAGCTCCTCCTCACGAGAGACTATGGAGCTATAGTCACCGCCCCCACCTACTAATCTAAGCAGGGCCCTAGCCCTCTCAATGGGATCCTCTATCGAGTCAAGCCCAGCGCTAACAACACCGAGACAAGATCTACATGGAAGACCCATAGAAAGCCTATGGGAATCGATATCACCACCACATGAGGGGCAGAGAGCCTCATAGATAGCCAGCACCTTATCCAAACCCATATAGGCTATTCAACAGCCTTAACGATATATAAAGCTTGAGGCCCAAATACCCAGATCATATCCCACTCCAAAAAGGCCGTGAGACATAGGTTCTAAGAGATCCCCATAGAGAGAATCGTAGCCGAGATTCGCCCTTCAACCAGCAAAGTCGGATTTCTGCTATTATATTTCTTCGCATAACTTATAGCTGTGCTGAGCTTCTTCATCAATACTGCTCTACATCTTATTAGGTATAGGCATTATATCAGATACACCTGGTGCAACGAATAATGCGGATACTAATGGTTTTTGGTTGTAAGGAAGGTGGGTTATAATTATAGCTTGGCTTAAGCTTCCACTATATTTGGTGCTGTGCTATGCTGCGGGTCAGATCTGGGGGTATGGGTGGTCTAGCTGCTATCTCTATCCTGGTGTTATTGATCCAGGGTGTTTTTGTTCAGGATGCCATAGGATCTTTATCTATAGATGCTCTTGCAAAAGTTACCAGGATTGTTGATGGAGATACATTTGATGCCACGATCATCGCTATATATAAGGATATGTTTTTATCT
>FWWM01004853.1_pt1 | contig 30559 bp, 29 predicted proteins | sample 2228351 | NCBI WGS metagenome assembly FWWM01 (sample SAMEA103939774, study PRJEB20133) | metagenome | reverse complement strand
CTTTCTCCGTTTATCTGCTCTGCTATTTCAAGGTCATCAGCTCCACCAAACAGTAAAATGTTAAATTCTTTTTGCAGGAGGTAATCAGCAACTTCTTTAAAATATTCAATAGGCCAGCGGTTCTGCTGTCGTTTAGCTCCAACCACCATACCAATATTTTTATCTTTATACTTTATTCTTTTATCTTTTAGCTCTTCTTCAACCTTACTCTTAATCTTACTCGTAATCCCAAGTGGGTAAACAAGTCCGTAACTTTTTAATCCATTATTTTCTAAAATATTAAGCAATCGGTTCCTTTCATTCTCAAACTTAATCAACTTCTCCTGATATTTTGCTAAGAATCTTGTAGAACCTATCTGCCATCCAAAAGCGTAATCAACTTTCAGAGCTTTGGCAAAAAATATATCTCTTATTTGTCTTGTTAACCCTCCATCATATTGCACCAACTGGATAAACAAGTCATATTTTTTTTTTCTCAGTTTATTAAACAATTCCTTTTTAGACATTCCGTAATAATTAAGAATTTCATTGACAATGTTTTTATCAATTATTGCACCCAGGGACACAAGATTTTCAGTACCTGCATTTGTAAGAATATCTATTTGTGCATCAGGAAAATTTTTTCTAGTAGAATAAATTGCAGGCAAAGCACAAACACTATCACCCAAAGAACCGGTTCTGAAAATAAGTATCTTTTCAACTTCTTTTATTTTTTTGTCAGGGAATAAAATAAAAGCGAATGAATCTAATATTAAATTCAAAATCCTGTAATGGATGATGATAATCTTTAGAATAACTGTTTCTCTTAAACCAAGTTGAGTTTTATCTGTTTGTGTACCAGCTGACAAATTTTTCAATTCCTGTATTGATATCAGTTTTTGGTTCCCAGTTTAATAGCTTTTTTGCTTTGGTTATATCTGCAAAAGTCTGTTCAACATCTCCGGGCTGTTTTGGAAGTCTTTCTATAATTAATTCTTTATTAAGCTTTGTTTGGATAATCTTCACTAATTCACTTAATGAAATATTATGGTGGTTACCCAGATTAATTATTTCATAAGATGAATCTTTGTAATATAGAGCAGCTATTAAACCATATACAATATCATCAACAAATGTATAGTCCCTTTTTGTTGTACCATCACCATAAAACGGAATAGGTTTGCCTTCAATTCCACATTTTACAAATTTATGAATTGCAAGATCAGGTCTTTGTCTTGGTCCATAAACGGTAAATAACCTTAAACCTATAAATCTGATTTTATGTATATGGCTATAAACGTGCCCGAGTAATTCTCCGCTTATTTTAGAACTTGCATAAGGACTAATAGGATTGAGCACACAATCGGATTCTTTCCAGGGTACATTGGGATTTATACCATATACACTGCTGGATGATGCATAAACAAACTGCTGAATACTTCTCTCTTTGGCAAATTCCAATAGATTTTGCGTTCCATAAACATTTGTTTCCTGATAACCGATAGGATCTATGATTGAGGGTCGTACACCGGCTTTTGCAGCAAGATGTGCAATTGCATCGAAACTTTCTTTTAATTCAGTTCTAAGTGCATTATAATTTCTGATATCCAGTTCAATAAATTTGAAATATTTATTTTTATTCGCTTCTTTTAAATTCTGTAATTTGGTTTCTTTTGAATAAAAAGGATCAAAATTATCAATACCGGTAACTAAATGTCCCTCATTTAATAGTCTTTCTACTAAATGTGAACCAATAAAACCTGCAGCACCTGTAACAAGTATTCTTTTTATCATTTCAATTAATAAATTTAGTTAAAATATATAACGCCCAAACTCTCGACCAGTGTAGTTTTTCAAGATCAAAGGATAAAGTAGAAAGATTAAAGTGAGAATTAAGTGTATTGATTGATTCATTTATTTCATTTTTCAATTTGCCATTTTTAATCCATTCTTCAAACGGGAAGGTAAAACCCATTTTAGGTCTTTGAACAATTTCATCAGGTAAATCTCCAACAGCTTCTACTAACATTTTTTTAGGAAATTTTTTATCATAGCCATTATCTAAATAGGGAAGTACAGCCTCGTATAAAAGATGATCCACAAAAGGTACACGCAACTCAATAGAATGAGCCATACTGAATACATCGCTGTCACGAAGTAGCTGGTTACGCATATAAAAAGTTGTTTCCAATTCGGCAACATGGATTAGTGATCCTTCGACAGGCTCAGGATGACGGTGATTAGTAAATGGTGGAAGGTAGTCATTGGTCATTGAGTCATTTATTGCTTGCTGACTGAAGATTGAAGACTGATGACTGTACGACTTCCATCCTAAAATTCTCAATTCATCATCTGTAAACAATCCTCTTACCAATTTATACTCAGCATTTGGTTCATCGGGATTTTTCATATATGCAATTGCTTTAGCAGGTAGTCTGCTTTTCAGAAATGGAGCCGCAGCTCTCATAAATATTTTTGCAAAAGGAAGATTTTTTATTCTTTGAAATTTAGGAATAAGATTGAAAGAAGGATAGCCACCGAATAATTCATCACCACCTAAACCGGATAACACTACTTTTAGTCCTGCCTGCCTTGCAGCTTTGGAAACAAAATATGTATTAATTCCATCAATAGTCGGCTGATCCATAACTGATATTATCTTATCAAAGTCTTCAAGCAAATCTTTTTCATAAAACGGAATTTCTATATGCTCTGTTTTATAGTGCCTGGAAGAAAGTCGAGAATACCTCGATTCATCAAATTTGCTATCGGGAAAAACAATTGAAACTGTTTTAATTTTTTCTTTTCCAACCTGCCTCATTAGAGACACGATGGCTGTGGAATCAATCCCACCTGATAGAAATGCGCCAACTTCAACATCGGAAACCATATGAGCACGAATGGAATCGAGCAGCGCGGCTTTTATTTTTTGTTTTGCATTATTATCATACACTAATTTTGAATGTTGAATGTTCAATGTTGAATGTTTAAGCCTGACTGACGGCAAATCGGTGCTTAATTTAGAAGTGGTTGGGATCATATTTTTTAAGGACTTATCATTGAACATAGAAGAATGAGCATTCTGTCCGGCAGACTCTTCAAAAAGATCACTAAACTCCCAATATTTCCTTATTGTCACCCTGAGCGGAGACGAAGGGTCTGCCTTGATCTCAAGGTAGTGCCCAGGTAGCAGTGCTTTCACTTCATTATAAATTGTTAGTGGTGCGGGAACAGATCCGGTTTTCAGATATGCATCAACAGCTTGGTTGGAAATAGTTAAATCATTTTTATAATGCTTAATTGCATTTAATTCTGATGAGAAAACGAAGCTTGTCTCGCCATTAAGCGGGTCAGATTCATTGAAATAATAATAGAATGGCTTTATACCAAAGCGGTCGCGTGCAGCAAACAAAGTCTTTTCATTATCATCCCAAATAGCAAAAGCAAACATGCCGCGCAGCATTGATAAACAATCTTTGCCGTATTCAGCATATAACTTTAAAATTACCTCGGTATCTGAATTCGATTTAAAACCACCTATCTCCTTTGGAGAAGGGAAGGGAATGAGGCTTTTGTAGTTATAAATTTCACCATTATAAACTATTATAAACCTTCCATCCTCACTAATCATTGGCTGATGCGCAGCAGGGGAAAGATCAATTATGGAAAGACGGCGATGTGCAAGTGCAACTGTGTAGTTGTTGTTGTTCATACTTCGATTAAGCTCAGTATGACTTGCTCGGGAATCAGTATGACCATTCGACAGGCTAAAAATGACATCCTCAGTATAACAATGGGAGAAGTAGATACCAGCGTCATCATAATTATATTATAGAATTTACACTATTGATTTTCTAAATAAATTTTTTATTGTTCAACTTTCCAATTTTTGTTTATTTCATTTACTCTATGTTCTATTCTCTATTCAGTATTCTCTCAAACACCACACAGCTTCGCCACATCAGTCACATTTGACATTTGTGAATAGAAAAAATTTTATAACCAATAGTAAAATACTGCACTATTCTGTAAAATCAGAACTAACAGTTAGAATCAGATAAAATAAATAAATGAGTTGGGAAACTTTAAGGAAAGCAAAAAGTATGTTCCCCACAGATCTAATCATAACATACCATTGTTGTAAAATTTGCAGAGCAAATTTACAGCACCACTCAAAAAAAGCAAAATAAACTCAATCAACCAATCAATCAATCACCCAATCTATCATTCTCCATTCTAAATTCATTAACCACAGATTACACCGATTAACACAAAGACCAATTCCGAAGGAATGATATTGTTGTAAAAAACAGAGTAACCAAAAAACATAATAACTCCGAAGGAGTGAAATTATTTTTCTGTGATTAAAAGATATTCTTTAGATACAAAGTTCACAAAGCCACTCATCCCAGGGGGATAGGTTTCACGAATTAAAAATCCCAATCCACCAATCCTCCCAAACGACCAATGACTACTGACTTATTAACAACTACCCAATTCGCAAAAAAACAAATCAAATAATTCAAATTACACTGACTAAAGATTTAGCTAACTTTCCCTTAATAAGAAGTACCCACCTTCAATCTTGCATTAATAAAAATATTTGTAATACCAAATTTATCTTTATTTGTTTTTGTCAGTATTACGCTTGGTCCAACAGCAACTGCTGAAAATGCCCAGCTGCTAAAAATTTTCTGTACCAACGCTTCAATTATATACTGAGGTTCTCTTTCCTTGCTTGAAACCATTGCATCAAATCTGAAATCAAAAACACTACCGGCAAGACTCAGCTCTCTGCCCATAAATCCGATGTGATATTCATTAACATATTTGGCTACATAGAACTTTGCTCTCGTTGCTTCCAAAATTCTTACTGGATATCTGAATTCCCAATTTATAAATTTTCCATCAACAAGGTATGGATCATATACTTTTGAACTATCTTTAGAGTAAACTACACTTTCAGGTGGGCGGTATTTTTCTATTTTAGATTTTCCAAATGCTTCTGTTGTGCTCATATACCCGAATTCGAAAAAGTTACCGAGTGGAACAACATAATTAATCTGATAACCTAACTTGAAATAAATATTATTATGATTGTTCTCCAGTTTATGTTCGATAAATGTATCATCGTTACTGAATATTCCTGCCCTCAAACCAAGAATATGAAAATTTGCTTCATAAAAATTTGTCTCAAGTACACCTGAATACGGAGTTCCTATTCCAAATGAAAATCCTACATCATTCTTTAAAGGAAATCCGAATCTTTCACCTCCCATCAGTTGTAAAAAAGGATTTATATAACCGATACCCGACGAAATCTGATATACGCTCGGTGTGTTTATTATTTTATCAAACCTGAGTTTATTTAGCACTTTTGTAAAAATAGTTGTGTAGGTAACAGACTCTTCGAGACTAATTTTAAATGGAAATGTGAGAATCCTGCTTCTGGTTTCTTCCTTTAAGGCAGGGAAGGTGGAAGGAAAATAAAGTACCTTTCACAGAGATAGTCTGATTATTCGGTTCTCGTATGTCTATAATAATTTCTGCTTTTGGATCCGGAGGATCAATAAATAATTCCTGTTGAATCCTAATAAACAGACTATCGTCAAGGGGTTCAAGCTGATAGTATCTGATTGGTTCCTCTTCCTGAGCATAAAGTTGAATACTAAGAGCATTCAGTAACAGATAAAAAACTGAAAGTAATCTATAACCCATATTTAATTCATAAATTTATCATTTCTAATTTATCAAAATTTCACTAATAATTCTTTTTATGTTATAGATGATAACAGGAGAAATTTAAAGTTAAGTTGTATTTATCGATCAATGAACGGAATTAGATCGGATTTGTAACGGATTTAAAGCGGAAATTAGTCGCTTCGAGAAATTTACTTTTTATCTCTGTACTATTAAAAATATTAAAGTTCTGATTAATGAATTATTTGATGGGACTGTCCGTAATTATAACGAAGTTCCGATTTTTAATCTGAGGTTAAACAAGAAAGAAGTAAATCCAACAGATCCACTTTTAACATCTGAGATAATAAATCCGGGTCCCACTGCAATTGCACTTGCTGCCCACATATCAAAAATCTTCTGAACCATAATATCACACACATATTGATTTGGCCGTGCCGGACTATTAACCATTGCATCAAATCTGAAATCAAAAACACTGCCACCCAGTGTCATTTCACGACCACTAAATCCAATATGTAATTCGTCAAGATATTTCGCTAAATATAATTTGCCTCTGGTTGCACCCAGAACTTTAACAGGATATCTGAATTCCCAGTTCAGAAATGATTCATTATCAACAATATAAGGTTGATATTTAATGCTTCCATCCGGATTTCTAACGATTGCATCCTTATTAACACTATAAAAAGTATATTTTAAGTACTGGCTTTGAGTAACAGATTTATTTCCATTCCAGTAACCAATCTCAAAGAAATTTCCGAGTGGAATTGTATAGGCGACCTGAATTCCCTCTGTTACAATCAGATTATTATGGTTGTTATGATCTTTAACCTCGATAAAAGCATCTGCATTTCTGAAAATACCTAATCTTACACCAAGAATATGAAAGTTCATTTCAATAAAATTAGTCTCAAGCACTCCGCTATATGGTGTTCCTAATCCAAGTGATACTCCAATATCACCTTTAATCGGAAATCCGAATCTCTCTCCACCTTGTGCCTGTAGAAATGGATTGATATAACCTAATCCTGAAGATATCTGAAAAGCTGTGGGGGGATTAAGAATTTTCTGTAATCTTAATTTATCTATAACCCTTGTAAATACACTCGTAAAGCCGATCGTTTCCTGTAAATTAATCTTAAAGGGATAAGTGATAATTCTTGCTCTGAGTTCCGGCTTTAGTGCAAGCAAGAAAAGGATACAAACTTCCCGCAATTGAAATTGTCTGATTATTCGGGTCTCTGAGGTCTGCAACAATTTCAGCTTTCGGATCGGGTGGGTCAATAAACAATTCCTGCTGAATCATAATGAATAAACTGTCATCGAGTGGTTCAAGCTGAAAGTAGAGTATCGGTTCTTCTTCCTGCTGTGCGTAAGATAATCCAATCATGAAAAGAGGAATAAGTAAAACAATGAGTTGTCTCATATAAAAATATTCTGGATTTGAAAATTCTTTCCGTGCTGGTTATAAAAGATTTAAATCAAATTTTTGTTTTAGTTGAATAGTAATAATAATACTTATAGTATGAACTATATCCGGCTTTTCCACTAAAGTTATTTAGCACAGAGCCAATAAATTTCGAATTATCAGCCCTTAGTAATTCAACGGCTCTCTCAATTAAATCCAATTCGGTGATTTCAGCAGAGCAAACTAATACAACACCATCAACTTTACGGGCGAGTATTTCCGCATCTGTAACAGCCACAATTGGGGGTGAATCGATGATAATATAATCATATTCATTTCTTATTTTTATCAGAAAATTTTCCATTACACCCGAATCAAGCATTTCCGATGGATTAGGTGGTATTGTTCCCGAAGAGAGGAAATAAAGATTGTCAACTTTTGTTTGATAGATAAATCTATCTAAATCTGATTCTCCAACCAGAAAATCAACTAAACCCGGTATCTTATCTTTATCAAAAATCTTGTGCAGTCTAGGTCTTCTTAAATCGGCATCAATCAGTAAGGTTTTTTTATTTGCAATAGCAAAACTACCTGCGAGATTTAAAGCTATCGTAGATTTTCCTTCCTGAGGAGCAGGTGAAGTAATGAGTAAAGTCTTTAAGCTGTCTTTTTCAGGCCGAGCAAATTGGATTCTTGTTCTTAGTGCTCTAAATGATTCTGAAGGTATTGAGTCAGGACTAATAGTTACAATAAATTCATTTTTTGAACTTCCATTCATTCCGATTCCATCTATTTCCGGGATCCACGCTAAAACATTAATATTCTTTCTTCTTAAATCTTCTGGTGATTTAACTTTATTGTCAAAATAATTTTTTGTAAATACATAAGCGAATGCAAGTCCTCCACCGATAAACAAGCCAATGAAAAAAAAATTAATATTCTGTTTGGTTTTGATGGATATTTTGGTATTCTGGCATCATCAATTATTAAAACATTACCTGGTTGCGATTGTTCGTTAATCAATGCTTCCTGATATCTTTCCTCAACAAGTGTGTATAACTTTTCAAGTGATTCTCTGTTTCGTTGGAATCGTGCCAGCTCAAGTGAAGTTTTGGGAAGTTTATTAAATTTTTCTTCATACCGGTTTACAATTTCATCCAATCCTTTAAGTCGTATTTGTAATGAACCATTTTTGACCTCTTCTTCAATTATTTTTTGAGACAGATTTTTTACTTCCTCTGGACTACTTGCAAAAATTCCGGCTTTAAGCACTCTTATTTTTTCATCAAGTTTATTTTTTAATTCTTTAATCTTTCTATCATATTCATTGAGTTTTTCCTTTATTGGACTTTCCTGAATTGATTTGCTTGATAATGCCAGATCACGATTTAGCTGAAGTTCTGCAATTTGTTGCTGCAATGCTTTAATATAAGATTCAGAAGCAGCACTCTCGAGATATTCAGCAAGCTTGGGATCCTGTTTTTGAAGTTCATCCTTTAATTTTACTAAAACATCATTTGAGGCGAGTAGTTCAATTTTTACAGAATTTCTCTGTGCTTCAAAATCCGATACTTGTGCAATGAGATTATTTGCCTGAGCATCTAAAGCAATTATACCGCCTTTTTCCTGATAGTTTCTTAAAATCTCCTCTGCTTCATTAAGTTGTTCCCGCTTTTCTTTTCTCTGCTCTTCAAGAAATTTTCTAACATAGGTTAATTGATCCCGATTAATTTCTAGATTATAGTCTTTATAAACTTTGGCATAAGTATTTGCAACCAGAGCAGCTTCTTGCGGTGATTGTGACTCAGCTGTAATGGTAAGAATATCAAGTCCACGCTTCTGTTCAATTGTTACTGCTTTTTCCAGCTTTCTGACTAAATTATCCCTGGATACTACTTTCTTTGAGTCATTAACTAATCCTCCTGTTTCTTCAATCAAGAGACTGAACATTTCCGGCTTCTCTAATAAAATGAAAGTGTCTAAAAGTGTTTGAGCAACTCTTTCCCGAAGATTATAACTTTTTAAAATTTCAATTTCATTAGCGATAAATCTGTCACTACCAAAATCACTAAATTCAGTTGTGAAGGGAGATTGAAGAATGTTTCCACCTGATTTTGTTATTTTAACACCAGACTGAGATATATATATATCCGGCGAGCGAAGTGCATAGATTACTGAGACTACAATACTTGCCAGCAGAATAATTAAAACTGCTGGTAAATTATTTCTTAAAAGGAAAATGTAATCTTTAAGTGTATTTCCATTCTCAGATTCATAATTAAAATCTTGATTTACCTGATTAGACATTTTTAATTCCTACCTTGTTATACTTATTATTAGTGCTGCAGAGGAAATAACCGCAGTTAGTATTGATAGATAAAATGAAATATCCTGTCTGATAAAATATCTTGGTTCACCGGGAATAATTACAATATCGCCACCGTTTAATTTTGGAAACCCGATTTCTTTAGAGAGATTTTCACCCCACATTAAATCATCATAGTTATATTTTATTAACTGTGTCGTCGAATCTTCTGATGTTTTTAATATTCTTACATCTTCGAGTTTTGCATCTACTAATGGTCCTCCGGCGTAAGAAAATAATTCACTCAAACTTGTGTTTATCGGAACAATATAATACCCTGGAAATTTAACATATCCCCAAACCTGCACTTTAATATTTACACCCGCAGGATCTGAATAATCAAAGTAGGCACCTTGAGTTTGCCTTAGGTTTCTTAAATCACTACCAATCTGGTATTTCTCCTGAGAATAAACCTGATTATTCATTAATAAAATTATTGAAGTGAAAATGAATAGGAAAATTCTGCTCATAAAAATCTCAATTTCTTTTTATGCAAAATAAATATTTTCTTTCTTAATTCCGTTCTTTCTGAATGCATTTCTTGTGTCAACTATCAGCTTCGAATTTTCAGCAATAAATTTATAATCAAAGTTGGAATGATCTGTGCTAAGTAATACCAAATCGTACTTTGCAAGATTTTCTTTGTTCATCTCGATTGAGTGCATATCATAATTATACTTCCTGGTCCTCGGAAGTTTTGGTACATATGGATCAAAATAATCTACTTCGGCACCTTTGTCTCGAAGTATCTCAATAAGCTTTAGTGATGGGGACTCACGCATATCGTCAATATCTTTTTTATATGATGCTCCAAGTATAAGAATTTTTGAACCGTTCAGAGATTTTTTATGTCTGTTCAATACTTCACCGGCTTTTTCAACTACATAGTAAGGCATAAGAGTGTTTATTTCTCCGGCTAACTCGATAAATTTTGTATTGATATCATATTCTCTGGCTTTCCATGTAAGATAAAATGGATCAATCGGAATACAATGACCACCTAAACCGGGTCCCGGATAAAATGGTTGAAATCCAAATGGCTTTGTTGATGCCGCTTCAATAACTTCCCAAACATCAATATTCATTCTGTCGAATACGAGTTTTAATTCATTAACCAATGCGATGTTAATTGAACGATAAATATTTTCGAGTAATTTGGTGGCTTCAGCAACCCTGGGGGAGGAAACCGGAACGGTTTTCACGATTACCTGATTATAAAGTGCTAAAGCTATCTCAAGACAGGCAGGTGTAACTCCACCAACTACTTTTGGAATTGTGGCAGTAGAATATTTTGGATTGTTCGGGTCTTCACGCTCAGGTGAAAATGCAAGATAGAAATCCTTTCCGACCTGATATTTTTCCGAGTCTGTTCCCTGATTAATAGGAGCATTTTCAAATAGTGGCTGAAGAATTTCTTCTGTTGTTCCCGGATAAGTTGAAGATTCAAGTGAGATGAACTGTCCCTTGCGTAAATACTTTGCTATTTCTTTACCTGAGTTTTCAATAAATGTCATATCTGGTTCTCTGTGTTCATTAAGTGGAGTCGGAACACAAATTATAATCGCATCAACATCTTTTAATCTGGAAAAGTTACTGGTTGCTTCAAACTTTTTTGAGTCTACCGCTTCTTTTACTTTGTTACTGTTTATGTGCTTAATGTAAGATTGACCAGAATTGAGAATTGGAATTTTTCTTTCGTCAATATCAAATCCTATTGTAGTGAATCCTTTATGAGCAAATTCAAGTGCAAGTGGAAGTCCTACATAGCCCAGACCGACAATTCCAACTATCGCAGATTTGTTTTTAATTCTGTTAACAAGTTCTGTGTGCATATAAATCCTTTATTTAGTTAAGTATGATTATTGAATTTTAGAATTAGTGTGCAATTAAAAATATATTTTTTCAGTGTGAAAATATACTTTTTTAATAAAAGTTTTGACAAACCTTGTGCACATTTTATCCCTTATTCGAACATCCATTTCGTTTTTTACCATTCAAACAATATGGTTAAGTTTGAGTAAAGAATTTTTAACAATTTTCCTATCGGTGGATTATGACTACAAAAACCTCATCCAGAATTACCCCAATCAATTTTGAGATTGTAACCCAGAAAATTAAAGACAGCAAATTAGATGATATTGGTAAAGCAACGATAAGAGAAATCAAAAAACTTGTGGATGATATTGAAAAAGCAACAGGTGAAAAATTTGTAAGGATGGAAATGGGAATACCCGGTTTACCCCCTGCAAAGGTTGGTGTTCTTGCAGAAATAGAAGCACTTAAAAAAGGAGTCGCTGCTATTTATCCGGATATCTATGGAATTGCACCACTGAAAACTGAGGCATCACGTTTTATCAAATTGTTTATGAACATTGATGTGAGTCCTGAAGGATGTATTCCTACCGCTGGTTCAATGATGGGAAGTTTTGCTTCATTTATGACAATCAACAGATGTAATCCTGAAAAAAACACTGTCTTGTTAATTAATCCCGGATTTCCTGTTCATATGCAGCAGCTTCAGGTATTGGGAATAAAGTCTGAATCTTTCGATGTTTATAATTACCGTGGTGAAAAACTTAGAGATAAACTTGAGTCATATCTCAGCAAGGGAAATGTTTCCTGTTTACTTTATTCAAATCCTAACAATCCATCCTGGATTTGCTTTACTGAAAAGGAGTTGAAAATTATCGGTGAACTATGCAGCAAATATGATGTAATTCCGATTGAAGATCTTGCATACTTTGCAATGGATTTCAGAAAAGATTTTTCCAAACCAGGTCAACCACCTTTTCAGCCATCGGTTGCTAATTATACAAATCATTTCATTCTTACCATTTCAAGTTCAAAAGCATTCAGCTATGCAGGTCAGAGAATCGGTTTGCTGGTTATCTCAGATGATCTGTTCAATCGCTCATATCCACATCTGAAAAATTATTATGCAAAAGATTTGTTCGGATATTCAATGATATTCGGAACTCTATATGCACTAAGTGCGGGAATAACTCATTCATCACAGTATGCACTCGCTGAAATTCTTCGTGCAGCAAATGATGGTGAATTTAATTTTGTTGACGAAGTAAAAGAGTACGGTGAAAAAGCAAAGATTATGAAGGAGCTTTTCACAAGGTTTGGATTCAGAATTGTTTATGACAAAGATGAAGATGAGCCAATTGCAGATGGATTTTATTTCACAATTTCTTATCCCGGAATGAATGGAGGTGAACTGCTGAAGGAATTATTATACTACGGAATAAGTGCAATAACGCTTCAGATAACTGGAAGTGAAAGAACGGAAGGATTGAGAGCTTGTGTTTCTTTAGTTCAGCGAAGTCAATTCCCTGATCTTGAATACAGACTTAAAAAATTTCAGGAAGATCATCCAATTTGAATCAGTGAAGTCGGTCATTTGGAAATTGGTCATTAGTCATTTGTCATTGATAGTCATTGGTCATAGGTAATTTATAATAAAATTTTGGACTGAAGACTGTGGACTGAGGACTGCGTATTGGGTCATTGGTCGTTTGGGAGGATTGGTTGATTGGTTGGTTATTTTATTACACAATAAACCCCAGAGGATGCTTAAAGTACTTTTGCCTACTGCCACTGCTCCGCTTGCGGAGGATTGCCTACTGGAATTGGTCATTGGTCATAGGTAATTTATAATAAAATTGTGGACTGAAGACTGTGGACTGAGTACTGGGTATTGGGTCATTGGTCGTTCAGGAGGATTAGTTGATTGAATGATTGGTTATTTTATTACACAGTGAACCACATAGTTTTTACTTTGTGGTTCTCTTTATTTCATCTGTGAAACCCGGTTTAAGATATCGTTGTAAAGAAAGTTATGATAAACCTCGCGCAACTAACGGTAAAAATATTAGTCGCAATGAAGGCAAAGAGATCCTTTCTGCAAATTAACCCATAAAGAAACTTAACAGAATACCTGCTGCTACTGCGCTGCCAATTACTCCTGCCACATTTGGAGCCATAGCATGCATTAGCAAATGATTGGTAGGATCATACTTTAAACCAATCACTTGAGAAACTCTCGCACTGTCAGGTACAGCTGATACACCGGCATTTCCGATAAGCGGATTAATTTTATTTCCTTCCGGCAAGAACAAGTTCATTACTTTCACAAATATTACTCCACCAGCCGTGGCAATGATGAAGGAGAGAGCTCCAAGAGCAAATATCCCGATTGACTTTGGTGTAAGAAAAGTTGTTGCCTGTGTTGAAGCACCTACTGTTAATCCAATCAGAATTGTAACTATATCAATCAAAGAACCTCGTGCAGTTTCTGCTAAACGCTTTGTGACACCACTTTCTTTCAGCAAGTTACCGAAGAATAACATTCCCAAAAGTGGAAGCGCACTTGGTGTAATGAATGTAGTTAGAAGTAATCCAACAATAGGGAATAGTATCTTTTCAGTTTTTGAAACCGAACGAGGTGGCTTCATTCTAATTTTTCTTTCTTTATCATTTGTTAGTAATCTCATAATTGGTGGTTGAATTACCGGAACCAACGCCATATATGAATAAGCAGAAATTGCAATCGCACCAAGCAGTTCAGGTGCAAGCTTTGAAGCAAGAAAAATCGCAGTTGGTCCGTCTGCACCTCCGATTATTCCGATTGCAGCAGCTTGCTCAGGAATAAAACCTATCCATAATGCAATCATATATGCACCGAAGATACCTACCTGGGCAGCAGCACCAAGTAACATAAGTTTCGGATTTGAAAGTAAAGTAGAAAAATCTGTCATTGCGCCAATGCCGAGAAATATCAATGGCGGATATATACCTTTTATCACACCAAAATAAAGATAGTTTAATACGCTTCCCGGTTCATATACACCAATCTGTAGTTTCGCTGATTCCAGAAACGGAATGTTTCCAACTAAAATTCCAAATCCTATTGGTACAAGTAGTAAAGGTTCATATTCTTTTGTAATTGCCAGATAAATGAATACCAATCCGACAGCTATCATTATTATATGACCAATGGTCATATTTGCAAAAGCTGTGTACTGAAAGAATTGTTCTAAACCGTGAGCAATAAATTCAAAAAATTTACTCATACTTAATCTCCGATTTCAATTAGCACATCACCTTCAAGAACATTGTCTCCTTTTTTTACTTTCACAGCTTTTACTTTGCCTTCTTTATCAGCATTAATGTTATTTTCCATTTTCATTGCTTCAAGAAGAATAAGCTTTTGACCAATCTTCACTAAATCGCCTTCTTTTACGAGTACATCCAGAATTATTCCCGGCAGAGGTGATTTAACATAACCAGTTTCTTTTGGTGCAGTAGGAGAAGATGTTTTCAACTGTGAAGGTGTTGTTTCAGTCGAAGGTACGGCAACACTCCGGATTAACTTAGGAGTTTTACTTGATGTAATTTTTTTATCTACTTCAACTTTATAAACTGTTCCGTTAACTTCAACTTCTGCAATGTTATCTTCAATATCAACAATATTAACATCGTATTTATTACCCTGAATTGTAAACTTGAAACTTTTCATAAACAATCCTTCTATCTTGGATATTGTCGTAAACTATAAATTTTTGAACTCCAGGGGGAGTATGTTCTCGATACACGATTTATAGTAAGAACTGTATTTTCCTGATCGTGTAGTTCATTGTAATAAAGATATAATGCTGCTGCAATTGCGGCATTTACTTCACCACTTATTTCTTCCGCTTGAGTAATTTCCTGTGCTCTGCCTTCTTTCTTTAAAGTTCGTCTGATATTTCCCGAAATCAGTTTTGTCAGATTGTAAAACACAACATACAATAAAAGCAGCGCTATGAATACGATAACATACCCAATAACCGTCATTCCGATACCCCACGGATCAATTTTCAAAAAGAGTTCGGAGTTTCTATGGACTTTTACAATAGTGGAATCTGAGCTTAGCTGTGTCAGTTGTAATATTTCAATCAAAAACATTCTTTACTCCCGATTTATAATGGTAAATTAGAATGTTTTTTAGGTGGATTCGTATCCTTCTTGGTTCTCAGCGATTCCAGGGCTCTGATAATTCTGAATCTGGTATTTCTTGGCTCAATTACATCATCAAGATATCCATACTTTGCGGCTACATAAGGAGTAGCAAATTTTCTCCTGTATTCTTCTTCTTTTTGTTGAAGGAACTTCATTCTTTCTTCAAGATCCTGAATATCCTTGTATTCCTTGCTATAGAGAATTTCGATCGCACCTTTTGGGCCCATTACTGCAATCTCTGCTCCGGGCCAGGCATAATTTATATCACCTCTCAGATGCTTTGAACTCATTACATCATAAGCCCCACCATAAGCTTTTCTGAGAATTACTGTAACTTTCGGAACGGTGGCTTCACCATATGCATAAAGAAGCTTAGCGCCGTGAATTATTATTCCCCCATATTCCTGAGCTGTTCCCGGCAGAAATCCCGGTACATCAACAAATGTTACAATCGGAATATTAAATGCATCACAGAATCTTACAAAGCGTGCGGCTTTTCTTGATGAATTTATATCCAAAACTCCTGCAAGATAGTTTGGTTGATTGGCAACAATGCCAACGGACATTCCATTAAATCTTGCAAAACCAATTACAATATTTGGTGCATAATGCCTTTGTACTTCCACAAATTCATTATAATCAACTACGGCGTGTATTATATCTTTTACATCATAAGGTTTACTTGGATTTTCAGGAATAATTTCATTAAGTGAGTCTTCCAATCTGTCAATAGGATCATCACAAGGCATTATTGGGGGATCTTCAAGATTATTCTGGGGCATATAACTAAGTAGTTTTCTTATCAATGCAATTCCTTCCTGTTCATCGTCAGCTACAAAATGTGTAACACCGGATTTAGCTCCGTGAACCATTGCACCACCAAGTTCCTCTTCGGTTACTGTTTCTCCTGTAACCGTCTTGACAACTTTAGGTCCTGTTACAAACATATAACTGGTATTCTTCGACATTATTATAAAATCAGTAAGAGCGGGTGAGTAAACAGACCCACCTGCACAGGGACCGAAAACAGCTGATATCTGAGGAACAACACCCGAAGCCAGAATATTTCTCTGAAAAATTTCAGCATAACCACCAAGACTTTTAACTCCTTCCTGAATTCTTGCACCACCGCTATCATTTATTCCGATAATTGGAGCACCAACTTTCATTGCTTTATCCATAATTTTACAGATCTTCTGAGCATACATTTCTGAAAGCGAGCCACCAAAGACTGTGAAGTCCTGAGAGAAAACATATACTAATCTTCCATCGATAGTTCCATAGCCGGTTACGACCCCGTCAGATAAATAAGTTTCTTCTGCAAGACCGAAGTCAATACAGCGATGTGAAACGAACATATCGAATTCTTCGAAACTTCCTTCGTCCAGCAATAATTCAATTCTCTCTCTGGCAGTAAGTTTTCCTTTTTTGTGCTGCGCTTCAATCCTTTTCGGACCTCCACCCATTCTTGCTTTTTCTCTTAAATCAAGCAACTCTTTTATTTTATCCTGATTTCCCATTTTAATCTCTTTTATTTCATCTTTTGTATTATCTGATAATTATTTAACTATCTAACCTTCAGCTCCTTTGCGTGGGTGTTCATCAACAAGTCTTACACCTTTCGATTTAACTTCTTGAAGTTTTTCTTCAAGGCCGGTTACAGCAAAAGCAATGTGATGAATCCCTTCACCTTTGTTTTCAATAAATCTTCCGATCGGTCCATCTGGTGAAGTTGATTCGAGCAGTTCAATTTTAGTTTGACCGACCATAAAAAATGCAGTCTTGACTTTCTGATCTGCAACTTCCTCAACACCATAACATTTTAATCCAAATACTTCTTCATAAAACTTTATAGCTTCGTGCAAGTTTTTTACTGCAATTCCAATATGCTCAATTTTTGTTATGCTCATGATTACACCGTCCTTCTTATGATAGAATTTATTATTCTGATTTTATAATCACTGCATTTTGACAAAGAAAATGCCATCAGCTTTTATGTGTTTTATGATTGCTTGATGTTATAAAATTTTCTTATCAACCAGTAATATTGTTTTATATCACTTCCAGATTCTAATGAATGAGAAAAAATTTTTTAATAATAAGATTATTATTGAATTATCAAATAATATTATTCAATAACAAAATCGAAATATGTATCCGGAAAAGGTTCATTAATTAATGTATAGTGCCACCACTCCTCTGCAAGGTTTTTAAAGCCATACTTAGTCATCAATGAATAAAGTAATAATCTGTTAGCTCTTTGCTGAGGTGTGATGTTCTGATTCATTGTATGAGATAACGGGTGAAAACAATCGAAACTTGTTCCCATGTCCAATGAGTTATCTCTATAGCGATGTTCATACAATTTGAAACACTCGCATTGTTGCTTGATATTGAATTCCGGTTGTTCAGGAGCGGGGAAGGGAATAATGGTTAAATCAATAGTGCTGCCTCTGCTGTGTCCAGATTTTTCAGCAATGTATCCATCAGCAAACAATCTGTCTTTATTAATGGTAGGATAAAATTCTTTCTTTGTAAGAGTATCTGATAAATCTTTTGCCCATTTTACGAAATCATCTACAGCTCTTTGAGGACGATATGCATCGTATATTTTCAGTGATAATCCAAAACTTCTCAACTCCTCCTGAACTTTAGCTAATGAATCTGCAGCTGCTTTTGTGATAAAACATTTTTCAGCATTATAACCCTCAACCCTTCTTCCAAGAAAGTTGTGGTTAGTATAATATCTTAAATCAATTACAATATCAGGAATTACTTCTCTGATTTCAACAAATCCTTCAGGAACCTGACAACTCGAATAAAATCCGATTGTAAAACCAAAATAAAAGATTATTATTGTTAATATCTGTCTCATCTCAAACACATTTATGAGTAATTAATTTTTCACTTTAAATTAGCTATAAAAGTAATTCCCCTGTCAAAAAATAATCAGCTTGAGGTTAAATCATTTTCTTGTTATAAAATGACACTTTAAGTATATTTGTCCGCCAAAATTTGAGTTACTTTTGCCGGGGTGGCGGAAGTGGTAGACGCACAGGACTTAAAATCCTGTGGCCCTTTTGGGCCGTGCCGGTTCGAGTCCGGCCCTCGGTACTCTGATGTACAATTAAATTTATCTAATTGTACATTTTTAATTATAAATTTAGAATTGTTTGTCCTTAGCTAACGGAGGTTAGAGCGTCGGTAACAAAAAACAAACAGAAAGTTTTTTTGAAAAAAATGAAATAGTAAATGGGCTCTTAGCTCAGTTGGTTAGAGCGTCTGCTTGACGTGCAGAAGGTCAAAGGTTCGAATCCTTTAGAGCCCACTAAAACATATATAGAATATTATTCAATATTGGTAAATATTTTTAAACTTATTTTAAGTCCCGCCTGTGCGGGAAAATTTTTATTAAAAAATGGAAAAGATTAAAATAAAATTTCCTGATGGTTCAGTAGAAGAATTTGATAAAGGTATAACCGGATTTCAGATTGCTGAATCTATTTCCAGAAGACTTGCTGAAGAAGCTCTTGCCATTAAGATCAACGGTCAAGTTCGCGAGCTTAATATTCCAATCAATGAAGATGCTGAAGTTCAGATTCTCACTTTTGATGATGATGAAGGCAGAGAAGTTTACTGGCATTCATCTTCACATCTGATGGCACACGCCATTCAGTCATTACATCCCGAAGCAAAATTTGGTGTAGGACCTGCTATTGAAAATGGCTTTTATTACGACTTTGATATTAACACTCAGCTTAGCGAAGATGACCTTCGCAAGATTGAAGAAAAAATGATTACCATTGCGGGTGAAAATCATCCTTTTGAAAGAGTTGAATTACCTAAGGAAAAGGCAATTGAATTCTTCTCCCAAAAAGGAGACCAGTATAAGCTGGAAATTCTCAGTGAACTTGATGAAAAAAACGAAGTTATCAGTATTTATAACGAAGGAGATTTTACTGATCTTTGTACGGGACCTCATCTACCTTCAACTGGCAAAATTAAATATGTGAAGTTACTTAGTGTTTCCGGTTCGTATTGGCGAGGTGATGAAAAGAATAAACAACTACAACGAATTTATGGAATATCTTTTCCTAAAAAGAAAATGCTCGATGAGTATCTTCAAAAGCTTGAAGAAGCTAAAAGAAGAGATCATCGCAAGCTGGGGAAAGACTTAGAGATCTTTCTTATTACGAATACTGTTGGTGCCGGTTTACCAATCTGGCTTCCGAAAGGAACTATCCTAAGAGAAACTCTCGAAAACTTTTTGAAAGATGAACAAAGAAAAAGAGGTTATCTCCCCGTAATAACTCCACACATAGGAAATATAAATTTATATAAAACAAGCGGACATTACCCTTACTATAAAGACAGTCAGTTTCCTCCAATTAAGTTTGAGGATGGCAATGAAGAATATCTTTTGAAACCAATGAACTGTCCTCATCATTTTCAGATTTATGCATCCAAGCCAAGAAGTTACAGAGATTTACCAATTCGCTATGCTGAGTTTGGAACTGTTTATCGTTACGAACAATCCGGTGAACTAAATGGCTTAACCAGGGTAAGATGTTTCTCAGTTGACGATTCACATATTTTTGTAAGACAAGATCAACTTAAAGATGAAGTTTGTAATGTAATAGAGCTTATTCAGGTTGTTTTTAATCAGATGGGCTTTAAAGAATTCACCACTCAACTTTCTTTCAGAGATGATAATGTGGAAAAGTATGGTGGTGATCTAAGTTTATGGGATAAGGCACAGCAGGAAATTAAAGAAGCAGCAGACTTGATGGGATTGAATTACATAATTGAAGAAGGTGAAGCAGCATTCTATGGACCTAAAATTGATTTTATGGTTAAAGATGCTTTGGGCAGAAAATGGCAGCTTGGTACAGTACAGATTGATTATGTAATGCCGGAACGATTCAATCTTGAGTATACCGGAAGTGATGGGCAAAAACATCGTCCGGTAGTAATTCATCGTGCACCTTTTGGCTCGCTTGAGAGATTTATCGGTGTATTGATTGAACATTATGCCGGAGAATTTCCATTATGGCTGGCTCCAGTTCAGGTAGCTGTTGTTCCGATTTCACAGAACTATTTAGAATATGCGATGGAGGTTTATAATTTACTGAAGCAAAACAATATTCGCGCAGAAGTTGACGACAGGAATGAAAAAGTAGGTTATAAAATAAGGGATTGGGAAACAAAGAAAGTAAAATATATGGTTATTGTTGGCGAAAAAGAGAAAGAAAGCAAAACAGTATCTGTTCGTCAGCATAAAGAAGGTGATAAAGGTTCTTTGGGAATATCAGAATTTATTGATAAAATTGCAGCCGAAATTAAAAATAAATCTTAAAACTTTCAGAGAGGTATTGTATTTCAGATAAAAAAACTGTTCGGGTAAATGAAGAAATCAGAGCTCCAAAAGTTAGAGTTATTGATTTCGATGGAACACAAAGGGGTATTTTTACTGTTCGTGATGCACTGAAACTGGCAGAGGAAAGAAAACTTGATTTGGTCGAAATTGCTCCTCAGGCCGATCCGCCGGTTTGTAAAATAATTGACTACGGAAAATTCAAGTACGAACAGCAGAAGAAAGAAAAGCTTCAGAAAAAAAATCAGGTTGTATCTGTACTTAAGGAAATCCGGCTGCATCCGAATACTGATACACACGATTTTGAATTTAAAGTAAGACACGCAATAAATTTTATTGAAGATGGTAATAAAGTTAAAGTTTCGGTGTTTTTCAAAGGCAGAGAAATGGCTTATACCGAACAAGGTGAGGAATTAATAAAAAAATTTATCGAACGATTATCCGACATTGCCAAAGTTGAATCCGAACCTAAAATGGAAGGACGAAATTTGTCGGCTATTTTAGTTCCGCAATCGAAAAAAGGTAAGAAACAAAAACAACAGGGTTAAGTTATGCCAAAAATGAAAAGTAACAGAGGTGCTGCAAAAACTTTTAAGAAAACAGCATCAGGAAGATTCAAGAGAAAAAAAGCTTTTAAAAGCCATATTCTTACTTCGAAATCGAGAAAAAGAAAAAGAAATTTAAGAAAACCAACTCTCGTATCTAAAGCAGATGAAAAGAGAGTTAAAATAATGGTTCAATAAGATCAAGAGGATATAATTATGCCAAGGTCCAAAAATAAAGTCGCTTCACACAGACGCAGAAAAAAAATTCTTTCGCTTGCAAAAGGTTATTGGGGTGCGAGAGGTAATGTCTATACTATTGCTAAAAATACTGTTGAAAAAGGATTACTTCACGCTTACCGTGACCGTAAACTTAAAAAGAGATCATTCAGACAACTCTGGATTACCAGAATTAATGCCGCTGCAAGACAGAACGGAACTACTTACTCAAGATTAATTGATGCACTCAATAAGAAAGGTGTTGAAATTAATCGTAAAGTTCTCGCTTCTCTTGCTCTGGAAAATCCAAATGCCTTTACTGAATTAGTTAGGTTTACTCAGAACTAATTATAACCCTCAGAGTAAATTTGAATATTTTCTAATTTCTCTGAGGGCATTACTTTAAACAATGATGTTATATGCTGGATGAAATTATTAACCAAATTCAGAATGAATTCGAAAAAGATATTCAGTCTGCTGATACTCTAAAAAAACTTGAAGAGATCAGAATTAAATATCTCGCACGAAATGGTTCTGTAACTTTGCTTTTTGAAAAACTCAAGGAAGCATCCAAAGAAGAAAAACCTCTTCTTGGGAAGAAACTGAATGAACTTCGTAATTCAGTTACAGAAAAATTTCTTTCGAAAAAATCCACACTTGAAAAAACTGAAACCTCTGCTAAAGAATTTATAGACCTTACTTTACCAGGTAAAACTGTTAAACTAGGCAGTAAACATATTCTTACTCAGACACTTGAAGAGATAAAACAAATCTTTAAGTCAATGGGATTTTCTGTATTTGAGGGTCCCGAACTTGAGTCTGACTATTATAATTTTGAAGCATTAAATTTTCCTGCAGATCATCCTGCCCGCGATATGCAGGATACTTTTTTTATCAATCCGAAATTTCTTCTGCGGACACATACATCTCCGGTTCAAATCAGAGTGATGGAATCAATGCAACCTCCGGTTCGTGCAATTATGCCCGGACGGGTATACCGCAATGAAGCTATAAACGCAAGAAGTTATTGTACATTTCAGCAAGTCGAAGGTTTATATGTAGATACTGATGTTACTTTTGCAGAATTGAAAGGCACACTCGTTTCATTTGCAAAACAATTTTATGGGAGTTCACTCAAGTATAGATTCAGGCCCAGTTTTTTTCCTTTTACTGAACCAAGTGCCGAGATGGATATTACCTGTTTTATCTGCAATGGAAAAGGTTGTCGCATCTGCAAGAATTCCGGTTGGCTCGAGATTCTTGGTTGCGGAATGGTTGATCCGAATGTTTTCAAATATGTCAAATATGATTCAGAAAAGTATGTCGGCTATGCCTTCGGAATGGGTATTGAGCGAATAGCTTTGTTGAAATATGGAATTAACGATATCAGACTTTTCTTCGAAAACGATTTAAGGTTCTTAAAACAATTTTAAAATTATGAAAATCTCACTCAACTGGTTGAAAGAATATATTGACCTTAGCGATTTAACTACTAAGGAAATTGTAGATAAACTTACTATGTCCGGTCTCGAAGTTGAAGATGTTACAGATGAAAATCAGCTATATAAAAATTTTATAGTTGCTGAAGTAAAATCTGTTTCAAAACATCCCAATGCTGATAAACTAAGTGTTTGTGAAGTATTTGATGGCAAAGAAAATATTCAGGTAATTTGTGGCGCACCAAATGTTGCAGCCGGTCAGAAGGTTGTTTTTGCGCCAATCGGAACGATAATTCCAAACGGAAATTTTCAGATTCAAAAGGCAAAGATTCGTGGCGTAGAATCAAATGGAATGATTTGCGCTGAAGATGAGCTTTTGTTAAGCGATGATCATTCCGGAATAATGGTATTAAGTGAAAATTTTTCTGCCGGTAAGCCAATCACTGAAGCTCTGAATCTTAATGATGTAATTTTTGAAATTGCTGTTACACCTAATCGTCCTGATGCACTCTCACACATCGGAGTTGCCAGAGATTTATCGGCAATCTTTAATCGTGCCCTCCAAATCCCTGAAACAAATCTTAAAGCTTCAAAAATCAGAGCTGATGAAATTGCTTCTGTTGAGATATTTGATTCAGTAAACTGTCCGCGTTATTCGGCTAAAGTTGTTCTTAATGTTGAAATCAAAGAATCTCCTGAGTGGTTGAAAAAGAAGTTAACTAAGATTGGCTTAAGACCGATAAATAATGTTGTTGATGTAACGAATTTTATTTTACACGAAATAGGTCAACCGCTACACGCTTTTGATCTCGACTTACTGGAGGGGAAAAAAATTATAGTTAAAAGCACAACTGAAGATAAAGAATTTGTAACACTTGATTCGAAATTAAGAAAACTTCCCATTGGAACACTAATGATTTGTGACGCCAAACGGGAAATTGCTGTTGCCGGAGTAATGGGCGGTGAGAATAGTGAGATAAATCCTTCAACAAAAAATATTCTGATAGAAAGCGCCTACTTTAATCCATCAAGTATCAGAAGAACTTCAAAAGCTTTACAACTAAGCACCGATTCATCATACCGTTTTGAAAGAGGAACTGATCCAGGCATTACTAAATATGCGGCTGAGCGTGCTGCTCAGCTTATTGCAGAAATATCCGGCGGTGAAGTTGCCGATGGAATTATTGATGTTTATCCAAAACTAATTGAGAGAAGAGAAATATTTCTGAGATATCAGCGAGTAACAAAAATACTTGGATATGAAATATATATAGATAAAATTCATCAGATTCTTTCACGACTTGGAATTGCACTTAAAGATTTGGATGAGAAGTCTTTGCTCGCTTCCGTTCCAACTTTCAGACCTGATTTAGAAAGGGAAATAGATTTAATAGAAGAAATCGCAAGAGTGAATGGTTATGACAATATTCCACTTGTTCCCAAAATAAATATTACACTTGAACAAAAGACTGATCAGCAGAAATTTGAAGATGAAGTAAGAAACATTATTTCATCACTGGGATTTTTCGAGATGATTAATAATCCGCTCGAATCTGAGTGGGAAGCAAAACTTAGTGGTAATCCAATAACTCTGGCTAATCCACAGAGCGTTGAAATGAGCTGTCTCAGAACATCCTTGCTTGCCGGAGCACTCAATTCTGTAAAAAGAAATTTGAACTTTGGTATCAGAGATATTATGTTGTTCGAGCTCGGAAATGTATTTAATAAAAAATCTGATTCGTCAATTAATTCATTTGAAGATATTTCGGAAAAACAGAATCTGATTCTAATTTTATCAGGTAAGGAAGAAGAAAAAACCTGGAATACTCAAGACAGCTATTTTGATTTTTATTCACTAAAGGGTTATGTGAATGCTTTTCTTAATAAAATATCCCTTGACAATCAGTTAACTGATTCATATTATTCGAGTGAAAATGAGATATTTAATTATTACTGGACTAAAAACTATAACAGTAAAGTTATTGGTACCGGTGGTAAAGTAAAAAAGGAAGTTCTTACCAAATTTGATATTAATCAGGAAGTATTTGTTTTTGAATTTGATCTTACTTCGCTCAAACAAATTACACCTGAACAGAAAAAGTATATTGAGCCGCCAAGGTTTCCGAAAATTATCAGAGACTTTGCATTTATCTTTGATAAAAAGGTTCAGTATCTTGATGTAAAAAATTTTATACTAAAAAAAGCTTCAATGCTTTTGAAAAGTGTTGAACTCTTTGACATATTTGAAAGTGAAAGTCTGGGAAATAATAAAAAAAGTATGGCATTTACGCTTGAGTACTTTGATGAATCAAGGACTTTAACGGAAGATGAAGTTGAAAAAGATTTTAATTATCTTATAAATGAGATTTTAAAAGAATTTAATGCAAAACTAAGAGGTTAAGCATTGTTCGATTTTACCAAATATGATGCTCTGATTCAGGATTTAACTTTAATTGAATCCGAGGTTGCTGCTATTGCCGAAAAACTTCGTGTATCTACTCAAAGAGAGCAAGAACTGGAAATTCAGTTAGCTAAAGTTAAACAAGAAAACTCAGTACTTTTGAAACGGATAAATGAGTTAGAACATCAGTTGGAAAATTCACAGATAAAATCTGAGAATGAATATTTTGGTACACTTAATCCAAGAGAAAAAGAAGTTTTAAAACAAAAAATTCAAAATTTAATAACAAGAATAGAATATCATTTAAGTTCTTAGTAAAAATTGTGTTTGATGGTAAGGACATTTAATGAACGAAAAAAAGAAGCTGAAAATAAAAATCTTTGATAAAGAATATTCTCTGCTGGTAGAAAATGAAGAGATTGCAAAGGAACTGGCAATCTATGTGAACAAAGTAATGGAAGAGACTAAAGAAGAGCTTCCGGACCAACCGGCTCAAACTATTGCAATAATTGCTTGTTTGAATATAGCATACGATTTATTCCTTGAGAAAAATAAAAACAGAGAATTCCTTATTCAGGCATCTGATAAGGTCAAAAGAATCAAGCTTCTTGTTAAACAAACCGAAATGTCCGATCCATCATAAGGTTTTCCGCACCGCCGCTTACATAAATGGAAAACTAACAGTAAGACTAATTGGGAATGTGGACTTCGGCGTGTATTACAGGCCTCATTCCGACTCGTTCGGAAATTGTATCCCTTTTGGGCTGCAGCAGTGGAAGTAAAAAGCGTTCGAGCACATACCCACCGTGGTAATTAGGGTTTTCCCTATTTATCCGTCGGCTGGTGCGGACTTAATTTTTTAACTTATGATGTCGGAGGAAATATGGACCTGATTATACTGATCCCTATGATTGCTGTCCTGCTTGCCTTGTTCTTCTATCTCGGCTGGTGGTTCAATTCAAAAGTAGGTAAAAAATCGATTGCATCTGCCGAAGCAAGAGCCGAACAAATCATTCAGGATGCTCAAAAAGAAGCTAACAATATCAAACGCGAAAAACTTCTTGAAGTTAAAGATGAGTGGTACAAGAAGAAGGTTGAATTTGATAATGAAGTTAATCAGAAAAAGCAGAAGTTAGCCAATCTCGAAAAACAACTAATTGCTCGTGAAGAAAACAGCGAAAAAAGATATGACCTCATTATTCAGAAAGAAAGAGAAGTAAGAAAACTTGAAAAAGATCTTTCCGAATTAAAAGTTTCGCTCGACAAACGCACCGAAGAAATCAGGAAACTTGAAGCTGAACAAAACGAAAGATTGGAAAAAATTTCCGGACTCACTTCTGAAGAAGCTAAAAAGATTCTCATCAATAATATGATTGATGAGGCAAGAGCTGATGCTGCACAGATAATAAAAGAAATTTATGATAAAGCCAAAGCAGATGCTAAAAAAGAAGCTCAGAAAATTATTGTTCAGGCAATTCAAAGAACTGCTGCTGATCATTCAATCGAATCGACTGTTTCAGTCGTACAGATTCAAAATGATGAAATGAAAGGAAGAATTATCGGAAAAGAGGGAAGAAATATCCGCGCCTTTGAAGCTGTTACAGGTGTTGATGTAATAGTCGATGATACACCAGAAGCAGTTATACTTTCTTCATTCGATCAGTTCAGAAGAGAAATTGCCCGGGTTTCTCTCGAAAGATTAATTGCTGATGGAAGAATTCATCCGGCAAGAATTGAAGAAGTTGTGCAGAAGACAACTCAGGAACTTGAGGAAGAAATTTTGCGAGAAGGTGAAAATACTCTCCTTCAACTCGGATTGCATAACATGCATCCTGAGCTTGTTAAACACATCGGTAAAATGAAATATCGCTCAAGTTATGGTCAGAATCTATTACAACACAGTATTGAAGTGGCTTATCTAACCGGAATTATGGCTGCAGAATTAGGGCTTGATCCTATTCTTGCAAAAAGAGCAGGACTTCTTCACGATGTGGGTAAAACGGTAGATAAAAGTATTGAAGGTCCACACGCTCTGATTGGATATGATTTGACAAAAAAATATAGAGAACATCCTATTGTTGTAAATGCAGTTGGATCACATCACGAGGATATTGAGATGGAACATCCGATTGCTGCCTTGGTTCAGTCTGCTGATGCAATCAGTGGTGCTCGTCCGGGTGCAAGAAGAGAACCTCTTGAAAGTTATGTTAAAAGATTAGAAAATTTAGAAACACTTGCGCGTTCATTTGAAGGTGTCGCTAAGACTTATGCAATTCAGGCAGGAAGGGAAATCCGTGTCGTTGTTGAAAATGATAAAGTAGATGATGTGGTAGCAGATAGATTAGCAAGGGAGATTGCGCAGAAGATTGAGGAGGAAATGGAATATCCCGGACAGATAAAAGTTACCGTGATCAGAGAAGTAAGAAAAATTGCAATTGCAAAATAAAATTACATTGGAAAGCTGCCTGTTTTTAACGGCAGCTTTTTCTTTATGACTAAAAAAACTTCAGTTGGAATAACAGGCAGTATTGGTTCGGGTAAATCAGAGTTTACCCGTTTGGCACAGCAATCCGGTTTCCCGGTGCTCAGAGCAGATGATTTATCAAAAGAAATTCTTCAGAACAACCCGGAAGTAAGGAAACAAGTAAATAAAAAATTCGGAAAAGAAGCATTCCTTAACAATCAGCCAAATAAAAAATATTTAGCTGAAATAGTTTTTAACAATCCGGATAAGCTTCGTGAACTTGAAAGAATTCTTCACCCATTGGTAATAAAAGAAATTGAAAAACATAAAAAAGAAGTCTTTAAAGAACATAACATTTTGTTTGTTGAATCAGCACTGATTTATGAAGCTGATCTTGAAAAACATTTTGATTTTGTTGTATTGATAACCGCTGATCGGGAAATAAGATTAAAAAGAAAATTAGCTCAGGGTATGACAGAAGAAGATTTTTTAAAGCGGGAGATGAATCAGATTCCCGATGACGAAAAAAGAAAAAGAGCTGATTTTATCTTCATAAATAATTCTTCGATTGATGACCTCAAAACAAAATTCAATTTATTACTTACCCTAATATCAGTTAAAACCTGATTCAATCATCACATATAACGAAAATATTTTTATAGGGAACTACATTTCGCTTAAATTTGCTGTATAATTTTTCAGGAGTTTGCTGTGAATATTCTCAATCAACTCATAGTTAACATCGTTCAGATGATGCCAAAAAATATAGTGGGTTTCTTCTCACGGAAATATATCGCTGGCGAATCATTAGAAGATGGAATTAAAGTAGTGAAGCAATTGAATGCAAAAGGAATTTACGCAACAATGGATGTACTCGGTGAAGCAGTGAAGAATAAAGAAGAATCAATTGATGCAAAGAATAAAGCAAAGGAAGTACTCTATGCTATTGAGAAACATAAACTACTTGCAAATCTTTCAATTAAACCAACGCAGATGGGATTATTGATTGACGAAGAATTTGCGTATCAACAAATACTTGATTTAGTTAAACTAGCTCACGAAATAAATAATTTTGTTCGTATTGATATGGAAGATTCCTCCACCACTGATATGACAATAAATCTTTACAAGAGAATTTACCAGCAATTTAAGAATGTTGGTATAGTAATTCAGGCATATCTTAAAAGATCTTTTGATGATGTAGTGATTCTAAATAAGCTCGGAACGAATTACAGATTGTGCAAAGGTATTTATGTTGAGCCAGCTACAATTGCAATAAAAGATCGGCAGGCAATAAGAGAAAATTATCTCAAAATTCTGAAGCAGATGTTTATTGATGGAAATTATGTGGGAATTGCAACACACGATAAATACCTTATTGATGAAGCTTATAAAATGATCCGGGAGATGAAAATTCCCAAAGATAAATTTGAATTTCAGATGTTACTTGGAGTAAGAGAAGACCTGCGTGATAAAATAAATAATGATGGATATAAAATTCGGGTTTATGTTCCTTTCGGTAAAGACTGGTATGCTTATTCAGTAAGAAGATTAAAAGAAAATCCAAGTATTGCGGGTCATATTGTTAAAAGTTTTTTAACTTTCGGTAAAAGATGATCGTATTAGGAATTGAAACTTCGTGTGATGAAACTTCTGTAGCTGTAATCAAGAACAATCTGCTTACTGCCAACTTAATCTCTTCTCAACATTTTCATAAAAATTATGGCGGAGTAGTTCCGGAACTATCAAGCAGAGCACATCTTCAGATAATAAATCCGCTTGTTAAATCTGCATTGGAAAAATCCTCTATCACTCTTGAAGAGGTAGATTTAATATCTGCAACTGCTGGTCCGGGACTTATTGGTGCCTTACTTGTAGGTTTAACTTATGCAAAAGGACTGTCAATCAGTCTTAATAAAAAATTCGTGGCAGTAAACCATATTGAAGGTCATATCTTTTCCGGTTTTCTTATGGATGAAAAACCGGAATTTCCTTTTTTAGCTCTTGTTGTTTCCGGCGGACATACTCTTCTGCTGCTTGTCAAAAGTTTTTCAGAAATTATTAAACTTGGTTCTACAGTTGATGATGCTGCTGGTGAAGCTTTTGACAAAGTTTCAAAATTGATTGGACTTGGCTATCCCGGCGGACCAAAAATTCAGAAGGCAGCAGAGCGGGGAGATCCGGGCAGAATTAATTTCCCAATTGCAGAACTGAAAGACCCATTTAATTTTTCTTTTAGTGGTTTGAAAACAGCTGTTCTTCGGTATGTTCAGAAGCAAGGTGGAGTTCAGAATCTGGATGAGCAGCACATTTGTGATATTGCTGCATCCTTTCAGTCTGCAGTTGTTAGTGCATTAATTCAAAAACTCAAGAGAGCAATTGAGAGTTTTGAAGTTAAATCTGTTTCAATTGTTGGTGGTGTGGCGGCTAACTCACTTCTTAAAGAAAAAGTCCAACAGCTTGCAGCAAAGTATGATAAAAAATTAATAATTCCATCAATCGAATTTTGTGGTGATAATGCGGCTATGATTGCTTTCAGAGGTAAAACATTGTTTGAAAGTGGCATTACTCATAAACTTGATTACAAACCATTTCCATCTTTGGATGAAAATTCATTCATTCCGTTAAAAAGATAATTTTATAATATTTTGCAGAACGA
>FWWM01002946.1_pt1 | contig 30569 bp, 24 predicted proteins | sample 2228351 | NCBI WGS metagenome assembly FWWM01 (sample SAMEA103939774, study PRJEB20133) | metagenome | reverse complement strand
GAGGTCTCCCTGCTTGAAACCGCTCCAAGGGGGATCGAAGAAGCATGGGCCTGGGAGACATCAGATCGGTCAAATTGGCTATGCGAACCCAAGCGGCGCGGACGGACAGGCCTCCGCCCCGCGCGGAACCCCCTGGACGAGATGCCCGACCCCCGCAAGCGATATTAAAATAAGCCCAGGCGATCCCTCAGACCGCTTCCCGATCCGCCACACGATCCATCCAGGAGGTTCCTATGCCCATGAGCAAAGCCCTTCGCGACGCGATGAACGACCAGATCCGCCACGAGCTCTATTCCGCCTACCTCTACCTCTCCATGGCCGCTTACTTCGAAGCGCTGAACCTGCCCGGGTTCGCCCACTGGATGCGCGTGCAGGCCCGCGAGGAGGTCGGCCACGCCATGAAGTTCTTCAATCACCTCTGCGATCGAGGGGAGCGGGTCACCCTCCAGGCGATCGAACAGCCCCCCACCGACTTCCCCTCCCCCCAAGAGGCCTTCGCCCAGGCCCTCCAGCACGAGCGCCGGATCACCGGCCTCATCCAGAACCTCTACCAACTCGCCACCCGCGAGAACGACCCCTCCAGCCTGCCGCTGCTGCACTGGTTCCTCGAGGAGCAAATCGAGGAAGAGAAAAGCGTGGAGCAGATCCTGGAGGCGCTCCGGCGCATCGGGGACGATGGAACGGGGCTGGTGGTGATGGACCGCGAGCTGGCGCGGCGGGAGTCGGAGTGAATTCCGGCCACCCCCTACCGCGCAGCGAAGCGAGCGAGGAAACGGGCGGGGGCCAACGCCCAGGAATCGGCCCCCGCCCCGGTTTTCACGGAGCGCCTTTCAGATGCCGATCGAAAAACGCCGTCATCCGCTGGAGGAACAAACGCCACGCCTCCCCCTGGAACGCATGGCCCTGCCCCGCATACTCGTAATACTCCACCGCCTTGCCCGCCGCGATCAAGGTATCCCGGATGGCCCGCGCCCCCTCGGGCGGCGTGGTGGTGTCGGCGGTTCCCTGATGGATCTGCACCGGGGCCGTCACGTAGTGGAAGTAGTAAATCGGGGACACCTGCCGCAGGAACTCAGGGTCGCTCCGTGCGTCCATGTAGGCCCGGGCCAAGAGCGGATCCTCGATGCTCCGGAAGCCGCCGAACCCCCGCCGGGTGTTCACCAGGTCGGCGCTGACCGGCGCATAGAGCACCGCTGCCCGGATCCGTGGGTCGATCACGATGGCCCGCGTTGTGACCCCTCCGCCCATACTGTGGCCCCACATCCCAATCCGCTCAGGATCCGCCTGGGGGATGGACGGGACGGAACTGACCAGGTTCAGGGCGTCGATCACCAAGCCCATGCGGAAAAAGTCCGGCCCGGGATCGGACCCCGCCCAGCCCCGGAAATCCGGCGCCAGGGTGATGTAACCCCGACGGGCCAGATAGTCCGCCGGCCGCCATGTGTCGGAGCCCGGCACATAGCGGCTGGGCGGGATATAGCCATGGTTCAAGATGACCACAGGGAAGGGTCCCCGGCCATGGGGGATCTGCATCACACCCGTGATGGTCAGGTCATCGCTCGGATAGGCGATGAGATACCGGGTGTAGGCCTCCGTCCGGGTGACCACTGAGCGGATCTCGATCTTCCCCCCTGGATAGCTCCGCCGTCGCATGGCCTCGATGGTGTAGATGGCCAAGGGGTTCGGGGTCGGCGAAGGTGTGATGGTCGGGGTGGGGATCGGGGTGGACGTCATCGTGGGGGAAGGGGTCGCCGATGGGCTGGGCGTCGTGGTGGCCGGAGCGGCCGCCCGCCTCCCACAGCCCGCCAGCAACAGCATCCCAACCACCCACCCGATCCGCCACCCCACAGGCATCCAGGTGCGCATGTCCTCTCCTCCTTTCGCAGATGGGAAACGACCCTCGGGAAATCTCGCTTCCCCTCGACGCACCGCGCGGCTCTCGAAGGACGTTGGGGATGCCGCAAGGCAAGGGCGCCCCATGGGCGGCGATGGGCATGATCCTTCAGGAGGCTGAAAATTCGCTGAGAGACCAGGTCGACAAGCCCTCTCAGCTTGCTCTCAGGTTATCGTGGGCAAAGTATGATTAAGGGACCCATAACCTCTGGACGACGGCAGGAGGACGGCGGGATGGCCCGCATCCTGATCGTGGATGATGACGAGAAGTTGCTGCATATGCTCCGGCGCACCCTGGTCTATGAGGGCCATCAGGTGTTCACTGCGACCGACGGCGTGCAGGCGATGGCCCGTATTCAGGAACAACCGCCGGACCTGATCCTCTTGGACTGGCTGCTGCCCGGCCTGAGCGGGGTGGAGGTGGCCGCCCGGGTGCGCGCCGCTGGGCTTTCCACCCCCATCCTGATGCTCACCGCCCGGGACGCCGTGGAGGACCGGGTGGAGGGCCTGGACAGCGGGGCGGATGATTATCTGGTGAAACCCTTCGCCCCAGCCGAGCTGCTGGCCCGTATCCGGGCCCTGCTGCGGCGCGCCGGGGCCTCCCGGCCCGAGCAACCGCTCACCTACGCGGACCTCTACCTGGATCCGGCCACCCGCGAGGCCCGGCGCGGATCCCGGCCCATCGCCCTCACGCCCCGCGAATTCGAGCTCCTGGCTTTCCTGATGCGCCATCCCCGCCAGGTCCTTCCCCGGCAGCGGATCCTCGAGGAGGTGTGGGGCTACGACTTCCACGGCGACGACAACGTCCTGGAGGTCTACATCGGATACCTGCGGCGGAAGACAGAGGCAGGGGGCGAGCCACGCCTGATCCACACGGTGCGCGGCGTCGGCTACGTGCTGCGGGAGGTATGAGGTGTCCATCCGCCTGCGGCTGACCCTGCTCTACAGCGGCATCCTGGCCCTCACCCTCCTGGCCCTCGGGCTCACGGTCTACTGGATCCAGGCCCGGACGACCCTGCGCGTCCTGGAGGATGCCATGGCGGACGAGGCCCGACGCCTCCTGGCCTCCCCCCAATTCCGGCCGGAGGCCATCGACAGCCCGGCCCGGAAACTCGCCGCCCCCGAGACCTACGTTCAGACCCGCGGGCTCGATGGGCGGATCCTGGATCGCACCGCCAACTTGGGGGACGCGGCCCTCCCCCTGAGCCCGGAGGGCCTGGCCGCGATCCAGCAGGGCCGGGCCTGGATGGAGGTGGCGGAGATGGAGAACGGCCGCCTCCTGGTTTACAGCCACCCCATCCAGCGGGGCGGGCGGATCCTCGGGGCGTTGCAGCTCGGCCGCTCCCTGGCGGATTACGATCAAGCCCAGGGGACCCTGGGGAGGATCCTCTTCATCGGCAGCCTGGCCGCCCTGGCCGTCGCCTTCGCCTCGGGCTGGGCGCTGGCCGGGATGGCCCTGCGCCCCATCCATCGGATCACCCAGACCGCGCGGGCCATCGGCCAGCGCCGGGATTTCAGCCAGCGGGTGCCCCACCCGGGGCCGTCGGATGAGATCGGGGAACTGGCCCGGACGTTCAACCTGATGCTGGAGGAACTCCAGGCCGCCTACCTGCAGCTCGAACAGGCCCTTCAGGCCCAGCGCCGCTTCGTGGCGGACGCTTCCCACGAGCTGCGGACGCCCCTCACCACCATCCGCGGCAACCTGGAGCTGTTGCGCCGCGAACCTCCCATCCCTCCGGAGGACCGTCAAGCGGTGCTGGAGGATCTGATCGCTGAATGCGACCGCCTGATCCGCCTGGTTCACGATCTGCTCGCCCTGGCCCGGGCCGAGGCCGGCCAGTCCCCGCGTCGGATGCCCGTTCCCCTCCGCCCGCTGTTGAGCGAGCTGGGGCGCCAGGCGCGTCGGCTCGCCCGCGGGCAGATCGTCGAAACCCCCGATCCGCCGGAGGCCAGCGCCCTCGCCGATCCTGATCTCCTGAAGCAGGTGCTGCTCACCCTGATCGATAACGCCATCCGATACACACCCCCCGGGGGGCGGATCCTCCTGCGGGCTCGGGCGGAGGAAACCCATGTCGCCCTGGAGGTGCAGGACACAGGGCCCGGCATCCCCCCGGAGATCCTGCCGCACATCTTCGAGCGCTTCTTCCGTGGAGATCCGGCCCGCACGGGCGGCGGGGCGGGGTTGGGCCTCGCGATCGCCCGGGCACTGGTGGAGGCGATGGGCGGGACGATCACGGTCGAGAGCCAGGTCGGCGTCGGGAGCGTATTCACCGTCCACCTGCCGCGATCGCCGGAGGACGCGGCACTGGCCGATCCGCCCTCCAGGAGCGAACATGGCTCCGGCGCAACGCCATGAGCAGCTGGACGGAAGGGCGCCCGCTCGGGATCCCGAACGGGTGGGGAAATAGAGGCCGGAGCACCGGACTCCAAACTAGGAGGAGCGCTATGCGAAACCGATTCCGGATGAGCCTGGTGCTGGTGTTCCTGACTGCCGCATGCGGCCGGGGCTCGGCCCCGCCCTCGCCGACGGCCCCGATCCCTCCTACCCCGCCTCCGCCGAGCCCCACCGCATCGCTCGCGCCGCCAACGCCCACGCCGGCCGCGACGCCCATCCTCCCCTCCCCGACCCCACCGGCGGCTTTCCAGCCCCGGGTGGAGGTCGTGGCCACCGGGCTGGAGGTGCCGTGGGCCCTGGCCTTCGCCCCGGACGGGCGGATCTTCTTCACCGAACGGCCCGGGCGGATCCGGGTGATCGAAGGGGGGCGACTCCGCCCGGAGCCAGTGGCGACGCTGCCGGTGGCCGCGACCGGCGAGGGCGGGTTGATGGGCCTGGCCCTGGATCCAAACTTCGCCCAGAACGGCTATCTTTACGTGATGTATACGTATCGGTCCGGCAACGCGTTGCGCAACCGGATCTCGCGGCTGACCCTGCGGGGGCAAACCGCCGGGGAAGAGGTCGTCCTGATCGAGAACATCCCGGGCGCCAGCATCCACGACGGCGGGCGCCTGGCCTTCGGGCCGGACGGCAAACTCTACGCGACCACGGGCGACGCCGCCCAGCGGGATCTGGCCCAGCGACTGGACAGCCTGGCCGGGAAGATCCTGCGGCTGAACCCGGACGGATCCGTCCCCGCCGACAACCCCTTCCCGGGCTCTTACGTGTATTCCTACGGCCACCGGAACCCCCAGGGCCTGGCTTGGCATCCCACCACGGGCCAGCTGTATAGCACTGAGCACGGCCCCAGCGGCGAGATGGGGCTGTGCTGCCGGGACGAGCTGAACCTCATCCGGCCGGGGGCGAACTACGGCTGGCCGGTGGTGACCGCCGCGCCGGGGGACCCCCGCTTCGTGGATCCGATCCTTCACAGCGGAGACGCCACGTGGGCCCCGGCCGGCATGGACTTCGTCACCGGTGAGCGCCTCGCCCCCTGGAGGGGCCATCTCTTCTTCGGGGCGCTGCGCGGGCAACATCTGCACCACGTCGTGCTGGGATCTGACGGGAGGACCGTGGTCTTCCATAAGGAACTGTTCCGCGGGGAGTTCGGGCGGATCCGGGAGGTGAAGATGGGGCCGGACGGCGCGCTCTACTTCACCACCAGCAACCGCGACGGCCGCGGCCAGCCCCGGCCGGGGGATGATCGGATCCTGCGGATCGTGCCAGGGCCATAACGAACACCGAGGTGGACGATGCGCAGCGGAACCTCCATGGATGATCTGCGACAGGCGGCCGCGGATGTCATGCGGCGGAACGATCGGGGGATGTTCACCGCTCCTTCCCCCCGCCAGTATCCGCACCTCTGGCTCTGGGATGCGGGGTTCGCCGCTTTGGGCTGGGCCGCCCTCGGGGATTTCACGCGGGCGTATCGGGAGATCCGCGCTGCCCTGCAGGGGCAATGGCGCAACGGGATGCTCCCTCACGTGGTCTTCTACGGATGGCCCAGCACGTATTTCCCCGGCGCCGATGTCTGGCGCTCGGACCTCGCGCCGGAGGCGCCGAGGGATCTCCCGACCTCCGGCATCACCCAACCGCCGGTCCTGGCCTTCGTGGCCGAGGCCATCATCCGCCACGATCCGGACCGACGGCGGGCCGAAGCGGTCGCCCGTGAGGTCTTCCCCGCCCTGCAGGCCCTTCACCGCTGGCTGCACACCGCTCGGGACCCGGAGGGCATCGGCCTGAGCGGCATCGTGCACCCGTGGGAATCCGGGATGGACAACAGCCCCCTGTGGGATCTTCCCCTCTCCCGAGTCCCCACGGAGGGCCTCCCCGCCTATCAGCGGGCCGACGCCCGCTGGGTCCCTGAGGAGCAACGGCCCCGCTCCAGCGACTACGATCGCTTCCTGGCTTTGATCCTCCACCTGCGCGCGCATCGTTATGGGGAGAGCGGGGTGCGGACCTCGCCGTTCCGGGTCTACGATGTCTTGTTCAACGCCCTGCGCCATCGCTCGGAGGAAGCCCTGCGCGCGCTGGCGGGGGCCCTGGGGGAGCCGACCGACGAAATCGAGGGATGGCTGGAGCGCGGTCGGGCGGCCTTCCAGGGCCGGCTCTGGGATCCGGAGCGTGGGTTCTTCCTGGATTGGGACGGCGTCGCCGGCGCCCGGATCCCGGTGATCGCGGCGGGGGGGTTCGTGGCCCTCTACGCCGGGCTCGCCACACCGGAGCAGGCGCAGGAGATGGTGGACCGCTACCTGAGGAACCCGGAGGCCTTCGCGCCGGACGGGGGGACGCATTACCTCGTCCCGACGGTCAGCAAGGCGGAGCCGGGGTGGGAGCCCCGGCGCTACTGGCGGGGCCCGGTGTGGATCAACCTCAACGCCCTCATCGCCCACGGCCTGGCCCGATACGGGTTCCACGCGCTCGCGGAGGAGATCCGCGCCCACACCCTGGAGCTGATCGCCCGGTCCGGCTTTTGGGAGTATTATGACCCGCGCACCGGGGAGGGCCTGGGGATCAACGACTTCACATGGTCCGCCGCCCTCCTGCTGGGCTGGGAGCTCCTGAACGCCGGATAACGAGCGCAATTTCCTGCAACTTCGGCAGCGTGGATTCCATCGGCGTGGTTCTCTACTGCGCGGGAAGCCGCCGCCTGTCCGTGCCCCACGCGCGCTTCCTGCTCCACGGGATCAGCGCCCAGTTCCCCCAGCCGGTGAGCCTGGAGGAGAAGCAGCTTGAGGAACGGCTCAAGGGCCTGCGGATCGACTTAGAGAACATCGCCCGGGTGATCGCCACCAACACCGGGAAGTCGATGGGGGAGGTCGTCGAGGCAATGCACGAGCGCATCACCCTCAACCCGGAGGAGGCGAAGGCATGGGGGCTGGTGCATGAGATCGTGGTGGAGCTCTTCCCTCCCGGCGCGGAGGTCATCGCCATTCAGTATCAAGAGCCGCTGCGCCCAGGTTGAAGGGGAGGACCCAGATATGGAGCGGCACCATTATCGTTTTCAACGCATCACCGTGGATCCTAACAAATGCTTTGGCAAGCCATGCATTCGGGGTCTGCGCATTCCCGTCGCTTCGATTCTGAGTTACTTGAGCGCCGGGATGACCGTAGAGGAAATCCTCGCCGAATGGCCAGACTGGAGCCGGAGGATATTTACGAAGCGCTGGGCTTTGCCGCGGAAGCCATGGAAGGGCGGCTCATGTGGGATGGAGGAGATCACTAACCCCTAAGATGGCTCCCCGGAGGCCCCGAGGCCGCCGGCCCGGAACGCGGCGGGGTTCCGGCTGAACACCCCATGGGATCCGGGGGCCATCTCTTTGTGGCGGGCCAGCGGCCGGAAGAGAGAAACCAGGATCCCGTGCTCCGCGCCGGGCACCCCGGTGGCCAGGGGGTTCCCCAGCGGATCGAAGACCGCCGATGCCGGCTCCCGGCCCTCCCCGGGCGGGGCCGCCAGGGCTACGAACACCCGGTTCTCATCGGCCCGCGTGCGGGCCACGGTATGGATGGCGGGCGCCGAAGCCGGGACCCACCAGATCAAGATCTCGGCGCCCCGCAGCATCCCGCCGCGGGCGATCTCCGGCGCCCACCCCTCGGATCCCAGAAGCACCCCGATCGTTGCCCCCGCCAGCGGGTAAACGGCGGGCCCCTCCGCCCCATCCCCCCGATGGACGCCGATCCGCTGCCCGCGGTCCAGGAGATAAACGGCGATCCGGGAAGGATTCACCCCTTCGCCTTCGAGGAGCGGGACCGCCAACCCGCATCCCCACCGGGCAGTGAGCGCCCGCAAGGGCTCCAGCGCCGAGTCCGCGGAACCCGCGATGATCCCGGAGGCCACCAGGAGAGAGGCGCCCTGGCGGACCAGGACATCCCCCAGCGCCGCGATCCGCCGGACGCCTTCCGGGGTGTCGGCGTAAGGGTTCAGCTGGATCAGCCCCAAGCGCAGGTAGGCGGCCTGGGGGAGCATGGGCTCCTGCAGCCGGGCCGTCACCGGCAGAGTCTCCGTCGGGGCCGTCAGGAGGGGATCGGCCGTCGGGGGCGGAACCCGAGGGCCGGGGGCCGCCTGGAGGTCCACTTCCGCCAGCACGATCTCCTCGCGATCCGGGCTCCCCATCGCCCGGTATTGCCCGTCCGGGGCGAGGACCCCGCTGCGGCCGCAGTAGAGGACGCTTTCGGCTTCGATCCCTACCTTATTCGCCACGGCGATCCATACCCCGTTCTCCATCGCGCGGGCCGGGAGCATGTAGACCAACTGGGGGTTGGTGCGGGCCTCCAGGGCCCCCGTGGAGGTCACCAGGGCCGTGGCGTCTAAAAGCAGCCGGGCCCCTCGGCGGGCGAGGGCCCGCGGGATCTCGGGCATCCGCCCGTCGGCGCAGATCATCAGGCCCACGCGACCGAAGGGGAGATCGAAGACCGGCAGGTCGGACCCCGGCTCGAACCACTCCCGGTCGAAGTGCCACAGGAAGATCTTGTCGTAGAGCCCCAGGATCTCCCCTTCCGGGCTGAGCAAGGCGATGGAGTTGCGCAACCGCCCGGAGGGGGCCGGCCGGGCCAGGCCCACCGCCACGTAGGCGCGATGCCGGCGGGCTTTCTCGCCAAACCGCCGGAGCACCTCCTCCGGCGGGCGCGGCTCGGACCGGTGGTACGCTTCGAGCGAATGCAGGTAATAGGCCGGGTAAGTGCACTCCGGCAGCAGGATCACGTCCGGCCGATATCGGCCTGCTTCCTCCACCCGGTCCAGCGCCCGCTCCAGGGCCTCCTCGGCGCGCTCCAGGCCCAACGCCTCCAGCTGCACACAGGCCACCCCGATCGTCGTCATCGCGCGATCCATCCCTCACGCTCCAGCGCCGCGAGGACCTCCTCCGCCCGACGGGGCCGCCACCCACGCGGATATCCCAGGTCCTCCGCGATCACCGTGGCCGCATTATACCCCGGCTGCCCGGTGAGGCTCCCGCCCGGGAAGGTCCCCGATCCGCACAGGTATAGGCCCTCGATGGGGGTGCGGTAGTGGCTGAGGGCGGGATGCGGCCGCCGGGCCCAGAAGTTCGCCGGATGATAGGAGCCGTGATGGCGATCCCCCCACACCATACTGGGGATCCACCGCTCCGTGTCCAACGGGGTGTGCACGGCGAAGGCCAGGAGCTTCGCAGGCAGATCCGGCGCATAGGCCGCCCATCGCTCCAGGATCTGCCGGGCATGCCGTTCGGCGGAGGCCCCCTCCTCCCCCTGCCCTCCGGTGGCCCCGTGGGCACGAACTCCCAAGCGAAGGCGGTCGCGTAGCCGGGCGGGGCCTGGGCGGGATCCCAATGTGGAGGCCCGGCGGGTCCGGCCGCTTTCCCTCCCAGATCTGTCGCATGCAGCGCTCGAGATCCTGGCTGCTCTCGTAGCCCACGAGAAGAGCTCCGTCACCTTCTCATACCCGCAATTGCGGTAGGGGCTGGTGTTGCCGCCGGAGGCGACAATGATGTCGTAGATCACCTCGCAGCCCATGGAGAGCATGAACTCATGGACCTTGGCCTCGATGTCCCGCTCCCGCACCCCCGACTTGAGCCACTCGTATTTGATCTTCCACATCGCGGCGCTGCCGATGGCGACGGCGATCTTGAGCAGCTCGATCTCAGCCCAGGTCTTGACCACCCGGGCAGCCGACATCGCCGGCCATCCGTTGACGATCTTCAGGCCCCGCTCCTGGAAGGCCTCCAGGGCGGCCATATTGTCGATCCCGATGCGCTCGTTGCGGACCCCGTGCTCCTCCAGCACCTCGAGGATACTGTCCACCATGGAGTGCAGCGTCCGAAACCCAACTGCCCAATCCATCGGTTTGACAGAAGGTTAAAATCTTTATAACTATGGAAAGGAACCTCGGCCGCTCGGATCCGGGTGGAGCAATGGAAGGGCTCCTGTTTGGAACCGCTGGGGTATGGGGAGGGATGGCGGCGCTCGCCTGGCGACAGAGAGGGTCGCTGCGCCCAGCCCACTGGCTGGCCTCCCTCTTCCTCGCGTTGGGGGAATGGACCTTCGCCGCGGCCTATGGAAAGGATGGCCCCGGACGCGGCCACGGGCTTCCTCTGGCGCCGTCTCGAGCTGGCCAGCGCGATGTTCGTCCCGCCCCTGGCGTTGCTCAACGCCCTGCGATGGACCGCTTTCCCCATCCGCTTGCGTCCCCTTTCATACCGGCTCCTCTTCGCCTTCCCCGCGCTCACCCTCCCGCTGATCCTCGCGCGGATCCGCCGGCCCTGATCTGGCGCGCTCCCGCCCGTTCCCACCGCCCTTTCTTCCCAGTCTTCAACGTTTTCAACGTTAACGCCCCCCCCCCGGGGGGGGAGGGGGGTAATGGGGACCCCGCTGTCCCCCTTGCATCCCGAGCGCGGGATGCGCCATCGCCCGCACCGGCTCCCCCGGAGCCCTTCACTTGACTTCACTTGAGGGGAGCCCAGGAGACGTGCGCAGGATCTCGCCCCGGGCTCCGCTGCATCCGTCCGCATGGGACCCCCGGCGCACCCTCCCCGCACGGGGAACGGTATTCGATACAAGATCCGGCCATAGGCACGGGGGACACAGGCCCTGCAAGGGCACTCCGTCGAAGATCCGAAAAGCGACCCGATCACCTGCGCGGAGGACAGACGATGCCGAACCGCCCCGAATGGGCAATGGACGCCCTGCTCCAGTTGATCGATCGTCTGAGGACCTTGAATCAGATCGCCCGGCTGGCCAACGAGCCCCTTCCCCTGGAAGACCTCCTGAGCCGCATTGCCCAGGAGGCTGTGACCTTGCTCCGCGGAGACCGCGGGGCCATCGCCCTGATGGCGGAGTCCGGCGACCACCTGCGGGTGGTGGCCGAATACAACCCGATCGGAACCCCCTCCGGGCTGGGGGTCACGATCCCCATCCCGGGCAACCCTTCGATGGCATGGATCCTGCGGGAGCGCCGCCCGCTGGCCATCGCCGATGTGGCCGGGGATCCGATCCTGGGGCCGGTGGGGCCGGTGCTGCAGGCGATGGGGATCCGTTCCCTGGTGATCGTCCCCATGTTCGTAGGCGATCGGTTGGTCGGCACCCTGGGGATCGACAGCGTGCGTCAGCCCCGGGTCTTCACCGAGGACGAGCTCCAGCTGGCGGAGATGGTCGCCGCCCAGGTGGCGGGGGCGGTCGAACGGGCCCGCCTGCTCGAGGAAGCGCGCCGCCGGGCTGCCTACCTGGAGGCCCTGCACACGATCCTGGAGGAGGCCACGGAGGCGCGCGATGTGAAGCGCCTGCTGGAAGGGGCCCTGTCCCGGTTGCGCGCCGTGCTCCAGGTCCCCATGGGGGGCATCTGGCTCGAAGGCCATGCGGTGCTCCAGGGGCTGCCGGAGGCGTTCGGGCCGCAGAGCGCCCGGGCCGCGCGCGAGGCCGGGCTGGGGATCGGGGAGGTCCTCGCCGTCGCCGATTGGGAGGCGCTGCCCGCGGACCACCCCTTGCGGCCTATGCAGGCGCTGATGGCACAGTTCCAGATCCGGTCCTCCTTAACCGTGCCCTTGTTGCACGAGGGGAAACAGATCGGGGGCCTGAGCGTGGCCGCCCCGGCGCCTCGGGTCTGGCGGCCGGAGGAAGTGGCCCTCGTGCAGACGGTGAGCCGGGAACTGGGGGCGCTGGCGGAGCGGCTGCGGCTGCTGGAGACCGCCCAGGCCCAGGCCACCCGGCTGCACGTCCTCTATCAAACGGCGCAGGCCCTCGCGCGCCTGCAGAGCCTTCCCGCCCTCATGGATCAGGCCCTCCAGGAGATCCTCGAACACCTCCCCGCCGATGACGCCAGCATCCACGGGGTGGACCCTGAGCAGCCGGAAGCCCTCCGGTTGCTGGCGTGCCGCGGTTTCTCCGCCATCCCCTATCTGACCCGCGGAGTAGACGCGGAGACGATCACCGGCCGCGTGGCCGCGATGGGGATCCCGCTGTGGGTAGAGGACTGCGCCCACTATCCGTATCCGCCCGCCACCCAGCAGATGATCCTGCAGGAGGGGTTTCAGAGCCACGCCGCGTTGCCCCTGCGCTACGGAGCGGAGACCCTGGGCGTGCTGAACATCCTCTGGCGGCGCCGGCGATCCCTCGATGCGGAGACCCGGAACCTGCTGGAGACCCTGGCGGACCTGCTGGCGGCCGGCCTCCACAGCGCCCAGTTACTGGAACAGACGCAACGGCAGGCGCAGGAGCTGGCGGCCCTCAACCGGGCCCTGAGCGAGACGCTGCGGCTGCGGGAGGAAATGATCCAGAACGTCTCCCATGAACTGCGCACCCCCCTCGCGGTGGCCATGGGCTACATGGAACTCCTGGCCGACGGCGCCCTGGGGCCCCTGAACCCCGAACAGCAGGAGGCCATCGCGGTCAGCCGGGAGCGCCTGAAGGAGCTCCATCGTTACGTGGAACTGCTGCTCACGCTCCAGACCGCCCGCACGGGAGGGATCGTTCGGATCCCCGTGGACCTGAAGCGCCTGGTGGAGGAGATCCTGCGCCGATGGCGGGCCCGGCTGGATCCCCAGCGTCATATCCTGGAAACCTACCTACCCCCCAGTGAGGTCTGGCTGTTGGGGGACCCCCAGGGCCTGGTGCAGGCGATCGGGGAGATCCTGGACAACGCCGTCAAGTTCTCCCCCGAGGGCGGGAAGATCCAGGTCACCCTCACGGCCGAAGGGGGTCAGGTGGTGCTCCGAATCCGGGATGAAGGGATCGGGATCCCGCCCCAACACCTCGCCCGCATCGGGGAGCCCTTCTATCAGGTGGAAGGCGGAACCACCCGACGGTTCCAGGGCATGGGGATCGGACTGGCGGTGGCGCGGGCCGTGGTCGAGGCCCACGGGGGAAGGCTCCAGGTGCGCCCTCACCCCCCACGAGGGACCGAGGTCGCCCTGGTCCTCCCGCTGGCCCGCCCTGAATGAACCCGGGCGCCGGAGCGGATGCCTTGACGGTGCGCCCGCTTCGCATATAATTGCCAGCAAGGCCGGATGGAACGGCGGATGGGTGACGGGAAGTCCGGTGGGAAACCGGCGCTGCCCCGCAGCGGTAACCGGGGACGAAAGCCGCTCGGTGCGGCCTCCCCCAACGGCCGCACGACACGCCACTGGGAGGGATGCCTCCTGGGAAGGCGCGGCGAGTAGGTGGATCCGGAAGCCCGAAGACCGGCCCATCCCCCCGATCCGCCCATCGCCTCGCGGGAGGGCGATGGGGCATGAACCTCCACCAATGCGGGCGCCCTGGCGGGGGCCCCACCGGCCGTTTCCCGCGCGATCCGATCCCTCACCGGGAGGAAGCCATGGTCGTGCGGACGAGTGCCCATGGCGCGGAGGCCCTGAAACGCTGGCTGCAAGCGTCCGGCCTCCCCGAGCCCCTGCAGGCCCAAGCCCTCGCCGAAGCCCACGAGGGGATGCTGGACCGCCTGGATCCGCTCCAGGCCCTGGACGGACTGATCCTGCTGGTGGTCCCCCGCATCAGGGAGGATCCGGTCTGGGAGCGGGCGGCCGCGGCCCTGGTGCGGCGGCGCATCCTGCTCGAGGCCACCGGGTCCGAAGACCCGGATGACGCCCGTTGGTTCCCCCGCTACATCCGCGACGGCATCGCTCGCGGGGTCCTGAGCCCGGAGCTGCTCCGCTTCGACCTGGAGCGGCTGGCCCGCGCCCTCGATCCACGCCGTGACGCCCTGCTCCCCTACGCCGGGCTGGCGACCCTCTACGACCGCTACCTCGTGCGGGATCCGGACACCCGGCAGGTGCTGGAGCCGCCCCAGGCCATGTGGATGCGGGTGGCGATGGGGCTGGCGCTGGCGGAGGAGAACCGCGAGGGCTGGGCGCTGTGCTTCTACGAACGGATGAGCACCTTGCGTTACCTGCCCAGCACCCCCACCCTCTTCAACAGCGGGACTCCCCATCATCAGCTGGCCTCGTGCTATCTCTATGAGGTCCACGACAGCCTGGACCACATCCTGGACGCCGCAGCCGCTTTCGGGATGCTGGCCAAATACGCGGGCGGCATCGGGGCCTCCGTGACCCGCCTCCGGGCGGTCGGCGCCCCGGTGCGGGGCATCAACGGCCGCAGCGGGGGCCTCGTCCCCTTCCTGCACCTCTACGACGCCCTGATCCACGCCATCAACCAGGGGGGACGGCGGCGGGGGACCATGGCCGTCTACCTGGAGCCATGGCATCTGGAGATCGAGGCCTTCCTGGACCTGCGCCGCAACGCGGGGGATCCCTATCAGCGCACCCCCTCCCTGGACACCGCCCTCTGGATCCCAGACGCGTTCATGGAGCGGGTGGCCGACGACGCCGACTGGTATCTCTTCGACCCGATGTATGCGGGCGATCTGGTGGATCAGTATGGGGAAGCTTTCCGCCAGCGCTACGAAGCCTACATCGAGCAGGCGGAGCGCGGGCAGATCCCCCGCCGGGCGTGGCGGAAGGTGCGGGCGCGGGAGCTTTACCGGAAGATCCTGGCGGCCCTGATGGAGAACGGCCACCCCTGGATCACCTTCAAGGACAGCGCCAACCTGCGCAGCATGCTGCGCCACGCCGGCGTCATCCATTCCCTCAATCTGTGCACCGAGGTCGCCCTCCCCACGAACCGCGACGAGATCGCGGTGTGCAACCTGGCCAGCGTCAACCTGGTCCGCCACCTCCGCCCCGACGGGGCGCTGGACGAAGCGGAGCTGGCCCGCACAGTGGAGATCGCCATGCGCGGGCTGGACAACGTCATCGATCTGAACCTTTACCCCGATGAACGGGCGCGGCGTAGCAACCTCCTGAACCGCCCAGTGGGGTTGGGCCTGATGGGCTTCGCGGAGCTGTTGGCCCGCTGGGGCCTTTCCTTCAACGACCCCGAGGCGGCGGAGCATGCCGACCGCATCGTCGAGTTCCTGTCCTACCACGCGATCCGCTCCAGCATCGCCTTGGCCCGGGAGCGGGGCCCCTTCCCGCGCTTCGAGGGCAGCGAGTGGTCCAAGGGCCGCTTCCCCTTCGAAACCCTGGAGGACCTGGAGCGGGAGCGGGGCGTGCCGGTCGCGGTCGATCGGCGCCGGCGGCTCGATTGGGAGGGCCTGCGGGGGGAGCTGCGACGGGGGATCCGCAACGGCGCGGTGATGGCCATCGCCCCCACCGCGACCATCGCCCTGATCGCGGGGACCAGCCCGAGCATGGACCCTTACTTCAGCAATCTGTTCGTCCGCTCCACCCTCTCCGGGCGCTTCGTGGAGTTCAACCCGGTCCTGGTGGAGGTCCTGAAGGATCTGGGGCTGTGGGAACGGGTCCGGGAGCGGCTGGTGGAGACCCAGGGCGATGTCATGCCCATCGAGGAGATCCCGGAGCCCGTGCGCCGGCGCTTCCCCACCGCCTTCCAGATCCGGCCCGAGGCGCTGCTGGAGGCGACGGCCCGGGCCCAGAAGTGGGTGGATATGGGCATCAGCCGCAGCCTCTATTTCGCCGCTCAGACCCCCGCGGAATTAGAGGAAATCTATTTGCAAGCCTGGCGGATGGGCCTGAAGGCCACCTATTACTGTTACGTGATGCCCCGGATGCGGGTCGAGCCCGCGACGGTGCGGGTGAACAAGGCCGCGCAGCGCCCACGCTGGGTCGAGGCAATGGAGGCGGAGCTCCAGGCCGATGCCGCGTGCGCCGTGGACGGCGCCTGCGAGGCCTGCCAGTAGCGCCGGGGGGCGGCCCACAGCGGAGCGGGCTGACGTTGGGGATCCTCCCCCTTTTCGGAGCCCACGCGGTTTTCTGGAGGGCGCGCCCCCCGGCGCGCCGATACGGCGGCTCGGGAGGGCCGCCTTCGAAACCATAACGCTTCATCCAGGAGGCACGCCCATGCGATCCGCCCAAGGGTTGATCAGCGGCGACCCGGTGGAGCCGATGCGGCTGTTCCCGTTACGTTATCCATGGGCCTACGCCCACGTCCAGCAGGCCAAACGCAACACCTGGTTCCCCGAGGAAGCCCCGCTCCACGACGACGTCCAGGACTGGCACGAGCGGCTGAACGAAGAGGAGCGGCGGGCCGTGGAGGTCCTCCTCGGGTTCTTCAACCCTATGGAATCCATGGTGACCAGCAACCTGCTGCTCGCCCTCTACCCTTACTTCACCGCCCCGGAGGTCCGGCTCTATTTCGCCCGCCAGGCCTGGGAGGAGGCCAACCACACCATGGCCTTTGAATACGTGATCAAGACCTTGCCGGTGGACCGGGAGCGGGTGTTCGGGATGCTGGAGGGCCACCCCGCCGTGGCCGCGAAGGCCGCCTTCCAGCGCCGGCTCACGCAGGAGATCCTGGAGCCCGGCCTGGACCTGGGCGGGCTGGAGGGTCGGCAGCGGCTCCTGCGCAACATGGTGGGGTTCTTCGTGGTGCTGGAGGGCATCTTCTTCTACTCGGGCTTCGCCTTCGCCCTCTCGTTCCGGCGGCGCAACCTGCTGCGGGGCCTGAACACGATCATCGACTGGGTGCTGAAGGATGAGAGCCTCCACCTGTCCTTCGGCATCCACCTCATCTTAGCCTTCCTCCAGGAGCATCCGGAGGTCCGGACGCCGGCGCTGGCGGCGGCGCTGCGGGGGATGATCCTGGAGGCGGTGGCCCTGGAGGAGGCTTACAACCGGGCCCTCCTGCCCCAACCGATCCTGGGCCTTTCCGCCGAGTCCCTGAACGCCTACGTGCGCTACGTGGCCGACCGGCGCCTGGAGGAGCTGGGGCTGGGGGCCCAGTTCCACACCCCCAACCCCTTCCGCTGGCTGGCGATCGAGATGGATCTGCCAGAGCAGGTGAACTTCTTCGAGGCGCGCAACGTAAGTTATGAAGTCGGGCGGCCGCGGGTAATGAAGACGGAGCCCACCCAGGCGGGCTCTTGACAACCTCTGGATGGCCTTTATAATAATGGGCAACACTTCGGGCCTGGAATCATCGGTCATCACCACTCCTCCACTACGGCACCCGGCTGGGATCGCCCCTCCGCGGAATCCGCTCCGGGAGGGAGCCCGAAAGCGACGAGATCCCATCACCTGGAGGACGCGCTCGGGGGCTTTCCCCATGGAACAGGAGGTTGTCCCGGCGGACATCGTCCGCCGGCTGCCCCCGGATCCGAAGCCCATGATCTTCCGCGTGGAGATCCACACGAGGGATCCGGAGGATCCGGAGGGCAGCCGGCTGGTGCGCGCCGCCCGCGCCCATGGATGGGCTCGGCTGCGGGCCTGCCGCGTGGCGCGCCTGTGCTTCCTGGAAACCCCCCTCCCCCTCCCTGAAGTGGAACGCCTCAGCCGCCTCCTGCTCGCCGATCCGATCACCGAATGGTTCCACGCTGCGCCGCTGACGGATCCCCCCACCCTCCCGCGCCGCCCGGATGGGCCGGATCACTGGATCGAGGTGACCTGGCGGCCCGGGGTGACCGATCCCGCCGCCGAAAGCCTGCTGCGGGCCGCCCAGGAGGCCGGGTTCGAGGTGCGGCAGGCGGCCTGGGGGGTTCGCTTTGAACTCTGGGGGGAGTTGAACTCTGAGGATCTGCAACGGCTGGCGGTCGAACATTGCTGCAACCCGACGGTCCAGCGCTACGCCATCGATCAGGCGATCGCCCCGCCCTTCCTGGACCCCGTCCGCCCCGACCCGGTGGTGGAGGTCCTCCCGCTCCGCGAGGCCGATGCAGCCGCGCTCCTCGCCCTCAGCGAGCGCCGCCGCCTGGCCCTGAACCTGGAGGAGATGCGGGCCATCCAGGATTACTTCCGCCGCCTGGGCCGGGATCCGACCGACATCGAGCTGGAAACCCTGGCCCAGACGTGGAGCGAGCACTGCGCCCACAAGACCTTCAAGGCCCGCATCCGCTACACCGGGCCCGCCCCCGGCGCGCCCGCGGACGCGCCCCCCCAAACCCTCTGGATCGACGGCCTGCTGCGCACCTATATCCAGGCGGCCACGGAACAGATCCGCCGCCCCTGGGTCCGCTCCGCCTTCGTGGACAACGCAGGGATCATCGCCTTCGATGAACGCTGGGATCTGGCGCTGAAGGTGGAGACCCACAACCACCCCTCCGCCGTGGAGCCGTTCGGCGGGGCCAGCACCGGGGTCGGCGGGGTGATCCGCGACATCCTCGGGGTGAGCGCCCGCCCCATCGCGAACCTGGACGTCCTGTGCTTTGGGCCGCCGGATCTCCCAGACGCCGACCGCCCCCCGGGGGCGCTGCACCCCCAGCGGATCATCGAGGGGGTGATCCGCGGCATCGAGGATTACGGGAACAAGATGGGCATCCCCACAGTCGCCGGGGCGGTCTTCTACCACCCGGGGTATCGGGCCAACCCGCTCGTCTTCTGCGGCTGCCTGGGGCTGCTCCCCCGAGGAGCCCACCCCACCGCCCCCCAGCCGGGCGACCTCATCGTGGTGATCGGCGGGCGGACGGGCCGGGACGGCCTGGGCGGGGCCACCTTCTCCAGCCAGAGGTTGGATCCCGAGGCCCCCATCGCCGCCCGTAGCGCGGTCCAGATCGGCCACCCCATCCTGGAAAAGCAGTTGATGGAGGTCATCCTGCAGGCCCGGGAGGAGCGGCTCTACCACGCCATCACCGATTGCGGCGCCGGTGGCCTCTCCTCGGCCGTCGGCGAGATGGCCCGCCGCTTGGGCGCCGACGTCCACCTGGACCGGGTGCCGTTGAAGGATCAGGGCCTGCGCCCCTGGGAGATCTGGCTCAGCGAATCCCAGGAACGGATGGTGCTGGCGATTCCCCCGGAGAACTGGCCGCGCTTCCAGGAGATCTGCGCTCTCCATATGGTGGAGGCGGCGGCCATCGGGACCTTCAAGGCCACCGGGATGCTGCACCTCTTCTACGCCTCCCACCTCGTGGGGGCGCTCGATCTGGACTTCCTCCACGAAGGGCGCCCCCGGCCCGTGCTGGAGGCCCGATGGGCGCCTCCCCGCCCCCCGGCCGGATGCCGCACCGACCCTCCATCGCCTCCCGATCTCGCCCGCGCCCTCCTCGACCTGCTCGGGCATCCCAACATCCGGAGCCGCGAGGAGATCCTAAAACGCTACGATCACGAGGTGCAGGGCGCGACGGCGGTCAAGCCCCTGGTGGGCGCCGCGAGCCACGGCCCCGGCGACGCGGTCGTCCTGGCTCCGCTGGAGGTCCTCCCGGCCGAAGGCCCCGCCCCGGGGATTGCCCTGGCCGTGGGACTGGCCCCTCGGTATGGGGAGTTGGACCCTTACATCATGGCGTGGGCGGCCATCGATGAGGGGTTCCGCAACCTGGTCGCCGTCGGGGCAGACCCCGACCACGTGGCCCTGCTGGACAACTTCTGCTGGGGGGACCCCCGCGACCCCGAGCAATTAGGGGCGCTGGTCCGGTGCGCCCAGGGGTGCTTCGACGCCGCCTGCGCCTACCAGGCGCCCTTCATCTCCGGCAAGGACAGCCTGCACAACGTATATGTGGACGCCGAGGGTCGAGCCCACGCGATCCCGGGGACGCTCTTGATCACCGCCGTGGGGCGCGTGCCGGACCTGCGACGGACGGTCACGATGGATTTCAAGCGCCCGGGCGACGCGATCTACCTGGTGGGCGATACCCGGCCGGAGCTGGGCGGCAGCCACTATCGGTGGATCGCCCCCGGGGAAGCGCCCAGGTCGGATCGCCTCCCCCAACCGGTCCCCCAGGCCCTGGATCGGATGCGGGCGCTCCATCGGGCCATCGCCGCCGGGCAGGTGCAGGCCTGTCACGACCTCTCGGAAGGGGGACTGGGGGTCGCGCTGGCCGAGATGTGCCTGGCCGGGCGCCTGGGGGCGTGGATTGATCTGCGGCGCATCCCCGGCGCGGCCCAGCTGGAAACCGACGCCGAGGCGCTGTTCTCGGAGTCCATGGCCCGCTTCCTGGTCGAGGTGCGACCGGAGGACGCCCCCGCCTTCGAGGCCACGATGGCCGGCCATCCGGTGGCCCGCATCGGCGAGGTGACCGCCGATGGGCTCCTGCGGGTGATCGGCCGGGATGGATCGGAACGGATCCGCCTGCCGATCGAGGCCCTGGAACGGGCATGGCGGGGGGAACCCGCCCCCGCCCTCCCACCGGCCCGCCCCACCCCGGCCGCCCCCATGCCGTCCATCGGGGTCCTCCGGCGCCGCCCCCGGGTGCTGATCCTCCAGGCCCCCGGGACCAACCGGGACCGGGAGGCGGCGATGGCCTGCCGCTTGGCTGGCGGGGAGCCGGAGATCGTCCCCCTGAATCGGCTGCGACGGAGGGAGCGGAGCCTCCTCGACTACGCCATGCTGGTCCTGCCCGGGGGGTTCTCCTACGGCGACGACCTGGGCGCGGGGACGCTGTGGGCCTTGGACCTCCGGCAATGGCTGGGGGAGGCGCTGGAGCGGTTCATCGCCAGCGGACGGCCGGTGCTGGGGATCTGCAACGGGTTCCAGGCCCTCGTCAAGGCCGGGCTGCTCCCCGGCCCGGAATTCCTGGAACCCGACGGAACCCGGACGGTCACCCTGGCCCCGAACGCCTCCGGGCGGTTCGAGTGCCGGTGGGTGGTTCTGCGGGCCAACCCTCGAAGCCCCTGCCTCTTCACGGAAGGGATCGAGGGCTTGCTCCACTGCCCGGTGGCCCACGGGGAAGGGCGTTTCGTCGCCCGCTCGGAGGCGATCCTGGATCTCCTGGAGGCGCGGGGCCTGGTCGCCCTGACCTACGTGGATCCCTCCGGGCAGCCGGCGGGCTATCCCTTCAACCCCAACGGCTCCCAGCGGGGGATCGCGGGGATCTGCAACCCGGCCGGCAACGTCCTGGGCCTCATGCCCCACCCCGAAGATCATATCTTCCCCTGGCAGCACCCCCGCTGGCACCGCGGGGAATCCGGCGGCTCCGGGCTGATCTTGTTCCAAAACGCTATCAGGAGGTGTTGAAATGGGGTTGTCGGAATTCGAACTACGGGCAGCCCTTCCCCACGCGCTGCAGGCCGTGGATCTGCCCGGGCTGGGGCCGAAGCGCGCGGGGAAGGTGCGGGACATCTACGCCCAGGGCGATCGGCTCTTCCTCATCGCCACCGATCGCCTCTCCGCCTTCGACCGCGTGCTGGGCGTGATCCCGTATAAGGGCCAGGTGCTCACCCAACTCAGCGCCTGGTGGTTCGAGCAGACCCGCGACATCCTCCCCAACCATCTGATCGCCACCCCCGACCCGAACGTGATGGTGGTCCGCCGGGCGGAGCCGCTCCCGGTGGAGGTGATCGTGCGCGGCTACATCACCGGCGTGACCCGCACCTCCCTCTGGACCCTGTATGCCCAAGGCGAGCGCCGCCCCTATGGGATCCCCCTGCCCGATGGCCTGCAGAAGAACGATCCCCTTCCCCACCCCATCCTCACGCCGACCACCAAGGCGCCCTCCGGCGCCCACGACGAGATCCTCACCCGCGAGGAGATCCTGAGCCGCGGGCTGGTGCCTCCTGATCTGTGGGAGCAGATCGAGGCGACAGCCCTCGCCCTGTTCGCCCGCGGCCAAGAACTGGCCCGGCGGGCGGGGCTGATCCTGGTGGACACCAAATACGAATTCGGCCTGATTGATGGACAACTGGTTTTGATCGATGAACTGCACACGCCGGATTCCAGCCGTTTCTGGCTGGCGGAAACCTACGGGCGCGGGCGGGAGCCCGAGTCCTACGACAAGGAATACGTTCGGGCGTGGTTCGCCGCCCGCGGCTATCGGGGCGACGGGGAACCGCCCGCGATGCCGGAGGAACTCATCGTCGGCGCCGCCGCCCGGTTCATCGCCCTCTACGAACGGCTCACGGGACAACCCTTCGTCCCCGGCGAGCAGCCCGCCGCGGAGCGGATCGCCCGCAACCTTCGGCGCTTCCTGGAGCACGAACCGAACCCCCACGCCGCAGGAGGGATGGGCCGATGAAGCCCCTGGTGGTCATCCTGATGGGGTCCCGCTCCGATCTGGAGCACGGGCAGGCGGTGGCCCGGGCGCTCGAGGCGTTCGGCCTGGACTGGGAGATGCGGGTGGCCTCCGCCCACAAGGTCCCCGGCTATCTGATCGAGCTCCTGCAGGCCTATGAGGCCGATCCCCGCCCCAAGGTCTACATCACCATCGCCGGGCGCTCGAACGCCTTGAGCGGGGTGGTGGACGGCCAGGTGCGGGCCCCGGTCATCGCCTGCCCGCCGATCGCCGAGGCCTTCGCCGGGGCCGATATCTTCTCCTCCCTGCGGATGCCCGGTGGGATCGCGCCGCTCGTGGTGCTGGACCCGGCGGGGGCGGCCCTGGCAGCCGCCAAGATCCTGGGCCTGAGCGACCCGGCGGTGCGGGAACGGGTGGCGCAGTTCCAGGAGCAGCAACGCCGACGCGTCCTCGCGGACGACATGGAGGTCCGCGCCCACGGATCCCGGGCCTCCTGATCGCCACCCCCCAGGGAAGAGACGAGGCCGTCGGGAAAGGAGGTGGGCAGATGGCGGCGATGGATCCGGACCGCCCGCGAGAGGCCTGCGGCGTCTTCGGCGTGTTCGCGCCGGGCCGGGAAGCCGCCCATCTGGCCTTCCTGGCCCTCTGTGCCCTACAGCATCGCGGCCAGGAGAGCGCTGGGATCGCTACCAGCGACGGCGAGGCGGCCTATCTCCACAAGGGCATGGGGCTGGCCTCCCAGGTGTTCGACGCGGGCATCCTGCGCCAGCTCCGGGGCCCCATGGCCATTGGCCACACCCGCTATTCCACCGCCGGCGCCTCCCATCTCCGCAACGCCCAGCCTTTCCTCATCGAAACCCTCTACGGGCCGCTGGGCGTCGCCCACAACGGCAACCTGGTCCACGCCCAACGCCTGCGCCGCCGCCTGCTGGAGCGCGGGATCGGCCTCTCCTCCGGCAGCGACAGCGAACTCATTCTGCACCTGCTGGCCTCCCCGCCCGAAGCCTGGGGGATGGCGGAGGAGGAACTCCGCGGCGATACGCCCCCCGACCCGGACCCGTGGATCGGGCGGATCCGCGCCCTGCTGCGCCTGGCGCCGGGCGCCTACGCCCTGGTCATCCTCACCCGCGAGGCGATCTACGCGGTCCGGGACCCCTACGGCTTCCGCCCGCTCTGCCTGGGGGCGCTGGAGGAAGGATACGCGGTGGCCTCGGAGTCCTGCGCCCTCCGGCTGATCGGCGCGCGGCCCTTGCGGGAGCTGGCGCCCGGCGAGATCGCCCGCCTGGACCGCAACGGCCTCACGATCCTCCCGGGCGCCCCGCCTTCCGCGCCCGCTTTCTGCATCTTCGAGTATGTCTACTTCATGCGGCCGGATTCGGTGCGGGAGGGGGGGACGATCTATGCTGTGCGCCTGGCGCTGGGGCGCCGGCTGGCCCGTGAGGCCCCGGCGGCGGCGGACCTGGTCGTCGGCGTCCCGGACTCCGCCACTCCTCACGCCATCGGCTACAGCCTGGAGTCCGGCCTCCCCTTCATCGAGGGGCTGATCAAGAACCGATACATCGGCCGCACCTTCATCCAGCCCGACGATCAGACCCGCCAGCAGAGCGTCCATCTGAAATACAGCCCCCTCCCCGAGGTCCTGCGGGGGCGGCGGGTGGTGCTGGTGGACGACTCCATCGTCCGCGGCCACACAACGCGGCAACTGGTGCAACTCCTGCGCGACGGGGGCGCCGCCGAGGTCCACGTGCGGATCGCCTCCCCGCCCATCCGCCATCCGTGCTTTATGGGGATCGATATGGCCACCTATGCGGAATTAATCGCCCATCGTCGGGATGAGGAGGCGATCCGCCGCTTCATCGGGGCGGACAGCCTGGCCTATCTGAGCCTCCCGGGGATGCTCGCCGCGGTCCGCGAGGCGCTCCCCGATTCATGCGGCGGCTACTGCACGGCCTGCTTCTCCGGGGATTACCCCCTTCCCCTCCCGGAGGAGCTCGACGGATCCCACCGGCTCAAGCCGGCGTTCGAGCGGATCCGAAGCGTCAACCCAGGCCCTTAAGGCCTTCCCATCCTCTCGACCCGGTGAGAATCCGATGCGAAAGGGAAAGCGGATCCTGATCGTCGGCTCCGGGGGGCGGGAGCACGCCCTGGCTTGGGCCCTCGCCCGTTCGCCGGAGGTGGAGCGGGTTTACGTGGCGCCCGGGAATGCCGGGACCTCGTGGCCGGCGGCCAGGGAAGGCGACCCGAGGGGGCCGCGCGCCCCGGCGGACTCCGTCCCCATCGCCGCGGAGGACGTCGGAGGGCTCCTCACCTTCGCCCGTGAGCGCTCCGTTGACCTCACCGTGGTGGGGCCGGAGGCCCCGCTGGCGCACGGGATCGTGGACGCGTTCCAGGCCGCCGGGATGCGGATCTTCGGGCCCACCCGGGCCGCTGCCCGCATCGAGGCCTCGAAAGCCTTCGCCAAGGATCTGATGCGGGCCTGCGGGATCCCCACCGCGGATTACGCGGTGTTCCACGACCTGAAGGCCGCGCAGGACTACGTGCGCCGCCGGACGGGCCCCCATGTGGTAAAGGCCAGCGGGCTGGCGGGCGGCAAGGGGACGTTCGTCTGCGCGACCCCGGAGGAGGCCGAGGAAGTCCTGCGCCTCCTGATGGCGGAGCGGGCCTTCGGGGAGGCCGGGGAGACGGTGGTGATCGAGGAGCGCCTGGAAGGGCGCGAGCTTTCCCTGCTCGCCTTCGTGGATGGCGGGGCGGTGCGGCCGCTCCTGCCCGCCCGCGACCACAAGCGCCTGCGCGACGGCGACCAGGGCCCGAACACCGGCGGCATGGGGGCCTACGCCCCCGTCCCCGATGTGACCGCCGACGAGGTGGAGGAAATGGTGCGGACGATCCTCCGGCCGGCCGTGGAGGAGCTGGCCCGCCGCCGCACGCCCTTCATCGGCGTGCTCTACGCCGGGCTCATGCTCACGGCCCGCGGCCCCTTCGTCCTGGAGTTCAACGCCCGGTTCGGCGATCCCGAGGCCCAGGCGATCCTTCCCCTGTTGGAAAGCGATCTCCTGGAGGCCCTGGAGGCCTGTCTCGACGGCCGCCTGGGGGACGTCCCGTTGCGCTGGCGCCCGGGCGCGTGCGTCACGGTGGTCCTCGCCGCGCCCGGCTACCCCGGCCCGGTCCCCCGGGGGCTCCCCATCACCGGGCTGGAGGAGGCGGAGGCGATGGAGGACGTGTGGGTGTTCCACGCGGGAACCGCGCGCCAGGGCGATCGGGTGGTGACGGCGGGCGGGCGGGTGCTGGCCATCAGCGCCCGCGGGCCGGATCTCGCCGCCGCCGCCGAGCGCGCCTACGCGGCCGTCGCCCGCATCCGCTTTGAAGGGATGCAGTTCCGCCGGGACATCGGCCGGGCGATCCGGGTGGCCCCTGCGCCCGCCCGGGAGGAGGGCCGGCCATGAGGCCGGCGGAGGCCTACGCCCGCGCGGGCGTCCATCTGGACGCCGCCCGCGAGATCCTGGACCGGATCGCCGGGGCCGTCCGGTCCACCTACCGCCCCGAGGTGCTCGCCGGCCTGGGGGCCTTCGCCGGCCTCTATCGGGCCGACGCGCTGAAGGCCATGGCGGAGCCGGTGCTCGTGGCCTCCACCGACGGCGTGGGCACCAAACTCAAGGTCGCCGCCCGCCTGGGCCGCTGGGAGACCATCGGCTACGATCTGGTCCACCACTGCGTCAACGACATCCTGGTCCACGGCGCCCGCCCGCTGTTCTTCCTGGACTACATCGCCGCCGCCCGCCTGGACCCGGAGATCGTCGTCCGCATCGTGGAGAGCGTGGCGGCGGCCTGCCGGGCGGTGGGCTGCGTGCTCCTGGGTGGGGAGACGGCGGAGATGCCAGGGGTCTACGCGCCGGGGGAGCTGGATCTGGTGGGGACGATCGTGGGGGTGGTGGAACGGGGGCGGATCCGGGACGGCCGGGGGATCCGGCCGGGCGATCGGCTGCTGGCCCTCCCGGCCAGCGGGCTGCACACGAATGGATACAGCCTCGCCCGGGCCGCGTTGGGCGATCTGGACTGGGAGCAGCCGCGCCCCGAATTAGGCTGCTCCATCGGCGAAGCGCTCCTGACGCCCCATCGCTGCTACCTCGAGCCGATCCAGGCCCTCGAGGAGGCCGGCATCGAACCCAAGGGGCTGGCCCATATCACCGGCGGCGGCGTTTACGAGAACCTCCCCCGCATCCTGCCCCCGGGCACTGCGGCAGTGCTCCATCGAGGCACATGGCCCGAGCCGCCGATCTTCGCCCTCATCCAGCGCCACGGGCATGTGGACGATGAGGAGATGTTCCGCGTGTTCAACATGGGTTTGGGAATGATCCTCGTCCTTGATCCGGAGTCGGCCGAGCGGGCCCTCGCCCTCCGGCCCGGCGAACTTTATCCCGTCGGGGAGATCGTGGAAGGGGATCCCGCCGTGCGCATCGAGGGCCTCTCTTCTTAACATCCTGCGCCCTTCCGTGCCGGTATGGGGGATCACCGTCTGGTCGTCATGATCTCCGGGTTCGGCAGCAACCTGCAGGCCATCCTGGACGCCTGCGCCGCGGGGCGGCTTCCGGCGCGGGTGGTGCTGGTGGTCTCCAACCGCAAAGACGCCTACGGGCTGGTGCGGGCTCAGCGGGCCGGGATCCCCACCCTCTATTTCCCCTTGAAGCCTTACCGGGAACGTGGGCTGGACCGCACCGCCTACGACCGCGATCTGGCGGAGCGGATCGCCCCCTTCCGGCCGGATCTCATCGTCCTGGCGGGGTGGATGCACATCCTGAGCCCCGCCTTCCTGGACCGCTTTCCCGGGCGGGTGATCAACCTGCATCCGGCCCTGCCCGGCATGTTCCCCGGCACCAACGCCATCCGGCGGGCTTTCGAAGCCTACCAGCGAGGGGAGATCACCCACAGCGGGTGCATGGTGCACGTTGTGACGCCCGAGGTGGACGCCGGCCCGGTGCTGGCCCAAGCGATCGTGCCCATCTTCCCCGAGGACACCCTGGAAACCTTCGAGGCGCGCATGCATGCAGCCGAACACGAGGTGATCCTGGAGGGGATCCGGGCGGCGCTCCGCGCCCTATCCCGTTCCCATCCGGACTAAGGCCCACGGATCCTCTTCTTCGCCAAGGCCCTTCCCAGTTTCTCTCTCACCCCCATCAGGAGACGATAGGCCTTTCGGAGGATCCAGACGCCGCACGCCGCGATGGGGCCATAATGCTTGAACATAAACCGCACCAGGCTTCGATCGTAAGCCTCACGGGCTTGGCGACGATCGGACGCCGACGCACCACCGACGTGCACCACGGCGAAGCGTGGGTCATAAACGATCCGCCACCCCGCCTTCCGCATCCGCAGACACCAATCGTTGTCTTCAAAATACAGAAAGAACCCTTCATCCAACAGCCCCACTTGTTCGATGACCTCCCGGCGCACCAGCATGCAGGCACCGGAAACCCAAGCAACCTCGATCGGCTCCTCGACTTCCCAGCGATGCATAGAGCCTCGCCCGAGGAGCGCTCTCAGCCCGCGCCGCAGGAGATAGCCCGGGCTCTGATCGTCCCCAAAGGCGAAAGGCTGCGGCCGCCCATCAGGGGTCCGCAACAGCGGAGATAACGCCCCGACCTCCGGCCGGGAGAGGAGCACCCTGGCGGCACCCTCCAAGGCGCTCGCCGAGGCATGCACATCCCCGTTCATCAGGACGATCACCCGGCCCCGTGCCCGGCGCAAGCCAAGGTTGGCGCCCCCTGCGAAGCCGAGGTTCCGCTCGCTGCGGATCCGCTCCACCTCGGGAAACCGTTCAGAAACAGCATGCCACGTCCCATCCCCAGAGCCGTTGTCCACCACGATGATCTGCCATCCTCGTTCCCGCGACGGATCACAAAGGCCGGATAGGCACTGAAGAACGAAGTCGCGGGTGTTATACGCGACGATGACGATCGAGAGCATTGGGGTCCGGTTCTCCTCGCCGGCCATCGCTCAACCCCCCATACGGACCCGCTGCGGGCCGGGGTTCCTCCGAACGGCTTTGAGACAGGCGGGACGATCAAAGCGAGCCCGGCGCGGCGGATCCTCCCCCCAATATTTGGTCGTAGAACTCGAGGGTTCGATGGGCGATCCGCTCCTGGCTGTAAAGCGCCGTGGCCCGCGCGTATCCCCGCTCGCCCAACGCGCGGCACAGGTCGGGGGACTCCATCAGGCGCCGGAGGCGCTCCGCCAGCGCCGCGGCATCTCCCTCGGGGAAAAGCAGCCCGGCGTCGCCGACCACCTCGGGGATAGCGCCGGACTCGGAGCCCACCACCGGCACCTTGCACGCCATCGCCTCCACCAGCACCCGGCCGAACTGCTCCTTCCAGACCGGCGTGGTGCGGGAAGGCAGAACCACGGCGTCCGCCTGGGATAGAAGCGCCGGCATCCGCTCCGGCGGGGCCGCCGGGATCCACCGGACCCGATCGTGAATGCCCAGGCGCCGGACCAGTTCCTGAAGGGCAGCGCGATACGGCCCCTCACCGATCAGCCACAGCTCGACCTCGTGATCCACCCGGGCCACCGCCTCCAGCAGGGTATCCAGCCCCTTCTCGGGCACAAACCGTCCGGCGTAGACGACCCGGAACGCCCCGGCCCGGGCCCGGCGCTCCGGAGGGCGGAAGAGGCGCGTATCCACCCCGATGGGCGGGATGACCGCGGCGGGCCCCGTATACCCCATCTCCCACAGCACCCGCACGGCCTCCTGGCTGGCGCACAGGATGGCGTCCGCCTCGCGCAGCGAGATCCGCGTGACCCACCACACGTGCCGGCGCTTGGGGCGGTTGACGTTCTGCCAGGTGTGAAGGATCAGCCGCGCGCGAGGGGCGAACAGCCGGCGGGCGATCGCGATCTGCAGGGCGGCCAGGCTATCGGGCTCCTCCTCGGCGTGGATCAGGTGCGGCCGGATGGAAGGCAGGCCGAACGTCAGGGTCCGATAGAGGGCGCGATGCGGATCGTCGGCCCGTCCCAGCATGGGGATCCGAACCACCCGGCATCCCGGCACGGCCCACTTCACCACCCGCTCCCCGAAGGCATCCCGCCAGACGGCGGGGCGGACCAGCCAGAGGGCCATGTCGGGCCGGGCGGCCATGCACTCCAGTTTGCGCTCCATCGAGGGCGCGCGATAGCGGGCGATGTGCAGGACGCGGATCACCCGGGCCGACATGCCAGCGCCTCTAAGGTCATGAAGATGTCCAGATGGGGGGCGGCGATCCGCTGCCATATCCATCCCCACAGGCGGACCGCCCGCCAGAGGAAGAGGGCCGCCCGCCATGGGCGGGCGCTCCCATCGGCCAGGCGCCGGGCCAGCGGCGCGGTGGCCCGTTCCAGCCAGCGGGGAAGCGGCGGCAGCGGGGCGATCTTCCAGATGCGGATCCCCACGAGGCCGGCCTGTTCCAGCCCCAGGCGGAGCGAATCGGCCGTGAAAAGCACCAAATGGGCGGGAGGTCGGTAGCCGGCCCAGCGTTCGGGGGCGTGGAGGGCCTGCCAGTGCCCGGCGTTCGGGGTGGAGAGCATCAGCAACCCGCCCGGCCGGAGCCGCTCCGCCAGCCGGCGCAGCTCCGCCACCGGCTGGGGGAAGTGTTCCACAACCTCCCAGAGCGTGATGACGTCGTAAGCGCCCGGGGGCAACGTCTCAAGGGCGGTGGCCACAGGAACCTGCAACCGCCTCGCGGCCTCCCTCGCCATCCCCTCCGAGACCTCCACCCCCGCCACCTCCCAGCCTTCGGCCCGGGCCAGCTCCAGGAAGTAGCCGTCGGCGCAGCCGACATCCAGCAGCCGCCCGCGCCGGGGCCGCCATTGGGCCAGGAGGCGCAGCCGCCGGCGGAAATGCGGCGCCAGCGCCCGATGCATCGCCGCGTAATCCCGATACCCGATCTCCGCGTCCCCGGAGAAATAAGCGGGATCCTGATAGAACGCCTTCGCCTCCTCGGCCGACGGCATCGGATCCACATAGGCCGCGCCGCACCCATCGCACCGAACGTAGCGAAAGCCTTTGCGGGCGATCACCGGCGTGGCGCCGGTGGACCCGCAGACCGGGCAGATCCCTTTCCCCCTCACAGGAGCAGCCTCCGGAGCCACGCGGGGAAGGCCGCCCAAGCCCGCCGCAAGGGACCCCATCCGAGGCGCTGCGCCTCGTCCAGGAGCGCATCCACCATGTGCAGGTGGACGTAGACCTCCCGCCGCGCCCGCCATCGCTCCGACGGGGGGGCGGCGCGCATGGGGGCCAGGGGCCGGAACCCGGGGGCGGAGATCACCTCGATCAGCCGCTGCATCCGATGGAGATACGTGTGCTCCCGCAGCACCCGTCGCTGGCCGGCCCGGGCGATGGCCTCGCGCTCCTCATCG
>FWWM01002968.1_pt1 | contig 30574 bp, 30 predicted proteins | sample 2228351 | NCBI WGS metagenome assembly FWWM01 (sample SAMEA103939774, study PRJEB20133) | metagenome | reverse complement strand
ACAAGAAAATAACAATTTGGATAGGCGCAGCTTCACATGTCTGTGAACAGGCAATAGGTCCCGATGCGGATTGGTATTTTCACCTGCATCCATGGGATTACCTGCAAGGTGAAAGTTACGCAATTGGATGGAAAGCAATTACGGAAAGATATCCAAATGTGAAAATTGAAAAGATTTTCTTAGCGTACGAAGAAGGAGCTTTCGGGACAGCGAGTTTCAAATCATACCAGGAGGAGTTCGAACTTGCCAAGAGTGGTACAGGTGTATGGGCAGGCATTATGAAGGAGTTTAAGGGTGCTTCGTTCAAGAGTGCAGCTGTTGGAGGTGGAGATTACCGAGCAGTGTTACTGCAAGCCAAGGATTTCAATCCAGATTTGTTCATCTGGGCAGGTTACGATGCCGACGCAATCCCAATGTTGATGCAGGCAAGAGAGATTGGCTTCAGTCCGAAACTCTTTGTGGGTGCACCCCCTGGATGGCCAGCTGATTTTGGGAAAAACCCGCTGTCGCAAGGTGTAATACTTTATGGAATGTGGGCACCAACACTCAAGGACGTTTCTCCAATCGCAAGACATTTCTGGGATGCGTATGTCACAAAGTTTAACGAAGAACCCGTAACATACTTTGCGCCTTTAGGCTATACCAACATCATGTTCTTAGCCGAGGGAATTAAAAAGGCTGGTTCTCTCGACGAGAAACTCTTGATTCAGGCTTTGAAGACAGTTGAGTACGATTCTCCAATAGGGGGAATTTTGAAGATATCACCAAGCAGAGTTGTCAAGAACCAAGGTTTCAGAGCTCAGAAGATCCTTCAATGGCAAAATGGTGTCCAGCACATCATTTGGCCATTCGAATATGCTACTGCGCAATTGATATATCCCTTCCGATGGTAAAGCTGGGCAGCTTTGCCCAGCCCTTGATGAAAGGGTGACGTTAGTGAAGAAATATTTGTTATATATCCTTTTCGGAATAGCCTTGTTTGCGGTTTTTACAATTCGCCCATACGCGTTTTTCTATGGGTTGCAGCGTGGAAGTCTGTATTCTCTCGTTGCTTTACCGTTGGCTTTGAGTCTTGGAATAGTTGGACTTTTGAACCTTGCTCATGGAGATTTCATAGCGCTTGGAATGTATGTCAGCTATACGTTGTTCACAAATTTTAAGATTGATCCAATTCTCTCTATGCTTTTGCTGATCCCGTTTCTTTTTGCTGTCGGGGCAGTTGTTTATAAGTTGACAGTGGAACCATTACTCAAAACGCATCACCTTAATCTACTGCTGATGACATTTGGTTTGTCGATAATTCTGGTTGAAATGATAAACCTTGTTTGGACATCCAGACCCAGGAATGTATATGTTCCATACGCAACAGCTTCGGTTTCAATTGGGAAGACAACGATAGGCGTCTACGAATTTGCGTACGTTTTGGTCGCTTTGATTATGTTGCTTCTTTTGATGGCGTTTTTGAAAAAAACTAGACTTGGTCAAGCTGCTTTTGCAGTTGGTCAAAATCCTAAGGGAGCCTCTGTTGTGGGAATAAACGTGAAATTCGTGTATTTGTTTGTTTTCAGCCTTTCGCAGGCTATTCTCGCGGTCGTATCGTCACTGCTTTTGCCTCGAAGTTCTATTTTTCCACTGGTTGGTTCTTCATACACAACAAAAGCTTTTTGTGTTACTGCCATGGCCGGTTTGGGCAACCTTCCCGGAATTCTTGTTGCAGGCATCGTTCTTGGTTTAGCAGAAGCTGTGGTTCAATCGATTCCAGGATACGGTGGATGGTCTGATTTGGTTTTCTTTGGTGTACTCATAGCCACAATGGTCTTTAGAACCTATAGATCATATCGGAGGGTCGAAAAATGAAGAAACTGATGATCATGGTCTTGTTGATTGCTGTTGCCGCAATAGTTCCTTTGTTTGCGGATATGTACTTGCTTCATGTTTTGAGTACAATATTCGTTTTTCTGGCTTTGAGTTTAAGTTGGGACATGATGCTGAGAACTGGACAGCTGTCGTTTGGAACATCTGGTTTTTTTGGTTTAGGAGCGTACACAGCGGTCATCCTCGTCGATGAAATTGGTTTGGGTCCTGTGTGGAGTATCTTCGCTGGCGCGGCTTTTTCCGCTCTTGTTGCTTTTGGAATTGGTTTTGTGGTCTTAAGGCTAAGGGAAGTTTACTTCGCGATTACCACCTTGGCTCTTTCAGGTGTGTTCATGGTTATCGTGAGGAATCTTGAGTGGTTGACTGGTGGTTCTGCGGGAAAGGTGTTGTTTCAGGCAATTTTCAACGGGGAGTCGAAGAAAATCTACTGGCTAATACTTTCCTTTGCCGCAGTCGTCATAGCCTTGTCCGAAATTTTTGAAAGGAGCAGGATAAGATTTGCGATTAGTTCCATAAGAAACGATGAAATTGTTGCAAAGTCCAGTGGTATAGATATATTCAAATACCTGCTGTTTGTGTTCGTTCTCACCTCGGCTATCCAAGGCGGTGCTGGTGCCATCTACGCTCAGCAGTACGCTTTTGTTGAACCAGAGGCAACCTTTTCTGCCAATTTTCTACTTTTGCCGATTTCTATGGCTCTCGTCGGTGGTGTTTATTCAACCCCTGGGCCTATTGTTGGTGCTTTCGCATTAGGGTTTGTCTCCGAATACTTGAAGTTGAGGATGCCTTATGGTCATTTGATCTTGTACGGTGTCATAATCGTTCTAGTAATATTGTTTTTACCTCGTGGCATTTATGGAACTATCGTTGACAGAGTGAGGATGAAATCGGGGGTCTGAACAATGACAGTGTTGTCGGTGCAGAATCTAACCAGAAATTTTGATGGGCTAATTGCCGTAAACAACTTGTCCTTTGAGGTGAAAGAGGGAGAAATACTGGGAATCATCGGCCCGAATGGTGCTGGGAAGACTACTCTGACAAACTTGGTTGCGGGTATACTGATGCCAACCAGCGGACAAATTGTGTTTTACGACGCCAACGTAACTCATTTGCCTGCCCATTTGCGTGCCAGGATGGGTATATCGCGTACCTTCCAAATAGCTAGACCGTTGCGTGACTTTACTGTATTGGAAAATGTTATGGTGGGCGTCTTGTTCTCAAAAGGTAAAAGACTTAAACAAGCAAAAGAACAGGCAAAAAGAATCTGTGAGCTTGTCTCGCTTGAGAGGATCAACGCTTATCCAAATGCGTTAACCGTGTTTGAGTTGAAGAAATTGGAATTGGCAAGGGCCTTAGCTTGTGAGCCGAAATTGCTCTTCCTGGATGAAATAATGGCCGGTTTGAACTATGAGGAAATGCGTTTGACAATAGAACTCGTCAAGATGATACGAAATGTGGGGGTAACGATCTGCGTTATCGAGCATGTCATGAGTGTGATTAGTGAATTGACAGACAGAGTAATTGTTCTCGATAGAGGACAAATAATCGCAGAGGGTCCATATCAAGTGGTTTCCAAAGATCCTAAGGTTGTCACCGCTTATTTGGGGGAGGAGGTCTAATGCTCAGAGTTGAAAAATTATCTGTTGCCTACGGTCGTCTGCAAGTTTTGTGGGATGTGAGCATCACGGTAAACGATGGTGAAGCAGTAGGTCTGTTTGGTCCAAATGGTGCGGGAAAGAGCACGATTATAAACACCATTCTTGGCTTTTTGAAACCGATACAGGGTAAAATTTATTTTCAAAAAAGAGATATCACCAACCTACCACCCCACGAAATCGTCCGCTTAGGAATAGCCCTTGTACCCCAAGAACGGGAACTGTTTCCGTTGATGACGGTGGAAGAGAATTTGCGCCTGGGAGCAGCATTTGTGCCGCATGCCAGGGGGAGGATTCTTGAAAGAATGGATTATGTTTTCTCACTGTTTCCAATTTTGAAGGAGAGATTGAATCAAAAGGCAGGAACCTTGAGTGGCGGTCAACAGAGAATGCTTGCTGTTGCTCGAGCGTTGATGTCCTGTCCCAAGTTGATCATTTTGGATGAACCTTCTGTTGGACTGCAGCCTTCAATTGTTTCGGACCTCTTTTCTAGAATAAAGGATATAGTAACTCAAGGAGTTTCCGTTTTGCTCACGGAACAAAATGTGAAGCAGGGATTGAAAGTCATAACAAAAGGGTATGTCATGGAAAACGGTAGAATAGTACTTGAAGATTGTTCGACGAACTTGCTCACAAATGAACATGTCAAAAAAGCGTATCTTGGAGTATAGAAAAGGGGTGATACAGTGAGGTTAGAAGGAAAAGTCTGCATCATCACAGGTGCGGCCAGCGGAATTGGTAAAGCGGCTTCACTTTTGTTCGCAAAAGAGGGAGCAACAGTTTGCGCGTGTGATCTTTCGCAACAAGCTCTGGACGCTCTAGTTAAAGAAGCGGAAGGACTAAGTGGCAAAGTTGATCCATATGTGCTAGACGTGACAAATCGTGAGCAAGTTTTCAAAGTAGTCGAGGAAATTGCAAACAAGTACGGCAAGATTGATGTGCTTATTAACAACGCTGGAATAACAAAAGATGCTTTGCTTGTTAAAATGACTGAGCAAGAATGGGATGCCGTGATCAACGTGAACTTGAAGGGTGTTTTCAACATGACCCAGGCGGTGGCACCTTACATGATGAGGGCACAAAAAGGTTCCATAATCAACACATCTTCGGTAGTTGGAATTTACGGCAACATAGGTCAGACAAACTATGCGGCAACAAAAGCAGGTGTCATTGGAATGACGAAGACCTGGGCAAAAGAGCTGGCAAGGAAAGGAGCTCAAATAAGAGTCAACGCGGTTGCTCCTGGTTTCATCAAAACCCCAATGACTGAGAAAGTACCGGAGAAAATCATAGAAGCTGTGACAACGAGAACAGCTCTCGCGAGGATGGGTACCGCTGAAGAAGTGGCATATGTCTACCTTTTCCTTGCGAGCGATGAATCTTCTTACGTGACTGGTCAAGTAATCGGTGTGGACGGTGGTTTACAACTTTAGTTATTTAAAAAGGAGGTGCTTTCGTGAAGAAGGTTGCGGTGCTGATTTCCATCTTATGCGCGACTTTGGTGCTAGCTGAAACTGGCGTCTACCCAGACAAGATCGTTGTTGGAACCTTTCAAGCGCTTTCCGGGCCATATGCAATCATAGGACAAGAGATGTCAAAAGGAATGCAGGCGTACTTTAACTGGGTTAACCGAAACAACGGTGTCTATGGACGGAAAATTGAGTTGATAATCGCAGATGACCAACTCAACCCTGCCAAGACAGTGGTGGAAGTCAAGAGGCTTGTTGAATCAGACAAGGTTTTCGCAATAGTCGGTGGTCTGGGTACGTACGGTTGCCTTGCGGTAATGGACTATCTTGAACAGAACAAGGTACCGTTTGTCTATCAGGGTGCAGGAACAAGCCTCCTGGTTGAACCAGCGAAAAGGTACATCTTTGGGGTCCAGCCTGATTACACCCTCGAGGGTCAGCTTATAGCAAAATTTTTGGTTGAGAGTCTCAACAAAAAGAAAATTGCAATACTCTACATGGCGAACGATGTTGGTGAGGAAGGAAGAGCAGCTGTAAAGAAGAGATTGGATAAGTACAGTATCAAGCCCGCTCTTGAGATTGGCTACAACCCAGCTGAAACGGATTACAGTGCCTTGGCTATAAAAGTACTTGAGTCCAATCCAGACGCGATCGTAATCTATGGATTCATTACTGACACGATCAGGTGGATAAAAACATTACGAGACTACGGGGTCAAGAGCGATATCGTAACCATTTATCCCAACGCAGATCCAAGTTTTGTCAACTTGGGTGGAAAATACGTCGAAGGTGTTTATCTGACAGGTTGGGTACCTCTTGCAACACCAGACCGACCGGAATTTGTTAGGGATTATCAAAGGGCAGTGGCGATATATCAGGAAACCTTTCCAAACACCATACCATCCTCATACGCAGTCGCTGGTTTTATCGCAGCCGAGGTCTTTGTGGAAGCTTTGCTCAGAGCTGGTCCAGAGTTAACAAGAGAGGGGCTTGTCCAGGCGCTGGAAACGTTCAAGAATTGGAATGGAATTCTGGCAAAGGACATCACCTGGGGACCTGGATTAAGACGTGGAAAAACGACGATGTACTTCATGCGAATTGAGAACGGAACTTTTGTTGCGAAAACTGATTTCATAGGTCTTGAATGACAGTCTGGGGGATACCCCCAGACTGTTCAATGGGGGTCACACCTTTGTTACTTCGAATTCGTGACTTAACAGTTAGATTTGGTGGTTTAGTTGCTGTTGACAATTTCTCTCTCGATGTAAACAAAGGAGAAATTCATTCTCTGATAGGTCCGAACGGAGCTGGTAAAACGACTGTCTTCAACGCGATAACTGGGGTTGTGAAGCCACTCTCAGGTCAAATTCTGCTCAACGGGAATGATTTGACTCGTACGAGTCCGCACAAAATTGTCGAACTTGGCGTCAGCCGAACTTTTCAGAGTGTGGTTGTTTTCAAATATCTCTCGGTTCTTGAAAACCTCTATCTTGGTTATCATTCCAAACTTCAGGTGAAACTTGTTGAAGAGTTGATACCGAGTAGAGGAACACATTTGAAGAACTGGGAGATGTACGCGAAAGCTCTAAAAATAGCCGATTTTCTTGGTTTAAAGAGCAGGCTGCTTAGCTTTGCTGGAACTATTCCTTTCTATTATCAGAAACTGGTTGAAATAGGCAGAGCTTTGATTAGTGAACCACAAATTATCTTACTTGACGAACCTGCAGCAGGTTTGACCGATATTGAAACGCAGATGATGATGAATTTGATAAGAGCCATTCGAGACGAATTGAAAATAACTGTTCTGCTTGTTGAACACGACATGAGAGTGGTTATGAACATATCCGATCGTGTTACTGTTATGGATTTTGGGAAGAAAATCAGCGAAGGGACCCCGGAGTATGTGAAAAAGGATCCCGCTGTGATAAAGGCTTATCTTGGAGAGGTTGAAAATGCTTGAACTTAACGGTGTAACAGTTCGGTACGGTCCTGTTGTCGCTGTGAAGGATCTTTCAATGCTCGTAAAACCTGCAAGTATAACTGTCTTACTCGGAGCCAATGGAGCTGGTAAAACCTCTACGCTGATGGCAATTGCCGGGATAAACAAAGTTGAGGCTGGTCAAATAGTTTTTGACGGTGAAAGGATAGAGAACTTGCCTGCTTATGAGATAGTGAAAAAAGGTCTTGTGCTATGTCCCGAAAGCAGGTTGGTTTTCCACAAAATGACAGTCATTGAGAATCTCAAAGCTGGTGCCTACACAAGAAAAGACGATCCATCAAAGGATTTAGAACTTGTGTTCGAACTTTTTCCACGGCTAAAAGAGAGACGTAAACAGCCCGCAGGAACACTCTCTGGCGGAGAGAGGCAGATGCTTGCCATAGCTCGCGCGTTGATGGCTAAACCGAAGTGCATCTTGTTTGATGAGCCGTCAATGGGATTAGCTCCAAACTTGGTTGTGGATATAATGAAAACCATACAAAAGATAAAGGAGTCGGGGGTAACCGTACTTTTGGTTGAACAAAATGCTTTCAGTGCTCTGAAAATTGCCGATTACGCGTATGTTATCAAGAACGGGAGGATTGTCCTTGAAGGTGATGCAGCAAAACTGCTTGAAGACAAGGTGATTGTAGAGAAATATCTGGGAGGATAAGCGATGTTTCTAAACAGATTGATTCTTGGTTTATCAACCGGTTCGGTTTATTCTCTTGTGGCACTTGGGATTGTGATGATATACAAGACGACAGGGTTGATGAATTTTGCATTTGGAAACATGGCGATGTTTATGACATACGTGGCGTACAGCGCTGTGAATTTGGGAGCAAATCCAAGCATAGCTTTGATCATAGTCCTGCCAATATCTGCTGCTTTTGGATACACCGTGGAGAGATTTGCGCTGAGACCTATAAGGCGCTTGTCTCATGCATCGATGTTAATAGTGACATTGGGCTTGTTGATGATTCTCGAAGGACTTTCAACACAAATATGGGGAACGCAGTACAAGGGTTTTCCGGAGTTGATCAGCGGAGCTCCTTTTGTACTGAAAGGGGCATTTGGAATAGTTGTATTTAGAAGGCAGGATCTTCTTTCGTTTGCCATCTTGGGAACCGTATGTGTTTTGTTGTACTTCCTTCTGAATCACACTAAATTTGGGATATCCATCAAGGCGGTATCAGAAGATGAGCAAGCGGCTCAGATAGTTGGCATAAATCCTGGAAAAGTTTTTTCGTGGGCGTGGGTGATTGGTTCGTGTATTGGCACGACAGTGGCAATTCTTGGAGCACCGAGAACTTATGTTTCACCAACGATGATGTTATTCTACCAGATACAGGGTTTTACGGCAGCCGTGCTGGGTGGCTTTGACAGTTTTCTGGGTGCCGTTGTCGGAGGTTTAGCTCTTGGTGTGATTGAGAACATGGTTGGTGGATACATCAACAACGAACTCAAGACCTCATTTTCGTTGTTGTTGATAATCGCAATTCTATTGGCTCGACCACAAGGTCTTTTTGGGAGCCGGGACATCAGGAGAGTGTAGCGCATGGCAAAGATCCTGCTCTTGGTGATTCTTGTTCTCTTGCCATTTGCAATTGGCATGAGCAAGTTTGTCTTGACGATTCTCAATTTGACTATGATTCACGCAGTGGCAGCCATGGGTTTGAATTTGATCATGGGATATACTGGGCAAGTGTCTATCGGGCACGCTGCATTTATGAGTGTGGGAGCATACACGTCGGCTTTGCTCTCCATGAAACTTTCTCTTCCAGTTCCTTTAAGCATAACAATGGCGGTTGTCATTGCAGGTGTACTTGGTTTCGCACTCGGGTTTCCATCGCTGCGGTTGACAGGATTTTATCTTGCGATAACTACAATGGGTTTCGCCGTAGCAATCGAACAACTTTTTGGAGCATGGAAAGATTTAACAGGTGGCCACATAGGTTTGAGAAATATCCCAAAGATCGGTTCAGAATTGTTCAACTATTATCTGATGCTCTTCTTGGTCAGTTTGTGTCTTTACATTTTTTATAGAACTGTCAACCACAAGACAGGCAGGGCGCTTAAAGCCATTAGGGAAAATCCGGTCGTTGCAAGAGTTTTTGGGGTCAATATAACGAAGTACAAACTCCTTGCTTTTGTTGTTGGTTCGGCATTCGCTGGTTTATCTGGTGCCCTTTACGCGCATGAAATCGGATACATCGCTCCGTCCGATTTTGGGATCGGCAAATCTCTTGAGTTGCTTGCGATAGTCGTCGTAGGAGGTTTAGCCACTTTGGCTGGGCCTTTCTTTGGTTCCATTGTATACACTGTACTGCCTTTTTTCTTCAGCAGAAGTGGGTTTTCACTGTCTATAGTTTTCGGCAGCATTTTGGTGGGCACAGTGTTGTTCATGCCACGCGGCATCGCCTATTATGTTCAAACCTTTTGGGTGAAGTACGGCGAACTCCCCTTAGTTGTGTTGAAACGTAGGAAGAAATGTAAGGAAGGGCTTTATGTGAAGCTTTCCTTTGGCAAGATTCACTATGTTGATTCGAATGTAGGACAGAAAGTTATCCTGTGCATACATGGAAATTTCGGTTCTTGGAGATGGTTCAAACCTCTCATGGAAAGAATCAAGGACAGCAGAGTTATCGCACTGGATCTACCAAATTTTGGTGATTCTTCGAGAGCTGAAGCGTCGCTGGAATTCTACACCGAAGCCGTAAGAGAATTCGTCGAGAAATTGAATCTAGGCAGGGTAACAGTTATCGCTCATTCTCTTGGAGGGGCTGTGGGTACACTTTTCGCCCTGAGGTATCCTGATAAAGTGGATAAGCTCATTCTTGTTGCACCATGTCCTGTCGATGGTCTATCCACCCCTCCGGAAAACCTGCCCTTCCTCGAATTGTACAAGACCAACAGAACAGTCGTGAAAAAGTCCATCCTCGGACTTCTGAAATCAATCAAAAACAAGCGATTCATAGATCAGCTTGTTGACGATGCTTTGAAAATGAACCCCAAAAGTGTATATGTCCATGCCGATGAACTTGGTAAATTCAACATTGTCCATCACGCTGGAGCGAATCGTGTACCCACCCTTGTTGTCTTCGGAGATATGGACCCTCTTTTGACTTCGGCACAAATGGAAAAAACTGCGCGGATTTTAAATGCGAAATTGCTTGTGCTGAATGGGATAGGTCATACACCATTTGTGGAGAACACTGAAATGTTTCTAAGGATCACAGAAGACTTCCTGGGAGGTGTTTGAGTTGAAATACGCCAAGATAATTTCGTCTGGTATATACGTTCCAAAGAAGAAGATGAGCAACAGAGAATTTGAGGAACTTACTCATTTTCAAATTGATCCACATTTCACGGAGCAAATAGGTATCACACACCGTTATCTGTCGGACGAAACTGAGACACCAACCTATATGGCAGCCGAAGCGGCTAAGAAAGCTTTGGCAAGGATTTCAATGGAGCCGACAGAAATTGACCTGATCATTGTTGGTACCGACACTCCAGAGGCTGTTTCACCACCGGATGCTCCAAGGGTTCAACATTTGATTGGTGCAAATAAAGCAGAGCCTTTGGCGTTCAACGTTAATGCTTCGTGTGCAAACGGTGCATTGCTGTTGGACATAGCCTCACGGTACATAGCTTTGGGGGACTATAGAAATGTACTTGTGATAGGTGTTTATGCCATGACGAAGTTTCTCAGCTGGAAGTATTCCTGGGAAGCCCTGTTTTCCGATGGTGCAGGAGCTTTGATCTTGACAGCTGCCGATAGACCCGGATATCTTGGAAGCGTTTCAAGATGCGATGGAAGCTGGTGGTACAACTGGGGGATCTACATGGGCGCTGGTACTATGAATCTCAACGGATTTGAAAGAGGGCTGCACAAGCTAGATCTTCGCGTAGCCTATCCGGCAACAGTTAACGAGGAAGGTTGGCCTATGCTGATAAACAAGTTGATGGAAAAGTGCAACTTCAGCAAGGAAGAAATCGGCATGATTTTTTTCACGCAGGTGAGAAAGAAAACGATACTATCAGTCATGGAAAAACTGAATCTTCCTTCCGAGAAAGCACACCTTGTCATGGACAAATTTGGCTACACTGGTTCAGCTTGTGTTTACATGGCGTACGATGATGCATTTGAACAAGGGAAGTTAAAAGATGTGGAAGGAAAGGTGATCATCTTTTTGACATCGGGAGTTGGATTTCAACAAGTTGCCGTCGCTTTCAGGGGGTGAGGAAATGTTTCAGACCTCCGATGGTGTGTTGATAGACTACCAGGTTATGGGTGATTCCCCCGAAGTAGTCGTATTTCTCAATGGCATATTCATGCACTACAACAGCTGGTTGTTTGCGGTGGAGGAGCTAAAACATCATTTCAAGATAATTCTGCACAATTTTCGAAGTCAATGGACCTCACAAAATGCCCAGTGTTCTTTTGATAGACACGCTGACGATTTGAAAGAACTTCTTGAACATCTCGAAATAGAGCAAGCGCATATTGTTGGAACTTCTTATGGTGGAGAAATTGCAATGTGTTTTGGCGTTAAGTATCCCTCTTTTGTCAAAACCCTCACCGTCATAACTGCTGCAGCGAGGATAAATGAAGCTTTGAGGTATCGAGCTATGAGGTGGAGAGAAGCGGCAAAAAGCAGGGATCCTGTCAAGTTTGTGAGCAGTTGGATTGACGATGTCTACAGTGATTTCTTTTTGGATAGTCACGAAAACCTTTTGGAAAGCATCGTGGAAAGGATGAAAAATTTCAACTACGATGGAGCTGTGTTGCTTTTGGATAGCTTTCTGCAAATGAGAAAAGATCCACTTTTGCCTAAGCTAACTGGGATAAAAGCTCCTACATTGGTTGTCTCTGCACAGCATGACAGAACAAAACCACCGTATTTCTCTGAAGAGATAGTCAAGGTCATACCAAACTCGCAACATCTTATGATACCCAACTGTGGACACGCAGCGCTCATAGAGAAACCAAGAGAAGTGCTCGCGGCTATCAAAATTTCGTTATTCAGATGAGGTCGGACACACCGACCTCATCCCGTAACTTGAGTCAACCATGAAAGATAACTCTGATCGACTTCCTCTACTTCGATCGAGAAAATGGCCGGCGTACTGTATGGGTGAAGTTCTTTCAGCTTTCGAAAGACCTGCTCTTTCTTGGTTTTGCTAGTTTTCAAGATTACAGCTGTTTCAGTGTCATAAATAACTTCTCCGGACCACCAATAACCAGACTTAACGGGAAAGGCGTTGTAACAGGCGATCAATTTCTCTTCCAAAAGCTTTTTGCAAATTTCGAGAGCCTTTTCTTCAGTTGGAAATGTCGAGTAAATCAGCATCATCCTTCATCCCTCCTCTCCTGAGCTTGCGGTGATTAACACTCGATATGAAGAAAATTAACACCGAAACCATAGACATTCCGATGATCTGAACAGGAGTGACTGTTTCGTTTCTGAGGATCGCCCCGGCTATGACAGAGATAACAGTCGTCAGGTTTGCAAAAATAGATGTCACCGTAGGTGACATTCTTTTGACCATGTAATTAACCAGGAAAAAGGCAACGGCAGATGACAAAATGCCGAGATACAGAGCTCCAACTATTACCTCCATTCTAAAGCTTATCTCAAAGTCCTTTCGCAAAATGCTGAGTGCCGTGAAATACACAAATCCAACCAGCATCATGAAATAGGTTAACTGAATGGGGGTGAACTCAGCGGAAACTTTTCTCGCCCAGATATTGTAAAAACCAGCTGAGAAAACAGCGCGAATGAGGAGAAATTTGCCAAGAAAATTCTGGGTGGAAAACTCGAATCCCACGATCAAGAGAACACCCAAAAAGGCTATGGCAACCAGCAGGTAATGTAGCCGGTTGTTCTTTTCTCTGAGTAGAAGATAAGCAAGCAAATTGACGACGATCGGTATCAAAGCCACCAGCATTCCCGCCTCCGCTGAGATTACGAATTTCAAGCCATTGACTTCAAAAGTGAAATATGGGATCAGCTGAAAGATGGTCAAAAGTAAAAGTAAAAGTTTGTAATACCTTGCTTTGCCTAATTTTATTAATCCTAAACCTACAAGCAAATTCATAAAACCCAAAGCAAGGGCAAATCTGTAATACAAAAGGGTGTAAACACTTACATGCTCGATGGCGTTTTTTGTGAAAAGAAAAGACAAACCAAAGATCAAGGATGTTGCAAATCCGCTCAAAATAATTGATATTGGAACCCTTTCAACTCTCTCCAAACGCAGATTAGCAGTTGTCTTTCTCACGATTAGTTCCCCTCTGTTGAAATCCAGGAATTTTAAAGTAAATATATCTCTTCTTTGTTAAGGAAGTGCGAAAGATTCTGTTATACTTTTATCTGGTGATCAGAGTGATTGAACTTGTGTGTATAGATCTGGATGGAACGCTGTTGGATGACGAAAAAAAGATATCAGAATCAGATCTTCAGGCAATTGAGGAACTACAGATTATGGGTGTTAACATCACCATATTCACCGGGAGAAGTTTTCACTCCGCTCTACCTTATGTCAACAGACTGGATATCAAGATCCCAGTTGTTTTTCAAAACGGTGCACTTATATGTTCGCCCGATGGCAAACGAATCTATCGACAGGTTTGGTTGCCGTCAACTGTTGCTGACCGTATTGTTGAGCTTTCCAGGCAAAGTGAGTTGTACGCAGTAGTGTACGATGATTTTTTCAACAGCAGGGATATGTATGTTGAAAGTGCGTATCATGGGGCTTTCGATGAGTATTTTCGTTTTAATTCGCACAGAACCAATTTTGTCGAAGACCTTCGAGAGTTCCTGTCATCCAGAGAATCAGTAGTTGAGGTAGCGCTCGTAGGACCAAATGAGAAAGTGGAGGAACTTGTCGAGGAGCTCTATCGAGAGTTTCAAGACCAATTCACACCTGTGAAGAACCGCGAAATCAACGGGACGGTTTTTTTGGAAATCTTTGGCAAAAACGTTGGAAAGGAAATAGCTATAGACTTTGTGCTCAATCTGTTTCATACAGACCCTTTGAATATCGTCTACATTGGCGATAATTACAATGATCTCGAGATAATGAAAAAAGTTGGTTACTCGATTGCTATGGGGAACGCCCCAGAAGAAGTTAAAAAAGCCGCTGATTTCATCACGCTGACAAACAACAACTCAGGTGTTGCATACGCTATTGAAAGAATTATCCTGGAAAAATTGAAGGATTAGGAAGGTGGCTACATGATTTGGTTGTTGATTTCGTCCGTTCTAACAGCACTTTCGATGCCGGGGTTTCTGTTTGGATTCATCGTGTGGTTCTCTTTGGTCTTTCTTTTTAAAGCTTTGGAAAATAAGGGACCAGTCCTTGGGGCACTGTATGGCTTTGTCTTCTATTATGTTTTTTCTGTTGTGAATCTATTCTGGGTTCTGCCAGTTTTGACTGAGAACCTTCCCCGGGTTTTCGCAAGATTTCCTGGCTGGGTTGGGTTCTTCGCTTTTCTCTTGATGTGTGCTCTGCAAGCCATCCCATTTGCAGGATTCGGCCTGGTTTACGGTTTTGCTGAAAAATCCGTGAAAACAAATCCATACAAAGAGGTCATCTTTACAGCGAGTTTGTACACTCTCTTTGATTATCTTCGAAGTATTGGTGACATAGGCTTCACAGGTGGTACGCTATCAGATGCACTTTACAAAGATGTTGGAATACTCCAGTTAGCCTCTTTGATTGGCCAGTATGGTTTGACTTTCCTGATAGTGGCTTTCAACTGCTGGTTGTACATAACCTGGAGAAAGTCGCTAAAACCAATTGAAAAATCGATAATGTACATTTTGGCGGTTGTAGCTGTTTCTCAAGTTATCTCGACTCATCTACCCATGCTCAGCACAAGCGAAAAGTCAATTGTGGCAGTTCAAACAAACGTCAGACAGATCGAGAAATACTCAAATGACAGTCTTTATTTGGCCAACCGATATTTGTCACTGATTGCAGATTATCAAGATACGCTTGTGATTTTACCTGAAGAGTCATTCATCATCGACATACAAAACAGCGAGGTGGAGAATGCTCTTGTTGAAGCTGCAAGATCGGGTAACTTGAAATTGCTTGTAGGTTTTCCGACCGCTGGTGAGACTGGTTATTTGAACTCGGCAGTGCTGGTAGATATGACAGGGATTGTTGATAGATATTCCAAGGTGAAACTGTTTCCATTTGTTGAAACACTACCTTATCCGAAACTGTTTGGGATTTTCTCTTTTCTAAGAGGTATGTCATATCTTAAGCCTGGCAGCGATTATCGACCCTTGCTTGTTGCCGGTTATCCGCCACTCGGAGTTCAAATCTGTTTTGAATCGTATTTCTCGCAGCCGTCTCGAAGACTTGTGGCAAACGGATCTAAGGTGTTAATAGTGTGTACAAACGACGGATGGTTCACCTACAACGTAGCGTTGAAACAACATTTTGCCAAGTCTGTGATGCGAGCAGTGGAAACCAGACGGCAGGTGATACAGGTTTCAAATGCAGGTATAACCGGTTCGATCGATCCCTACGGTCGTATCATGGAGATCATTCCAATCCGCAGAGAACAAGCTGCCAGCTTTGATCTGATCCCACGCGAGGACATAACTTTGTACATGAGAATAGGTGATGTTGTAATCTGGTTTTGCGCAGCCGCAATCATCGTTATGCTCATATTTCCAGGGCAGCGAAGAATCTCAAGAGGAAGGAGGATCTGGAGATGAGGGTTATAGCAATTGTTCTTGACAGCGTCGGTATCGGTGAACTTCCCGACTCGCAGCTTTATGGAGATCAAGGAAGTAACACCCTTGTCAACACCGCGAAAGCCGTAGGTGGTCTGAATTTACCAAACTTGGCAAGGATGGGACTGGGAAATCTCGGCGACATACCTGGTGTACCCAAGATGAAAGCCATGGGAGCGTATGGGGTCATGCAGGAAAAAAGTCCAGGAAAAGACACGACAACGGGTCACTGGGAACTCGCCGGCATAATCCTCGAAAAACCCTTCGACTTGTTTCCCAATGGCTTTCCGGAAAAGCTCATAAGCGAATTTGAAAAACGAACTAAAAGGAAGGTAATAGGCAACAAACCGGCTTCTGGAACAGAGATAATAAAGGAACTCGGACCTGAACATGAGAGAACCGGAGCGCTGATAGTCTACACATCCGCTGACAGCGTCTTTCAGGTAGCGGCAAAGGAAGAGATAGTCCCTGTCGGAGAACTCTACAGATACTGCGAAATAGCTCGGCAACTTCTCGACGAAATGGGTTACAAAGTTGGTCGTGTCATCGCAAGACCTTTCACAGGAGAGTATCCCAATTACGTTAGAACAGCAAGAAGACACGATTACTCGCTTGAACCCGAGGATGATATGTTGCTGAACAGACTCGTCCAGAGCAACATCCCAGTCTATGGCATCGGTAAGATATACGACATTTACGCTGGTAAGGGAATAACTGAATCAATTAAAACTCAAGACAATTTGGATGGAATCTTGAAAACAATCGAAGCAATGAAAGAAAAATCCTACAAGTGCATGATCTTCACCAATTTAGTGGATTTTGACATGAAGTATGGACACAGAAACGATGTCTATGGATACGCAAAGGCATTGGAGCAATTCGATCAGTACCTACCGGAAATCTGGACAAACATGAGAGAAGATGATTTGTTGTTTATAATCGCCGATCACGGATGTGATCCAACAACACCTTCAACCGATCACTCACGTGAGAGAGTCCCGCTACTCGTATGCGGTAAATTCGTACGTTCAGACGTCTATCTTGGTGTGAGGGAAAGTTTTGCCGATTTTGGCCAGACTGTAGCTGACTTGTTCGGCGTAGGGAAGTTAAAACATGGCACGTCTTTCAAGAATCTAATCCTTGCGAGATAATCTACCACGAACCTCACAAACAGCGCCGCTTGGAGCGGCGCTGTTTATTTTCAGTCTAATTTTATTTGACAATTTTAATTTCTAGGTGTATTCTTGAATGACCTAGGGGGGATCGCTGTGAAAACGTTCATGCTGGTGTCCGTCATTCTTCTTTGCGTTTGTGTACTTGGCTCGACCATCGAACTGAGAGAATGGGAAGTTTGGAATCAATCCGAGTTGTGGAATGCCATTTGGTGTAGTGTGACAGTTAGAAACGAACGTGGTGATTTCATAACAAATCTTCGCGCCGAGGATTTCATTATGACTGAAACGATTTACGACGCGGAGGAAAGAGAAATTGCCACTCGAAGAGTCGTCTTCAACAACAAATTCTACCAATTCAACGGACAAGGGTTTTGGGAGGAATCAGTTAATTCTGAGAAGTTGGACATAGTGTTTCTCATCGACAACACTGGCAGCATGAAGAAGCACATTGAAGACATTAAGGCGGAACTCAAGGAATTCCTTGCAAGACTCTATGAAAACAAAACCGATTTCCGCATAGTAATCGCCGAATACGAAATCAACAACGAACCAGAGTGGGCTTACCCTAATTTAGACAAACCAGCTCGACGATTCTACGGACCGCTGATGAAGGACGAGATCGAAGATCAAGTCAATTCAATTTGGGCTGCACACGAGAGTTGGTATCTGCAGTGGGGATACGATGCCTTCTTGTGGACACTGAATCTCGACTGGAGGAAAGATGCCAAAAAGATTGTCGTTGTAATAACTGACGTTTTGACGGATTCAGTTCATGGACCAAATTGGTCGTACGATAGTGGATGTATCACTTCACCATTTGCTGTGCATCTGGCGATGACGGAAAGAAATATCCATCTTTACTATTGTCAACCCAAGGAAGACCAAATGATGAAAACCACGGAACTTCGGGAAAATTATTCAGAAAAAGTGAATCCACTGGTGAAAAAGATGAACTTTGATTTCTTACTCAAAATTAATCCGCTTACGAAGAAACTCTCTTGGCCCTTTGATCAAAACGAAATCGAGTTATCCCAATCCGCAGTGGTTGAATCAAAGTATTACTTCGCGTGGGTAAGTGACTTTTCAAACCTGTCAAGTACGCAGAAGAAGTCGGCAAAGAAGGTGGTTGTTTCGATCCGAAGGTTTGGAGAACAAAACGCTACGACGTTCGAATTTTACCCAGTTAAGAACCCAGAAGGCAGACTGGCAAAACGTACCACAAGTTTGATTGTTCATCTTACGGATGAAGCGGGTAACCCACTTGAAAACGAGGATGTCGGAATGAGACTGTACAAATCTCTTGGAAATGCAGGAAGAGTAGATTCAGTAAGCGCGGATCACTACCAGCAGAATGATCAAAACAGTACTGTGCGTTTTCGCTCAGTTCCACTTGGAAAGTATTTCTACATAATCAAATCTTACTCAACTTTCAGCGGTTATTACAACCAAATTGGTTACTACTCTACAGGTTGGATAACTGTAGATTCAGACGAGCCAATGGAGTTGAATTTAGCAGCTCAAACGATTTACAAAGAGGTCAGTATCTACAGATTGAGAGGGCTTGTAGAGGAATTTAAGAACATGGAGATTGCTACACAAGACTTGATAGCAATGGTCGTTGAGGTTGAGAACTGGTTGGATAGACTTTTGTCCGATGGTTCGATTGACAACGCAGAGCTTGAGGCAACAATTAGAATGAGTTTCGGGCTAGGTGTACTTGTCAATTGCTCACAGTACGCAATCGTCGAGTTTGAAAGATCTGTTGAGGACATAACCCAGATAACTCAGAAAGTTGTCAACATGATTTCAAAAGCAAAGGAAATAGTTGAAGAACTCAACCAGGCGAAGGATCTAATGATCTCTGCCTCAAGAACATTTCTCGACATATTAACTGCAAACTGGAGTGGTGCTGCTGCCAAGGTGACGGTTGAATTTCTTGTGCAAAAGGTCGTAAGTTATGTGGAGAATGAACTTCTTGACGATGTAATCGATGCTGTTTTGGATAAACTTGTAGAAACGATGTTTGATCCTGAAGAACTCGTAGCTTATATGAATCAATCAATTCGTAAAGGAGCTGAACAAGGTTCTCAGCTTGCTGAACAACAAAAGGAGCATGCAAATTTTGTGCAAAATTCGTTGATAACGCCTATCTTTGTCGAGCTCATCAACAATGAGATAGGGGAATTGCTGAAAGCAGGCGATGAATTTCTGAACGGCAGTTACGCAAAACCCTTCAACTTGTCTGAACGTTCCTCAGCTATGAAGACAACTTTCAGACAGTTCACGACCCAACACATGCAGGAGTTATATCGAGATGCTTGCAGACATTTGAGAGACCAGAAATCACTGGACAACTGGCAAAATACGCTGACCGTTCTCAGTGAAACATTACCGCTCATCACGGAATTTCTCAAGCTGTTTGAATTCGAATATCCTGAATTCAAACCATTGCGACAAACTCTTGAGACTCTCTACGAGGTTTTTGACGATATTAGAGCTTTAACGACGACCTATGAACTTGCGCTGAAGATCAACCATCTTAGATCCATGCTGCCCATTGTCAAGAGCGTTGCAGATTCAAGCTTTGCAAAATGAATTTTCCTCTCACTCTCAGGAATTCTTTCTACCGGGCTCCTATAAAGCGTTAGTCAAAACAGTTCAAGGGGGGCATATCAATGTGGGCAAAACTGGTTTGGATTAGTGTGATCCTTGCATCAGTGTGCGTTCTTGGCTCAGACCTGATTTTGAGGCAGTACGAAGTCTGGGACCGTGAAGAATATTGGAATAGAATCCACTGTGTTATAACCGTGAGGAGCGACTCTTTGAATTTTGTCACCGACCTGAAATTGCAGAACTTTGTCATCACTGAATTTGCCTATGACAACGAGGGAAATGTGTTGGTAACACGTCCTGCAAGTTTTGACAATCCTTCCTATCAGTTCAACGGTTCCGGTTTCTGGGAAGAATCCGTCAGTTCAGACAAACTGGACGTAGTTTTTCTCATCGACAGTACTGGGAGCATGGAAAAGCACGTTAGCGACGTTAAGGAACAGTTAAGAATTTTCGTCAAAAGGCTGATGGAATATCACACGGATTTTCGAATGGTTGTAGCCAAATTCGAAACCGACGATACACCGAGATGGCCAGATGGCAGGAGAGTCAATTTCTTCTACGGACCTATGATGGTGGAAGAACTGGAATATCAAATTGAAGAGCTCTCGACAGCCGGTGAATGGTGGAACTTTCAATGGGGTTACGATGCCTTTCTCTGGGCGTTGGAGCTGCCTTGGAGGGAAGACGCAAGGAAAATTGTAGTTATAATCACGGATGTCTTCACAGACTCTGTGCATGGTCCAAACTGGTACTTTGCACACGGTTGCTCAACTTCGCCTTACGCCGTAGATATAGCTATGAGAGAACGAAATATTAATCTATATTTCTGTCAACCAGATGAAGAAAACATGGCGAAAATAGAATTGGCTGAAAATTTCTCCGAAATGGTCAACCCAAAGGTCAGGGAAGCCAATTTCGATATTCTGCTCAGACTCAACAATTTGACAAAAAAACTTTCCTGGCCATTTGACCAATCTGAAATCGAACTTGAACAAGCACCGTTGGCTGATTCAAAGTACCACTTTGTTTGGGTTAGCGATTTTACGAATGTTCCATATCCACTTCGCGAAAAAATATCCAAAGTCAAAGTATCCATAGCAACCGCTGATGGATCAGATCAAGCAGAATTTAATTTTTGTCCTTCAACAAACCTTGAGCCATATCTAAAAACTACAGTCAAGATATCTATCCGTGATGAAACAGGTCAGATTCCTCAAGGAAGACGAAATGTTGATGTCAGACTATATAAGGTGATCGGTGAATTAGGCAGGTTTGAGAAGATTTCCGAAGGTTGCGATGAAAACGGCGCAGTCGAACTGATTTTAATACCTTTGGCAGATTACTACTGCATCGTTGAAACTGGTTCTAGGCCAGATTACAGATATTATACGCTCGGCTTGCATTGGAGAGGTTGGCTATCTGTAAAAGAGCTTGAATCATCGTTTGAAATAAAAGTTAATACAGCTTACAAGGATATAGAAATCTACCGACTAAGAGGACTCATACAAGAATGCAAGCTCATGAAAATCGCCACATCAAGGACAATTCAACTTGCTTGCCAAGTTGAAAGCCTCTTAAACGATGTTCTCAAAGACAATGCTATAAGCATCCAGGAACTTGATTTGATCAAGAGAACCGTCTTCGAAATGGCTGTTCTGACAAATTGTTCTCACTACGCAACCGTTGAGAATGATCGTCTATTCGACGATATACTTCAGACAGTTGATAAAGTTAATAACATGCTGAACAAAGCTTTGAAGTTAGCCGAAGAACTGAGCAAATTCAAGGACAAAATAGAGTCTGCCGTGAACGTGATAATCGATATTGTCACTGGAAACTGGGAAGGTATCGCCAAAGATCTTACGGCTGAAGCACTGGTTCAAAAACTGATCGACTACATAAAACAAGAACTCCCAGACAGAATAATAGATGCGCTAATAGACAAACTGTTTGAAGTATCAAGCATGCCAAACATTCTGGTAGAATATTTTGATACTTTCATAAGGTACGCAATCCGTGACAACTTGGTTGAGATGAAAAGCCATATCGAAAATTTTGTGCTCACAAAACTTGTACAGCCCAATTATGTCTATTTAGTGGATGAAGCACTTGAAAAACTGCTTTCTAGGGCAAAAGCTTTTCTAAGCGCAGTACCGAGTGAATGGATTGATTTAAATGATCATTCGACAAACCTTAAGGAGATTTTTGAAAAGCTCAGGCAAGATTACATGGATGATCTTTTCCAAAGTGCTTATGACAACTTAAAAGAACAACCTGTCATTGACGATTGGGCATCTACACTATCAACTTTTAACGAGATGCTGATGCTTGTTTTGTCGTTGGTGCAGATTCTCCAAAGCAACACTTTAGCAATTGAACAATCTTTCGGATTAATGCCAGATTTTACGCCGTTAATAAGTACAATAACAAATATCCTTCCTGCCTTTGACCAACTGGGGACAATGACAAAGACGCTTGAAATCGCTTTGAAAGCCAATCATTTACTTTCTATGCAAACAATTCTCAGGGAAATTCCCGATCACATTTTTGGTTATTGACTTTCTATTTGAAAGTTCAGACAAAATTAAACCCCGCCTACGGCGGGGCTGTTTTTACGACTAAGAAACTCAGCTTCTCGGGAAAACGATGAATTTCAGAGCGGTTCTTGTCTCGTTGTCGATTTGAACGTCTGTGAAAGCTGGGATACTTACCAGGTCAATTCCGCTTGGTGCTAAGTAACCTCTTGCAATAGCGATTGCCTTGACAGCCTGGTTAACTGCTCCGGCCCCAATCGCTTGAAGTTCCGCCTTTCCATGTTCCCTGATCATACCAGCCAAAGCACCTGCTACCTTGTTGGGATTTGAGTTAGAAGCTACCTTTAGTACTTCCATTCATTCTACCTCCTTTGTGGTTCCATCAGTTTACCAAAGTTTGCAGCAAAGTTTAGCTCCAACTTCTGGCGCGCCTGGCAGGACTTGAACCCGCAACCATCGGATCCGAAGTCCGACGCTCTATCCATTGAGCTACAGGCGCGCATCTGGGGTGACCAGCGGGATTTGAACCCGCGACCACCTGATCCACAGTCAGGCGCTCTACCAGCTGAGCTATGGTCACCCTATCTGGTGCGCCCGGCGGGAATCGAACCCACAACCCTCGGATTAGAAGTCCGATGCTCTATCCTGTTGAGCTACGGGCGCTGGAGCGGGCGACAGGATTCGAACCCCCAACCCTCGACTTGGAAGGCCGATGCTCTACCATTGAGCTACACCCGCCTATGCCAATGACTATTTTACTATAATCCATTCAAAAATCAATACCCTGCCGGCAGTTTGCCGAACCTGGTTGAAGCGAAGCTGGCTCAAGTTACCGATCAAGGATTCCCGGGTTTACCTTTGAAACACTTTGACTTGTCTTCCAAAATTGGAGTATAATCTAATAAGCCCGAAAAGGGTATTTCATTTTTAAGGAGGAGTTGTAACATGAGAGGTACAGTGAAGTGGTTTGACCCCAAAAAGGGGTACGGTTTCATCACCAAGAAGGAGGGTGGAGATGTCTTTGTCCACTGGTCAGCCCTTGAGATGGACGGCTTCAAAACCCTCAAGGAAGGTCAGGAGGTAGAGTTCGAGATCCAGAATGGTCCGAAAGGCCCGCAGGCTGCTCATGTGAAAATTGTTAAGTGAGCGCGTAAGACCACAAACCTGACCATAATTAAACCCCGGCATCAGCCGGGGTTTTCATTTTTGCTTTTTACCTTAGAATCTCACGCTTAGGACCCCACCGATCGGTATCGTTGTCGCGGTCCTATTATCAGGATAAGTTCTCATCTCTATTCCAGCGCCAACACCAGCTTTGAAATCAACAAGATCGAAAGTGTAATACAAGCTTATTCCAACAACATAACCAAGTTTGTCAAACGCGGCGAAACCTGGGACCGACAGGCCGCCATATCCCTTAAAAGTCAAGCCCGAGAAGTCGTCAATCGGCAAGAAGTACTTTGCAACTACCAAAGCGTCTAAGGCCCATTGTGTCGGTGTTGAGACCGGCAAGAAGGAATCCCCGCCACTCAGGAAATAAGTTAGCCCAACTCCACCCCCGATTTCGACTCCCTCGGCAACTTCAAACATAGCTGCTCCACCAAACGTGAGATACGTCAAGGACGCGGCAGCCGTTGGCGATGCTGTCAAGGTAAAGTGATATGCACCAAAGATGTCCAAATTGACCTGTGCAAGCGCGACAACTGATATCAGAGCTACCACGAGCACCAAGAGTTTTTTCATACCTGATACCCTCCCTTCAAAACTATCTCTTGATGAAAGTATATCACAGCTTGATTCTTTTTTCATAATGCTCCTTCATTTTCTCGTTTCCGGGTAGCGAAAGTATCTCCTCTATCACCGATACGGCTTGTTCATAAAACTTCGTCCTCGGGTCTCTCATCAAGAATTCCACCAGCATCTCCTTGTCTCCGTTCATGATCGCCTCAAGTGCCATCTCCATCCTCATCATCCTTGGCATCAAGTAATACTTAACAACTCTGTCCGTCAAAGGTGGGTCAATCTTTTCAACGTGCCATCCTTTCGAATCAACTGTTGCTGGTACTTCCACCACCACTCCGTTCGGTATCTGCGGTATGTAGCCTTCGTTTGGCACGTTTATCACAAATCGCTGCGCATTGTTGTTTACCAAGGCGTCTATAAATGGTATGTGCTGCTCTCCACTCAGTTTCTCTTTTGAAGCAAATATCTTTGCCTGATGTCGTAATTCCTCGGGAATGTTCGACGCTGGGATCATCTTCATATATGTCTCGAGTTCCAACAATCTCAAGAACTTGTTTTTCTGCAGATACTCAATCGCGTTGGTTGTTGCTTGAAGCATCTCTTGATACCACTTCCAACCATCTTCGCAATCCGCTCCTCCCCACGGTTCTCCGTACCATTTTTTCTTCGTCTTTGAGTCGGAATTGTACTTCCACGATCCATTTCTTGGCGTATCTCCTATCGGAAGCTGTCCGTAGAATTTGTACATATCTATCGCCGCTGGACTGAGTTGAAGATCAAACGGTGTCCTCGGTTTCCAAGCGTGTGATTTTTCTTCAATCCATCTGTCCAAAAGTTGGTAACCATTCTTGCCATTGATAAAGAACCTGTTCAACCATATTGCATGGTTGAACCCTGCAACCTGCCAGTCAACTTCCTTAACGTCCAATCCGAGTGCTTCGACCAGTTCATGAACTCCGTAGTGACCGTGGCAGAATCCAACAACCTTTATGCTTGAACATCTTTTTATCAAGTTTGTTCCTTCAAAAACTGGATTTGCAGTTTGCAAAAGCCACGCATTTGGACAGAGTTTTTCCATCAACCTTGCCACGTCTACAAAAAATTTCAGTTGGTTGAAGTTGCTTATTGTGTAGTAATCAGAAACCATGTTGAATTCCTGGGCATCTATTCCACGGTAATAACCATGTTTTTGGCTGATCTCTCTGACTTTTTCAAGGTACCAATGTCCTCCAACTAAAGCCGTGTTAATCACAAAATCCGAGTTTTTCAAAGCCGCTTCGAGATCTGTTGTTTTTTCAAATTTCAAATCTGCTCCAAGTTCCTTAACATACCTTTGGGCAAGATCATAAACGCCATCAAGTCGTCTTTGATCAATGTCCATAAGGCAAACAAGGCTACCTGATAGACCCTTTGTTTTGCAAAGATCGTTGACCAACCTCATTGAAAACACAGCACTACCAGCACCGATGATCGTGATCTTCACCGTAGACATCTTTCAATCCTCCTTTGTCATTCTCCAAAGTAACGCTAATTCAACAAAAATTATATCACTTTAGGAAGTTCCGCCGCATTTGTCGACGTTATTAAAGATGACATCCATTTCATATTGTAACTTGACAGAACCATTTTTCTTTGACATCATGAAAGTGAATAATTCCGATTGAGGAGGTATGATATTATGAAAAGATTGTTCGTCGGCCTGGCTGTACTTTCCGCGAGTTTAATTGCTCTAGCCGTACCGACTTTGGATGACTTTGTCGTTCAAGAATTCAAAGGTGAATACCCAATCGTAAGCCTCAAAACATTGAACGAGACGCCGAATTATGTCTCCGTGGAAGGTTTTGTGTACACTTTCGAATCAACAAAGAAGTTTCTAACCCGAAAGGAAGTCGATCCAGCGAAATTGACGGACAACAACTTTGTTGGAATTCTCGGAATAACCATTGATGAGCTTGCAAAGTTCAACGGAAAAGATGGACCCGCGATGGTTGCTGTGAATGGGATTATTTATGATGTCTCAGAATCGAGATTGTGGAGAAATGGCATTCATCAAAATCGTCACAACGCTGGTATGGAGTTGACTCACGACATAGTAAAACTTTCCCCTCACGGGGTTAAGAAACTTGAAGGCTTCAGACCATTTGCTGTTCTTATTTTCACACCGGAACAACTTGCAAAGTTTAACGGGAAAAACAAGGCAAAATCCTATGCAGCGGTTCTTGGTGTCGTTTACGATATGAGCCAATCTCAAACCGTCAAAGAAGGAATTCATTACGCTTATCCCATGGGGTCTGAGCTGACCTATGAGATCCTCCAAAGACCAGGGCACACCGAACTTCTGAAACGTTCACACATTTATTCGATAGGTCTGTTGATCTTTGATGAAAAGAGCCTCGCAATGTACGATGGTTCAAAAATCAAGGCGGTTGTCAGATCAGGCGAGCTGTACAAATCCTTCATCATGGTTGGTAACAGAGTCTACGATGTATCCCAAATTGGTGATTGGAGAAATAGACTTGGGCTCGACCCAGACGCCAAAGCTGGAAAAGACTACACACCTCAATTTGAATGCGAACTTGGTGAATCCTGTACGCACGATCATCCAGACGTCGCGGTCCTCGAAGACATTCCAGTTGTGGGATACAGAATATGGTAGCTTACAAAGCTTTTGCTTGGATAAGTGCGGTACTTCTTTTTTACAATTTTTCGTTGTTTCCTCTGAGACGTTTGTTCAGGAAAAATAAAAACGCTGCGAAGTTCTTAAGATACGGATCGATCGTTCATAGGTACACTGGAATTGCTCTGCTTATAACTGCAATAACACACGGTTATCTTGCGTTAGGAGGGCTTTACTGGCACACCGGGCTACTGCTGTGGCTCGGTGTGGTTGTTCTTTTTGCTTACTACCTCTTGAGGAAAATTATGAGACGACGCTGGCTGCTTTTACATCGTTATACCGATTTTGTCGTGATTGGTCTTTTCTTTCTGCACTTTTTCTTCCCGTGGATCTTCTGAATTTGTGGCAAAATAGTTTCAGGGGATAGTCAATGTGGCTTAAGGACGAAAAGATGATAAGAAACTTGAAAATAGCCTGTTGGTTGTTGTGGACTACTGCAGTTGTGATAACAGCTGTTTTGTTTCTTGCAGTTCAAGGAGAGACAAATGCTTGGAATCGATTTCTCCCATTCGCCATTCTAATACCTGAATTCATTGTTTCAATTACCACAACTCTTCAGTACAAGCATTACTCTGAAGGTCTTTTCCTGAGTGATTACGAAATAATCCTTCCGGGCGTTAGACAGCACCGCATAGATGTAGCAAAGCTCAAGAAGCTCACAGTTGTTGACCAAAGAACAAGGTCTGGAAAGCAGTTCCTCCTCAAATTCTATGTAGAAGAAAGGTTCTTCCCTTATTCAGTGGCTTTTTCCTCAGACCATGTCAGACAGGAAGTACTGACGACGATAAGGGCCTTTCTCAAAGAGCTTACTGTTGAAGATAAAACCCAAAGCAAAAAGCTAACCAAAGCAGATCATTCAACATAGCCGTAGGCCTCCAAGAGTTTTCTTCCTTCTAAAAGATGTCTTTGAACGTATTGTCCACAGTTACTACCGATTTGATTTTCCTCGAGTTCTCCCACGCTTAGAATTATCTCGTAACCGGCTTTTGATAGATTTTCTACGAATTCTCTATGCGTCAAGGGCATCCCGCTTTGAACATCTACGTCCGATATCATGGAGTTTTTCATTGCGTTGTAGGTGGGATTCACAGGCGTTATCTTGACTAAGAATTTTTCCGGGTCAAAGTAGCTCGTTATCACCTGTGAATCTAATTTGCTGTTTTTCGCAACAGCAAAATTCAAAGTGATTTTCCTATCGCCAGAGCATACAAATCTTTTTCCGTATTCTGCTATCCTTTTTAAAGACCATTTAGCCACTGGTATGATTTCGCTTCGCTGTGTTTCGTCTGTTGAATGGATGGAAAACTGTAGCTGAAATCTGCCTGAATAATACTTGTTTTTCACTTCTATCAACTTCTCAAAAAAGCGGTCAGTTCCTTGTGGAGCTATCGTCGAAATCGATGGTATTAAATTTTCGTGATACGATATTTCTTCCAGAACCGCTAACACATTTTCATTCAAAGCTGGTTCACCAACTCTTGCAAATTGGATTTTGAATTTCCTGCAGTTCACTTTTCCCGAAGGGTAGTAAAGACCTATCAGAAATTCTATCTGTTCCAGTATGTCTTCTGCTGTGAGTTTGCCGCGGTAGTATCCACCGGCATCGCACATTGCGCATCTAACAGGGCAACCTTCGAGAGTTGAAACAATCAAAACCCATTTTTCGTCTCTGCTCAACGGTGGTTGGAGAGACTGAACAAATTCGACCAATCTTCCCGAAGAAGTCTGACCAACGAAAACGGTCGCCAAATCATCTCTTCCATATTTGGAGAGGATTTTCAAAGTCGATGCACCTCCGAAACAATTTTCATCGCGGTTTCTACAGCATTCCCTATTGCTATGCTCATTTGCCTGAAAGTTCCTCGAGCGTCGCCAACGATCAACTGATCTTCAGAGCCTTTCTTGACAAACGAAAGGTTAGGCTTTCTGCCAATACATATCAGCAAAGCATCAACTTGGTAATAGCTTTTGCTTGTGAATATCCTTAAACCAGGTTCAACACCAAGAATTGGTTCTTCGCCATGATAGATTATGCCAGACCTACTTGCATAGTCGACTAATTTCGGAGCGGCTTTGATTGTCTTTCCGCGGTTGAATATTTGAACGATACTGACCCCATTTTCCTTTGCTTTCAAAGCTGAATCGAAAGCGACATCTCCGGCACCGTACACGGCAAGTGAACGAATTCCCTTTGGAATAAATCTATATTCATAAACGACGTTCTTGTCAACCTCAAACTCTGGAAGTCTTACAGGGACCGTACCGCTTGCAATTATCAACTTGTTGAAATCATAGATCCCTTCAGATGTTTTGACAGTTGTTCCAAGCACTTCAGTTACCTCGAGAAATAACACTTTGACGGGACTCGATGTAAGCCTGTCTCTCAAGATCTCGGCCATTTTCTCACCCGTAATAGGATAGAAAACCGGAAAATTCTCAATCCGCCACGCGTTGGTTATCAACCCGCCAATGGACTCCTTTTCGAACACAGTGATGTTGAACTCATATCTTGAGAGCAAAAGCGCTGCTGAAACTCCTGCTGGTCCTGCGCCAACTATTCCAATGCGCACAGTATCTCCTCGGCTTTGCAGACAATCGCAAAACCATGGGCAAGGTTTTTCAGCGAAGCAAAGTGGTACCAATCGCTTTTGTCCCATGTGGCATCTTCGACAACTATCACTTCATATCCCCTCACAAAGGCGCTCCTCGCGGTTGTTTCAACACAAAGATGTGTCATCACTCCTGTTAAGACAACTTGGTTTATTTGATGTTCGTGTAAGATCTTCTCCAGTTCAGTCTGATGGAAAGCATCGTACGTGTCCTTATAAATTACGTACGAAGGTTCAGCGGTTAATGAACTTACCGCGAACTTTCTTGAGACTTGATTTCCCCACCATTCTTTCATCATCTTACTTGCACCTAGGTGAAGCGTTGATATAACCAATTTTTCTCTTTCGACAAACTTTGCCACCAGCTTTTCAATCACGGGGATTATCTTCTCAGCACCTGGTAAGTATGCAGCTGAAGATGTGTCGAAGAAATAATTTTGTACATCAACAGTGATCAACGCGGCATTGGACAAGTTCAGTCTACGCTTGGTGCGCTCCAAATGGAAAAACATTTAATCACCCGTACTATTCTATCTTTAGGTTCCTTTATGTTTTTCAAATGCAATTAAAACGAAACATCACTTAATAGATTATCTATGCTTAAGCGATATAATTAACCAGCAAACAAACAGCTGTGGGTGAGGGAAATTGAAAGGTGGAATCTTAAGATCTGTTCTTTTAATAGTTGGAACCTTCTTGCTGTTGGTAAGATATCTGGATCCAGTTAATGGAATCATGCTTTTGCTTGGGACACTAGATCTTTTGACGAGATTTTTGATTTTCGCAGTTTGTTCCTTCAGCAAGCTGAGACTGTTGCGTTTCGGACTGTTTTTGCTTGCGTATTCAAAGGTTTTCTCTTTGTTTTCACATCCACTTTGCAACTTTGTCGAGTCCGGCATCGGTGTTGCGGGAGCTTTTGTTTGTGCCATTGATTTGCTGTTGTTTCTCAAAGATGATCTTCATCGACAGCTACTGGATGTCACTGTGAACGATTCGCTTACAGGTCTTTTGAACCGTCACTGTTTCATGGTGCGAACTCGACGATTGTTGAAAGAACTCGAAGCGAGGAATCAACGCGCGGTAATGATATTCCTCGATTTGAACAAATTCAAGCTGGTTAATGACAGGCATGGCCATCGAATGGGTGATAAGGTTCTTGAAATCTTGGGAAAAAGGTTGAAAAACGCCGTAAAAGAATCAGATCTGGTTGGCAGACTGGGCGGTGACGAATTTGCAGTTTTCGTGCAAAACGCCAGCAGAGTTCAGGCACAACAGATCGTTCGCAGAATTTGTGAGTCGATTTCTACACCTATTTTCGTGGACAACGAAGTCTTCAACATTGGTGTAAGTGCTGGTGTGGCAGTTTATCCCGAAGATGGAAAAACATTGGAAGAGTTGATCGAAAAAGCCGATAAGGAAATGTATCGTGTCAAGTACAACATAGTCACAGAAGGTTATGCACCGCAGAATGAGTGACATGTTTTAGT
>FWWM01004847.1_pt1 | contig 30597 bp, 24 predicted proteins | sample 2228351 | NCBI WGS metagenome assembly FWWM01 (sample SAMEA103939774, study PRJEB20133) | metagenome | reverse complement strand
ACCAATCTGCGCAACGTCATCGGCGAGATGGAGCTGGATGAAGCCCTCACCTCGCGCGAGACGATCAACGCCAAGCTGCGCGAGGTGCTGGACGACGCCACCGACAAGTGGGGTGTGCGCATCGTGCGCGTCGAGATCAAGCGCATCGATCCACCGGAGGATGTCACCCAGGCGATGCACCGCCAGATGAAGGCGGAGCGCGAGAAGCGCGCTGTGATCCTGGAGGCCGAAGGGTTGCGCCAGTCCAAGATCCTGGAAGCGGAAGGGTTGCGGCAGGCGAAGATCCTGGAGGCCGAGGGCCAGGCCGAGGCGGTGCGCCGCGTCGCCGACGCCGAGCGCTACAAGCTGGAGGTCGAAGCTACTGGCCAGGCCAACGCCATCACCACCATCTATCGCGCGATCACGGAGGCCAACCCCAGCGACAAACTGATCACTATCCAGTATCTGGAGGCGCTCAAGGTGATTGCCAACGGCCAGGCCAACAAAGTGTTCCTGCCTTACGAGGCGACCGGGGTCCTGGCTGGCCTGGGCAGCATCCGCGAGCTGTTCAGTCAGGATGGCACCGCCCCGTGAGCGACCTGTGTTCGTTGCTGGTCTCTCCGTGTTCGTTGCCGGTCTCCTGACCGGCGACGGCCGCGGGGGCGGCGGGTCGGGAGGCCCGCCGCGAACGAGGACGAAGCGCGACGCCGTTCTCAAGGTTTTATCAGCGAATCAGCCCCTAGAACCCTATCCGAAAGATTTCGGCGCAGTCTCCTGACCGTGCCCGTGGCTGGTCAGGAGACCAGCCAGAACCGTTTTCGGATAGGTTCTTACTCGACGGTTAGCCGAGAGGAGATCTGCGCCATGCCCGATCGCGTTGCCCTCTATCTCCAGGACGCCCATCCGATTCGTGATGGCATCGAGTATGTGCGTTACGCCGAGGCGCGCGGGTTCGAGGCGGTGTGGCAGGCCGAGTCGCGCCTCGTGCGCGACGCGATCGTGCCGATGGCCGCCTTCGCCGCCTGCACCGAACGGATCAAGGTCGGCTCCGGCGTCATCAACAACTGGACGCGCAACGTCGCGCTGATCGCCGCCACCTTCGTCACCCTCGACGACCTCGCCCCCGACCGCATCCTCTGCGGCATCGGCGCCTGGTGGGAGCCGTTGGCGTCGAAGGTGGGGGTCGATCGCCGCCAGCCGCTGCGCGCGATGCGCGAGACGGTCACGGCCGTGCGGCGGTTGGTGGCCATGGAGAACGTCACTTATCACGGCGAGTTCGTCCATCTGACCGATGTGCAGATCGACATCGTGCATGGCCGACGCGAGCCGCGCCACATCCCTATCTACATCGGCGCCACCGGCCCGCAGATGATGGAACTGGCAGGAGAGATCGCCGACGGCGCGCTGCTCAACTATTTGGTATCGCCCGCGTATAATACGCAGGCGTTGCATCGTCTGGAGGCGGGGGCGCGCCGCGCGGGACGCACGCTGGACGACATCGACCGTCCACAGCTCGTCGTGTGCTCGCTCGACGCCGATCGTCGCAAGGCCCTCGACAACGCGCGCAAGCTGGTGACGCAGTACCTGGGCCAGCAGCCGCACATCATGAAGGCGTCGGGAGTGTCGCAAGACCTGTTGGACGCGATCGGCCGCGTCCTGACGTGGCCAGCTACCGAGGAGCAGATCGAGCGCGCCATGGAGCTTGTGCCCGACGATGTCGTGCAGCTCATCACCGCCAGCGGGACGCCGGCCGAATGTCGCGCCAAGGTGCGCGAGTACGTCGCCAACGGCTGCACCTGCCCTGTCCTCTATCCCCTGGGCGACGACGTCAAAGCGATGATCGACGCCTTCGCGCAAGGATACCAGGAGCCACGTAGATGAAGGAGGTGGAGGGATGGCGCCTGCGGACGCGATCAAGACGATCCTCTGTTACGGCGATTCGAACACCTGGGGCTATGATCCCGCCACAGGGACCCGCTTCCCCCGCGATGTGCGCTGGACCGGCGTCCTGCGCCTCGCTCTAGGGCCGGGCTATCTGATCATCGAAGAGGGTCTCAACGGCCGCACCACCGTCTGGGACGATCCGATCGAGGGCTATAAGAACGGCCGCGACTATCTGATCCCCTGCCTGGAGACCCACCGTCCACTCGACCTCGTCGTCCTCATGTTGGGCACCAACGACCTCAAGCAGCGTTTCTCCGTATCGGCGTTCGACATCGCCAACAGTGTAGGGGTGCTCGTTGACATTATCCAGCGCAGCCAGGCGGGGCCGGATGGGCGCGCGCCGCAGGTGTTGCTCCTGGCGCCGCCCCCCGTTGGCAAGTTGACCGCCTTCTCGGAGATGTTCGCCGGGGCCGAGGTCAAGTCGCGCCGCTTCGCCGAGCATTACGCGCGCGTGGCGGCCGAGCGCGGCTGTGCGTTCCTGGATACTGCGACCGTGATCCGTTCCAGCGATCTCGATGGCATTCACTTCGAGGTGGAGGAGCACCGCAAGTTGGGCGAAGCCGTCGCCGCGCGCATCCGTCAGATGGCGTTATGACCGCCGCGGCCCATCTCGTCGAAGGAGCGTGACCATGGACGCTCGCGAGCGTGTGCGTCGGGCGTTGACCTGCCAGCGCCCCGATCGCATCCCGAAGTCTCTGGGATTCTATCCGATGTCGCTGCCCGACCTCGATCCCGTCGCGCCCGAGGACTACTTTGGCCTCGACGTCCGCTTCGTCGAATTCGCCCCGCCGCCCGGCCAGGATGACTTTCGACATTACCTCAAAAGCCTTCCCGCGGATGTCCACATCGGCAGCCCGGCCCAGCTCAGGACCTACCACGAATGGGGCTACCATCCGGAGATCGAGGCCGATCGTCCGTTGGGACACGCGCGCAGCGTGGACGAGCTGGCGGCGTTCGTCTTCCCGGATTTGACCGACCCCAGCCGCTATGCCGATGTGGGCGAACAGATCGCGCGCTGGCATCGCGCCGGGCTGGCCGTGGCGGGCGCGCCGCCGCACCTGGGGGGCGAGCTGTTCGAGGCGGCCTGGCGTCTGCGCGGCTTCAAGACGTTTCTTACAGATCTGGTCATCCATAAGCCGCTCGCCCATTACCTGCTCGACCAACTGACCGCCATGGTCATCCACAGCACCCTCATCCTGGCGCGCGCGGGCGTCGACATCTTGCTTCTCGACGATGACATCGCCATGCCCACCGGGTTGCTGCTCAGCCTTGACACCTGGCGCGAGTTCTTCAAGCCGCGTCTGGCTGAGATCATCCGTCTGGCGCGGCAGGCCGCGGCCGACCTGATCATCTTCTACCATTGCGACGGCGACTTTAGCGAGCTGGTGCCGGACCTGATCGATATCGGCGTCAACGTCATCAACCCCGTGCAGCCCGATTGTATGGACGCGCGCGCCCTCAAACGCGAGTTCGGCGATCGGCTGGCGCTGTGGGGGACGGTCGGCGCGGCCCGCACATGGGACCACGGCAGCCCCGAACTGATCCGGGCTGAGGTGCGGACCCGCATCGCCGAGCTGGGGCCGGAGGGATTGCTCCTGGCGCCCGCCTACGACATCGACTTCGCGCCGTTCCCCAATATCGCCGCCTTCTGCGCGGCCGTCGACGAGTTTGGACGATTGTGAGGAGAGAAAGCCATGCGAGCGGTTCGCGTTCATGAATACGGCGGGCCAGAAGTGATGCGCTACGAGGAGCTGCCCCTGCCGGAGCCAGGGGAGAACGAGGCGCGCGTGCGCATCGTCGCCGCTGGCCTCAACTTCATCGACATCTATCAACGCAGCGGCCAGTACCGCCTCCCTTTGCCGCTGACCCTGGGCCTTGAGGCCGCAGGCGTCGTCGATGCCGTAGGCCCTGGCGTGACGGATCTCAAGCCGGGCGATCGCGTGGCCTACGCCATGCAACAGGGGGCCTATGCTCAGTTTGCGGTGGTTCCCGCCTGGAAGCTGGTCCCCGTCCCTGACCCCATCGAACTGACCACCGCCGCCGCGACGATGTTGCAGGGAATGACCGCTCACTATCTGGCCTGCAGCACATTCCCACTGCAGCCAGGACAGACGGCCCTCGTCCTCGCCGCGGCCGGCGGGGTCGGGTTGCTGCTCACCCAGATCGCGAAACGGCGCGGCGCACGCGTCATCGGCGCCGTCTCCACCGCTGCCAAGGCCGGGCTGGCGCGCGACGCGGGCGCCGACGAGGTGATCCTGTACACGGAAGCTGATCTCGAGGCTGAGGTCAAGCGCCTCACCGATGGCCGCGGCGTCGACGTCGTCTACGACTCAGTGGGGCGCGATACGTTCGAAAAGAGCCTCAACTGCCTGCGCCCGCGCGGCCTTCTCGCCCTGTATGGGCAGTCGAGCGGGGCGGTGCCGCCTTTCGATCCGCAAGTACTCAACGCCAAAGGCTCGCTCTTCCTGACGCGGCCCAGCCTGGGGCACTATGTGGCCACGCGCGCTGAATTGCTGGAGCGAGCGAACGATCTGTTCGCCTGGATCGCGGCGGGCGAGCTGAAGGTGCGCGTCGAGCGCACCTTCCCGCTGGCCGAGGCGGCGGCGGCGCACCATGCCCTCGCGGGTCGCCAGACGACCGGCAAGGTCTTGCTGATCCCGTGAGCGGAAAAACGGTTCTGGCTGGTCTCCTGACCAGCCACGGGCACGGTCAAGGGATAGGTTCTAATTTGGTCCGGCCATCCGATGGTGTTCCTGCAGGCTGCGCACGCGCAGCTCGCGCTCGCGCAGCGCCTTGATCCCCTGCACCGCCGCCGCCGCCGCCGACAACGTCGTCAGCAGCGGCACCCCCTGACGCACTGCGGCCTGACGAATCTGAATGCTGTCGTCGTGGGCGTCGCGACCCAGGGGCGTGTTGAGGATCAGCGCGATCTCCCCGCGCTTGATGGCGTCGACCACGTGCGGCGATCCTTCGGTGACTTTGTTGACGGTCTGCACGGGCAGCCCGGCGCCGCTCAGGAACGCCGCCGTGCCGCGCGTCGCCAGCAGGCGAAAGCCCAGGCGATGCAGGTCGCGCGCGATCTTGAGCGCGCTCCCCTTGTCGTAATCGTTGACCGAGATCAGTGCCGTCCCCTGGAGCGGCAACGAGTCCCCGGCGCCCATCTCGGCCTTGGCGAAGGCATGGCCGAAATGTGAGGCGTGCCCCATCACCTCCCCTGTCGAACGCATCTCCGGGCCGAGCAGCGCGTCCGAGCCGGGCAGCTTCTTGAAGGGAAGCACCGCCTCTTTGACGAAGAAGCCGTCGATGCGCGGCTCTTGCGTGAATCCCAGCTCTTCCAGGGTCTTGCCCGCCATCACCTGAGCCGCCAGCCGCGCCAGCGGCTTCCCCGTCGCCTTTGACACGAAGGGGACGGTGCGCGAGGCTCGCGGGTTCACCTCCAACACGTAGACGATGTCGTCCTTGATCGCGAACTGGACGTTCATCAGCCCGCACACCTGCAGCGCCAGCCCCAGCTTCTCCACATATTCGTGGATCGTGTTCAGGTGGAAGTAGCTGATCTTGTAAGGCGGCAGCACGCAGGCCGAATCGCCGGAGTGGACCCCCGCCTCCTCGATGTGTTGCATCACGCCGCCGATGACCACCCGCTGACGGTCCGCCACCGCGTCGACGTCGATCTCGTAAGCGTCCTCGACGTATTGGTCGATCAGGATCGACCGCCCCTCGGCCGCCGCCACTGCCTCTCCCACATAGCGCTCCAGCGCCTCTTCGTCGTAGCAGATGGCCATCGCGCGGCCGCCCAGCACGTACGAGGGCCGCACCAGCACCGGATAGCCGATCTGACGGGCGATCGCTTTGGCCTCGCCCAGGGTGGTCGCGGCGCCGTTGGCCGGCTGCGGGATGTCCAGCTCGGCCAGCAGCGCGCCGAAGCGCCCGCGGTCCTCGGCCAGGTCGATGGCGTCCGGCGTGGTGCCCCAGATCGGCACCCCCTGCGCTTGCAGGGCGTTGGCCAGGTTGAGCGGCGTCTGCCCGCCGAACTGGACGATCACCCCCGCTGGCCGCTCCAGTTCATAAATGTTGAGCACGTCTTCCAGGGTCAGCGGCTCGAAGTAGAGGCGATCGGAGGTGTCGTAGTCGGTGCTCACCGTCTCCGGGTTGCAGTTGACCATGATCGTCTCGTAGCCCAGGTCGCGCAAGGCCCAGCAGGCGTGGACGCAGCAGTAGTCGAACTCGATCCCCTGGCCGATGCGGTTGGGGCCGCCGCCCAGGATCATCACCTTGGGACGGTCGGTGGGCGCGGCCTCGTCTTGCGTCTCGTAAGTGCTGTAGAGGTATGGCGTATACGCCTCGAACTCGGCGGCGCACGTGTCCACCCGCAGGTAGGTCGGGACGATCCCCAGCGCCTTGCGCCGCGCGCGCACGCGCAGGCCAGCCTCGGCGACCGAAGCGACGCCATCCTCCCACCGCAGCAAGGACGCGATCTGCTCGTCGCCGAAGCCCAGGCGCTTGGCTCGCCGTAGCAGCTCTGCGGGCAACGACTCCAGCGTGTGTTGCGCCAGCTCCCGCTCGTGCTCCACGATCTGCGCCATCTGCGCCACAAACCATGGATCGAACGCCGTCAGCCGACAGATCTCCTCGTGGCTCCAGCCGGCGGCCAGGGCGTCGTGGACGGCGAAGATGCGGTCGCGCGTGGGGGTGCTGAGCAGGTAGCGAAGTCGTTCCTCCTCCGCCATCCCTTCCAGCGGGCGTAGAGACGGCGACGCCGTCAGCCCGCCGAATCCCTTGCGCCCGATCTCCAGCGAACGCAGCCCCTTCTGCAGCGCTTCCTTGAACGTGCGGCCGATCGCCATCACCTCGCCCACCGACTTCATCTGCGGGCCGAGGACCGGATCGACGCCCGGGAACTTCTCGAAGGCCCAGCGCGGGATTTTGACCACGACGTAGTCGATGCTCGGCTCGAAAGCCGCCACGGTCACGCGCGTGATGTCGTTCTTGATCTCGTCCAGCGTGTAGCCGACCGCCAATAGCGCTGCGATCTTGGCGATGGGGAAGCCGGTGGCCTTGGAGGCCAGCGCCGAAGAGCGCGAGACGCGCGGGTTCATCTCGATGACGACCACGCGCCCATCCTGGGGGTTGACCGCGAACTGGACGTTGGAGCCGCCCGTCTCCACTCCCACGGCGCTCATGACGATGCGCGCCTGGTCGCGCAGGCGTTGATACTCCTTATCGGTGAGGGTCTGCGCGGGCGCCACCGTGATCGAGTCCCCCGTGTGCACTCCCATCGGGTCGAGGTTCTCGATCGAGCAGACGACCACGAAGTTGTCGGCGCGATCGCGCATCACCTCCAGCTCGAACTCCTTCCACCCCAGCACCGACTCCTCGATCAGAGCCGAGCCGACCGGGCTTTCGCGCAGGCCGAACGCCAGTTTCTCCGCGAAGTCCTCGGGGCCGAACGCGATGGCGCCGCCTGAGCCGCCGAGGGTGAAGGAGGGCCGGATCAACACCGGATAACGCCCGATCTCGGCGACGATGGCTTTCCCCTCCTCCAGAGAGCGCGCCAGGCCGCTGCGTGGCACATCCAGCCCGGCTGCCAGCATCGTTTCCTTGAAGAGCAGGCGATCCTCGGCCAGTTGCATCGCGCGCTGCGAGGCGCCGATCAACTGCACGCCGAAGCGCGCGAGCACGCCGCTCTCAGCCAGGGCTACCCCCACGTTGAGGCCGGTCTGCCCGCCCACGGTAGGCAATAGCGCGTCGGGCCGCTCGCGCTCGATGATCTTCTCGACGATCTCGGGCGTCACCGGCTCGACGTAGGTGGCGTCCGCCAGCTCCGGATCGGTCATGATCGTGGCCGGGTTGGAGTTGACGAGCACCACCCGATACCCCTCGCGTTTGAGCGCCTTGACCGCCTGCGTCCCCGAGTAGTCGAACTCGCATGCCTGGCCGATGACGATGGGGCCAGAGCCGATGACCAGGATCGACCGGATGTCGGTCCGCTTGGGCATTCGTCCCTTCCTGTCCTAGACGGTCTGATACAAACTGATCACATCGCGCAACATCGCGGCTGCCGTCGGCGTCGGGCCGCGTTCGTCGACCTTCGCGAACTGCACCCCCATGAGGTCGGTATACCAGACGATCCCCATCTCCCAGCCTGAGGTTGTGGCCAGCGGATGGTCGAGGGGCAGCGCCGCCGGATGCACTGACAGGCGATAGCCGCCGCTCGGCTGGCGCAGCGCCGCCGCGATCAGCTTGATGGCCTGCCCGCGCGCGCGCGCCGCTCGGAGGTCGTCCGGCGTCAGGTCCTGGATGCCCAGCACATCGACGTCCTGAAGCGTCGCCGGCATCTCCAACACGGCGTTGGCGATGATGACGAGCTTGTTGGCGGCGTCCCATCCCTGGATGTCGAGCGACGGGTCCGCCTCGGCCACGCCCTCGGCTTTGGCCTCGCGCAAGGCCCCCTCGAAGCTGCGGCCGGCCTCCATCGCGGTCAGGATGTAGTTGGTGGTCGAGTTCAGGATGCCTTCGAGGCGCTCGATCGTGCAGGCCACCAGGTCGCGCTGGCCGATGTTGATGACGGGCAACGAGCCGCATACGGTGGCCGAGAAGCGCAGCCCTCCTGCGCCCGGCGCGCTGGCCTTTTCCATCAGCTCTCGGTAAGCCAGAGCCAGCGGCGCTTTGTTGGCCAGCACCACCGCCATGCCGCGCGCCAGCGCCGCGCGCACGCAGTCGAGGCCGGGTTGCCCGCTCTTGAGGTCGACCGGCGACGCCTCGAGCAGGACATCGGCCGCGACCTGGCGCACCATCTCGGCCGCTGGCAGGCCGCGCTGGCCACAGCGCGGGTAGTGTCCGACGCCGTGCCCCGCCTCCTTGTGACGCAACACGGCTGCCGGGTCGAGCTGCGCCGGGCCAAAAGCCGCGCCGCTGGAGTCGGCCGCGCCGGCCAGGACCAGCTCGATCCCATAACGCTGGCGCAAGAGTTGTCGCCGGGTCGTCATCAGTTCCAGAAACGCCCGGCCGACGTTGCCTACCCCTACCAAAGCCACGCGTACCGTTCGCGCCATTCACCCACCGCCCCACCGTTCACGCATCAATCTCACGAACTGCCCGAACAGATAATCCGCGTCGTGCGGCCCCGGGCTGGCCTCCGGGTGATATTGAACCGAGAAGACGGGACGGTCTCGTAAGCGCATGCCTTCGACCGTCCCGTCGTTGAGGTTCCAGTGGGTGATCTCGACCCGCCGCGCGTCGAGGCTTTCGGGGTCCACGGCGTAGTTGTGATTCTGCGCCGTGATCTGGACGACCCCGCTGGCCTCGTCGCGCACGGGCTGGTTGCCGCCGTGGTGACCGAATTTGAGCTTATACGTCCGTCCGCCCAGCGCCAGGCCGAGAATCTGGTGGCCCAGGCAAATGCCGAAGATCGGCCGGTCGGCCTCCAGCAACTGAGCGACGGCGGCCGCTGCGTAGGGCACTCCCGCCGGATCCCCAGGCCCGTTGGAGAGGAAGACGCCGTCGGGCGCCAGCGCCAACACCTGCTCGGCGGGGGTGTCGGCTGGCACGACTGTCACGCGACAGCCGTGGTCGACCAGTCGGCGCAGGATGTTCCACTTGACGCCGAAGTCGTAAGCGACGACATGCCAGGGGTGCTCGACGCTCGGCGCGCGCAGGTTGGGCTGAAATTGGCGCAAGGCCCCGTTCGTCCAGTGATGCGTCTCGGCGCACGTCACCTCGCGCACGACGTCGCGACCTTCCAGGCCTTCCCAGGCGCGGGCGCGCGCGATCAGCTCGTCGGCTGGCACGCCCTCCGTGGTGAGAGCGGCCTTGAGCGCGCCCCGCGATCGCAGATGCCGGGTCAGCGCGCGCGTGTCGACCTCGCTGAGGCCGGGGATGCCATGGCGCGCCAGGTAGTCCGGCAATGATTCCACGGCTCGCCAGTTGGAGACGACCGGGCTGACCTCGCGCACGATGAACGCCTGCATCCACGGCCGTCGGCTCTCGACATCCTCGGGGTTGACCCCCACGTTGCCCACATGGGCGACGGTCATCGCCACCATCTGCCCATAGTAGGAGGGATCGGTCAGGATCTCCTGGTAGCCGGTCATCGAGGTGTTGAACACCGCCTCGCCGACCACGGTCGCCCTGGCGCCGAACCCTTCGCCTTCAAAGATGGTCCCATCCTCTAGCGCCAACATCCCGCGCATATCATCTCCCTCTCACTTGCCGAGCGCCGCTGCGAACGCGCGTTGCCAGGCCAGCGTCGCGGGCGCGCCCACGAATCCGTTCTGGCGGCGCGTTGCTCCTTCGGGCGGTCGCGTTTCTTCCAGGTTCAATAACATGGCGGTCTCGTCGCAGCGGTGAAACTTGGAGCAGTAGATGCATTCCTGCCAGAGCTTGGGGCTGATGTCCCAGCGGTCCACCACCCGAAACCCCAGCGCGCTGAAGAAGTCGGGGCGCAAGGTCAGCGCGCAGACCTGAGGGATGCCGACGGCGCGCGCGGCGTGCAGCAGGTAATTCACCAGGGCGCGCCCCACGCCGCGCCCCTGCTGGTCGGCGGCCACCGCCAACGAGCGCACCTCGGCCAGTTCGGGGCTGAGCCGCGCCAGCCCTGCGCAGCCGATGATCTTCCCCTCGCGCTCGGCGACGACGAAGCTTGGCAGATGCTGCATCAATTGTTCGGCCGAACGCGGCAACATCAGGTTCTGCGCCGCATAGCCATTGATGAGCGCCGCCATCGCTGGCACATCGGCCGCCGTGGCCGGCCGCACCAGGACCTGGTCGCCCCCGTCCTCGCCCATACCGCCCCTCCTCACAGGCCCGTCAGGATCGCCGATAGTTCATCCACCGCCCGATCCAGATCGGCGCGCTCGATGATCAGCGGCGGGACCAGACGGAGGATGCGTTCGCCAGCGTTGATCATGATCAGCCCGCGCGCGTACCCCTGCTGGATGAACGGCGCCACCGGCAGGTCCATCTCGATCCCCACCATCAGCCCGCGGCCGCGCACCTCGCGGATGTGGGGGCTGTTGATCTCCTGGAGCCGCTCGATCAGGTGCTCCCCCTTGGCGCGCACGTCGGCCAGGAAGCCCGGCGCGCTCAGGCGGCGGACGACGACCTGCGCCGCCGCACAGGCCACAGGATTGGCGCCGAAGGTCGTGCCGTGATCGCCCGGCTGCATCACGCTGGCCACATCTTCCGTCATTAAGACAGCGCCGATCGGCAGCCCGCCGCCCAGGGGCTTGGCCAGCGTCATGATATCCGGCGTCACCCCATAGAACTCGTGCGCCCACAACGTCCCTGTGCGTCCCAGCCCGCACTGCACCTCATCGAAGATGAGCAGGGCATGGCGCTGATCGCAGAGGGCGCGCAGGCCGCGCAGGAACTCCGGTTCGGCCAGATGGATGCCGCCCTCTCCCTGCACCGGCTCCACGATCACGGCGCAGGTGTCGTCGGTGATCGCCGCTGCCGCCGAAGCGAGGTCGTTGAAGCGCGCCACGCGCACGCCGGGCATCAGCGGCTGGAAGGGCGCCTGGTACTTCTCGCGCGGCGTGATCGCCAGCGATCCCATGGTGCGCCCGTGAAACGCCCCCTCGAAGGCGACTACTTCGACCTTCCGTCCCGCGCGCGCCGGGAAATGCGTCTTCGCCCACTTGCGCGCGAACTTGATCGCCCCTTCATTGGCTTCGGCGCCCGAATTGCAGAAGAAGACGCGGTCGGCGAAGGAACGCTCGCACAGCATGCGCGCCAGTTGCGCCGCCGGCTCCGTCTGATAGAGATTGCTGACGTGGATGAGGCGCGCCGCCTGCGCCTGGATCGCCGCCACCAATTCGGGATCGCCGTATCCCAGCGCGTTGACGGCGATGCCTGCTGCCAGATCGAGATAGGCGCGTCCCTGGTCATCGTAGAGCGTGCAGCCCATCCCGCGTTCGATCACGAACGGCGCCCGCAGGTACGTCTGTAGAATGAACTGCCCCTCGAGGGCGATCGTGTCCTCTTTCGCCATGATGTCCTGCTCCTGTGTTGATCATTCCTCGCGTCCGACGAACACCGTCCCACCGTCGTTGGCCAAGCCGCGCAGGTCGGTGATCGCCGCCTGCGCGACGCCGCCCGCTACCGCCTCGAGCGCGGCCCGCACTTTGGGGATCATCCCCCCGCTGATGACGCCCTCGCTGATCCACGCCTCGGCCTGCGCGACCGTCAGCGCGCGCACGCACTGGCCAGCTACCAGGACCCCCGGCACGTTGGAGACGAAGACCAGCCGCGTTGCGCCCAGCCCGCGCGCGATCGCCAGCGCCGCCTGGTCGGCGTTGACGTTGTAGCTGTGCCCATCGCGCCCCAGCGAGATCGGCGAGACCACGGGCGTCATTCCAGCGTTCAGCAGGATCTGCAACGGCGTCGGATCGACCTCGACGATCTGCCCGACCCAGCCGAGGTCGCCGCCAGGATGGGTCATGCGTTCCACGCGCAACAGCCCGCCGTCGACGCCGCTCAGCCCGATCGCCGGGATGCTGGCCTGGAGCAGGGCAGCCACCACCCGCTTGTTGACGCGCCCGCTGAGCACCATCTCCGCCACGGCCAGCGAATCGTCGTCGGTCACGCGCAGCCCGTCGAGGAAGCGCGGCTGCAACCCCAGGCGCTTCTGCAGATCGGCGATCTCCTTGCCACCGCCGTGGACGATCACCGGCTGCCAGCGCGCGCGCAGCCGCGTCACCGCCTCGGCCATCCCCGCCAGGAATCCGGATTGGTCAATCTCATTGCCCCCGATCTTCAGGACGATTGTGGGCGCCTCGGTCATCGCTGTGCTCCTCCCTCACATCAGCCCCATCGTCTCGGGCAGGCCGAACATCACATTCATGTTCTGCACCGCCTGTCCCGAAGCCCCTTTGATCAGATTGTCGATGCTGGACGTGACGATCAACGTCCCCGTGTTGTCCACGAGGGTCAGGCCGATGGCGCAGCGGTTGCTGTACACCGTATGGCGCAACGTGGCGACCTGGCCCAGAGGCAGCAGATGGATGAATGGCTCGCCGGCGTAGGTTTCAGCGTAGAGATCATGGATCTGTCGCCCGGTCATCTCCGTCGGCACTTCGACGTACATCGTCGACAGGATACCGCGATTCACCGGCAGCAGGTGCGGCGAGAAGATCACCTGATAAGGCCCGTGGAAAGCGTTCAGCTCCTGCTCCATCTCAGCGATATGGCGATGAGAGTGGCCGATGCTATAAGGCGACAGGTTCTCGTTGACCTCGACGAAATGCGAGGTCAGCTTCAGCGCGCGCCCTGCTCCCGAGACCCCCGACTTGCTGTCGATGATCAGCTTGCGCCCCAGCACCCCGGCCCTGGCCAGAGGATACAGCCCCAGGTTGACGCTCGTCGGGTAACAGCCGGGATTGGCGACCAGATGGGCGCCGACGATCTGCGGTCGATGTAGCTCGACCAGGCCGTAGACCGCCTCGCGCAGCAGGTCGGGCGCCGTGTGCGCCGTGTTATACCAGCGTTCGTAGACGGCGGCGTCCGTGATCCGGAAATCCGCCGACAGGTCGATCGCGCGCACGCCAGCCTGCCGCACACGTCGCACGGCTTCCATCGAGGCCGCGTGCGGCAGACAGAGGAAGGCCACATCCACCACGTCCAGGGGAGCGTCGCTGGCGCCGACTAGAGGAAAGTCCCAAGGGCACGGATAGACGTCGCTTAACTTCCCCCCCGCCGTGCTCTCCGACGTCGTAAAGACGATCTTCGCCTGGGGATGGCGCAACAGAATCTGAACCAGCTCGTAGCCGGTATAACCAGTTGCCCCGAAGATGCCGACCCTGATCACGGCCTCCCTCCTCCCTCACTCATTAATCGTCAATCGTCAATCGTCAATCGTCAATCGTTAATCGCTAATCGTTAATCGCCAATCGTCAATCGCCCCTCGCCCCCGATCCTCTGCCCCCATACTTCCTCTCAAACAGCTCCGGCTCAAACGGCGCGCGCCGGTTGGGACAGGCCTCCCGCTGACAGAGGGCGCAATTGACATAATCATCCTCCGAGGGGAAATGGATGCCCGAGACCGACTTGGTGGGCACCATCAGATAGCTCTCCGTCAACTGCACCCCGATGGCCTGTTGGGGGTCGCCGAGCAGAGTGAAGAGGATCTGTTGCTGTTCGATGGGCCAGTCGGCGAGGGAGCCGGGGTTCATCGTCGCCGGGTGCTCCAGCTCGTAGACCTCGTTCAGGTGCGCGTCGAGGGCGCGATAGGCCGCGGAGAGGGCCAATTCCTTGATCGTGTCCGCCCAATAGCGCTGGAGCGGATCGGCGATCGTCTCCGACCAGGCCTCCAGCTCGGCGCCGCAGGTGACCACGAACGGGAAGACGCGATAAACCTGATCGAGGTTGACGCGAAGGATGCGGCTGTTCAGGCGTATGCCATCGACGATCACGTAGTCATCGCTGCGCGACTCGACGTACGCCACTTTGTACATGGCCTTGGGCCGGGCGATGGCCTGCGCGGCCTGCAGCAGCGGCTCGATCTCCTGCTCGAGGCCGGGGACGGGGAACTGCAACTGGCTCAGGACTTCCGCTACATCGGTCGCAAACGGGATGTGATCCAGGACCGTGACCGTCATGGTGTGATCTCCTCACGGATTCGGTTGGCCGATTCGCCGACGCCATCCGCTATTAACAAAAAAGCTCTCCGTCTGGAGAGCTTGGCTGTTAGATCGTTCGTGATTGCCCAGGAGTTGGACCGTTGATCGATCCCCGGCTACGCGCCGCTATCCAGACTTGCGTCCGGCTACGTCCTCCTAGGGCTCCTAGGTAAGCGGATGGACAGCAATGCTGCGCTCACGATCACTCCTGATCAAGATCGCGCCTGGCGTCATGCGAGGCGACAGGGTTGCCAGACTTATACCACGTCTGTGGGCGACTGTCAAACGTGGCCTGGTTTCAGTTGCGCAGCACCAGCGGCAGGTAGACGCGCCGCTCGGCCGCGCCCACGGTGAAGCGCCAGGAATGTACGGCGGCTAAGGCGTTGCCGGCCGCGTCCTGGACGCCGGTCGTCACTGTGACCACATAGCGGCCATCGCTCAACGCCGCGCGCGGGGCGAGCACGATCTGGTTGGTCCCGCCGTCAAAGCTCACACTGGCAGTCACGGCCGCGCCGCCCTCTCGCGCCAGCGTCACCGTGGCGGTCGTCACGGTCGCAGGGTTCAGCGGTTCCGACATGCCGATCAGGATCACGGGCGCGTAGACCGGGCCGATCGTGTCGGTGTACACCGGTGCGACGGAAGCAACGACGCCGGTCGCGTCCGCCTCCGGGCTGGTCCACAGCACCGTCGGCGGGGTCGTGTCGCCGGTCGGCTGCACCTCGATCCGCACTTCCGCCGGACGGCTGGTGGACGTGCCGTTGCTCACGCGGAAGGTGAAGGCGTCGGGGCCGGTAAAGTTCTCGGCCGGCGTGTAGGTCGGGTTGGGCGCGTCGCCGGTCAACGTCCCGCCGTGGGGCGGTTCCACGATCTCATAGGTCAGCGGCAGGCCGCTCGCCTCCCGTCCGCTGAGGGTGATGGCGACCGGCGTGCGGTAGTTGGTCGTCACCTGCTGCGGCGTGGCGACCAGCGGCGACACCAGGTTCACCCAGGTGTTGGTGGGCGTCTCCTCCGGCACGCTGGGGAAGTAGACGACCGCCTGATTGGCGACGACCGCGCCGGAGGACAGGCCGCCGGTCAGCGCCACGGTGTAGGTGATGACGCCGGTGGAACCGGCCTGGCCCTTCGGCGCCAGCTCGCCCACCAGCCAGACGACCTCGCGGGTTGCGGGCAGGTAGGCGCCGGTCTTGTTGACGAAGGTGAGCGTGCTCGCGTTGAACACGTCCGGCAGCCGATTGACCACGTAGACGCCATAGGCGCGGCCCTCTCCCTCATTCTCATAGGTGATGGTGTAGGTGACCACCTGACCAGGCAGCAGGTCGCCCGCCTGCCCGTAGATGGCGTTGGGGTCTTTGGCCAGGCGCAGGCTCAGATCGCTGCAGCGCGGGTTGCCCCCACCGGCCAGGCACGCTGCCGGCTCGGCCCGCAGGGCGACGGGCGAGAAGTGCGCCGCGATCAGGTCTTCTTCGCAGTCTTTGCAGCCGCCATCCGTCCCCGCGCCGGCCACGCAGCGCTCCCCAAAGCCGCATTTTTCAATGATGTCGGGCGTCTGTTTCCACGTGCCGACCGCGTCGCAACTGTACCTGGCGCACTGCTGCTTCAGGCCGGTGGGCGCCCAGCGCACGTCACCCGCCGTGCAGCAATGGTTAGAGCGGGTTCCCGCCATGCGACAGTCGTCTTTGCACTCCAGGTAGGTCGTGATTTCGTCGTACACTTCGTAGGTTGTCCAGGCTGCGCCCAGCGGCGGGATCACCCAGCTCACGGCGGCCGCCACTTTGCTGGCAACCTTGCCCCAACTCTTGGCCTTGAGCATACAGTTCGCAAAGCAGCGCGCCTCGCCGCAATCCGCGCCGACTTGTAGGGGCGACCCTCCGCGGTCGCCCCCTCCGCGGTCGCCCCCTCCGCGGTCGCCGTCATTGGCCGCGGCCGCGCCGGCCGTTGCCCAACTGCCCCAGAACTCGTAAGTCTGCGTGTGCAGGTCGGTGTTCAGTCCGCCGGTCATGTCGCGCACCGCCACGACCCCGCCGCCGACGGTGGAGGCCAGCGCCCGGCCGTCGCCCAGGCTGAGGATGCGGCCGTACTTGCGGTCGGCCGTGCGGAAGGCCGCGTTCACGGTTTCTCTGCCGCCGACGTAGGTGATGCGCGCCGCGCTCAGGAACTGGTAGCCGTCGGCCAGGGTCATCTTGTATAGCTCCTCCAGGTCGGCGCTGGTGGTGCGCACGGCCGCGAACTGGTCCGCGCTCAATTCGACCATCTGCGCCACGCGCGGCGCGCTGGTCTCGTAGGCGTTGTACTCGGCCACGTTCAGCGCGCCGGCGTTGTAATTGCTGCCGGCGAACTGCGTGTAGGAGCCGTCGCTGTAGTCGGCCGGCAGCCCCCACTGGAAGCGAACACGCGCCGAGACAAAGCCGCTCGCGCCCGGCAGCAGATCGTCCAGCTTCCAGAACACCTGATGGCGGTCGGGCCAGTAGACCGCGCCGGCCGTGCCTTCCAGGAAGTAGGCGGCCTGGGGCAGTTGCAGCATCAGGATGCTGCTCTGCACCGTGCTGGTCATGTCGTTCAGGTACTGGATGGCGTAATCCACCGTCTCGCCCGGGCTGACCTGGTTGGGCGCGCCGGTGCTGACCAGCATCTCGCCGGGTATCTCGCCGCCGGTGGGCGCGGTCAGCCAGGGGTAGAAGAGGATGTTGTCGCCGACGTTATCGCCCAGGCCGCCGGGGTTCTGCGTGGCGTGATAGGGGCCGCTGGGATCGCCCCAGTAGTTCTGCCGCGCGTCCAGCGGCGGCGCGTTCCAGTTGGCGACCGCTTCCTCGGCGTTGTCGTGCAGGTGGTTGTAGTGGAAGACGGGTGGCGTCGTAATCGGTGTAAAGTTCCCAAAGTCGAAATGCACCCCCTTCCGGCTGGAGTGGTGAATCTCGCAGTTCTGGATGTTGGCCGCGGGCACGCCCGTATTGGGCCAACCCCAGCGCACTAACAGGCTGCCGGTCGTATTGGCGCCGCCATAGCCGATCTCGCAGTGGCGCAGCGTCAACGCGGCGCGCTGTTTGGCATAAATCCCCTCCCACCAGCCCGGCGTCTGCGTTGCGCCGATGAAGACGACCGGTCGGTCGGCCGTGCCCAGGGCGTTCAGGGACGCCTGATCCTGCACTTCGAGCCGCGTCGGCGAATTGTATTGATTCTTGTCAAAGCGCAGCGCCGTCCCCGGCAGGATGGAGAGCAGCGCGTTCTGCGTCACGTTGACGTGGCCGGTCACGCGCGCCGGGATGCCCGCATCGCCCAGGTCCCACTGCCGGCCGCTGCTCACATCGCAGCCGGGGATGAGCAGCTCGTTCTGGCTGTTGCCGGCCGCGGTCAAGTTGCGGGCGGTGATGGAGCCGTTGCACCGCCAGTGGACGGCGATACCCACATTGTTCGTCAGGGTCAGGTTCTCCAGCGTCAGGCTGGTGTTGGGGTCGGGCGCGTAGACGCCGGCCGCCCGGGCCGGGTCGCCAGCCGCCGCGCTCCCGTTGCCGCTGATGGCGAGATCGCGCAGCGTGGCCTGAACGATGCCCTGACCGGCAAAGTTGTAGACGTACACGCCGCTGTAGCCGTTGTCGGCGACGCGGCCGCCCTGCCACGTGGGGGCGTTCACGCTGCCGCCGCTGGTGGTAAGATAGACGCCGTGCTCGCCGTTGTCGGTGACCTCGACGTTGCTCAAGCTGGGGGCGATGCTGGCGCCGTCGCGGCTGTAGATGTACAGCCCGTTGCGCCGGTTGTGATGGATGCGGCAGTTCTGCACCTGGGCGTCGCCGGTGTTGATCTCCAGCCCGCCTTTGCCGAAATTGGTATCATCGGCGTGGCTGATGTCACAGTGCGCCAGACGCAGGGTGCTGCCTGACTGCGCCCACAGGCCGATCCATTCCCCGGCAAGGGGCGCCGCCGCGCCGCGGGTCGCCGCGCCGGCTGTAGCCGCCGACGTGAAGGTGATGGGCTGGCTGACCGTCCCTTCGGCCAGCAATGCCCCACCGCTGGCGACGGCGATGCCGAAGGCAGGCTTGAATGCCAGTTGCGCGCCCGGCGCCACAGTCAGCGTCCGGCCGGCCGGCACGGTCAGCAGGCAGAGGGTGTAGCCGCAATCGAAGCCGAAGGCCGCGCCGCCCAGCGTCGCATCTTGCGTCAGCTCCTCGCCCCAGTTGCCGATGGTCACTTCGTTCCGATCGTTGCTGCTGAAGAGCAGGCCGCTGTAGGTCGGTTGCATGTTGACCGTGGCCTGATAGACGGCGTAGCCCCGGCCATCAGCCGCACGGTTGTCGGCGACGCGCACATCCTGGATGGTCGGCGTCAGTCCCGCGCCCTCCAGGTAGACGCCCGCTTTTTTCCCGGCCGTGATCTCGCCGTTGCGCAACTGCACGGCCGCTTGCCGCACATCCACCTGGGCGCGGCCGTAGCCGAGCGTGGCGTTGAAGACACCCGACCCGGCGTAGCCAACGAAGAACTGGGTCAGTTGACCGCTGCTGCCCGACCGGAAGACGATCCCGTACCAGTCGCCGGCCGCGCCGCTGCTGGGGCCGTTCCCATTGGTGTCGCCGCCGTGCGCGTCATCGGCGAGGCTGGTGAAGACGACCGGCTGGGCAACCGTGCCGACGGCATTGAGCGCGCCGTCCACAAGCACGGCCACGCTGCCCAACGCCGAGCCGTAACCAGGGGCCGTCCCGCCGAACTTGACGATGACGCCCGGCTGGACGGTGAGGGTCGCGCCCGCGGCGATGGTCAGATCGCAGTCCTGGACGACGTAGATGTTGCCCGTCGTCCAGGTGGTGTTGGTCGTGATCGGGTCGCAGGCGGGGATGACGGCGTGCGGTTGATCAGGCGACGGGAGAGCGCTAAGCGCCGCTCGAGCTGCGCCCGGCGAGATCGTGAAGAGCAGCCAGACGCTGAGCGCTGCGCCCAAGACCCACAGTACACGACGAGCAAACATAAGGGGACTCCTTTCAGAGAAACAAAAGAGTAGAATATGGTGGGACAACAGTGTGGGACTGCGGTGGTCGTCGCGCGGATTGCAGATGGATTCAATCGCGCTGTTCGTTGGCGGCGTAGAAGGGCCTGCTGGCGTGGGATTCTCCTGATCCCGCGCCGTTATGAGAGGTGGATGAGGTGGACCCTGGTATGTTCACAAAAGTGAAGATCACACCAGTTGAAGAATCTCATCGTAAGACATCTGCACTTCTTGTTCGACGAGGGGCAACATCTCTCGCCACATGTCCATGAACGCCCCTTTTCGGCGCGCTAGTTCTTCTACTGAAAAAGAGCGCAAGATCATGATGTCTTGGATTCGCTCCCGAAAGCTGGTCGGCAATCGAGCCAGCTTTTCCGCACAGTAGTAGCGCCATTTCACGTCCGCGACCAGTTGGTCATTCAGGGCGAATAACATGTTGAAGAAGTGGTTCAGCCCCTCATCGAACATGTGTTGCGCGCTGACGCCGTTGCCTCGTTCTATCCACAGATCGGTCAGTCGGTTGATGTACCATTCGGATAGGGCGAGTCCCGACATCAGCAACCATTTTTTCTCAGCGGGCTTGAGTGGGACCTTCTCCCCAAGCAAACGCAGGGTCTTGCCTTCTGGGTCGTAGTAGATTTGCCCCTGAGAAAATGTCCAGCGCTTGGCCATGCTCCAGGGGGCGACGATCTCGCTTTCATAGTCGGCCAGGTGACAGTGAACCTCCAGCCCTTCCACCTGGAGGAATTGGCTGGGCAGAGCGATCGCCGCCCCCTGTTTCTTGAAGAGCGCGATATCGATGTCGGCGGAGCGGTCGAAGTAGCCGCGGGCGATCGCTCCCAGGAAGACGACGCCGACGATCTCATCGTTCATGTACTGCTGGGCGAATTCTCTGGCGACCGGGGTGGCTTTCGCGAGCAAGGAAGGGTCCGAGGACTGGATCGCGAATGCTGTGTTCATGCCTCCGCCTCAGGGAGCCTGCCGCGACGCCTCACAGCGCCGCCAGCCGCCCTGGCGTGTCTCCCTGCCACTTCACCGGCGCGTCCCCTACCGTAACGTGCGCCAGGGCTTGCGCTTCTTCGAGCAACCCTTGCGCAATCCACACCCGTCCCAGCGAGAGGGTGTCGCGAATGCGCATGACGCGCGCGTTGGCAGCGTCGGGGCGCCCGCACAGCCGCAGCGCCAGCCGAACGGCCGCCAGATCATCGATCGCGACCCATGGCAGCTTGCCGCGCCACAGGCCGAGCACCCCCGACGTCAGATAGTTGACGCGGGTGGCATGCCAGTCGATCTGGCCGAGGAGCCGCTCGGTGATGACGTCGGCAAACCCCAGCCCGACCGCGTTGCCGTGCGTCGCCTCCGTCAGCCCCAGCGTGACGATCGCGCTGATCTGGGGCCGCTCCGGCTCCGGCACGCCCGGCAGAAACATGCGCCCGATGATGTTCGTGTCCATCCCCGTGCCGCTGATGTTTTTGCCCATCTCGTCGACTACCAACACGTCGAGCCGGTCGAACAGCAGGGCTGGCATCAGCTCTTTGGCGCGCGCCAGCAGCGCCTCCTCGACCGGGCTGGCGATCTCCTGGCCCGGCAGGCCAACGACCTCCGCCACGCCGTGATAGGCGTTCTCGATCGTGGCCACGCCGCCCAACACGCGCCCTCGCTCGACGACGATGCGCGCCGCCGGGGCGATCAGGTCGCGCAGCCCCGTGGGGCCGTAGGCGTGCACCGCTTCCGCCGTGCGCACCTTGCCCAGGCCGATCGTGCACATCTTGGCCAGGCCGCTCTCGATCGGACCGTGGAAATCAGTGTGCGGCTTGATGCGGTTGATGAGGATGGTGGCGTCCGCCTCATAGGCGTGGCGGTCCATGCAGACGGGAACCCCCTGCGGCAGGCGTCCCAGCTCCACCACGTCCATGCTCGCGCGCACAGGCGCGTCCACGCTCTCCTCCCTGACCCCCAGATCAGCCAACACTTGCCGCTGTCCCTCCGCCGTCGCTCCGCCGTGGCTGCCCATCGCCGGGACCACGAACGGCTCAGCGCCAGCCTGTCGCACCGCCGCCACGACCGCTCGCGTGATCTCTGGGATGCGCGCCACGCCGCGGCTCCCCACTGCGATCGCCACGCGCTGGCCGGGCTGCACCCGATCGAGGATCCCTCCCGCCTGGAGCGCCTCGTTCACAGCCGCGGCCAGATCGGTCACCTCCGGCGCCGGGAAGCGCACCTCGGCCGGATACATGACCGGCAACGGGACATCATCGAATGACTCGCGCACCACCGGATCGAACAGCATCTCGTCGTCCTTTCCTTCAAATTCCCTTTATGGCAATAACACCGCCTTGGCGATCGCCAGGCTGTCCATGCGCTCGAACCCGACCCTCCACTCCTCCAGGGGGAACGTCTGGCTGATCGTGCGCGCGTCGATGCGGCCGCGCGCCATCAATTGCAGCACCCGTTCCCAGGTCGGCCAGGTGTGGCTGTAGGATCCCTGCAACGTGGCTGCTTTGGCGATCAGCGGGTCCAGGCTGAATCCTACCGGCGCGCGCCCCCACCCGATCTTGGTGATCTGACCGTTGGGCCGCACAAGCTCCAGGCTCTGCCGCAAGGTCTCCGAGATCCCCACCGCGTCGACCACCAGGTGCGCGCCCAGCCCGTCTCCCCATTGCCGCACGGCCTGCACGGCGTCCTCGCGGTCGGCGACGATGATCTGGTCGGCGCCCAGGCGCTGCGCCAGCTCCAGCCGCGCCTCGTCGCGCGCCAGGCCGATCATCGCCAGGTGCAGCGGGCTGAAAAGGCGCGCCACTTGCAGCGCCATCAACCCGATCGGGCCAGGGCCGATGACGACGATCAGGTCCCCCGGCCGCGGGCGCGATTTCTCGACGATCGCGTTGAACGCCACCGACGCCGGCTCGGTCAGCGCGGCCTCCTCGAACGAGACCCCCTCTGGAATGCGATGGAGCAGGCCCTGCCGCGCGACGACGTAGGTGGCCATCGCGCCGTGGACGCCGTAGCCGAAGCCGCGCCGTCGGGGACAGACGTTGTAATTGCCGGTGCGGCAGTATTCGCACACCCCGCAGATCTCGGCGGCGGTCTCGCAGGTCACACGGTCCCCCACCTGCCAGCCGGTCACATCCGGCCCGACCGCCGCGATCTCGCCCGCGAACTCGTGCCCCAGCACCACAGGATAATTGACCGCCCAACCGACCGGGCCATGCCATTGGTGCAGATCGCTGCCGCACACGCCCACCGCGCGCACGCGCAACAACACCTGGCCGCGGCAGGGCTGGGGACCAGGCAGCTCGCGCAGTTCGACGCTGCCCGGTTGGTCGCTGAAGTTGACGACGGCGCGCATGGCTCACTCCACTTCCTGGGCCGCGGCGTGCACCTTCTCGACGACGTCGCGCAGCACCGCCTCCAGCGCGGCGTCGGCGTCGGCCGCGCGGAACGCTTCATCGGCGATGGCCAGCGGCGCGCCCACCACCACCAGCGGCGCGCCCAACTTGGGCGTCTGCACGATCTGCTCCAGCGTCAGGCCACCCACCGCCTGCACAGGCACGTTCACCGTCGCCGCCACCGCGGGCAGATCATTCAGCGGCGAGAGCGAGGGGTCCTCATGGCGTTCGTCGTAACCGGTGTGGACGATGATGTAGTCAACCCCCTGCTCCTCGAGGAAACGGGCGCAGGCGGGCTTGTCCGCTGCCCCCATGATGTCCCCCATCACCTTGATGCCGTAGTCGCGGGCGGCGCGTACGACGGCGCGTACCGTGGCTGGCGTGGCTACTCCCATCACCACGACCATGTCAGCGCCGGCCTTGGCCATCATCTCCGCTTCCAGATAGCCGCCGTCCATCGTCTTCAGATCGGCCACCACCGGCTTGTCCGGAAAGCGCTGTTTGAGCGCGCGCACCGCGTGCATGCCTTCGGCCAGGATCAACGGCGTCCCTGCCTCCAGCCAATCGACCCCCGCCCGCACGGCGATCTCCGCCAGGTGCAACGCTTCGGCGATCGATGTCACATCGAGCGCAACCTGGACGATCGGTTTCATCGGCCCGCCACCTCCCTCCATGCCTTGCGCAGATACGCCACCGACTTGCGCAGCCCGTCGATCCCCTGCGTGCCGTTGTATTCGCTGGAGAGCCAGCCATCGTAGCCGGCCGCGTGCAGAATGCAGAACCCCTCCGCGAAGTTGACCGATCCATCGCCCGCGATCTGGTGCGGATACTCCCCGGGATGGCGATCGCTGCAGTGCACATGCACCACGCGGTCCACGACCTCCCGCAGGACGGCCAGCGGGTCCTCGCCGAGCATCACCGGATTGCCGAAGTCGAAGTTGATCTTGAGGGCGCTGTCGCGCAGCCGATCGACGATCTCCAGGAAGATCTCGCTGCGCTGGGAGAAATCGGGGCGCTCCCAGAAGTAATCCTTGTAGTGATCCTCGTACGCGGCCCACACGCCGCGCGCGGCGGCGTACTCGGCAGCCGCGCGCAACCCCTCGACCGCCCAGGCGATCCCTTGCTCGCGCGTGATCTTGGGATGCGCCTGCCCCGCCGTCACGCGCACACAGGTGGCCCCCAGGCGCGCCGCCGCCTCGATGTTGCGACGCGTGATCTCCAGCTCGCGCTCGCGCACGGCCGGATCGGGATGGGTGAAATCGGCCGCCCCCACGAACTGCGACACGACCAGCCCATTGCGAGCGACCTCCTCGCCGATGTGATCCAGGTACGCTGGCTCGAAGGAGACTAGTGAGCGATCGTGGATCTCCGTGCCGTCGAGCGCCAGCGAGGCCGCGATCGGGAACCACTCTTCGAGCGCCATCGCTCGCTCGAGGACGATCGCCTTGAAGAAGATCATCGGGACAGCCGCGAAACGCATCCTGCCCTCCTCACTCGTAGGCGATGCCCAGCTCATCGAGCCATCGGCGCAGATTGACCAGGCAGCGGCGACAGCCCTCGGCCCACTCCGCTTCGGGGTAGATCAATCCCATGTGCGGTTCCAGCGAGACCCCGCCCGACCAGCCATCCTCGTGCAACAGGGCCAGCGGCCGCGGATAGCCGACCGCGCCCTCGCCCAGGATCGCGGCGACCGTTTTGCCCTGCGCGTCTAGCGTCGCATCCTTCAGATGTACGTGGGCGATCACGCCGCGCAGGTGAGGGTAGTCGGCGATCGGGTCGTCGCCCGCCCACACGACGTTGCCGGGATCCCAGACCGCGCGCAGCGCCGGCGATCCCACGCGATCGATGAGGTCTCGCACCTGTCTGCCAGTGGCCGCGTTGACGGCGTGCTCCGTCTCCAGGGCCAGCGTCACGCCCGCTTCGGCCGCCGTCGCCGCCGATTCACGCAGCCGCTCCGCGATCAATTCCCACATCGCCGTCGTCGGCGCCGCTTCCTTCCAGAAGCTGAACACGCGGATCGTATTCGTCCCGAAGATGTGGGCCGCGGCGATCGCGCGCTGCAGGATCAGGCGATGTCCTGCGTAATCGTTGGCCTGGCTGAAGAAGGTATCGCCGCGGGTCGCGGGCGCCTGCTCATAGAGCGAGCACTTCAAATAGGGCGAGGCGATGGCGATCGTCTTCAGGCCGCGGCGGTCCAGCTCGCGTCGGACGGCGCGCATCTCCTCGTCGCTGAGATCGACCAGGTTACGGCGGTCGAGCGAGCGCAGTTCCACCCAGCGCAGCCCCTGCGCCTGCACCCAATCCAGCGCCTGGCGGGAGTCGTGCGTGACTTCATCGGTGATGATAGAGAGCTGCCACATGCTTCCTCCTCATTCGGCCTCGACCAGCGGCAGGTCGATCGGACGGTCGGTCTGCGCCGAGCGATAGATGGCGCGGATGATCTCGACCGCCTTGCGCCCTTCTGTCCCGTCGACCAATGGCGGGCGCCCGGCGCGGATCGCCTCCACCATATCGGCGATCTGGCGGCGATGCCCTTCGTGACCGATGGCGAGCGGATCGGCCGCGCCCGAGCCGCCGGCCTGGCCTCCCATCACGTGCGCCCGCTCCTCCTCGGTCGCGCCGTCGATGTCCCAGCGCGTCACCTGTCCTTCCGTCAGCGCGATCGTGCCGCGATCCCCGTGCAGCTCGATGCGGGCTGGCGTGCCGGGGAAGGCGGTCGTCGTCCCCTCGATGACGCCCAACGCTCCGCTCGCGTAGGTCAATACAGCGACGGCTGTATCCTCCGCCTCGATGGCATGGACCAGCGCGCCCGCGCGCGCGTAGACGCGCGCCACGGGGCCAGCGAGATGCTGGAGCAGATCGACCGTATGGATCGATTGATTCATCAACGCGCCGCCGCCATCCAGCGCCCACGTGCCGCGCCAGGGGACCTGAGAGTAATAGGAAGGGGGACGATACCACTTGACGTAGGCGTCGATCAGGGTGAGGCGGCCGAGGCGGCCCTGCGCCAGGGCCTGGCGCGCGTGGCGCACCCCCTCTTTGTAGCGGCTCTGAAATACGCATCCCAGGAGCACCCCCGCCTGGCGGCAGGCCGCGATCAGGCGGTCCACGCGCGCCAGGGTGATCTCCAGCGGTTTCTCGACCAGGACGTGTTTGCCGGCTGCCGCCGCGGCCAGCGCCGGCTCGAGGTGGTAGCCGCTGGGGGTGCAGACAGTGACCAGTTGAACGTCGACGCGCGCCACCGCCGCCGCCAGGTCGGTCGTCCACTCTGCGCCGTGTTCCGTCGCCAGCGGTTGCGCCCGCTCGGGGCGCGTGGCGCAGACCACGCGCAGGCGCGCGCCGGGCACATCAGCGATGGCGCGCGCCTGGATGCGGCCGATGTTGCCGGCTCCGATGAGAGCGATACCGATTTCGTCGGACATGGGGACCACCTAACAATCGATCGCCGCGACCACGCCGGCGCCTGCTGACGTCCGACAGATGAACAGCTCGGGGGACTTGCCGGTGGCCTGCTCATACGCGGGCGCCACGCGCCGGGCGATCTCCTGCTCTGCGCCGGCCTGCGCCAGGGCGACGACGCATCCGCCCCAGCCGCCTCCCACCAGCCGCGCGCCGAGCACGCCGTCGGCCGCCAGCATCAGATCGCGCAGCGTCTCGATCTCTGGGCAGCTCACATCGTAATCGTCGCGCAGGCTGACGTGCGCCGTATTGAGCAAACGCCCGACCTCGGCCGCATCTCCACGGCGCCAGGCCGCCACGCTGTCGAGGACGCGCTGGTTCTCGCTGTGTACATGGCGGCACCGCGCGCGCACCTGCAACGGGACGTCGTCGGCGATCCTGAGGTCGCCCAGCCAGCGCGGCGCATCGATCCCTTGCGCCGTCAGCTCAGCGAGGGTGGTGATCGTCGGCAGAAGCGGTTCGAGCGCTGACCAGGGGTGCTCCTGGACATCGCGCAGCGTGTGCACGGCAGGGAAATGACGCTCCAGGCAGGCGGCGCCCAGGCGGCCTTCGGCCACGCGCAGGTTGAAGTTGCCCGAGGTATGGGCGTGGCGGACGCGGCTGTCGGCCAGGATCAGCGTGTAGCCGTCGAGCAGAGGCACCGGCTCGGTGAAGAAGGTGACGTCGCCGTCCGGGGTGGGACGCGGCTGGCAATCGAGGAACAGGGCGTGTCCCTGGCGGCCGAGCAACGTCGCGAACTGATCGAGGACTCCTCCGCGCGTGCCGACGTACCATTCGGCCTGGCTGCACAGATGCGCGAAGCGATCGGCGGGGACGTCGATCGCGTTGACGGCGGCGAAGGCCACGGCGGCCGCCACGGTGAGGGCGGTGGATGAGCTGACGCCCGCGCCGCGAGGCACGCCGTATGGCGGCTCGCTGGCGACGAGGCCATCGAAGCCGCGCAGGGGGCCAAAGACCTGCCACAACTTTTGGCCCGCGCCGCGCACGTAATTGCTCCAATCGCCGGGGGGAGCGGAAGGGATCTCGGCGCTCAGGAGAAAGCTGCGCGCCGGGAAAAGGGAAGCCGCGATATTGGCCAGCATGACCTGCTGATCGGCGCGCGGGCGCGCCAGCAACAGCAGATCGCGATCGAGCGGGGCAGGAAGACAGAACCCCCGATTGTAGTCCGTGTGCTCTCCGATCAGGTTCACGCGGCCCGGGCAGCGGCACACGATCACCGACCCCGGGCCGTAGGCGGCGCGAAAGGCGTCCAGCGCCGATCGGTAGCGAGGTAACTGCGCCTCGACCCTATCGGCGCCGTAGATATCCGCCAGACGCGCCGCCAGGCCTGAGTCCATCTCCTGCTGCGCTAACTAGGCGGCAACGCCGAGCAGTTGTTTGGCCACGCGTACGGCCTGATTCGCATCCTCGCCGTAGCCATCGGCGCCGATCTGATTGGCGTATTCCTGGGTGATCGGAGCGCCGCCGATGATGACCTTGACCTTGTCGCGCAGGCCGGCCTCTTTGAGGGCGTCGATCGTCGCCTTCATGCTCGGCATCGTGGTCGTCAGCAGCGCCGACATCGCCAGCACGTCGTAGCCGCCTTCCTTGACCGCGTTGACGAACTTCTCGGGGGAGACGTCGATGCCCAGGTCCTTCACCTCGAAGCCGGAGCCTTCGAGCATCATCGTGACCAGGTTCTTGCCGATGTCATGCAGGTCGCCGCGCACGGTGCCGATCACCACCTTGCCGATCGGCTCCACCTCGCCGCTGGCGGCCAGCAACGGGCGCAAGATGTCGAGGGCCGCGTGCATGGCGCGAGCGGCGATCAGCAGTTCGGGCACATAGAACTCGCGGCACTCGAAGCGGCGGCCCACCTCGGCCATGCCAGGGATCAGCCCTTCCTGGAGGATCTTGCCAGGGCTGACGCCCGCTTCCAAAGCCTTGGCGGTCAGTTCCTTCGCCTTGGGGGCCTGGCCAGCCACGACGGCTTCAGTCAGTGGAGTCAGATCAAACATGAGAAATCCCTCCCTTTAAGAATATCGAGTCCCTCTCCTTGTCCGCGGGGGATAGGCGAGAGGTCAAAACTACCGATCACAAATGGGCCTGCGCGGCCGCCATTTGCTCCTGCCAGCAGCGCGGGTGCGGGATGCCGAAGGCGTCCCGCTTGACCTTCAGGTAATAGAGGTAATTCTCGTAGGTCACATCCGGCGGCACCCGATGGTCCACGTGTGGGATGTATCCTCCATCCGCTACCAGAGGTTCCAACCGGGCGATCTCTTTGCGTATCGCCTCCTTCCCCTCGATGAGCTTCGTCTTATCTACTCCGCCCAACAAGCGGACGGCCTTGCCGAAGCGCTGACGGATCACAACCGGATCGGACCCGCCGCGCACTTCGAGCGGGAACATCGTGTTGACGCCCGCCTCCAGCCACGGCTCCACCAGGTCCATGATGTTCCCGTCGCAGTCGAGATAGACGATGTCGACTGTTCGCCATCGAGTAGCAAGGATACTAGACTTTTCTACTCCACGCAAGCCTTCCTGTCTATGATGTAGGCCCTTATGCGGCGTATTTGCGCACGACCGCCGCTACCTGATCATAGGCAGGTTTGAGCTGAGGATAGAGGCTGCGATAGACGGCGTAGTAGGCGTCGTACACAGGGACAAGCTCTGCGTTTGGCGTCGTCCGGCCGGTGATCTGGATGCAGGCGTCGCACGCCTCCGTCACGCTGCGCCAGACGCCGGTGCCCACGCCGGCCAGCAGCGCCACGCCGTAGGCTGGCCCCTCGCTGGCGTTGATCGTCACCAGTTCCGTGTTGTAGATGTCGGCCTGGATCTGGCGCCACAGCGTGGAGCGGGCGCCGCCTCCCGAAGCGCGCACCTGCGTGATCGGCACCCCCATCTCGCGGAAGATCTCGAACGAATCGCGCAGGCTGTAGGCGACCCCCTCCAGGATGGCGCGGATCACATCGTTGCGGGTGTGGCGCGCCGTCAGGCCGAAGAAGACGCCCTTGGCGTCGGCGTCGAGGTGCGGCGTGCGCTCGCCCATCAGATAGGGGAGGAAGATCAACCCCTCGCAGCCAGCGGGCGCGTGTTGCGCCTCGGCGATGAGGATCTCATAGGGGTCGGCGCCCAGCGACGAGGCCACAGCGCGCTCCAGGCTGCCGAACTGATCGCGGAACCAGCGCAACGACAAGCCAGCGCCCTGCGTCACCCCCATGACGTGCCAGGCTCCCGGCACGGCGTGGCAGAACGTGTGGACGCGCCCGCGCGGGTCGCGCATGGGCGTCGCCATGTACGCGAAGACGACCCCCGAGCTGCCGACGGTGCAGGAGACGACGCCTGGCCGCACGATGCCGTTGCCCACCGCGCCAGCCGCCTGGTCGCCGCCGCCGCCCACGACCGGCGTGCCCTCGCGCAGCCCCGTGAGCGCGGCCGCCTTCGCCGTCACGCGTCCGGAGACCTCCCACGACTCGTAGATCTTGGGCAGGATCGCAGGATCGATCCCCAGCGCTTGCAGCATCTCCATCGACCAGCGGCGGTTGGTCACATCGAAGAGGAGGGTGCCCGAGGCGTCTGATACCTCGCCCGCCTTCTCGCTGGTGAGCTGGAAACGAATGAAGTCCTTGGGCAGCAGGAACGTACGTGTGCGCGCGAAGATTTCGGGCTGGTGATCGCGCACCCACAACAGCTTGGGCGCGCTGAAGCCGGTGAGCGCGGGATTGCTGGTCAGCTCGATCAGACGCTCAGCGCCGACGCGGTCGGTGATCCAATCGCACTGGGCCTGGCTGCGCTGGTCGCACCAGATCAGCGAGGGGCGCAACACCTGGTCGTTCTCATCCAGAAGCACGACGCCGTGCATCTGGCCGGAGAGGCCGACTCCCTGCACCTCGTCGCCGCTGATGCCAGCCTTGGCCAGAGCCGCCTGGATCGCGTTGCAAGCGCCGCGCCACCAGTCGGCGGGGTCTTGTTCCGCCCATTGCGGCTGGGGCGTGTAGAGCGGATATTCGTCGGTGGCGCCAGCGACGACGTCGCCGGTGGCCGGGTCGACCAGGATCGCGCGAGCGCCAGTCGTCCCAATGTCTATCCCCAACAGATAGCCCATGCTGGCCCTCCTTCTGCGTCGTTTGCGATGGGTGGGAGCTAACGGTTACGGCGCGCGAGTATACCATGCTTCAGAGGGGTTGTCTAAAGTCTTTGTCTCCCCAACCAGGCGGCAGCGGAGCAGGCGGCGTGTCAGGGGCCTCCTTAAGGGCAG
>FWWM01004846.1_pt1 | contig 30602 bp, 39 predicted proteins | sample 2228351 | NCBI WGS metagenome assembly FWWM01 (sample SAMEA103939774, study PRJEB20133) | metagenome | reverse complement strand
CTTCTCTCCCGCTATTTCCGGCAGGACCCCGCGGCCTTACTCTTCTAGATCTGGCTCCTCTGGGAGCTTCCCCAGCTCTTGGGGGCGGCTCAACAGGGCCTTACGGGCGGAGACGAGGTAGCCGGTGAACCCCACCATGCGCTCCAGCGGCCGCACCCCCTCCCTTTCCCGCACCAGCATCTTCCGCTCCAGGATCTCCACGGCCTCAATCCAAACGAAGCCGTTCTCCGCAAGGGCCTTCACCGCCTGCTTCAATTGCTCGGCGGTGGGCACAAGGAGGGCCAGGGGCCTTCCAGGGGCGAGGGCCTCCCGGGCCGGAGGGATGGCCTCCCACGGGGTGGGCAAGTCCAGAAAAACCGCGTCCACATCGGATACAGGGAAGGGCTCGCCCGCGGTGAGGATCTGGGCCTCCACCCGCTCGGCATACCCCAGCCTTTGGATGTTCTGGAGGGCGTTATAGAGGAAATCCGGCCTCCGATCGTAGGTGTAGACCTTTCCCGTGGGGCCCACAAGCTGGGCAAGGAGGATGGTGAAGGCGCCTGATCCTGTGCCCATCTCGATCACCCGCGCACCGGGAAAGAGGTCTAGGGCCAATACAAGCCAACCTGCATCCTTTGGGTAAACGATTTGGGTTTGGCGGCGGACCTTCATCATGCGGTCGGCCACCCTGGGCCGGAAGGCCACGAACGGGTGCCCTGTGGAGGAAACAATTTCCGTTCCCTCGGGCTTTCCAGCTACGTCGTCGTGGCGGATGACCCCCCGGTGGGAGTGGAACGCGCCGCCCGGGGTGAGGGTGAGGAGGAAGGTACGGCCCCGGCCGGTCTCCCAGAGGATCACCGGCTCCCCGTATTCAAGCGGGCGCACGCTGGGCCATCCTTTCCTTGATCCGGCAGAACCGGCACAACCCTTCCGCCGCCGTGGGCATCCCGCAGGAAGGGCACTCCCGCAACTCCGCCTCCTTCGGCGCAGGGAGTTTATGATGCACGCGCAAGAAGGCCTTGAGGAACGTGATCTTCGTGGAAGGGGCTTCGTCCTCAAGGCGATTGAGGATGTCTTTAAGAAAGATGGAGCGGGCGCCCACGCTGTGGGGGCACTCCTCGTAGATGTAGCGGATCCCCGCGATGAGGCAATAGGCCACCATCTCCCGCTCGGACACGTAGATCAGAGGCTTCACCTTGCGCACGAGTTTCGGCCCGGCGGGAAGAACCGGGTATTGGCGGGCCAGGTACTCCAGGTCCCAACGCAAGGTGTTCCCAAGGAGGGTGGCGGCCTCGTCATCGAGGTTGTGCCCGGTGGCCAGGGCGGCATAGCCTCCCTCCCAGGCCGCGCGGTTCATGAGGTAGCGTTTGATCGCCCCGCAATGGGCGCAGGGCTCGCCCCGCAAAACCTCGGCGATCTCGTCAAGCCCGGCCCCAAGCTCCTCCCGAAGGGAAAGCACGTGAAGGGTAAGGCCCCACTTTTGGGCGAACCCCTCGCAGAACTCCCGCGAGCGCCGGGAATACTCGGAAATGCCAAGGTCGATGTAAAGCCCGTCGGCTTTGTAGCCGAGCTTGGTGAGGATCTGCCAAAGCCCAAGGGAGTCCTTTCCCCCGGAGACAGCGACGAGGATCCTTTCTTCGGGGGTGAACATGCGAAAACCCCCGATGGCCTTCTGGGCCTGCTTCTCCACCCGGGCCACCAGGTGTTCCGGGCAAAGGCGCAAATTGGCGTGGCGCAGGCGAAGTACCGCCTCCTTTTCACAGAAGCTACAGCGCATCCTACCCTCCGGAGATCACATCGATGAGTTCGAACTCCTCCCCGTCCTGGGGCCGATAATCTAGGGGCACGATCTTCCCGTCCTGGACCACGAGGACCGTGTCCGGGAGGATCCCGGCCTCCCGCAGGATCCTCTCCAGGCTCTTCCCTGCCGGTACGGTCAGAACCTGATCCCGCCTCCGCAAGGTGACCATGGCCCAGGGAGTATACCAAAACCCTTCCTCCACCATTTCTCCACATCTTTTGCGCGGCCCTTGCACCCAAAACCCGGGAAGATGAAGACGGAGGTGATGAAAACCATGGGGAAACTCTTCGTGGGTATTGCGCTTGCGGCGCTATTGACCTTGGGCGGGTTTAGCCAGGCCTTGGGCGCCCGGGTAGGGGGTTATCTTGGTCGGGAGAACCTCGTCCTCCTTTGGCTCAACGCCCTGGAGCTCTCCGCGGCCCAGATGAAGGCCCTCCTCTCCCTCGTGGACGAGCTCATGCCCCTCAGGGAGGAGATCGTGGCCATGCCGGAAAAGCTCCACGAGGATCTCCTTTCCTTCACCGGAACACAAAAGGAGCTCCGCGAACTCCTCAGCTCCTACCAGAAGGAGCTACGGGAAAAGCTTCAGACCCTGGAGGACAAATTTGTCTCTGGGCTAAAGAAGATCCTCACCGTGGCCCAATGGGAGAGGCTTCAGGCTGGACTTTTCGGTGAAGAAAGGCCCAAAGTTCCGGAGCGGCTGGGATTCCGCGCTTTCCCCCAGGACCGGCGCGGCCTCCCCCGGGAACTGGCCCCCAAGCTTGACCTCCTGCGGGGCATGGCCTTGGTGAGAGTCCTCCCGGACCTGAAGGAGGCGTTGACCGCGAAACTCGCGGCCATTAAGGACTAGCCGCGTTTCACTCCACGATGAGCTCTTTGGAAAGCCGGTCCGTGCTAGCCAGCAAAAACTCCGAGGTGAGGGAGAGGGCGTTCACCGGGCAAGCATCCACGCACTGGGCGCAGAAAGTACAGCGGGCCACATACATGCGGATCTTCTTCTCCTCGGGCTTGAACTCGATGACCTTGGCCGGGCAAACGCGAATGCAAAGCTGGCAACCGATGCACTTCTCCCGCTCGTAGGCGATCTTCCCTCGGAATTTGGGAGGGGCGGGAATCGGCGGATGGATTCCCGCCTTTCCTTCTTTCACCTTGGCCAAAAATCCCGTGACGGATTTGGGCATGTATTTGGCGGGGAAGCGATTCGTGGCCGGCCGGGAAAGGAGCTGAGAGACCAGGGTCTTCAAGATCATCCCATCACCACCTTATCCAAAGCCAGGAGCAGAAGCCCGCTTAGGGCCACGGCAGTGATGCGCAGCCAGAACCCGCGGGCGATCTGGTCCACCTTGAGGCGGGCCATGCCCACCCGCACCGTGGTCACCGCCACCACCATCACCGCCAGCACTTTGAGGAGCCAAAACGCCAGGTCCACCACATCCCCGGCGGCCCCAGAAAGCCCAAGTACCCCGGCAAGGCCGTAGGGGATGAAGAGGGCCACCACAAGGCCGGCCATGACCACCGTGCGCACCGCATCGGCAAGGTAAAACAGGGCCAAATACGTCCCGGAGTATTCCACCATGAGTCCACCGGCGATTTCCGTCTCCGCCTCAGGGATGTCAAAGGGAATTTTGGCAAGCTCCGCGGGCGTCACCACAAGAAGCGACACCAAAAGGATGACAAGCCCGATGATGCCCAACGGCCCCACCGCCCCCCAAAGGGGGTGCTGGGCCATCGTCCCCAAAGAGAAGGCCGGGCCAAGACCCAGGGTGGAGAGGCGCCAGGCCAGGGCCACCAGGACCACCGCCAGGGGGAACTCGTAGGACATGAGCATCACCAGCTCCCGCTGGGCTCCCACCACCCCAAGGGGCGAGCCGGAGGCGAACCCGCCCAGGGCCATGGCCAACGCCGGGATGGCCAGAAGATAAAGGACGAGGATGGCGTCCCCGTGCCCCTCCAAGATCGGGCCAAATGGCCCCAACGGAAGGTAAAGGAGGGCGGTGAACGAGGCGAGCACGGCCAAGAATGGCATGGCCGAGAAGATCCAGGCCACCGCGGTTTTGGGGATCACCGTCTCCTTAACCAAAAGCTTTCCCAGGTCCAAAAAGGGCTGGCGCAGGGGCGGGCCGATCCGCGCCTGCATGCGCGCGGCGATCTTCCGGTCCACACCGCGGTAAAAAAGGCCGACAATTCCCCCGCCCACCAGGGCCGCCACCGCCTGCCCGAAAATCGCCCAGCCGCTCATCGCCGCATCCTCCGCGTCTTCTCCCAGGAAAGCCTGAGGAGCTCCTCCTTCGCCCAGACCTCCTCTTTCCCGTTGCGCACAATGTACACCCGATCCATGCAGCAAATGCAGGGGTCGATGCAGGCGGCGATGATGGGGATGTCCGCGACCTCCTGGTCCTCGAACATGGGGTACCAGCTCAGGAGGTTGGAATAGGTGGGAGCCTTTACCTTCCAGACCAAGGGGGATTCCTCGCCGGAGACGAGCCGCACGTAGTGGATGACCTCGCCCCGCGGGGCCTCGTGCCAGCCCAACCCCTCTCCCTCCGCCTTCTTCAGGTGGGCCAAAAGAGCGGGGATCTTGGGGAAGGAGGTGATCTCCCCTTCCGGCATGTTCTCCAGGGCCTTCTCGATGATGTCCAGGGACTGCCCCACCTCGAGGAGGCGGACCACGATCTTGTCGTACACGTCGCCGAGGGGGGTGAGGCCGTAATCCGCGGGGGTGATGGCCTTGACCTCAAAATCCGGATAGGCCAGATAAGGCCGATCCTGGCGCACATCCTTGCGCAGGCCGGAGGCCCGGGCCGTGGGCCCCACCGCGCACAGCTCCTCCGCCTCCTTCGGCTCCAAAATCCCCACCCCCCGGGTGCGGGCCTCCACCGTGGGGTCGCGCAAAAATGCGTCCAGAAGCTGTTCCAAAAGCCCGCGATAGTACCGGATGGCCTCCCAAACCCGCGGATACTGCTCGGGAGCGATGTCCCTCCGCACCCCGCCGAAGATGGGAATCGCGTAGTTGATGCGATTCCCGGTGAGCTCCTCCAGGATGTCCAGGACCTTTTCCCGCACCCGCCAAGTGAGATGGAGCAAAGTATCGAATCCAAGCTCATGGGCGGCCACACCAGCCCAAAGGAGATGGGAATGGATGCGCTCTAGCTCGGAGATGATGACCCGGATGTATTGGGCCCTGGGTGGGACCTCAATCCCCGCGGCCCTCTCCACCGCCTGGGTGAAGGCGATGGGGTGGGAGATGGAGCAGATCCCGCAGATCCTCTCCGCAAGGTACAGGATCTGGATGAGGTTCCGGCCCTGGCGCATGCCCATGAACTCGATCCCGCGGTGGGCAAAACCCGTGCGGATCTGCACGCCCACGATGCGCTCGCCCCGCACCTTAAAGGTGAGGCGGATCGGCTCCTTCAGGGCCGGATGGATGGGGCCGATGGGGACCTCGAACACCTCGTTCAAGGCCCCGTACTCAAAACTCGCATCCCAGGCCTCAGGATTTCGTTCCATCGTCTTTCTCCCATTCCACCATGCGCCGGATAAATCGGGCCAATTCCGGCTCGTCCCGCCGCCAGGGGTGCACGGGAAGATCGTCGGGCAAAAACACGTGGTCCCGCCGGGGGATCCCGGGGAAGTCCACCCCCAAGAACTCGATCTTCTCCCGCTCCGTGGTCTCCGCGCCCGGAAGGATCCCCGAGATGGAGGGCACCGTGGGGTCCTCCTTGGGGAGGAACGTGCGGAGGGTGACCATCACCTCCCCGCCCTCCGTGCCGAACCCCACGGCGAGGTGGTACAAAAGCTCGATTTTCTCGCCGGCGTCGTGGCCGGAGATGATGGAGATGTGCAAGGGACCGAGGTTTTTCAGGGCGGCCACCGCTTGAGGGATGGCCTCCCGCGGCACCTCCGCCCAGATCTCCTCCACCTTCCACTTCTTGCGCACGCCCACCTCGCGGGGCCGAAGCTCATAGCTTTGGAGCTTCTCCCCAAGGGCCGCAGAAAGCGCCGCCAGAACCTGTTCCGCCCTCATACCTTGGCCCCAAGCTTCTCCAGCTTGGCCACGGCCTTCACCACCCCGTCGATGATGGCCTCCGGCCGCGGCGGGCACCCCGGCACATACACGTCCACCGGGATGATGCGGTCCACCGGGCCCACCACGTTGTAGCTTTCGTAGAAGACCCCGGAGGTGGACCCGCATCCTCCCACCACGACCACGGCCTTGGGATCGGGGGTCTGCTCGTAGACGCGCTTGAGCCGCTCGGCCATCATCCGGGTCACTGGACCGGTGACCAAAAGGACGTCGGCATGCCGGGGGGTCCCCACCAGCCTTATCCCAAAGCGCTCCACGTCGTAGCGGGGGGTCAGAGCCGCCACGATCTCGATGTCGCAGCCGTTGCAGGAGCCCGTGGCCACGTGGAACACCCATAACGCCCGCTTGAACGCGGAAAGCCCCATGCCCTCCTCCTAAACCGCCAGCAAAAGCAGCGCCACCGCCAGGATCACCAAAAACCACCCGGCGTAATCGTTGATGAGGCCGGAATGCCAATCCCTGAGCGGGCTAAGAAAAGGCTTAAGCGCCTCCACAAACCCCCAATAAAGGTGGGGCGCGCCCACGTGGGGGTTCTCCGCCCGTTCTCCGGAAAGGAAGGGCAACTCCTGCTCCGTCCCGCGTTTGTGTTCCCGCCGGCCGGAAATCCAAAAGAGGAACGCAAGGAGAAGCACGCCCAGGGCCCCAAGCGTCCAAATGAGGGGGGTCCAGTAGCCGTGGCCGGTGAGGACCTTGAGGATCTCTTCCATCCTACCCTCCCAGGACGGCCGCCAAATACATGGGGCGGCCCTGCCAGAGGGCCTTCGCCGCCGGCGTTACAAGCTCCTCCACGAAGAACCCCGGCAGAAGCCCCAACACCAAAATCCCCACGACAAGGACGCCCATGGACAAAAGGAAAACCACGGGGATTTTCGGTTCAACCTCGGCCTTTGGCCCCAAAAATGCCCCCTGAAAAGCCCTGGCGAACACGGCCAAAAGGAGGATGGAGGACAGGACGGCTATGGCTGTAAGGAGCGGGGAAACCCGGAAACTCCCCTCGTAGATGAGGATCTTCGAGGCAAAGCCGTTGAGGGGAGGGATGCCGGCCAGGGCCAGGGAAGCAAGGAGGAAGGAAAGGGCCACCTCGGGCAGTCCATGCCCAAGCCCCCCGAGGGCCCGCAGATCCCGCGTGCCCTTCGCCCACTCCACCGCGCCCACGCACAGGAAAAGGAGCCCCACGGTCAGAGCGTCGTTGAGCATGTGGAAGATCCCGCCCTTCATGGCCACAAGGCCGTATTCGGGCCGGCCGGAAAGGGTGACAAGACCCACGCCCACCCCAAGCATCATGTACCCGATCTGGGAGACGGCGCCATACGCCACAAGCCTGCCCAAGTCCGTCTGGACCAGGGCCATGAGCGCCGCCACCACCATGGTGAGAAGGCCCATACTCACCACAAGCCAGCCCACCCCGGCGTCCAAAAGCCCGCCGTAAAGGGTGAAGAGGACCCGCCAAAGCCCGTAGAGGGAGACCTGGGTGTTCACCACCAAAAGGAGGGCCTTTGCGGCCGGGGCCTCGCCATAGGCGTCAGGGGCCCAAAAGTGCACGGGCGCGGCGGCGGCCTTCATGAGAAGCCCGGCCAAAAACAGGGCCAGGCTCAACCGATCCACCACGGAACCCCTTATCTGCGCCGAAAGGTACGCCAAATTCAGGGCCCCGTATTCCCCGTAAAGGAAGGCCACAGCAAGGAGGAAGAGAAGGCCGCTTACGCTGAAAAGAAGCATGCTCTTGAACGCGGCCTCCGGAGCGCGGCTCGTCCACGTGCGAAATCCGATGATCCCACAGGCAGCAATGCTTGTGACCTCCAAGAACACGAAGAAGTTGAAAAGGTCGCCGGTATAGGCCATGCCGAGGATCCCGGCAAGGAGGAGGACGCTTAGGGTCAGGGAAAGGGTCTTCCCCTCTTCCTCCGGGATGTATTTGAGGGCGAAGGGGAAGGCCACAAGGGCGATGAACCCGGCGATAACCCCCATGAACGCGCTCATCGCGTCCACGGTGAGCATGATGCGGATGGGGAAGCCCCCGGGAGCGAGGGTCTCTTGAGGGTTTTTGGCGCCAAGGACGTAAACCCAAATGCCCTCAGCAAAGACGTGGGCGGCCACATAGCCCACGCTCACGCCCACAAAGAGGACGACGAGAAGAACCCAAAGGTCCCGCGCCTTTTTGTGGATGCGGGCCAAAAGGGGCACAGCGAAACCCCCAAGGAGGGGAACAGCGATGGCCAAAATGGGAGCGTGTACGCTCATCGTCACCCCCGCAGGTCCCGGATCTTCCGGGCATCAAGGGTTCCCTTGTGGCGGTAGAGGACCACGGCAAAGGCGAGCATGAGGGCCGTGGTGGCCACCCCGATGACGATGCTGGTGAGGGTCAGGGCCTGAGGGGTGGGGAGGACCATGGGCGCCTCCGCGGGCGCGTAGGTATAGATCGGAGGGATTCCTCCCCGCACATAGCCCAGGGCCACAAGGAAGAGGTTGACCCCGCTTTCGATGAGCCCCACCCCGATCACGAGCTTGATGAGGTTCCGCTTGGCCACGAGGGTCCATAGTCCAAGGGCGATGAGGATCATGCACACCACAAACGGGAGGTTACCGATCATCTTCCCCTCCAAACAGGGCGAAGAGCAAAACCGCCGCTCCCAATCCGGCCAAGACCTTGAACCCCACGGCCCAGTTCATGAGGGGGAGGGTTCCGGAGGTATTGAGGTCTCCGGGATTGGGGCCGTAGGGGACCGTTCCGCCGAAAAGCCCGCCGCTTCGGGCAAGGACGTTGGCGAAGAACGTGAGGCCAAGGCCGAGGAAGCCCAGCGCGGCGAAGGCCACCCCGCCCAGGCTCTCCAGGGCCGACAAAAGCCCCTTCTTTTTGGCCAAGCGCGCCGCGCCAAACGCCACAAGGACCAGGGCCAAGCCCGAGGCCGCCACCGCTCCGCCCTGAAAACCGCCCCCGGGCGTGAGATGCCCATGCATGATCACGTACCCCCCGAACACCAGGGAGATCGGAAGGAGGACGCGGGCGATGGTGCGGACGACGACGGTCATTTCTTGAGCCTCCTTAGGATCAAGGCCACGCCGGTCACGGCCGTAAAGAGCACGGTGGCCTCGCCCAGGGTGTCGAAACCGCGGTAGTCGAAGACGATGGCGGTCACCACGTTATTGGCGGCCAACTCCGCCTGGGAAAAGCGGTTGAAATACTCGTCCATTTCCCGGTATTTCGGCTCGCCGAACGGCCGCAGGGCCACGGCCCCGAAGATGAGGAAGCCCGCGGCCAAGCAAAAGGCGGCTGCCGCTAGCCATCGCTTCATTCCTCTTCCTTTCTGCGGGTCTTCCAAATGGCCAAAAGGAAGATGGCGGTGGTGAGGGCCGCGCCCACCCCGGCTTGGGCGATGGCCACATCCGGCGCCTGAAGGAGGTAAAAGGCGAGGGAGAGAAGAAGACCTTGGGCTCCCAGGGCCAAGGCCGCGGCGAGGAGATCGCGCAAAAACACGGCCAAAACGGAGGCGATCACCACCATGACCAAGGTGGCGGTGAGCATCGCCGCCCAAATGGTCATTTCCCCACCTCCTCCAGGCGGTCCACCACCGCCCGGAACGGCTTTATCCCCGCGCGATGTGCCGCCCGGGCCAGGGCATGGGACCCCGTGGGGTTGGTAAGGAGAAGGAAAACCAAAGCCAAAACGGCGCGGATGACCATGCTCAGCCCAACCGGCCCACCCCGCATCGCCCCATAAACCACCACGGCCAAAACGGAGAAGATCGAGCCAAACGTCGTGCACTTTGTGGCCCCATGGAGCCGGGTATATACGTCGGGGAAACGGTGCAAAGCCACGGCGCCCAAACCGTTGAACACCGCGCCGATCCCCAAAAACACGTACATCAGGATGGTCACCGGAGCCCCTCCTCCAAATAGCGCGCAAGATACAAGGTCCCCACGAAGGAAAGGAGGGCATAGACCAAGGCCACGTCCATGATGATCACAAGATCAAAGGCGGCCCCAAGGAGGACCATGACGGCCACAACGAGGGTGTTGATGGTGTCCAGGGCCACGGCCCGATCCGCCGGAGTGGGGCCGATGGCCAGCCGCAAAGAGCACACCAAAACGTAGGCCAAAAGGACAGCCGCCGCCACGGCTAGGGAAATCTCCACGATCATTCCGCCACCACCTTGGCCCAGCTGGGGAAGGGCCCGCAAACTTCCTCCGGCTTGGGATCCACGTTGCGCACGTTGATCCAATGCACATAGAAGTCGCCGGTGGCGTCGTCCACCTCCAGGGTCAAGGTTCCGGGGGTGAGGGTGATGGAGTTGGCAAGCAAGGTGCGGGCCGCGTCCGTCTTGAGCCCGGGATTGAACCGGACGATCCCCGGGTTGATGCGGCCGGTGATCACGCGATAGGCCACATCCACGTTGGCCCTGGCCATGGCAAAAAGGAACGGGCCCACAAGGTAAACGAGGAACACCACCCACCGCAGGGGGTTGAGGAGGCGCCAGCCGCCCCGCTCCCAAAGGAGGCGATGGGAAGAAAGGGCCACAAGGAGGGAAATGACCGCCCCGCTGAGGAGCTCCCCCAGGGACCAAAGGCCAAGCTCGCCGCTGAACGCGGTGAGGATGAGATACACAGAAAAAGCCAACGCGAACGTAGCCGCCACCTCTGCGACCCGCCGCATGGCCCGCAAGTATACAAGGACGAAAGGGGATTGGCAAATGGGGCAAAGAAAAGCGTGGTCCCATTCGACATTGCGCCCAGCGGAGCTTCGGCGTAGGATTTCCCGCTATGCACGACATTACCGGCTCTTTTGGCGACCTCATGCAAAAGCAGCTGGAGCTTGCGGCCCAAAACTACGCGCTCCTCAAGGGGAAGGGCGTGCGGGCGGTGAACGTGATGGGGGCCATCGGCTCCGGGAAAACCGAGCTCATCATCCGCATGGCCGAGAGGCTGAAAGGGCGGGGTTTACGGGTGGGAGCCATCGCGGGAGATGTCGCCGGCGACGACGATTTCCAACGCTTTCGGGCCGCCGGCCTTCCCGCCCGCCAGATCAACACCGGCGACCAGTGCCACCTCGATGCCCACCAGGTTGGCCACGCCTTGGAGGATCTTCCCCTTGATCAGATCGACGTCCTTTTCATCGAGAACGTGGGAAACCTCGTGTGCCCCGCGGATTTCCCCCTGGGAACGGACGTGGACCTCGTGGTGGTCTCCGTGACCGAGGGCGACGACATGGTGCGCAAGCACCCCAAGATCTTCGCCCAGACCGACGTTTTGGCCGTAAACAAGGTGGATTTGGCGGCGTTCGTGGGGGTGGACCCGGAGAGGATCGCTGCGGACTACAAGAAGGTGAACCCGCACGGAAAGGTCGTGTTCACCGCGGCCAAGAGCGGCCGGGGGGTGGAGGAGCTCCTCGCCGCTTTGGGTCTGTGATGCACGAGTACTCCCTGGCCCACTCCCTTCTTTCCGCTTTGCTTGAGCATTTGGAAAAGCATCCGGCGCCGGGACGCATCCGCAAAGTGCACGTGAAAAAGGGGGAGCTTTTGATCCTTTCGGAGTGGGCCCTCAAGGAGGCCTGGCGCATCCTCGCGGAGGGCACAAAGCTTTCCGGCTCGGAACTCGTTTTGGAAAACGTTCCGGTGCGGGTGCGCTGCCCTTCGTGCGGGTATGAAGGAAACGCCCGTTACCTTGCCGAGGAAGGCTGGCACCAGGCTATTCCCATCCTTTCCTGCCCCCGCTGTGGGGCGCCCGTGGAAATCCGCGAAGGCCGGGAGTTGGCCATCGTCGGCCTCACCGTGGACGAGGCCCCTGGCGAGGCGCGCGCCTGAAGGTTAGGGGAGGGGGGCCAGGCGACGGAGTTTGTAGCGCTCATAAAGAAGTTCGGGGACATCTTTTAGGCGGACCACCACCGGCATGGTCCTTTCCCCAAGAATGGCGCGGAAACGTATTTCCTCCGCAGCGATCTCCTCCAGGGCCAACACCGCCACGAGGGGGGCCTCCCGATCCTCCACCACCAATTCCACCGCCCCGCCCCGGGGCCGCAACGTGGCCCGCAGCGTATCCCGATAGGTGGCGTAAACCCCGAAAATCCTCTCCCCTATGCCCTCAAGCCTCACGAACGGGAGTTTTTCCCAGGGTTCGCCCAAAACGAAGGCCAGCGCGGCCTGGGCGAATTGGGCCATGGGGTAACCGGAGCCGTTGGCCAACACGGCCACCCCAACCCCTTCCTCCGGGATAAACCCGAGGTGCGCGGTGTACACCAGGACGCTTCCGCCATGTCCGATCAGGGTTCTTCCGAAGAATTTCTGGACGGAAAGGCCGAGGGCGTAAAAGCTGGCTCCCACGGGCGCGGGCCAGCGCGGCTCCGCCGGCATGGGAACCCTCGGCTTCACCAGCTCCTCATAGCTTTCCGGCCGAAGAAGGGGGGCGCCGCGCCGAAGCCACATCCCCAGGTATTTGGCCAAATCCAAAACGGTGCTCACCAGCGCTCCGTCGCTGCCGATCGGGATGGGCCGGACCTTCCCCGGTTTGGGTTGCCCCTCCTGCGGCACAATATAGGGCGTGGCGAGCTCCGGCAATTCCTCCCCCAAAAACCCCGTGGCCTTCATCCCCAAAGGCTCAAGGATCCTTTGGCGCACATAATCGGCGTAGGAAAGCCCGGAAAGCTTTTCGATGATCCCGCCAAGGAGGATGTAGCCTTCGTTGAGGTAAAACCAGCGCTCACCGGGTCTGCTTTCCACCCAGTCCTCCGCGCCGTTTAACCAAGCCACAAAATCCTCCACCGTGGCCAGGGCCAAGGGCCTTCCGCCCGTGCCCTGCTCCCAGCGGATCTCCGCCTCGGCATAGGCCAGGGCCGGGATGCCCGCGGTGTGCGAAAGCAAATGCCACACACAAATGGGCTCGCCGAAAGGCCTGATTTTCAGGGGCAAAAATTTCTCCACCGGGTCAAAAAGGGAGAGCTTTCCAGCCTCGCAAAGCTGAAGGATCCCCACGGCCGTGAAGGATTTGGTGACGCTTCCGATGCCGTAGGCGGTGGAGGGGGTAGCGGGAAGCCTTTTTTCCAGGTCGCGGAAGCCGAAACCCTTGGCGTAGACCACCTCATCGCCCCGAACCAGGGCCAAACTTACCCCGGGAAGCCGGGTGCGCCGCATCCTCTCCCGCACAAATTCCTCAAGCTCCTGAAACTCCGCCATCGCTCACTCTCCAGGCCGGATTTTCTCCCCCAGGGTGTAAGTGCGCACGTGTTTGAGCCATTCCCTCCGAAGCTCAAAAAAGCCGAAGCCTGGGGCCTCGGGATCGAAAAGGACCTGAAAGCCCTCGCGGATAGTGGATCCTCCGCGGGACACGAGTTTCGCCTCCGGGCGCTCCCCCAAATCCAGGTCGCGGAAAACCACGTTCGCCTCGCTTAGGGCAAAGTGCACCGCAGCGGTGGCGGAAAGGTTCGACTCCACCATCCCCCCGATCATGTTCTGGACCCCCGCAGTCTTGCAGATCGTGGCGATCTCCTTGGCGCGCAGGAGCCCCCCGGCCTTCATGAGCTTGATGTTCACGTAGTCGCAGGCCCCCGCGCGCACGGCCCGCAGGGCATCCTCTGGGGAATGGACGCTTTCGTCGGCCATGACGGGGATGGGGGAGCGCTTCCGCACGAAGGCCATCCCCTCCAGATCCGCGGCGGGGACGGGCTGCTCCACGAAGGCCACGTCGTAATCGGCCATGCGCGTGAGGGCCCAAACGGCCTGAGCCCTCGTCCAGCCTTGGTTTGCGTCGATCCACATGCGGACTTTGTCCCCGATGGCCTCCCGCACCGCCCGCACCCGCTCCACATCCTTGGCCGGATCCTCGCCCACCTTCACCTTGATCGCCCGAAATCCCGCGGCCACCAGGGCCTTGGCCTCCTCCGCCATCTTCCAGGGCTCGTCGATCCCCACGGTGAAGTCCGTCTCCACGGGCTCGGCAAAGCTTCCGCCAAGGAGCCGCCACACCGGCTCTCCGTAGATCTGGCCCACGAGGTCGTGGAGGGCCAGATCCAGGGCGGCCTTGGCCGCAGCGTTCCCCAAAAGGGCCCGGTCCATCTTGTCCACAAGATAGCGGATCCGCCGGGGATCCTCCCCAAGGAGAAGGGGGATGAGGAGATCCAGCGCGGCCAGAACGGAATCGGGCGTACACCCAAGGATGAGGGCGCTGGGGGAAGCCTCGCCCCAGCCCACGCGGCCGTGGTTATCGTGGAGGGCCACGATGACCTCCGTCTTCTCCGTGGTCGTGCCCAGAGCGATCCGGAAGGGCTTTTCCAAGGAAAATTTGAACAGAAAAACATCAGCCCGCTCGATCTGCACCTTGGCCATGGACGCTCACCGGGGAAAGGATACCGGAAAACTAAAGGGGAATGCGCCCTTTTAGGGCGCGGCCCAGGGTGAGCTCGTCCGCGGCTTCTAAATCGCGGCCGACTGGGATCCCGTGGGCGATCTGGGAGACCTTCACCCCCAGGGGCTTTAAGAGGCGGAGGATGTGCATGGCCGTGAGGTCCCCTTCCAGTTTGGGCTCGAGGGCGAGGATCACCTCCTCCGTCCCCTCCTCCCTCACCCTTTGGGCAAGGTGGGCGAGGGTCAAATCCTCTGGCCCGACCCCGGAGGTGGGGGAAAGAAGCCCGCCCAAAACGTGATAGAGCCCATGGTATTCCCCGGTGCGCTCGATCTGCTCCACTTCCCAGGGCCTGGCCACCACGCAGATCGTCCGTTGGTCGCGCTTGGGGTCGCGGCAAATAGGGCAAAGCCCGCCCTCGGAAAAGCCGTGGCAGCGGGGGCAACGTCCCACCTTGGAAAGCCCGGCCAGGGCCCGCCCCAGCCGCTCGGCCTCCTCGGGCTTGGCCAAAAGGTAAAAGGCGATGCGTTCCGCCGAACGGCGGCCGATCCCGGGAAGCCGGGAAAGGGCGGAAAGCAGCTCCTCCAGCGCGGGAATCACGGGTTAATGATCTCCCCTTCCAGACCCTCCGCCAAGAGCCGCGCCGCTTCCTCCAAGCTCAGGGATCGAGGCCCCTCGTTCCCCGCGTAGACGACCTCCACCGCCAAAAGGGGGTCGAAAAAAACCCGTGCCACCTCTTGAAGGACGGCGAAAATTTCTTTCTCCTTCAGGGATTCGTAGTGGAAGCGGTAGCCCTCGGGAAGCGTGATGCGCAGGATCCCGTCGACATAAGTGGCCTCCGCCGGGGCGAGGAAAACCCCCAAGTCCGCCCTCCTCTCCCAGGCCGCCCGTAAAAGCCTGGTCCAAACCTCCTCCTTCTCCGGTTCTTCCTCGGTCTTCGCAGGGGGCTCCTCGTCCCTGCTAGTGGACGCCTGGGACGCGGGTTTTCCTTCTGGCAAAGCCCCCAAAGAAGGGAGTTCTTCCGTGGCGGGCGGGCGTTTGGGGACCCCGCACTTTTCCAAAACGAACAGCTCCAGATGGAGTTTTCGGGAGAAGGCCCGGGGAAGCTGGGCCCGCAGCTCCACCAGCGCCGGAAGGAGGGGGAGGAGCCGATCCTCTCCGGAAATTGCGCGATCCCGGGCCCGGGCCAGGAGCTCCTCGGCAAAGAGGGCGAGGTCCCGGCCTCGTCGGGAAAGGTCGGCCACGATCTCCAACGCTGCGGCGCTGTCCTGGGAAAGGAGGGCCTCGAGGAAAGAGTCCACCTGAGCCCGGGGAGGAAGGCCCAAATAGGCTTCGATGCCGTCGGGGGTGATGGGGCCGGCCCGGCCAAGCTGCTCCAAAAGCACCAAGGCGTCGCGAAGGGAGCCGCCGGAGCGCCGGGCAAGGAGCTCCGCCGCCCCGGGAGAAAGGGCAAATCCCTCGGCCCTGGCGATCTCCGCCACTTTTGCGGCGATGAGCTCCTCGGGGATGGGCTGGAGCCAAAACGCCTGGCAGCGGGAAAGGACGGTGGCCGGCACTTTGTGGGGCTCGGTGGTGGCGAAGATGAAAAGCACATGGGGCGGGGGCTCCTCCAGCGTTTTGAGGAGGGCATTGAACGCCTCTTGGGTGAGCATGTGGACCTCGTCGATGATGTAGACCTTGTAGCGGGCTCCGGCGGGGAGGAAGGTCACTTCCTCGCGGAGTTGGCGCACCTGGTCGATGCCGCGGTGGGAGGCCCCGTCGATTTCCACCACGTCCAGGGATTGGCCGGAGAGGATGCGCAGGCAATTGGGGCAGCGGTTGCAGGGCTCGCCCTCCTCGGGGGAAAGGCAGTTGGCGGCGCGGGCCAAAATGCGGGCCAGCGTGGTCTTCCCCACGCCCCTTTGGCCGGCAAAAAGATAGGCGTGATGGAGTTTTCCCAGGGCCACAGCCCGCTTGAGGGTGGCCACCACCACCTCCTGGCCCACCACCTCCGCGAACCGCTTGGGACGCCAGCGCCGATAGAGGGAAAGCTCCCCCGTCATCGCCACAAGGTTAGTCCATCCGCCCTGGCCTGGCCACGGCGGCCCCACTTTTTAAGGCCCAAAGCAGAGGCCTAACCCTTGGCGATCTCCATCTTCATGGCCACAAGGCCGGAGAGGAGTTTTGGGTAGAAATCCGTGGATTTTTGGGGCATGGGCTCCCCGGCGTCGGCCACGGCCAAAACGTCCTCCACCTGAGTGGGATTAAGAAGGAAGGCGATCTGGCCCTTCCCCTCGTCCAGGAGGGCCACGGCCTCCTCCGCGGTGTGGGTGTACTCCACGTGCGTTCCCCGGGCGAGGGCCTCCTCGTCGATCCCCAGGATCTTCTCCAAAATGGCCTTGTGCAGGATGGCCACGTCCAGGCGCTTCCATGCGGGAGCGTGGTCGCCGGGCACCACCTCTTCCGGCTTTTTTCGAAGCTTTAGGGCGAAAAATTCGCCCGCGGAATAGGCCACAAAAACCTTCTCCCCTCGGGAAAGGGCCTGCGCCAGGCGCTCCCGCGCGGAACGGAAATGGGGAAGCTCCTCCACCTCGAAGTCCTCTTCCACCCGGCGCAGGAACTCCGGAAGGGAGAAGCGGGAAAGCCCATGCACCACCCGTGGGGTGGGCCGAATCACGCACCCCGGCTCGGCCACGTTCACCAGGGTCACGGGGATGGAGGTAAAGCTTTCCGGCCCAAGCGGCTTCCAGCCCCGCTGGAAGCATTCCTCCATGAACATCCCCGCCGTCTCAAACCGGTGATGCCCATCGGCGATGTACACGGGAAGAGGGGCAAGGGCCGCCTGGACTGCCTCGATGACCCCGGAATCGGAAACGTGCCACATCTCGTGGAGGTTTCCAAAATCGTCCGTGGCCTGCATATCCGGGGCGCGCCCGCCCACCGCGGAAAGGAGGGCCCTGCTCGCGTTCCTTTCCGGATCGCGGTAAAGGAGGAAGATGTGCTCTAGGTGCGCTTCGGTGGCGCGGAAAAGTTTCAGCCGATCCTCTTTGGGGCCGCGCAGGGTGCGCTCGTGCTTTTTCACCTGGCTTTCCCGAAGATCGAGGAGGGCCACAAACCCCAGCCGCTCGTAGCTTTTTTCCTCGTGGGTGAAGCGCACCCGATAAAGGTAAAACCCGGGCCGCTCGTCCCGGACGAGGACGCCTTGGGAAAGCCAGTCTCGGAAAAGCGCGGCCCGTCGGAGGTACTCCCCTTCGTCCTTGGGCGGGGTTTTCGTGCCGATCAGGCGCACGAAGTTGTAGGGCGAGCGCCGAAGGTATTCTTCCTCCTCTTTGGGCCCGATGCGGTCGTAGGGCTGCGTCACCACCTGGGAAAGATCGCCCACAACCTTCAGGTTGTAGCGAATACCCCGAAACGGATGGATTTTGGCCATCGCGGGCTCCTTGGGCTCAGCGCTTGGCCCAGGAAAGGAGGATTTCCACGATCTCCTCGCCGATCCTGGCCTGGGCCTCGTGGGTTTGGGCGCCGATGTGGGGGGTGAGGGTGACCTTGGGATGGCGCAGGAGTTCCAGGTTTTTCGGGGGCTCCTCCTCGAACACGTCCAGGCCGGCCCCGCCGAGCTTCCCGGAGTTTAGGGCCTCAAGGAGGGCTTTTTCGTCCACGACCCCGCCGCGGGCGCAGTTGATGAGGAAGGCCCCGTCCTTCATGAGGGCGATCTCCCTCGCCCCGATCACCGGGCCGGCCGGATCCGGCGGGATGTGAAGGGTCACAAAATCGCTTTCCCTGAGAAGCTCTTCCAGGGAGACCATCCTCACCCCGGGGATGGGCGATTCCCTAACGTACTTGTCGTAAGCCAAAACCTTCATCCCCAAGCACAACGCCCTTTTGGCCACGGCCTGCCCGATGCGGCCAATCCCGATCACCCCGAGCGTCTTCCCCTGGAGCTCGATCCCATGAAACGCTTTCTTCTCCCACTTCCCCTCGCGCATCGTCTCCGTGGCGCGCACAAGGGAGCGGGCCAGGGCGAACATGTGGGCCAAAGTGAGCTCCGCCACGGAATCGGTGCTCGCCTTTGGGGTGTTCAGGACCTCGATCCCCTTCTCCTTCGCGTAATCGGCGTCGATGTTATCGAGGCCAACCCCCGCGCGAATGATGAGCCGAAGCCCCTTCGCCGCGTCGATGGCGGCCTTGCGCACCTTCGTGGCCGAGCGCACCACGATGGCCTCATATCCCTTGGCCAGCTCCTGGGCAAGCTCGCTTTCGCTCATCCCCGTCTTCACCGTGACCGCAAGGCCCGCCTCCCTGAGCTTGGCCAAGGCCTTCTCGTCGATGGGATCACAGATGAGGACCTTCATCCCCTCCTCCTCAGCTCAGGCCCAAAATCTCCTCGATGGCCCGCAGGAGCCCGTAGATGTCGGCCGGGGTGAGGTCGCCCATGTGCGCGATGCGGAACGTTTTCTCCCGCAGATCCCCGTAGCCGTTGGAGATCCGCATCCCGTATTCGCGGATGAGGGTCTTGTTAAGCTCGTCCACGGAGATCCCCCGCGTGTTCTTGATGCAGGTCACGGTCTTCGACCAAAAGCCCTCTTCGGGGTAAATGTCGAAGTATTTTTTGGCCCAGGCCTGCACGATTTTGGCCATCTCCTCGTGCCGGGCAAACCTGCGCTCCAAGCCCTCTTCGAAGAAATAATCGAGCTGCAAATTCAGGGCGAACATGTGGGGGATGGAGGGCGTGGCCGGGGTCTCGTTTTTCTTGTGGGAGTTGAGCATGACGAGGAAGTTGAAGTAGTAAGTGCGGGGCTTCACCTCTTCCGCCCGCTTCAAAGCTCGCTCGGAGACCGCACAAACGGTGAGGCCAGGGGGAAGGCCGAAGCACTTTTGCACCCCAGCTAGGCACACGTCCAACCCGAGTTTATCGAACTCGATCTTCACCCCGCCCATGGCGGTGACGGCGTCCACGAGGAGCAAAACATCCGGGAACTTCCGCACCACCTCCGCGATCTCCGCCAGCGGGTTCATGAGCCCGGTGGAAGTTTCGTTGAACACCAAGGTCACCGCGTCGAACTCCCCGGTCTTGAGCTTCGCCTCCACCTGCTCGGGGCGGATGGCCTTGTCCCAGGGCACCTCCAGGGCCTCGCAGGGGATCCCGCAGGCCTGGGTGATCTCGTGCCAGCGTTTGGCGAACGCCCCGTTCACCAAGTTCAGGCACTTTTTCCTAACGCAGTTTTGCACCGCCGCCTCCATGGCCCCCGTGGAGGACGAGGTGAAGAGGAACACCGTCTGCTCGGTGTACAAAAACTTTTTGAGCTTCGTTTGAAGCTCGGAATAGAGCTCCCGGAACTCCGGGGTGCGGTGGTAGATCTGGGGGGTGGCCATGGCCTGAAGGACCTCCGGCCGCACCTCGATCGGCCCAGGAACGAAAAGCTTCACGTGCGACCTGCGCATCCCTCCTCCTTTTCCAAGCTTTCTAAATCCGTTTCAATCTTCGCCGAACTTGTCTAGCTGTCAAGGAGGTCTGGGTTAGTGGGGGCCGGCCCGGCGCAGGCCCAGGGCCTGGGCCAAAGCCAAGGCCTCCCGGTACTCCGCGGAGGTGATGCGCCGGGAAAGCTCGGGAAACTCCCAGGCCCGATGGGTTGGGTAATACTGGGCCATGATGTTCACAAACGTGTCCGGGGAGATCTCCTCCCGGATGAATCGCAACACCCTTTCCGTCCCGGCTAGCCCCTGGGGGAGGACCAAGTGGCGCACGATGAGCCCCCGCACGGCAATCCCGTTCCGCACCACAAGGTCGCCCACCTGGCGGTGCATCTCCCGCAGGGCCTCCGCCGCCCGCTCAAAATAATCCGGAGCACGGGAGTATTTGGCGGCTATAGTGTTGTCTCCATACTTGAAATCGGGCATGTAGATGTCCACTATCCCCGCCAAAAGCCGAAGGACCTCCACGGACTCATACCCCCCGCAATTCCAGACAAGGGGGATTTCCAGGCCCTCCTCCCGGGCGATCCCCACCGCCTCCACGATCATCGGGGCCTGATGGGTGGGAGTGACGAGGTTCACGTTGTGGCACCCGATCTCCTGAAGGCGGAGCATGATCCGGGCCAGGTCCTCCACGGAGATCTCCTCCCCCTCCCCGAGCTGGGAGATGGTGAAGTTCTGGCAGAAAACGCAGCCCAGGTTGCAGCCGGAGAAGAAGATCGTGCCCGACCCATACCGGCCCACCAGCTCCCGTTCCTCCCCAAAATGCGGGCCGAAGCTCGCCACCCATGGCTTAAGAGCGGTGCGGCAAAAACCCCGTTCTCCCCGATCCCGCCGCACTTGGCAACGGCGGGGACAAAGCCGGCAGGGCGAGGCCAGCTCGTACAAAGCCTTCACCCGCCGCTCCAGCTCCGCTGCGGAAAGCCCCAAATACGCGGGGTACTTCACAAGCTCGGTCGCCATCCCAACTCCCAAAGGATTTGCCAGAGGGCGCAAAGGGGAAGGCCCATGACGTTGTAGAAGTCACCCTCGATCCTCTCCACGAAGGCCGCGGCCCGGCCCTGGATGGCGTAGGCTCCGGCCTTGTCCAAAACCTCCTCCGCCCGAAGGTACCAGGCGATCTCCGCCTCGGAAAGGGAGCGGAAGAGAACCCGCGTTTCCACTAGCCTCTCCCGCAAAAGGGGGCCTTTTTGCACAACAAGCCCGGTGAAGACGGAATGCCAGCCCCCGGAGAGGGCGGAAAGGAACGCCTTGGCCTCCTCAAGGTTCCTGGGCTTTCCGAACGCTTTTCCCTCGCGGAAAACGGCGGTGTCGGCGGCGATCACCAGGGCATCTGGGTGGCGTCCGGACACGGCCTCTGCCTTCCTCCTTGCCAAGGCCAAAAGATCCGGGGGAGAACGCACCTCGTCCTCCTCCACCTCCGGGGGGACGACGCGGAACTCCGGGATAAAAAGGCGGAGGAGCTGGCGGCGCCGCGGAGAGGAGGAGGCCAGAATGATGGGGCAGCGCGTATAATCCTCGGCCATGGAGATCATCTTCAGCCCACGGTGTTTGGAGTATAACGCCGTGGGGCATCCGGAAGGGCCGGCCCGGGTGCGCATGCTCAAGGATTACCTGGAGCGCCTGGGATTCCCGTTCCGCGAGCCCGGGCCCGCCACGGACGAGGAGATCCTTTCCGTGCACACCCCTGACCTCCTTCGCCGCATCAAAAACGGGGCCTTCTTTGATCCGGATTGCCCGGTCTATCCGAACCTCGAGTTTTACGCAAAACTTGCGGTGGGCGGGGCCATCTTGGCCCAAAAAGTCCATGGGTTTTCCATCCTCCGCCCGCCTGGGCACCACGCCGGCCCCGACTTCCTCGGCGGCTTTTGCTACCTCAACAACATCGCCGTGGCCGTGAAACTTTCCGGGAAGAAAACGCTCATCGTCGACATCGACGGCCACCACGGGAACGGAACGGAGGCGATCTTCCTTGGCGACCCGAAAGTAACCTACGTCTCCCTCCACCGCATGTACAACTACCCGGGCACGGGGCACCGCTCCTATGCCAACGCCATAAACGTGCCCCTCCCCCCGCGGTGCGGAAGGGAGCGATACATCGAGGCCTTGGAAGGCGCTTTGGAACAAGCGGGGAGGGACTACGAGGAATTGGCCATCTCCGTGGGTTTCGATACCTACAAGGAAGATCCCCTGGCCAGCCTAGGCCTTGAGGTCTCCGACTACTACGACATCGGCTACGTCCTCGGCTCCCTTAAGCTTCCCACGTTCTGCGTTTTGGAGGGGGGGTATGTGCCGGAGATCATGGGCCCGGCGGCCCAGGCGTTCATCAGCGGGCTGGAGGAAGGCGGGGCCATAACTGCCGCATAAACTTGGGAAAACCCGGCCTCGGTTATAATCCAAAACCATGAAAAGAGGACTAGTGCTAGCTTTGGCCGTAAGCGTCGGGGTTTTCGCCGCACCGGTGCGCGTGTCCCTTCCGCCCCTCCTTGGGGCCCTGCCGGTGGCCGTGGCCCAAAGGCTTGCCCTGTTCGCCGCACAGGGCCTGGAAGTCCAGCTCGTCCCCTTGCCCTCCCAGCGGGATCGAATCCTCGCCTTTCAGGCCGGCCAGATCGACGCCATGGTCACCGACCTCACCTCCGCCCTCCTTCTCCTCTCTTCCCAGCCCAAGGAGGCGGCCATCGCCGCGGCCCTCTACGTCCCGCCCCAGGATGGAACCCACCTCGCCCTCATCACCCCGGCCAATTTCTCCCGCATCCACTCCCTGGGCGAGCTTATTGCCGCCGCCCAATCCCGCCGCATCCAGATCGCCGTGCCAAGGCAGTCGGATTTGGAGTTCATGATGGACGAGCTTTTCCGGCAAAATGGCGTTTCCTTTCCGGTCGAGCTCTATGTGGGCCAGGATAACCTCCTCCTCAACGCCACCTGGGTCCTTTTCGGCATGACCACCGCGGCCGTCCTGCCCCAACCTTACGTGGACTACCTCCTCCACTACGAGTTTGAGGGAAAACCGACTCTTTTGGTTCTCGCCGACTTCGCCGGCCTTCCCATCCCCCCAGATGTCCTTGTCGTTCGCCGCTCCCTTTCTACGGAGACGGTGGAGAAATTTTTGGCCGCAGTAGGAGAGGCGGTAGCCCGCATTCGGGAGATGACGAGGGAGGAATTGGTGGCCCTGGCCATGCCTCTGGCCATCGAGCTCTTCTTCCCGGGGGTCAACCTGGAGGCGGCCGATCCGGAGAGCCGGGCGCGGATCGAGGCCGCCGTGGACGCCCTGCGCATGCCGAGTTTCACCGAGCCCGCCCCCCTTGACCCCGGGATCTTCGCCGCCGTGGCCAATTGGGCCAAAGGGAAGGGGTACCTCCCCCGCCCGCCTTCCTACGCGGACGCGGTCTGGTCGGGCCAATGATCGAGGTCCAACACGTCTCCGTGATTTACGGGAGCGGCGAGGAGGCCCTCCCGGCGCTAGTGGACATCACCTTCAGGGTGGGCGAAGGGGAGATGGTGGCGGTGGTGGGCCCCTCCGGCTGTGGAAAAACCACCCTCCTTTTGGCCATCGACGGGCTCATCCGCCCCACCTCTGGCCGGATCCTCATCGCCGGGGAGGAGGTGCGGGGGGTGCGCCGGGATGTGGCCCTGATCCTCCAGGACGCCGGATTGCTCCCGTGGAAGACCGTGCGGCAAAACGCCGAGCTTGCTTTGCGCATCCAAAAAAGGCGGGAGAGCGTGGACGGAATACTTTCCGCTGTGGGCCTAAACGGCTTTGAGCACCGCTTCCCCGCGGAGCTTTCCGAAGGGATGCGAAGGCGGGTGGGGATCGCCCGGGCCCTGGCCCTCCGGCCGAGGGTCCTCCTCATGGACGAGCCCATGGCCAATTTGGACTCCCTCACCCGCGAGCGCATCCAAAACCTCATCCTCGATCTTTGGTGGGAGATGGGGTTCACCGGGATCCTCGTGACCCACGACATCGAGGAGGCCGTGTTTTTGGGGCAGAGGATCGTGGTGCTTTCCCCGCGGCCGGCGCGGATCCGCACGGTCTTGGAAAACCCGGGCATGGGCGAACACGAATATCGGGGGAGCCCGGAATTCTTGGAGCGGGTAAAAACCCTGCGCCAGATCCTGGAGGAGAACGGATGAGGCTAGCGCTCGCCTATTTTTTGGGGATAGTCCTGATCTTTGGGGCCTGGGCGGTGGTTTCTTTTTCCCTGGCCCAGGTCAAGGGCCGGCCGATTCTCCCCTACCCTTGGGAGGCGGCGGCCGCCGCCGGAGAAAACATTTGGACCCTCCTTTCCGCGTTCGGCATCTCCGCCCTCCGCTTTCTTGTGGCCTTGGTGATCTCCTTCTTCCTCGGGCTTCCCTTGGGACTGGCCGCGGGATTTGAGGCGAAACTCGAGCAATTCCTCTCGCCCCTCATCTACCTCCTTTACCCCATGCCTCCTGTGGCCCTCCTCCTTTTCCTGTATTTGGCCTTTGGGCTGGGGGAGGTGGTGCGGCTGGTGGTGGTGGTGATGGCCCTGTTCTTTCAGGTGGTGGTGGCCGCCCAGGGAGCGGCGAAGTTCATCGCTCCCACCCATGTGGTGGCCGTGCGCTCTACGGGGGCCTCCCGCTGGCAGCTTTATTGGCACGTGGTTATCCCCGCCACCCTCCCCAGCGTCCTCACCGCCGCCCGTGTTTCCGTCGGCCTGGGGATCACCATGCTCTACATCGCCGAGACGAAGCTGGGGATCCTCCTTCCCCCTAGCCAGGGCCTGGGAAGGTTCATTGAGTACTACACGTTCCGCGCGGACATCGCCCTGGCCGGAGTGGTGGCCTTGGCCCTCCTTGGGCTCCTTTTCTACGTGATCCTGGAGGTGCTGGAAAAAAGGCTTTGTCGGTGGAAGTACGTGGGGGTGAAGGGTGGAAGTTAGGCGGGTGTGGTTGGTGCATGGAGCGGGCCGGGAGGAGGCGGGCGAGGTGGCCCAGCGGGGGTTGCGGTTTTTGGCGCGCGCCGGGATCGAGGCGGAGGTGCGGACGGAGCTCTCCCCGGCAAAGGGGGTCCCGGACCTCGTGGTGACCGTGGGCGGGGATGGGACCTTTTTGCGCACGGCCTCCGCCCTCTATCCCCAGGAGATCCCGCTTTTCCCGGTCCTCTTGGGCGGGGTGGGGTTTCTGAGCGCTTGCCGGGCGGAGGAGCTAGAAGCCGGGCTTTCCGAGATCCTGGCGGGAAGGGCCAAGGTGGAGCGCCGGGCCCGCCTTTTGGGGCAGGGCCCGGGGTTTTCCGCCACCGCCCTAAACGAGTTCGCCCTCGTCGGCACGGCCCAGAAAAGATTCGTGGAGCTGCGGGTGCGCGTGGGAGAGGAGGAGCTTGGCCAGTTCGGGGGGGACGGGCTAGTGGTGGCCACGCCCACGGGAAGCACGGCCTACGCCCTCGCCGCCGGAGGGCCCATCCTTCTTCCCGCCCTTCCGGTCCTCCTTCTTGTGCCCCTCTGCCCCCACCGGCTCGGCCTTCGGCCCGTGGTCATCCCCGATTCCCTCGTGGTGGAGGTGGAGGCCCGCCGGACGGCCCTCGTGGTGGCCGACGGAGAATCCGTGGGCCTCCTCTCCCCCGGAGGAAAAATCCTGATCCGCCGCGCCCCGAAAGACACGCTCCTTGTGCGCCTCCCCCAAACGCCCTCCCTCTTTGCGCGCCTGCGGGAAAAACTGGGTTGGCCATGAAAGGAGGCGATGTGCCTTCCTTAGAAGGGCTTTTGGAGAAGGCGGTGAAGGAAAGGGTCGCGGATGAGCTTGAGCTCATCCTCATCCGCGAGCGGGAGGAACTGACCCGCTTCACCTACGGCCACATCCACCAAAACGTGGCCGCAGAGGACGCGGTCCTCTTTGTGCGGGCCTGGGTGGAGGGGAAGACCGGTGTAGCTCAGACCAACGATCTTTCCTGGGAGGGAATACGTCGGGCCGCGGAGGAGGCGGCGAAACTGGCGAAGGCCCAGACCAAACCCGCGGGGTACGAGCCGCCCGGCCCGGCCGCCTACCCCGCGGTCTCCGCGTTCGACGAAGCCACCTGGAGCGCCAGTCCCACCCTGCGCGCGGAGCTCGTGCGCCGGGCCGTGGCCGAGGCCAACCGCCTCGGCTTCAACGCCTCCGGGTCTTTGGCCACCGGCGGGGAAGAGATCTGGATCCGCACCACCCGCGGGGTGGACGCCCGCTTCCGCGCCTCCTCCGTGCGCTTCGTCACGGTGATCCTCGGAAAGGAAGCGGGCTCAGGCTACGCGGAGTTCACGAGCACCCGCATTAGCGAGTTTTGCCCGGAGGAGGTGGCGGGGAGGGCCCTGGACAAGGCCGCCCGCTCGGAAAAAAGGATCAAACTGGAGCCGGGCGAATACCCGGTGGTGCTGGAGGAGCCGGCTGTGGCCACCCTCCTTGGGATGCTTTCCTCCATGGGCTTTTCCGCCCGCGCCCTCTTGGAAAACCGCAGCTTCTTCTGCGGCCGCTTGGGAGAAAAAATGGTCTCGGAGCTCGTCACCGTCTACGACGACGCCCTGCACCCCAAAACGATCCCCATGCCCTTCGACTTCGAAGGCGTCCCCAAAACCCGCGTCTATTTCTTCCGAAGCGGCGTAGCCGAGGGGGTGGTGCACGACTCCCGCACGGCAAAACTCATGGGGACACGGTCCACGGGCCATGCCTTGCCCCCTTCGGCCGCGGGCTTCTCGCCCATGCCCATGCACCTTGTGATGGAGGCCGGCACGGCCACGGATGAGGAGCTCCTCTCCGGCCTTTCTCGCGGGCTTTTAGTAACCCGCTTCCACTACGCCCGCACCGTGGACCCCATGCGGGGGATCATGACCATGATGACCCGCGACGGGACCTTCCTTGTGGAGGAGGGGAGGATCGTGGCCGCTGTGGAGGACCTGCGTGTGACCGAGTCGGGCTTGCGCGCCCTTTCCCTTGTGGAGGCCGTGGGGAAGGAGCAGGCCCTCATCACCGGCAGCGAGGCCTTTGGGGCGACCCTCGTCCCCAAGCTCCGGATCGGAAAGTTCGCCTTCACCGGGCGGACGGAAAGGATCTGAGTTGTCGGCGTTAGCGGAGCTCAAGAACTACGTGGCGGAGATGGTGGAGCTCTCGGCCGCCGCGGCCCTCGCCCACTGGGACGCCCGCACCCACATGCCGGAGAAAGGGGTGGAAACCCGGGCCAAAGTGGTGGGAAGGCTCTCCCGCCTGAGCTTTGAGCGCCTTGTTGCCCCGAAATTCGGGGAGCTTTTGGCCGCCGCGGAAAAGGAACTCCCTCAAGCTAGCGAGGTCGAGCGGGCCATGGTCCGCCAGCACAAGCGCGACCACGAACGGGCCAAGGCCATCCCTCCCGACTTCTACCAGAAATTCGTGGAACTCTGCACCAAAGCCGAATCCGTCTGGGAGAAGGCCAAGGCCGAGGCCAATTTCGCCCTCTTCAAGCCATATCTTGCGGAGATCGTGGACATGGTGCGGGAGATGGCCCGCCTCATCGGCTATAAGGAGCATCCCTACGATGCCCTCCTTGAGGAGTACGAGCCGGGGATGACCACCCGCCAGGTGGGAGAAATCTTGGGAGGCCTGCGGGAAAAGCTCGTCCCCTTCGTGCGGGAGCTCATGGAGCGGGGATCGCCCCCGCCGCCCATCCCCGGGGGAAAGTACCGGATCCAAAGCCAAAAAGCCCTTTGTGCCGAGGCCCTAAGGGCCATCGGCTACGATTTCTCCGCGGGAAGGCTTGACGATTCCGCGCATCCATTCACGATCGGCCTTGGTCCAGGCGACACCCGCGTTACCAACCGCTATAACGAAAAAGAGCCCTTCTCCGCCATCTACGGGGCCCTCCACGAAGGAGGGCATGCCCTCTACGACCAGGGCGTTCCTCCGGAGCTTTACTGGCTGGGCCTGGGCGGCGGGGCTTCCTACGGGGTTCATGAGTCCCAGTCGCGGTTTTGGGAAAACCAAATCGGCAGGAGTCTTCCGTTCTGGGAGTTCTTCAAGCCCCGGCTTTCCCGGCGCTTCCGCGTCTTCGCCCGCTACACCCCGGAGGAGGTCTTCCGCATGGTGAACAAGGTGGAGCCCTCCTTCATCCGGGTCGAGGCCGACGAGGTCACCTACAACCTCCACATTTGCCTTCGCTTCGAGCTCGAGGTGGAGCTCATCGAGGGGAAGCTCAAGGTGGAGGAGCTCCCTGGGCGGTGGAACGCCGCGATGCAGAAGTATTTGGGGATCGTCCCTCCCGACGACGCCAAGGGAGTCCTTCAGGACGTGCACTGGTCCGGCGGGTCCTTCGGGTATTTCCCGTCCTATGCCTTGGGGAACCTGTACGCCGCCCAATTCATGGAGGCCCTGCTTAAGGACCTTCCCGATCTTTGGCAAAACGTGCGGAAGGGGGAGTTTCAGCCGATCCTCGCGTGGCTTCGCGAGAAAATCCACGGCTTTGGGCGCATGTACTTCCCCGAGGAGCTCATCCGCAACGTAACCGGAGCGGAGCCCTCGCCAAGCGCTTTCCTCCGCTATGTGAGAGAAAAGTATTCGCAGATCTACGGCCTCTAGATCTCGATCCCCTCTTTTACGGCCATGGCTACGATCCCAAGCTCTTCCTTTTTCCTTTGGAATTCCTCGGGGGTGTAGGGGAGGACTTCCAGGGGGAGGTCGGCCTCCCAGAACTGGACCACGGCTCGAATCCGGGAGAGGAAGTTCATCCCAGCGAAGTCCGGGGAGACGACGATCAAGTCCACATCGCTTAGGTTGAGGTGATCCCCCCGGGCCCGGGAGCCAAAGAGGATCATCTTTTCCACCCGGAATCTCTTCCCCAAGGCCTCTTTAAAGCGGCGGAGCTCCTCGAGGAGCCCTAGATCCCCAATTCTTTTCTCACCCATTCCAAAACCTCGTCCGTCTTTTCCAGGTATTCCTGGACCACTTCGGGCTCATAAAGTTTAGCGGGGACTTCCTCAGCAGCGTTGGGGTAGCGGGACATCACGTATTCGGCGGTCAATTCGCGGAGAAGGCGCTGATATTCTTTAGGGACCTGGGCCAGGCGTCCTAAAACGATCAGGGAGTGGGTAAGGGGCGGTGGATTCCGGGTCTTTCCCATAATGAGAGCCTTCAGGGCCTTTTCCACGGCCTGATGGCAAAGGAAGGCCGCCACGTAAAACTTGCCTCCGGCAAAGTTGTATTTGGCAGAATCGAAGTCCTCTAGCGCTTGTTCCCACCAGCGTTGAATTTCCAAACGCACGTGAGCATGGTAATTGGTCTTCTTCCTTTGGTCAATTAGTGCCAGAGCTCCCGTTGGTCTTTGGGGTCAAGTCTTTACTTTTTATGTGCCCGCGGTTTGGACCGGGCTGCGCTTTGGCTTGTGCGCCGGAGGCTTAAATGATCCACGGGATGCTCGGAGCTAAGGAGACCAGGGGGATAGGCTACCAGTCCTCGGCGCCTTTTCCGCCTTTCCTCCACACGCAGGGGCAAGAAACCCGCGGGGTACAAATGCGCGTGAACCCAAAAATCAAAGACCTGACCCCAAAGACTGGTCCGAAGGTTGGGGCGGCTTTCGCCGAAGGCCGCATGGGTCTTTTCTTTCTTCCCCGTTTGCCTTGTGGGGAAAAACCTCCCTATACTGTGGTTGCGCCGGGCAATTGGCCGTGTTTTTTGGGGAGCGCCCTTCCCCGGGGGAGGGGACATGCGGGCAGTTTTGGGAAGAGAAATGCCTGTGGCCAAGGTAACCGTGCTCTTCGGGAGGGAGCCTCGGCCCAGCTAAACTGGAGCATGGGCGTGGAAGGCATGGGAATTTTGCGGAAAAAAGGCCGGCCGAAAAGCGAGGTGATGGGGCGATGAGACGGTTTTGGGAAGCGGTGTTCTGCACGCTGCTTATCGCTGGAGCCCTCCAAGCCCAGACCTTCACGAACGTCAAAATCGACGACGCCAGCGTCTTCCCGGGCTCCTTGATCGTGGCGCAAATCATAGAACTCAAGGTTCCTACAGGACAAACCCTCACGCTGACTGAAATCACTGTCGCAAACACTACCACAGCCACCAAAAAAGTCGTAAGTGCTGATCTGGAGTACATTGAAATTCGAAGAGGAAGCGAAACCGGACAAGTTTTGAAAAAGCAGACCACCATCACAAATTTTGAGTCTACAGGGGTGGTCATCTCTGGCCTGACCAACAACACATTCACTGCGGGGACGCACAAGCTCTATATCCTGGTGAAGCTTCAGGCCAAAGAGAGCTTGGTAGGGAGTGAACTGATTTTAGGGGGGACAAAAGTCAACACATCTAACGTCGTTTATCCGTCGACTGCGCCAGCAGCAACATTTACTGTGGTCGGACCAACCGTAAAATTTGTGCAGATCGAGGAAAGCCCGCAATATGTCTATCGGGGGCAGCGGTTCTTGGCCGCACAAATCCAGGTAGACGCCACAAGCGTTCCCTTGGACTTCACCATCAGCCGCCTCACAGTGAAAAACTCGCCTCCCGGCACTCCCTTGAGCGGGAGATACATAACGCGCATCGAGGTGCGGCGGGCCACGGATGGCGCCCTCCTCGGCGAGCAGACCTCCACAACGGAGTTAGAAAAATTCACAACCACTGGGGTGGCGGTGAACACCACCGCCAACAATAGTGTGCCCGCTTATTCCACGTTGCCATTGGAGATCTGGATCACCCTGGCCACCGACGCTCCGCCCGGCCACAAAATTAAACTGGGCGCCAGCGTGCGCTGCGCGGGAACGGACTTCACCGCAGGAGAACCAGAGAAAGCAACTACTTTTACAGTGCGCGAAACGGAACTGGGCCTGGACGATGGCACTGATGCTCTTCCGCTTCCTGACCGGGAAGTGGTGCCGGGGCAGACGTTCCTGGCTCAGCGGCTCAGGCTTGTGGACAATGATGCCGATCCTTACGACGTTACCCTCGGCTCGATCCTGGTGAAAAATGTAGCCACCGAAAGTCCTTTGGCTGAACAGCATGTGGCAAAGATCGAAG
>FWWM01001605.1_pt1 | contig 30628 bp, 24 predicted proteins | sample 2228351 | NCBI WGS metagenome assembly FWWM01 (sample SAMEA103939774, study PRJEB20133) | metagenome | reverse complement strand
ACCCCCACCCCCAACCCCATAAAGGGTTGGGAGGGGGGTGCGGGGAGAGGGCAGGGAGTCGCGCTCCCTGGCCCTCCCCCCGCCGCCAATTTCCAGCCCGTGGGCCGGCCGCATGGGGTGTTGGCGACGTTTTCGTTTCATCCCCGCAAGGTGATCACCACGGGGGATGGGGGGATGGTGGCGGGGGCGGATGGTGAGCTCATGGCGCGCATCAAGCGGCTCAGGACGCACAGCATGAGTCTGTCCACCGCGGAGCGCCATCAGGCGGCGGGGGTGGTGTTCGAGGAATACCCCGAAGTGGGCTACAACTATCGCCTGAGCGACATCCAGGCGGCGGTGGGGCGGGAGCAGTTGCAGCGTCTGGCCGGCATGATTGCGGCCCGGCGGCGGCTGGCCGCACGCTACCAGGAGGCCCTGGCCGGACATCCGTGGCTGATGCTGCCCCAGGAACCGCCCTATGCCCGGAGCAACTGGCAATCATTTTGGGTCATCCTGGCGCCGAAGTGTCCCTTGGATCAGAGGTCCGTTATGGAGGCGCTCAAGGCCAGGGGAGTGGACAGCCGCCGGGGGGTGATGTGCGCTCACCGGGAACCGGCCTACCGTGACCTTCCCTTGCGCTTTCCCTTGCCGGTGAGCGAATATCTTCAGGACCGCAGCGTTATTTTGCCCCTCTTTCCGGACCTGAGCGAGACCCAGCAGGAGCGGGTCATCTCTGCGCTTTTAGAAATTTTGCGGGTCTGACAAGTCTGTCAGGCCGACGAAGGAGCCGCTTCCCCAAGGAAGCGGCCCGGCTGTTCTCTCCCCCTGACGGCTCCCGCCCAAACAGATCTGCGGGCGGGGCGGCGTTCCATCCCCCTTTCTGCCAGACACCTTCCGCACCGTTTTTGCGAGAGCCTATTTCAAAACCCTATATCTTATAAAATTGTCATGCTGAGCGAAGCGAAAAACCTCGTATTTTAAATTATTTGAGACTCTTCGCTTCGCTCATGGTGCCAGAAAAAGAGGTTTGAAATGGGTGCTAATATGTCCTCCGGAGGAGAAACCGGCCAGGCATGAACCCGCGCTCGGGAACCGCCCGGGGACAGCGGGTGAGCAGGCCGAAGCATCCCCAGGGCCTGGTGGGCTTCCGAGGCCCGCAGGTTGACATTTTTGCTCTTTAAATATCTTCATAAATGAACAAATATGTAATTATACTGTTAACTATAATTACTTAAATGTAATTAATAGTTTGCCAAAAATATGGTAAGTTATTGATATCTATAGACTATTTTTCTGGCACACTGTTTGCCTTATCTCCTGGCAGGAATTACTAAATATTTTTTGCCATCAGCATAAAGGAGGAAGGCACCATCATGAACCCGGCAAATACCGCCTTTGTTCTCGTGTCCGCCGCCCTGGTGATGCTCATGACCCCGGGGTTGGCCCTGTTCTACGGGGGGATGGTCAGGGGCAAGAACGTCCTGGCCACCATCATGCAAAACTTCGTGCTTCTGGGGGTGGTGGGGGTGCAATGGGCCCTCATCGGCTACAGTCTGGCCTTCGGCCCGGATCTCGGCGGCGTCATCGGCTCCCTGGAGTGGCTGGGCCTGAGCGGCGTCAGCGCCGAGCCCTTCAAGGCCTATTCCGAAACCATCCCGCACACCGCGTTCATGATCTTTCAGGGCATGTTCGCCATCATCACCCCGGCGCTCATCACCGGCGCCTGGGCCGAGCGCATGAAGTTCAGCTCCTTTTTGGTCTTCATCATCCTGTGGGCCACCCTGGTGTATGACCCTGTGGCCCACTGGGTCTGGGGCGACGGCGGCTTCCTGAAGACCTTGGGGGCCCTGGATTTTGCCGGCGGCACGGTGGTGCACATCAACGCCGGCGTGGCGGCCTTGGCCGCGGCCATCGTCATGGGCAAGCGGGAAGGCTACGGCAGGGAGGCCTTCATCCCGCATAACCTGCCCATGACCGTGTTGGGCGCCGGGCTCCTGTGGTTCGGCTGGTTCGGCTTCAACGCCGGCAGCGCCCTGGCGGCCGACGGCCTGGCGGCGACGGCTTTTGTGGCCACCCACCTGGCCACCTGCGCCGCGGTCCTGGCCTGGTTGGCGGTGGAATGGCTGGTACGGGGCAAGCCCACCACCCTGGGCGCCGCCTCGGGCGCGGTGGCCGGCCTGGTGGCGGTGACCCCGGCGGCAGGCTTCGTGGGCCCTTTAAGCGCCATGCTCATCGGTGCCGGGGCCGGGGTCCTGTGCTACCTGGCGGTGCTGGCCAAGGTGAAGCTGGGCTATGATGATTCCCTGGACGTGGTGGGGGTGCACGGCGTGGGCGGCCTCTGGGGCGCTCTGGCCACCGGGCTGTTCGCCTCCACCGCGGTGAATTCCGCCGGCGCCGACGGCCTCTTCTTCGGAAATCCCGCCCAGCTGGGAATCCAGGCGGTGGCCGTCCTGGTGACCATGGTCTACTCCTTCATCCTGAGCTGGATTCTCCTCAAGATCGTGGACGCCGTTATGGGTCTGCGGGTGGCCAAGGATGACGAAGTGGCGGGTCTGGACATCACCGAACATCAAGAGGCGGGCTACAGCCTGTAGCCTGATCAAGGAGGGGCACCATGAAGAAGATTGAAGCCATCGTCCAGCCCTTCAAGCTGGAAGCGGTAAAGGAGGCCTTGCACGGCATCAGCGTGCAGGGGATGACCGTCACCGAGGTCAAGGGCTTTGGCCGCCAAAAGGGCCTGAGGGAAGTGTACCGGGGCATGGAATACCAGGTGGACTTCCTTCCCAAGGTCAAGATCGAGGTCATCGCCCCGGACGACAAGGCCAAGACCATCGTGGAAACCATCATGAACGCGGCCCGCACCGGCCGCATCGGCGACGGCAAGATCTTCGTCTATCCGGTGGAGGAGGTGGTCCGCATCCGCACCGGGGAAACCGGCGACGGCGCGGTTTGAACTGAGGGAAAAAATTCGGGGAGGGCCGGGAGAGCCTGACACCTTCACCCTCCCTTTCAGAGAATTCAAGCACAGGGGGACTTGGACATGACACGGATAACCATGAGATACTTAGCCATAATGTTGGCTTTTTTCTGGGCGCTGGCGGGGTTCGGGGCCACTGCCACCCTGGCCCAGACCGAAACCAAGCCGCCGGAGGAGCCCAAAAAGGCGGAGGAGGCCCCGGCCGATAAGGTTGAATTTGCGCTTTCTATGGATGTTCTCAGTCAGTATGTCTTTCGGGGCATCGCCTTCAGCCGGGACAGCGCCGTCTTCCAGCCTTCCTTCACCGTGAGCTACAAGGGCTTGGCCGTCAATATCTGGGGCAACTTCGACACCAACGAGCGAAACCCCTTCGGCGTCACCTCGCCCAACCGCAACAACCCCAAGTGGAACGAAACGGACTTCACCCTGTCCTACAGCCGGGAAGTCCTGAAAAACCTCACCCTGACCGTGGGCACCATCTATTATGCCCTGGACAGCAACAATTCGCCCCAGGATTCCTGGGAGATTTTCGCCGGCGTGGGCTACAAGTTTCCCTGGTTTGACGTCGGGTTTACCGCCTACCGGGAGGTCTCCCACTTCCCCGGCACTTATCTGGAGTGGTACATCAGCCGGAGCTTTGATCTGCCCTTCGGGGGCTGCACTTTGGATCTCTACTCCGGCTGGACGGCGGAGTTCTCCAATGATAAAGCCTTCTTTCCCACCCGGGACGGCGGCTATTACCGGGGCTTCAATGCCGGCCAACTGCGGGCGGCTTTGAACATCCCGGTGAACAAGACCATCAAGATCTCTCCGAAGATCATTTACTGGTATGCCATGGGCGGGGACTCCACGTATGTGTTGAAAAACCTGTCCTGGGACGGCAAGCACAACCATATTCTCGGAGGGGTGAGCATCGCCGCGTCCTTCTGAGGCCTTCCGGGAGGCTTTGGCGTCTGAGCGGCAGGAGTGAATTTTTTGAGGGGGGGCCAGGGGCCTAAGACCCCTGCCCCCGCCCTCAACTGGCCTCAGGCATGGTTCCTGAGTTGCAGTTCCAGGGGGTGGGGGTTGAGGTAATACTGGGCCTTGAGATAGGGCTGGTCATATTTGCGCACGTAGTGATTGATGAGGGTCACCGGCACGATGAGGGGGATCAGCCCCTGGTGGTAGTGGCCGATGATCTCCAGGAGTTCCTGCTTCTCGTCGGCGCTCAGGTCTTTCTTGAAGTAGCCCATGAGGTGGTAGAGAACGTCGGTGTTCTTTTTCACCGTGGTCTTGAGGCGCAGGGCCTCCAGGAGCAGGGTCTGGTAACGGTCATAGCTTTCGGCCAGGGGGGCCTCCTTGAGCCGACCCACCAGGGCGCCCAGGGCCCGCATGTGCTTGGGGCTGTGGGCCTGGATGAGGAGCTTGTGGCGGGTGTGAAATTCCACCAGGCGGGCGGGGCTTAAGCCCTGGGCCAGCGTCTCCCGCCAGCGTTTCAGGGTGAAGATGGCCTCGATGAAGGTTTCCCGGAGCTTGGGATCGTGAAGGCGGCCCTCGTCCTCCACGGGCAGCAGGGGGAAATGGGCCATGAAGACCCGGGCGAACATCCCCACCCCGGTTTTGGCCGGCATCCCCTGGGGGGTATAGACCTTGACCCGCTCCATGCCGCTGGAGGGGGAGTCGCTCTTGAAAATGAAACCGCACAGGTCTTCCCGTTCCAGCTCCGCCACCCGGCGGCGGGCCCAGGCCAGCATCCGTTCCGTGTGGTCGAGGCCGGTCTTGTTGGTCACCAGGCGGGGGTTCCGGGGGTCGCCCACCAGGCGCATGGCTTCCCGGGGGACGGGCAGACCGCATTCCACTTCCGGGCAGACCGGCACGAAGTCCACGTACTTCCCCAGGGTGTGCACCAGGAAGCGGTCCAGCTTGTGGCCGCCGTCGTAGCGTACCGGCTGGCCCAGCAGGCAGGCGCTGACCCCCAGGCGGATTTTGCTCTCCATCTGCATCACTCCGGTTCCTTTCCCATACATTATACCCTTAGAGCGGACGAAGTTGGAGGCCTCCTTGCTTCCCGGGAGGTTCGATGGTAAGGTAAGGCGTCTTAAGAAACCTCTCCTTGGGGAAACCCACATGGCCCACCAACGCCTGGATTTTATTGACCTGAACACCCAGCAGCAGCGTCTCTATCCGGCCCTGATGGAACGCCTCACCCGGGTCCTGGCCCACGGGCAGTACATCCTGGGCCCCGAGGTCTTGGAGCTGGAGGAGCGGCTGGCTGCCTATGTGGGCGTCAAACACGCCATTTCCTGCGCCTCCGGCACCGACGCCCTGCTCATGGGCCTCATGGCCAAGGGGGTGGGCCCGGGGGATGCGGTGTTCACCACCCCCTTCACCTTCGTGGCCACGGTGGAGGTCATTTGCCTGGCAGGGGCTACCCCGGTCCTGGTGGACGTTGATCCTCGGACCTTCAACCTGGACCCGGCCGCCCTGGAGCAGGCGTTGGCGAACTTTGGCAGGGACTCCCGCACCAGCGGCCTCACCCCCCGAGGGGTAATCCCGGTGGACCTGTTCGGGCAGCCGGCGGATTATGATCGCATCAATGCCATCGCCGCCCGGCACGGCCTTTTCGTGCTGGAGGATGCGGCCCAGTCCTTCGGTGCGGCATATCAGGGGAAAAAGGCCGGGGCCCTGGCCGAGCTGGCGGCCACCTCCTTTTTTCCGGCCAAGCCCCTGGGCGCTTACGGCGACGGCGGCGCGGTGTTCACCGACGACGACGGCCTGGCCGAGGCGCTGCGCTCCATCCGGGTGCACGGCCAGGGCTCGCACCGCTACGAACACGTGCGCCTGGGGCTGAACGGCCGCCTGGACTCCCTGCAGGCCGCGGTGCTGCTGTGCAAGCTGGACATTTTCGATGACGAGGTGGCCCGGCGCCAGGAGGTGGCGGCGCGATATTCCCAGGGCTTAGGGCAAGCGGTGACCACCCCCTACGTGGCCCCGGGGGGCCGTTCGGTGTGGGCCCAGTACTCGGTGCTGAGCCCCCGGCGGGACGAACTCCGGGCGCGGTTGGAGCGGGCCGGCGTGCCCACCGCCATCTATTACCCCATCCCCTTGCACCTCCAGCCCGCCTATGCCTTTTTGGGCTACCGGCCGGGAGACTTCCCGGTGAGCGAGCAGCTGGCCAAGGAGATTTTCAGCCTGCCCATGCACCCTTATCTTTCCCCCGAGGACCAAGACCGCATCATCGCCGGCCTTATTGCTTGACCTTCGGCCAAGACTGCTGGCCCGCCTCCAAGGGCCCGGGAGGTGCGCCGCCCGGCGGCGGGCCCGTTCCGTGCCAAATGCGGCGGCGGTTCTGGCCCTTGGCCCCAAGTTGGCGTATCACTCCCCCATGATCCAGGCCTTCCGGAAGGACATGAGCTCCAGCGGGCGATGGGAAAATCCCGGAGGGCGTGGTATTCCGCGGCGAGGTTCGCCTGACAGGAGGGGAACAAGATGAGGAAGCGCATCGTTGGCTGGCTGGTGCTGGCCGCCATTGGCTGGGCCGGGGTGGGCGAGGCCGGCGGCAAAACGAGCAACCAGTTTTTTTACAAACCCAGTGTAGGCGCCCGGGGCAGCAACGAGAAAAGCCTGTTCGACGCCGGCCTGGACGCGGCCGACGCCCATCTGGGGAGCTATAAGACCTTGGGCGACCCCGGCTACGCAACCCTGGCCGAGGCCCTGACCACCATAGGCGCCCAGGCGGTGAGCCTGCACCTGCCGGCGGGTACGGTGAATCTCACTTCCAACACCACCATCCCGGCCAATGTCCACTTGGTGGTGCAGCAGGGGGCGCTTCTGGCCATCGCCAACGGCATCACCCTGACCATCAACGGCCCCCTGAGCGCCGGCCGCTATGCCATTTTCTCCTGCAGCGGCAGCGGCACCTTGGCCGGCGACCCCAAAATCGACCACGTCTATCCCGAATGGTTCGGCGCCCAGGGGGACGGCAGCACCAACGACTTTGCCGCGGTGGACAAGTGCCTGCAGGTGGCCCAGGTCTGGCAGAAGCCGGTGAAGTTTCGCCAGGCGGTTTACAAGCTGAACACCAAGCTCACCCCGGTGGACATCGCCAAAACCCAGCTCTGGGGGGACAGCACGGTCTTGGATTTCAGCGGTTTGGCAGCGGCCGGGGTGGATCATTATGCCCTGCAGCTTTATTCTTCCACGGATTATGTGGGCCGCTGGCGGAATCGCAAGACTGCCTTGCAAGGCCTGACTCTCCTGGGGGCCTGGTCCTCCGGGGGCATCAAGGACCATACCGGCCTCGCCCTGGGGCACGCCAGCTACGCCGAAAATTCCTGCTTTGCCATCCGGGACTGCGTGTTCCAGGGCTTCCGGTATAATGTCCGCTTTCTGCAGAATGCCTGGCTGGTGTCCTTGCTTGACTGTCAGGTACGGTGGGGCGGCCTGTACACCGCCCCTGGCTTGAGCAATATGGGGGCCAAGCTGGAATTCACGAATTGCTTTTTTTCCGACAGCGCCGGCTATCCCCTGACCTTGGGAACCGGCAGCTATTACTTCCGTAACTGTGCCTTTGACAACAGTTACCCGGAGATTGTTGGGGACGTCAGCGCCGTGCTCCGGGATTGTCATTTGGAAAACAGCGGCGCTGCCGCCACTTCCGGTTACTGGCTCAACCTCAACTCTGTCAACGGCTATGCCCTTCTGGACGGCTGCCAACTTTTTTTCAACGAACCGGCCGGTAATTTTACCAACGCCCTCTTACGCGTCCACGACGGCAACGCCTATCGAGGTCTGCACCTCCGCAATCTCTGGGTCAATAATCTGTGGAGCAAATATGTGCCGGAGACCAACTCCGGGCACCGGGTGCTGGTGGAGGGACTGGGCCGGGTGAGTGTGGACAATGTGAACACCTGGTGGTCCGGGGGCGCTCCGTATGCCATTGCCCAGTATCCCAACCGTCTGTATAACAGCGGCCTGGAGACCGGCAACCTGACCGGCTGGACCAGCAGCGGTACCGGCACGGTGAGCGCCAGCACCGCCCAAAAGAAAAACGGTTCCTACAGCCTGCTGCTCCAAGCCAACGCCGGCCAAAACCCATCCGTGTATCAGGAATTTCAGGCCCAACCGGGCCAGCACGTCACCGTTTCTTTCTGGGAAATGCGGGCCGCCATGGGCACCGGCTCCACCTCCTGCCAGTTTGTGTTTTATGATGCCAAGGGTGACGATGTCACCGGCGACCAGAGCAACTACTCCGTCCGGAACACCGTGAACCCCTCCTGGGCCTGCCTCTCCATGGGGGCCTTGGTGCCCAAAGGCGCGGTGAAGGGCCGCATTCTGTTTCAGGCAGCCTCCACCAGCGGCACCACCACGGTGTATTTGGACGATATCATTGCCAATGTGTATTAACCCGGGACTGAAGGAAATTAAGGGGGAGGGAAGGGGGGTCAGGGGCGCCTCACGTCCCACCGGACCTGGAGAAACTCCCGGGGTTTAACTTCGCCGGGGGCCGGCCCCTCCCCCCTGAAACTTTTCGCGCCACGAGCTGTCCGCCGCCTGGCCCGCAGGCCAGGGGCGGTTTCTTTTCTTTCCTTTCCCACACCTTTTTCTTACACTCATCCCATCCAAAAATTGAAATTCTCACATCCGGGGCCAACAAACTTCCTTTAGAAGGAAAGTGGTGCAGGAGGGGCGGCTTCCTCACCGGCTCAGGGGGGAGGCCCACTGCCCCGCACCCGGCCGCCACCGGCGGCTGGACCCTATTCAAGGAGGTTTGGCATGCAGGCAGTGGTTTCCCGAGGCGCTCGACTTATCACCCTGGCCAGGGCTTTTTTCCTGGGGTTGGCGGCAGCGGCATTGCTGTCCTCCGGCGCCCATGCCCAGCTGGGCCCCAAACCCGCAGGCAAGTGGCTGTCCGGGGATTTTCACCAGCACACCTTTTACACCGACGGGTCTACCTCCTTTGACTTTGTCATGCAGAAAAACCATGACTTCGGCCTGGACTGGTGGGCCAACTCCGAACATGGCGGCAGCCGTAACCGCAACGGCGACGGGCTGTTCTGGGACACCCTGAACCCACCCGTCAATATCCTGGGTGCCTATGAGATGAGCGGCGGCCACCGGGTCATGTGGCGCTGGCAGAGCCTCCGGGATTTCGTGTTCCCGGACATCCTGGAGGCCCGGGGCCTTTATCCGGGGCGGCGCATCTTCTCCGGGCTGGAATGGAACCCCCCCGGCCATGAACACTGCAGCGTGGGCGTGGTGGATGAGGACGGCACCGGCATCAGCGCCTTTGAATACCAGTTTGACGCGGCTGACAAGGATTTCCTGCCGCATATCATGAATGACCCCCGCATGGCCAAATTCGGCCCCCTCACCAAGCAGAACGGGAGGTTCAATTATTCCCAGGGGGCCACTTCGGTGATTTCCTCCAGCAAACCCTACCCCGAAAGGCACCAGGACGCGGTGGCGGCCTGCACCTGGATGCAGGAAGCCTATGACAAAGGACTCATTGACAACGCCTGGATCATCTTTGCCCACGTGGAGCGGGCCGGCGCCTGGAACCCCTCCACCGGCGGCGGCTATAACGTGGAACACTTCCGGGACTTCAACAACGCTGCGCCGGCCATCTGCTTCGGGTTTGAGGGCGCGCCCGGCCACCAGGTCAACGACGACCGGGGCTTCGGCAACCCCATCAACTCCGCCCCCGGCATTCCGGACACCCAACGCAGCAAGGACTTCGGCGGCACCTACGGCGGCGTGGGGTATTATACGGCCAAGGTGGGCGGCCTGTGGGACGCCCTGCTGGGTGAGGGCCGGAACTGGTTCAACTTCGCCAACTCCGATTATCACCGCCACTATACCGCGGGCGGCGACGATTTCTATCCGGGGGAATACCAAAAGACCTGGGTGTTCGTGAAAGATCAGGACGGCGACGGCCAATATTCCTTACAGGAGATCGCCGCCGGCCTGCGCTCCGGCAACTCCTTTTTCGTCCACGGCGACCTCATCGATGCCCTGGAGTTCAAGGCCCAATACCGCAACCAGGCGGCCGGCATGGGTGAGACCCTGACGGTGGCCGGCGGCGGCAAGGGCACCCCGGTGAAAATCACCATCAAGTTCAAGAGCCCCGGCTTCAACAACAACGGCGATATCCCGGTGGTGGATCACATCGATCTCATCGCCGGGGAGGTGACCGGGAAAATCGACCCGGCCAGCCCCGATTACACCAAGGCCACCAACGAGAGCACCAAGGTGATCGCCACCTTCACCGCGGCGGACTGGGAAGTGGACGAGGACGGCTGGACCGTCATCCAGCATCAGGTCCAGATCAACAAAGATATGTACTTCCGCCTCCGGGGCACCAACCTGGCCCCCAATACTCCCTATGAAACCGATGCCGAGGGCAACCCGCTGCCCGATTACCTGGTGAGTGTCAATCTGGGGGTTGACGGCGCGGAAGAAGCCTGGAAAGACCTCTGGTTTTACTCCAACCCGATTTTCGTGAAAGTGGCGGACAGCAGCGGCAAGGCTGCCGTCACTGACGCCGGCGACCTCGCCGCCCTCCGCTAACACTTTGCCCCTCCTGCCAGGCGCCGGGTTGGGCCGGCGTCTGGCGGTTCCCGCCCACGGCAGCCCGCCTGCGGTCCGACCCTCCTGCCACCATCAGGATGATTTGGGTCTTTAGGATTCTGCCGGGGCCTCCAGACCGGAAAATTCCAGGCGCCAGAAGAGGTGGTGGACGGCAGCAAGCCGCCCGCGGTGCAGGCCGGCTCGGGCCAGGATGGCCTGAAATTCCCGGGAACTCACGGCATGTTGGGGGCCCAAGGTCTTGATCAGGGGATGCACCAGCCAGGCAGGCAGGCCCGCTTCCCGGGCAAAGGCCCGGCTGTCCGGCCAGCGCGCTTCCCGCTGCAGCTCGTAGATGTAGCCCCGGCCACCGGGCCGGAGGACCCGGGCCGCCTCCGCCACGCCCCGGGCCGGGTCGGGCCAGATGTGCAGGCTGAAGGTGGCCAGCACCGCGTCAAAGGCGGCGGCCCGGAAGGGCAGGGCACCCGCGTCGGCCTGTACCAGGCGCAGGCGCGGGCCGGCGGGGTCTTCGGCCAGGTGGCGCCGGCAAATTTTCAACATGCCGGACGACAGGTCCAAACCGGTGAGGGTGAGGTCAGGGCGGACTTTTGCCACCTGAAGCAAGAGAAACCCCGGGCCGGTCCCCACATCCAGGAGCCTGGCCCCAAAAGGCAGCCTGGCGGCCAGATCGGTGGCGAAGCGGCGGTGAATGCCCCGCCAGATGGCGGTCCGGCCCAGGAGGGCGTAAAGCCAAGGGGGCGGCTCCAGATGCGGCAGGGCAATTCCCATGACCGACCTGCTAGCGGAAATGGCAGGACACCCAGTGGCCGGGGGAGGTTTCCCGGAAGGCGGGGACTTCGTCCCGGCACACCGGCAGCCGGGCCTCGGGGCAGCGGGGATGAAAGGGACAGCCAGAGGGCACCTGCAAGGGGGAAGGCGGGTCGCCCTTCAGGAGGGGGGGACGGTAGGGCTTGGTGGGGTCAGGCAGCGGCACCGCTTGCAGGAGGGTCTCGGTGTAAGGATGCAGGCGGCCCCGTGCATAGTCCTCCCGGGGGGCCAGGTTGACGATTTTGCCGAGGTACATTACGGCGATGCGGCTGCACACCTGGGAAATGACGCTCAGGTCGTGGGAGATGAAAAGGTAGGTGAGGCCATAGCGGGTCTGGAGATCCCCCAGGAGGTTCAGGATCTGGGCCTGGATGGAGACATCCAGGGCGCTCACCGGCTCGTCCGCCACGATGAGCCGGGGTTTCAATGCCAAAGCCCGGGCGATCCCCAGGCGCTGGCGCTGCCCCCCGGAAAACTCGTGGGGATAGCGTTCGGCGTGCTCCGGTGCCAAACCCACCTCCGCGAGCAGCTCCGCCACCCACTCCCGGCGCTGGGCTCGGGTCCCCAATCCGTGGATGAGGTAAGGCTCTTCCAGCAGCCGGCCTACGGTCATGCGGGGGTTGAGTGAAGAATATGGGTCCTGAAAGATGATCTGCATCTGGCGGCGCACCTCTTTGAGGTCCGCCCGGCCAAGCTTGGCCAAGTTCCGGCCGGCAAAGGAAATCTTCCCCCGGCTGGGGGGCAGGAGGGCCAGAATCAGGCGGGCCAGGGTGGATTTGCCGGAGCCTGACTCGCCCACCAAGCCAAAGGTTTCGCCCGCCGCCAATGCGAAGTTCACCCCATCCACGGCTTTGAGTTCCGGCCCTCGCCCCCAGGGTCCCGCCAGCCGGAAGGTGCGGGCCACGTCCCGAACCTCCAGGAGGATGGAGCTCATGGCCGTTCCCCGGCGGCCAGGCCCAGAAAGGCCAAAAGGAAAATCCGCCCCGCGGCCGCGCTGCAGCAGAGAAATGGGAAGCCCCCTTCCGAGCATGAGCCGGCCGGGTCGTTTTTTGGAACTGATATGAGGCGCAATGATACCCGCATGATGGTAGGTATTTTACGGCAAATCCGCCGTTTCCGCGAGAAAAAGCCGCGGCGGCCAGGACTGCCGGGCTTCGGCGGCCAAGGCCGACAGGGTCACCCCATCAATCTCGTAGCAGGTTGTGAGCCACCTGAGAAAACGGCGCAGCTTGCGCAAAAATTGCCGGACCCGGGCCTCAGTGGGGAAGTGGGGCGTGCCGCCGGGGAAAAGTTCTGAGGAGTGAAAAAACATCACCAAAGTCCGGCCTCCCCGGCGGGCATGCAGCCTGACCGCCCAACGCATATACGATAAAGGGTACCAGGTGGGTTGCACGCCGGCGGCGGCCAGGAAGGGGAACCAAGCCCGACTGGCATGACTCCATGGAGGCGGCAGGCGCCGGGAAAGACGGTAGATTAGCCGCGGCAGCCGGGGCAGGAGGGGTACCAGGGTCAACGGTGCCTCCACGACCGGCAGATCCCTTTCCGGCAGGCTTACGCGGAAGGGTTCGAGGGGAGCCAAAAAATGGTCGGGGCCGCCGATGACCTGGGTCAAGGGCACCATACTGCTGTCCAGGGCGAGACCGAAGCGGGGGAGCAGAGAGAGAAGCTTGGGACCCCAAGCAAAGCGGCCCATCCGGAAGGACAGGGGCGCCTGGCCGAAGGCCGCCATGAGCGTCTCTCTCAGGGTGGCCAACTTGTCGGCCAGCAGGGGGCCGGGGAGCTCCTCCACCCAGCGGGGTTCGGGCCCCGGCAAAAATGGCGGGGTATTCCAGGGGTGGAGGTGGGCCCCGATTTCCGCCCCCAGGTTTTCCCGCCACGCCCTCAGGATCCGGCCAGCCGCCGGGTCCCGGGCCACCTGATAGGTGGTGAGTAGGGTCAGCGGCAGGCTGAATTCCCGGGGAATGAATTCCACCCGCCGAAGAGAGGAGACGTTGGCCACCCCGGCCGGCTCCCGGGGATACCTGCCGGTAAAGAGCCCTTCCTCCTCAACGTCCACGGTGATGGCGAGGCGCAGCCTGGGAGGCACGGCAATCCTTCCTCAGACTCGTTGAGGGGCAACTTCCCGGGGGCGGCTGGGAAAGAGCGTCCCTTCCCGAAAAAACCGGGCCAGGAGGGCAAAGATTTCGCCATTCCCGCAAAAGCTGCCCTGGGCCAGATTGGCCTGATAGGAGGCAAGCCGTGTTTCGAAATCCCGCCCCAGCCCCGGGGGGGGCCGCAGATCCCGGCACGCCGCCCCAAAGCCCAATCTCTCCAGGTAATGGGCGTTCAAAACCTGTTCAAAGGCGTTGCGGATGGGAAAGGAGAGCACCGGCTTGCCGAGATAAAAGGCCTCGCTCAGCAGGGTGTGACTGCCGCCGCAGATAACGTATGCACAGGAAGCCAGGTCCGAAAGGAAGCCCTTTTCCGAGGGGGGCCTGAAGGTGAGGTTGCCCTCGGTGCCCTGCCGCGGCAAGCCATACACCCGCACCGGCCGCTTCAGGGAGTGGAGAAACGCGACAAATCCGGCAAAGGTGGGCACGCTCTGGTAGGCCACCACGTGCTCCCCGGGTGAGGGCCGCTGGGACAAGACGCTCTCTCTGAGGAGCGGGCCCGCCAGCCGGGCCTTGACCCGGGATTTCAGGGGCGGACGGAAAAACGAGGTGATGAGATACTCCCGGGCCTGACTGAAGAGCAGACGCACCGCCAATCCGGTGGTCAAGGAGGCCCAGAGATGGGAGCGGGGCAGGGCATGGCGGCACAGGGTGATGATGTGCTGGTGGTCCAAAGAGAGGCAGGGAAGCCCGGCCCGGCGGGCGGCCCAAGGGGTCCACGGGTCGTAATCGGTGAGGCACACCTGGGGACGGAAGTCCCGGATGAGGTGGGCCACCCGGGCCAGAAGGCGGCCGCTGTGGCGCAGGATCTTGGCATTCTCCCACAGCGTGGCCCCCAGCGCCACGCGGTGCCGGGAAAATACGGTGAGCGGCCCGTTCACTTCCTCCACCGGGAATTCCCGGGCCAAGATGGCGGCCCCCCGACCGTAACTCAAAAAGAGAAACTCATGTTCGGGAAAGGCGCGGGCCACCGTCAGGGCGCGAATGGCGTGGCCGTGGGCGGTGCCGTGAACGCCGTAAAGAATCCTGGCCATAGGTTTCTGCAAGGGAGGGGAGAGGCCGCCGGCCCGCATGCTGGTGTCACACGGGCGGCGCTCCTCTACTGTAGCGGTCCGCTCCCCCGATGTCAAGGAAGGCGGACGGTGTCTCCCGAGGGATATTCCAGACAAGGACTGGAAAGGGTGGGGGAAAATCATCCATACAACCAGCAGCGCACCCGGTGTCCGGTCCCCACGATTTTCCAAGGTGGAGCCTCATCGCAGATCGCCAGGCGCTGCGGGCAGCGCTCGGCGAACGGGCAACCTGCCGGCGGTGCATAGAGATTGGGCACCTGGCCGGGAATGGAGGCAAGGTGCTCTCCCGGCGGGTGGCGAAAGTCCAGCCGGGGCACCGAAGCCAACAGGCCCCGGGTATAGGGGTGGCAGGGGTGTTGGAACAGACGGGCGGTGGGGGCCTCTTCCACAATCAGCCCGGCATACATCACCGCCACCCGGTTGGCGGTTTGGGCCACGATGCCCAGATTGTGGGTGATGAACAGGACCGAAAGGCCCAGTTCCCTTTTGAGGCGGCGCAGGAGCTCCAGGATCTGCGCCTGGATGGTGACGTCCAGGGCAGTGGTGGGTTCGTCGGCGATGAAAACGGCGGGCTCCAATGCCAGGGCCATGGCGATGAGCACCCGTTGCCGCAACCCCCCGGAGAGCTGGTGGGGATAGTGCTTCAACCGGCCCCGGGCATCGGGCAGACCCACCCGCTCCAGGGCCCGCACCGCCAGCTCCCGGGCCTGGGCACGGGAGAGCCCCCGGTGCACCTGAAAGACCTCGGCCACCTGATCGCCGATGGGGAACACCGGGTTGAGGGCGGTCATGGGTTCCTGAAAGACCATGGCGATGCGGTCGCCGCGCACCAACTGCAGCCGCGGCTCCGGCAGGGACAGCAGATCTTCCCCGTCAAAGAGGATTTCCCCCTCCACCTGGGCGGTCTCCGGCGGCAGGAGTCGCAAGACGGCATGGGCGGTTACCGTCTTGCCGCAGCCGGATTCGCCCACCAGGCCCAGGGTCTCGCCGGGAAAAAGGTCCAAACTGACGCCCCCCACGGCCCTCAGGCGGCCGGCGGGCAGGTGGAAGTGCACCCGGAGGTCCCGGATGGCCAACAAGGGATGCGAGACCGAGGCAGACATTCAGTTCGCCGGCTCAGTGAGCGGAATCTGGATGGTGAAGGTCGAGCCCCGCCCGGGGGCGCTCTCCGCCAAAAGGCAGCCGCCGTGCTCCTCGACGATATTGCGGCAGATGGCCAGCCCCAGACCGGTCCCCTTCTCCTTGGTGGTGTAGTAGGGCTGGAAAATCTTCGCCTGGACTTCCGGGGGCATGCCCTCGCCGGTGTCGGTGATGCGGATTTCGGCGTGGCGCTCGGTAAGCCGGGTGACCACGGTCAACTCACCGCCCCGGGGCATGGCCTCCAGGGAGTTTTTCAGGAGGTTCACCAGCACTTGGTGGAGCTGCTGGGGATCGAAGGCAAGGGGCGGCAGCTCGGCCTCCTGCACCCGGTGCAGGGTGATGTGTTGCTGGGCAAAGGAGTCTTCAAAGAGCTCCAGGACTTCATCCAGCAAGGCCTCCAGGCTGCCGGTGACCTTGCGGGGAGAGGGGCGTTTTACAAAATCCCGCATTTCGGCGATCATGGCCTCCAGGCGGGCCACCTCCTCCACGATGATGTTCAGCTTCTGGCGGCCCTTGTCGTCCAGGGTGTCGGCTTTGGCCACCTGGCGGGCAAAGCCGCCGATGATGGCCAAAGGGTTTTTGATTTCGTGGGCGATGTGGCTCACGGTGTTGCCCACCGCGGCCAGGCGTTCGCTTTGCAGCAGACGTTCTTCCATCTGCTTGCTCTCGGTCAGGTCCCGGACGATGCCGGTGAAAAACAGGCTGCCCCGAATTTCTGCCATGGAAAAGGAGATGCTCATGGGGAACTCGGTGCCATCCCGACGCTGGGCGGAAAGTTCCAGGTGCTTGCCGATGACCCGGGCCTCCCGGGTGGCCAGGAAGCGGCGGACATAGTCCCGGTGCTTCTCCTTGTGGGGCGGCGGGATAATGATCTTCAGGTCCTGCCCCAGGGCTTCGGCCCGGGAATAGCCGAACAGACGCTCGGCGCCGTAATTATAGCCGATGATGACGTGGTCTTCGTTGATGGTGACGATGGCGTCGGTGACGTTCAGCAAAATGGCGGAGCTGATTTCGATTTTTTGGCGCAGCTCCTCGTATTGGCATAACACCCGCTCGAGGTAGGGAGTGCCGGGGCCGGTGACGAGATTGCCTTGGTGCTCCGGGGGCACCCCCAGCACCCGGGTAACCCAGCTTTGCCAGTCCAGGACCAGCGCATAGTCAGCGGGATTCAGCTGGGAGAGGGGTTTGAGGGCCGCGACGGTTTCCCCCTGGTACAGCCCCAGCTCCATCGCCTCCGGGCGGGCCTCCGGCCCCCAGGCGGGAAGAGGAGATTCCGCCGCCGGGCCGGGGGCTCGGAAGAACTCAATCTCCACCTGAGGATAGCCTGCCACGGAAAAGGGCAGGAGGAGCGGCAAACAGCCAGCCTGCTCCCGGTCCACGATGATGGCGATGCGAATGGTGGCAGGCGGCTGGGGCATCCTGACGGCCTTGGGGTGGGGTGTGGCGGAGGGGCCGCCGGGGATTTCGTGCGGCCCGCTCCCGGAAAACCAGCTCAATCCTCGTACTTTTTGAACACCAGGCTGGCGTTGGTCCCTCCGAAGCCGAAGGAGTTGGACAGGGCGTAGCGGATGTCGGCCTTCCGGCTGGTGCCGGTGACGTATTCCAGGCCCAGGCATTCCGGGTCCACTTCGTCCAGGTTGATGGTGGGCGGCACGACGCCATCCCGGATGGACAGGATGGCGAAAATGGCCTCCACCGCGCCGGCGGCTCCCAAAAGATGGCCGGTCATGGATTTGGTGGCGCTGATCAGAGGACGTTTGCTCCCGGCGAAAATCTCTTTCAGGGCCAGGGCTTCATTGCGGTCCCCCGTCGGCGTGGCGGTGGCGTGCGGGTTGATGTAGTCAATATCCTCCGGGGTCAAGCCGGCATCCTGTAGGGCCAGCTGCATGCACCGCCTGGCCCCCTCCCGATGGGGATCGGTGATGTGATAGGCGTCGCCGGTCATGCCGAAGCCCACGATTTCCGCATAAATGTGGGCGCCACGATGCTTGGCGTGCTCCAACTCCTCCATGGCCAGAATACCGGCGCCTTCCGCCATGACAAAGCCGCAGCGCTGGATATCAAAGGGCCGGCTGGCCGCCTGGGGACGGTCGTTGTAGCCGACGGCCAAGGCGCCCATGCGGTAAAAGGCGGTGATGGTCAAGGGGGTGATGGCGGCTTCGCTGCCCCCGGCGGCCATCATGTCGGCCTCCCCCAGCTGGATGGAGCGCAGGGCCATGCCGATGGCGTGGGAGCCGGCGGCACAGGCGGTGGACAGGGCGATGTTGGGGCCCTTGGCCTTGAAGCTGATGGAGACGTTGCCCGCCGCCAGGTTGGGAATCATCTTGGGCACCAAAAACGGCGAGACCCGCCGCACGCCCTCATTGAGGAGCCGGATCATGGACTCCTCCCATGAAGCGACGCCGCCCATGCCGCTGGCGATGATGACCCCGGCCCGCTCCGGATCCTCGATTTCCAGGTTGATGCCCGAGTCTTTGATGGCCTCCAGACTGGCAGCCAAGGCATACTGCGTGAAGCGGTCGGTGTATTTGATCTGCTTCAGGTCTTCCTTGGTGACATTGTCCTTGCGCTCGGTCATGAGCTGCTTCAGGTCGAATCCGGTGATTTCGCCGCCGATGAGGGGAAAGTCCTCCGGCGCCCGGAAGGCGGCGGCGGCCTCTTCATAGGGGGCGCTCAGTCGTTTGATGCCGGACTGCCCGGCCAAAAGTCGTTGCCAAACCGTTTCCACATCCAGACCCATGGGGGTCACCATGCCCACGCCGGTGACCACCACCCGTCTGAGCCCTTGGGGTTTGTTACCCGCCATGCACAAAAACCTCCCCCGAAATTTCGGGAACCTCAGAAAGAGAAGAAAAATTTTGCCAAAGAAAATCAAAGGAGCCGTTCGGGCTCTTCGTGGTAAAATATCTGGCAGATCCCGGTTCTGTCAACCTTTATCAAGCAAGGTCCCTTTGGGGGGCGTCGGCGAGGGAGGCGCGGTTTGAACAAGGGAATCGCTGCAGGCCAAGGACGGCTGCCTCACAGCTCCCCGGTACAGACTTACAGTGGCGGGCGGCTCCATGAGCGGCCCCGCCGCTTTGTCTGGCAGGGGGTTTGGCTGGAGGTGGCGCAGGTCCTGAAGCAATGGCGCACCCCTGAGGAACTGGTCTTTTTGGTGGCCAGCTCCGAAGGGAAACCCTTTCTCCTGCGCTATGCCGAGACAGTGGACCGCTGGCGGGTGGAGCGGGTCCCGTCCGCCGGGGCCGGCCCGCAGACGGACGCGGCCGCAGAAAAAATCAACCGGCCGGAGAGTTGACAAAAAAATCCATTTACTTTGTGACGCAAAGCGCGATAAAATTGGCCTGTTCAAAAAATCCTAACTTCTTTCCGACCACTTCACTCACAATCTCAGGTTAAAGCGAGGTCCCCACATGAAGTGCAAAGTTTGCCCTTCATATATGGAAAAATTATATTCCTTCTATTCCCCCTTCTATGACCACATTTTCGGCCACCTCCTGGGTCCGGGCCGGCGGCAGGCCTTCCGGTATCTGGATCGGCGACCGCACCAGAAGATTCTGGAAATCGGCGTGGGCCCCGGCTCCACCCTGGAATACTATCCCCCGTTCACGGATCTGGTGGGTATTGACATCTCACCGGCCATGATCGAACAGGCCCGAGCCAAAGCCCGACGCCTGAACAGCGGCAGCCGCTTTTCCCTGCATGTGATGGACGCCAGCCACCTGGAGTTTCCGGACAACACCTTTGATGCGCTCATGAGCGCCTACGTCATCACCACCGTGTCCGATCCCCATCGGGTATGCCGGGAAATGCTCCGGGTGGTGAAACCCGGCGGCAAGTTCATCGTGGTCAACCACACCCGCAGTGAAAACGGCAGCTATTGGGGCCGCCTGGAAGATCTCCTGGCGCCCATTTTTGTGCGCATCGGCTTCACCACTGACCTGGATGTCATCCAGGTCCTCAAGGACGCGGGTATCCAGGTGGATCAGGTCATCCCGTGCAACTTATTTAAAACGGGCCGCATCATCCTGGGAACCAAGCCCGCCTGAAAACCGGATAGAAACATTTTGCTCGGCACCATCCCAGCAGAGGGAATCCGAGGGGGATAAGCCCGGCCTTCCGGGCCCATCCCCCTTTTTGATGGAAAACCAGGAAGAGCACCGGGGGAAGAGGCCCGAGGAGAGGGGCTGTTCCCCCCTTCGCAAACGTCCCCGCCGGCTCCCGAGGACCGCAAGTACAGAGCTGGGGACGGTCCAACCACCGGTGGGCCTCCAGGTCCGCCATGCCGCGCAGCGCACCCCTAAAGACGGTAGGGAGACCCGTGCACATTACTCAAGATTCCTATGTTACGGTGGACTATTTGATCCGGTTGGAGAACGGCGAGCAGTTTCCTGCCAGCGGCTCCCCGGAACGGCTGTCCTTTTGTATGGGGCATGGCGTCATGCCGCCGGATTTGGAAACCGCCCTGCTGGGCCTGAAGGTGGGAGACCATACCACGGTGTATCTTACCCAGGAGCAGGCCTATGGGGCGGTGGACGAAGATCTGGTCATTGAGATCCCCAAAGCCGAGTTTGCGCCGGAGGTGGAGCTCATTCCCGGGGCGGTATTCGAAACCGAGGATGAAGAGGGGCATCCGGTGTATTTCATTATCACAAGGGTGACCGGGGACACCGTGGTGGCGGACTTCAACCACCCCTTGGCGGGGCAGGCCCTGGAGGTGAGCGTCACCGTGCGGGAGGTGCGGCCCGCCACCCCCGAGGACCTGGAGGCCTGCACGTGCGAGGCCTGCGGCCACGAGGGCGGCGGGGCTTAACCGGGAAGGGGAGGGCGCCATGGGCTACCCCTGGCTCCACCACTACGATGCCGGCGTGCCCGCCCAAGTGGAGCCTCCTAACCGCGCCTTGCCGTGGCTGTTGTGGGACACGGCGCATCGGTCCCCCCACCTGCCGGCCCTGACCTTTTTCGGCCGGGTCACCACCTACGGCCGCTTCCGGGATCAGGCCGCCCGTCTGGCCCAAGGGCTCAAGGAGCTGGGCTTACAACCGGGAGAGCGGTTCGCCATCATGCTCCCCAACTGCCCCCAATTGGCGGTGGCCTACTACGCCGCCTTGGCGCTGGGGGCAGTGGTGGTGCTCATCAACCCCCTGAACAGCCCCACCGAAGTGCGCTACCAATTGGAGGACTCCGGGGCCGCCATGCTCCTGGTCCTGGACCATCTCCTCCCCAAGGTCCAGGGCGCCCTACATGACGGCTTGGTGCGCAAAATCATCGTTACCTCGCTTGCCGAAGCGCTTCCCTGGCCCCTGTCATGGCTCTACCCCCTGAAGGCTTGGCGGCAGGGGCTCCCCCGGGGCTATCCCCCCGGCCCCGGACTTCTCTCTCTTCAGGGCCTGCTGAAATCGCCGCCGCTCCCTGACCCCCCCGTTCCCGGCCCGCAGGATCTCGCCCTCCTTCAATACACCGGCGGCACCACCGGGATCTCCAAGGCCGCGGTCCTGACCCATGCCAACCTCATGGCCAATGTGGCGCAGATCAACGCCTGGATGAAACGGGTGCGCTACGGGGGCGAACGCATCGTTGGGCTGCTGCCGTTTTTCCACGCCTTCGGGCTGACGGTCTGCCTTAACTGGCCGCTGTCCATTGCGGCCAATGTGCTGCTCTTGCCCCGCTTTGAAATCAACGAGTTCCTGAAACTGCTGCAAAGGGCCCGGCCCACCATTCTGCCGGGCGTCCCCACCCTGTTTGTGGCCCTCATCAACCACCCCCAGACTGCCAGGCTTGACTTCTCGGCCCTTTGGGCCTGCGTCAGCGGTTCAGCGCCGCTGCCGGGAGAGGTGCGGGAGGGCTTCGAGCGCCTCACCGGATGCAAAATCCTGGAGGGCTACGGGCTCACCGAGGCCAGCCCGGTGACGCACTTCAATCCCTTTGAGGGCAAGCGGCCGCCGGGAAGCATCGGCCTGCCGTTTCCCGGCACCGCGGCCAAAATCGTGGATCCGGCCACCGGGACGCAGGAACTGCCGGTGGGAGCGGTGGGGGAGTTGTGCGTACAGGGCCCCCAGGTGATGGCGGGCTACTGGCGAAAACCTGAGGAGACCGCCCTTGCTTTGAGAGACGGCTGGCTTTATACCGGGGATCTCGCCCGGATGGACGAAGACGGATATTTTTATATAATAGACCGGAAGAAGGACCTGATCATCAGTGCGGGCTACAAGATCTTTCCCCGGGAGGTGGAGGAAGTCTTGTACCAGTACCCTGGCGTGAAAGAAGCGGTGGTGTTCGGCTGTCCGGACAGCTATCGGGGGGAGGTGGTGAAGGCGGTCATCGTCCCCCAGCCCGGGGCCACCCTAACGGTTGCGGACGTGCAGGCCTTCTGCCAGGAGCGGCTGGCGGCTTACAAGGTGCCCCGCGCGGTGGAATTCCGCCCGGAGCTCCCCAAGAGCTCAGTGGGCAAAATTTTGCGCCGACGGCTCCGTGAAGAAGCAAGCCGATCCTGAAGCACCTGCGACTTGCGCTCCTATGACCCTGCGCCGCCTATTGAAATACCACTGGATAAGATTCACCCGGCTAAGGGGCGATCCCCGGAAGCTGGCCTGGGGAATGGCCCTGGGTGTTTTTGTGGGCATCACCCCCACCGTACCGTTCCATATGGTGACGGTCCTCACTCTGGCGCCGTTGCTGCGGATTTCGGTGGTCACCGCCTACCTGGGCATCTGGGTGATGAACCCGGTGACTATTGCGCCCTTGTACTATTTGGCCTATGAGGTGGGTTGTCGGCTGTTGTTTCCTGAAGGCGCCCTGGTGTTGCCGGCCACCTGGACCTGGCGCTCGGCCTTGGAGGTTTTGTGGAGAGGCGGGCTGGCCCTGCAGGTGGGCGGAGTCATCATCGCCTTGCCGCCAGCCGTGGCTTCGTATTTCCTGACCCTTTGGGCCGTTCGGCGTCACCGCCAGCGCCGTTTTGAGACCCCCCGTGTCCAGCCTCTCTCCACGGACGCTCCTTGAGCGTCTCGGCCGTAAACCCAGAAAATCCCTGGGGCAGCATTTCCTGACCCAGCCGCAGCAGGCGGCCCGTATCGTGGCGGCTCTGGAACTGGAGCCGGAGGATGTGGTGGTGGAGGTGGGGCCGGGCCTGGGGGCGCTCACCGGCCTGCTGGCCAGACAGGCGGGGCTGCTCGTGGCCCTGGAAGTGGACCGGGACCTGGCGGATTTTCTGGCCCAGGAGTTTCTTTCCTTCCCCACGGTGCGGATCATCTGCCAGGACGTCTTGACCTTCGACCTGAAAGCCTTGGCGAAGGAGGTGGGACGGGAGCTGAAAGTGGTGGGCAACCTGCCATATCAGATCACCTCGCCCTTGCTGTTTCAACTGGCGGCCCAGAAGGAGGCCCTTAAGACGGCGGTGCTCATGATGCAGCAGGAGGTGGCGGTCCGCCTCACCGCGGCTCCCGGCGGCAAGGACTACGGGGTGCTCAGCGTCCTTATGCAATATCACTTTGCCATGGCCAGGCTCTTCACCCTGACGCCGGGCAACTTCTATCCTCCCCCCAAGGTGGAGTCCGCGGTGGTGCGCCTTATACAGCGCCGACCGGAGCCTGCGGCCGCGGATGAGGACCTTTTGGCCCGCTTGGTGAAAGCCGCCTTTGCCCGACGCCGGAAGACCTTGAAAAACAGTCTGGGGGCCGCAGCGGCCGCGTTCGGCCTCACCCCGGAAGAGTTGCAGGCCGTGGTCCGGGAACTGGGCCTGGACCCGGGGTGCCGCCCGGAGACTCTCAGCGGGACGGATTTTGTCCGGCTCAGCAACCGGCTGGCAAGCCGAGGCGGCAGCCTCCGGACGGCCTTGCACAGCGGGCCGGGGACCTGAGCCGTGCCTCCTGCCTGGCTGCTTCTCGGTTTAGGCGCGGCGTTGGGGGACGCGGGAGCGGATGCCGTCACCAAACGCTACTTCAGCCACCTGCCTCCTTATGGCATGGCCCTTATGCGCATGTTGAGCGCGGCGCCGTGGTTGGTGGCGGCCCAATACTTCGTGGCCTGGCCGCCTTTGGATCAGACCTTTTGGCTGGCGGTGGCGGCTTTGCTGATTCTGGAAATTGCCTCCTCGCTTTTGTATATGACCAGCCTCAAGGTGTGTCATCTCTCCCTGTGCATTCCCTTCTTGTCCTTCACCCCGTTGTTCATCCTGGGCACGGGTCACTTCCTCTTGGGGGAATGGCCCCCGGCCTCGGGACTGGCCGGGGTGGCGCTCATCGGCGCCGGCGGTTACATCTTGGGGCTCGGCACCGGCAGGAGCGGCATCTTGGCGCCGGTGGCCGCCCTCCTTCAGGAGCGGGGAGCCCGGTTGATGCTGGCCGTGGCCTTCATCTTCTCCTTCACCGCCACCCTCTACAAATTGGCCATTTTGCATTCCGACCCGCTTTTTATGGGAGTGACCTACCCCCTGCTGTTCAGCGCGGTGATGCTTTCGGGCTATCCCCTGCGGCCGGTGCCTTTACGAGCGGGCTTAAGGGGGCGCTGGCCATGGTGCCTGCTTTTGGGAGCCTGCGTGGTGACCAGCATCCTGTGCTTCACTTTTGGCGTTCGCTTGGTGCACACCGCCTATCTCATCGGCGTCAAGCGCCTGAGCCTGCTGGTGAGCGTGATCTTGGGAGGACTCTGGCTGAAGGAGCGGCCGTTTCTGCCCCGCTTGGCAGGGGTGTTGTTAATGGTGGGCGGCGCGGCCCTCATTGCCTTCAAGGGCTGAGACCGGGGAAAGCTGCCCGGCCTGCAGCCGGTATTCCCCCCGTTTTGTGAGGTCAAGAGGATGGGGTGGCCACCAGGGGGCCGCCTCCCCCGTTTTTCTCCTTGTGCCAGGCAAAAACCATGACATCCTTACCCCCCGCCCCGGAGCCCCGCACCTACCGCACCCGCATCGCCCGGGCCGGTCTCACCGCCTTTCAGGTGGCAGTGCGGGAAACGGACCTGTTCCTTTTGGCTGCCCGGGATCTGAGCGCCCTGACCCGGGAGGTGGTGGTGCGGGAGCGGGCCCAACTGGAGGCGTATCTTGCGGCCCACCCAAATTTTCTCACGGCCCTGACCCCCTGGCCGGAAGACCCCTTTGCCCCGCCTTTGGTGCGGGATATGATTGCCGCCGCCCGCATCGCCGGGGTGGGACCCATGGCCGCGGTGGCCGGGGCCATCGCCGAGCGGGTGGGCCGGGCCTTGCGGCCGGAAAGCCCGGAGGTCATCGTGGAGAACGGCGGGGACCTGTTTATGGTGTTCACCCGGCCGGCCACGGTTGCCCTCTATGCCGGCTCCTCTCCGTTAAGCCACCGGGTGGGGCTTCACCTGGACCCGGCCCTAAGCCCTTTGGGAGTCTGCACCTCTTCCGGCACCGTGGGGCACTCCCTGAGTTTTGGCCGGGCCGACGCGGCCTGCGTATTGGCGGCCAGCGCCGCCTTGGCCGATGCCTTGGCCACCGCCTTGGGGAACCGGGTCCAAGTCGCCGCCGATCTCAGCCCGGCCTTGGAATGGCTGGCCGGGGTGGAGGGCGCTTTGGGAGGAGTGTTGTTGGTGGGGGAGAACTTGGGGGCGTGGGGGGAGGTGGAGCTGGTACCCCTCTGAAGCTGTTAATTCTTATAAGTAGTTGATATATCAAATTATTTATAGTATTCTTATTAAAGAAAAATAATCTATTTTTGAGGCATAAAAAAATTCTTTCCAAATGATAATTATTGTGCTATGAAACGAGAAAATTTCGCTTGGCAGGCATTTGTTTTGCTAAGAAAGAAGAAGGAAGTTCTCGCCGGGGGAGATTTCGCCTTATCGAGAGGCGCATGAGAAAATCCGCCAAGATTACCAGGGAAGAGGAAGCGCTGAAAGACTTTCTGCGCGTCCTGAATGTGCTCCGGGAGAGCAGTCAGGCCCTCATCAACGCCTCCGAAGAGGTGCCTTTCCTGAGGGAGATCTGCCGTATCCTGGTGGAAACCGCCGGCTATGCCCTGGCCTGGGTGGGATATCCGGAAGAAGGGGATAACCGCTTCCGGACGGTGGCGGCGGCGGGCGATGCGGAAGAGTTTTTTCAGGCTGCCGCCTTCACCCTCGACGACTCCGAGCAGGGCCGCTCCTCCATCAGCCTCGCTTATAAGAACCGGGCTCCGGCCTTGTCGGCCCACCTGGCCACCGATCCGTCTTGGACCCCTTGGCAGGAGACGGCGGACCAAGCCGGATTGGCCTCCTGCCTTGCCCTTCCCCTGGTGGATGCCGGTCAGGTTTTGGGGGTCCTGGCGGTATTTGCCGAGCAGCCGGACGCGTTTTCCCCCGCCGAACAAACGCTCCTGGGCAACCTGGCCAAGGCTGCCGCCTTTGGCGTCATGGTGCTGCGCACCCGTCAGGAACGGGAGAACCTGAAACAGGACCTGGAACTCAAGGCCACCATGCTGGATTTTGCCAGCGAATCGGTGTTCATCCAGGACCTGGAGGGACGCTTTCTGTGGTTTAACCGGGCTACGGCCCGGGAATTGGGCTACACCGAGGAAGAGCTCCTCACCCTCAACAGCTTCCAGTTGGAGACCCCTGAATACGCCCAGCTCCAGAAAAACCGCCTCAAGGAGCTGCTGGAACGGGGGGAAACCACGTTTGAGTCTGCTCATTTCCGCAAGGACAGCTCGGTGCTGCCGGTGGAAATCCACGCCCGGGTTGTGGACCTGGGGGGCAAAAAGGTCATCCTCATTGCGGCCCGCAACCTGTCCGAGAAGCAGCGGTCGAATCAAGCCTACAAGGAACTGGAGGAAAAGTACCGAAAGCTGTATGATAGCTCCCAAGTGGGCATTTTCCGCGCCCGCTTAAGCGATCTGCGTTTTCTGGAGTGCAATGATCGCCTGGCCCAAATGCTGGGCTATGAGAATCGGGAGGAATTTCTCCAGGACTACCTTCCCGCCGAGCATTTTGTGGACAGCGGCACCCGGGAACGCCTCCTGGCCAGCCTGCGAAACGGCGATCTGAAAAATTTTGAAATCCGGTTTTATCGCCGGGATGGGGCCATCGTCTCCTTGTTGCTGTCCGGCACGGTGGACCATTTCCAGGGCCTCCTGGAAGGGGTGGCCAGCGATATCAGCGACCTTCGGAAAGTTGAGGAGGAGCTCCGGCAATCCGAAGACAAATACCGCACGCTGGTGGAGCAACAGCTGGGGCGCTCCCTTCTTTACGCCATGGAGCGCCACCGCCTCAAACAAGAAATGCACCGGGACCGGGAACTGTGCGCCAAGGTCATCGCCGGGTGCGGCGACGGCATTCTGGCCTTCGACCGCAACTACCGCCTCACCCTGTGGAACGGGGTGATGGAGGAGTTGAGCGGCCACACTCGGAGCAAGGTCCTCAATAAAAACGTCTTCAAAGTCCTGCCGGTCTTCAAGGAACTCCAGGAGGCCCGGCAGGTGTTCGGCACCACCCCCCAGGCTCACTTCTTGGACACCGAGCGGCCCTTGCGGCTTTCGCCCACCGGGCCGGAAGGGTATTTTGACGCCAGCTTCATCCCCTTGCTCAGCGAATCCGGGGAGGTGGCCGGCGGCCTGGTCACCATTCGCAGCCTCACGCATCTCAAACAGGCCGAGCAGAGCCTGCGCGAAAAGCAATCCCTCCTGGGCGCGCTCTTCACCAGCCTCAACAGCGGCATCGCCATCCTGGACCCCTCCTACACCATCCTTCAGGTCAATCCGGCGATGGAACGCCTGTTCCCCAAGGCGCACCCCCTGGTGGGACGCACATGCTATGAAGCCTGTCACGGGCTAAAGGGTCCCTGCGACTTTTGCCCCACCGCCAAAACCCTGGCCACCGGTCAGCCCGGTCAAACCGTGATCCCCTGGCGAACCCCGGGGGGTGCGGAAGGCTGGCTGGAAGTGCATACCTTCCCCCTGATGGACCAGAACCGGGGAACCTGCGTCGGGGTCATCGAACAAGTAGTGGATATCACCGAGCAGCGCCGGACGGAAGAAGAGTTGCGGGCTTTTCAACAACGCTACCAGCTCATGACCAAAAGCCTGCCCCTGATGACGGCCCGGCTGTTCCCGGATTGGCGGGTGGAATTTTATGATGACCGCCTCACCGCCTTCACCGGCCATACTCCCGAAGAGGTGGCCAGCCGGGGCCTCACCTGGTTGGACCTGGTCCTGGAGGAGGACCGGGACCGGGTGGAGCGGCTTTTCTCCCAGCCTCCCGGGACGGACCGGCCCGGTTCTCGGGAATACCGCCTGCAAGGCAAGGACGGCCAACCCTTATGGGTCCAGGAAAACGCCCAGTTGGTGTATCACCCCGACGGCCGGCCGGCGTATGCCGAGCTGGTGTTGCTGGATATTACGGAGCGCAAGAAAACCGAGGAGATGCGTCCCCAGCTGGAGGACCAGTTGCGCCAGGCCCAGCGCCTGGAGGCCATCGGCACCCTGGCGGGAGGCATCGCCCATGATTTCAACAATATCCTGGGGGTGATGCTGGGCTATACCGAGATGACCTTGAGCGCCTTGCCGGAGGACAGCCCGCTGAAACGCAAGCTGCTTCAGGTGCTCAAGGCCGGCCAGCGCGGCAAGGAGCTGGTGAGCCAGATTCTGGCCTTCAGCCGCCCCATGAAGCAGGAGAAGCGCCCCACCCAACTGGGAGCCCTCATCAAAGAGACCCTCAAGATGCTGCGGGCCACCCTGCCCACCACCATAGAACTCAAAGTCAGCCTGGACAACCGGCGGGACACCATCCTGGCTGACCCCACCCAGATTCACCAGGTGCTCATCAATCTGTGCGCCAATGCCGCCCACGCCATGCGGGAAGCGGGCGGAGTGCTGGAAGTGAAGCTGGGAGCCGTGGATCTGGATGCCGCCACGGCCAAGCAATACCATGACCTCAAACCCGGGCCGTATGTCAAGCTGAGCGTCAGTGATACCGGTCACGGCATGGAAAAGGCGACCATGGAGCGGATTTTTGACCCCTTCTTCACCACCAAGGCCCCGGGTGAAGGCACCGGCATGGGGCTGACCGTGGTCCACGGCATTGTCAAATCCCACCACGGCGCCATCGTAGTGCACAGCGAACCAGGGAAGGGTTCCACCTTTGAAGTCCTGCTTCCCCGCATTGAGGAACGGGCGGCGGACGGCTCCCAGGAGAAAAGCGGCATGAATCGCGGTCAGGGCCGGATCCTCTTTGTGGATGATGAGGAGTGGCTGGTGGAAATGTGGCAGGAGATCCTCCAGAGCCTGGGATTCGAAGTGCAGACCAGCATGAGCAGCACCGAGGCCCTGGAACTCTTCAGGGAGCAGCCCGACTACTATGACCTGGTCATCACCGACCAAACCATGGCTCGCATGACCGGCTTTGAATTGGCCAAAGCCATGCTGGCCATCCGCCCGGACCTTCCCGTCATTCTGTGCACGGGCTACAGCGATCTGATCACCCCGGAGAAGGCCAAGGAGGCCGGAATCCGAGAATTTGCCATGAAACCGCTGTCCATCAGCGACCTCACGGCGGCGATCCAGAGGATCCTGCCGGGCAAGGGACAGGCAGTGGCCACGGATTGACCCTGCCGGATGCCAGGAGGGCTAACCTTATGCTGAACGCCTCTTTTAAGGAAGAGGACGGAGTCGGTTGGGAGCTCCCGAGCGAGCCTACGGCTGCAGTGCGGGTGCTCATCATTGACGACGACGAATTGTTCTGTGAAATGCTGTCGGACCTGATCCGGGATATGGGCTATGGCGTCCACTTCGCCCGCAATCTGGGAGACGGCCTGGCCATGGCCCGGGAGGTGGATTATGACGTGGTCTTTTTGGACGTGCGTCTGCCCGACGGCAGCGGCCTGGAACTCTTGCCCCGGCTTAGGGAGCTTCCGGCCGCCCCGGAGGTGATCATCATCACCGGAGCCGGCGACCCGGATGGGGCCGAGCTGGCCATCGTGAATGGCGCCTGGGATTATATCGAAAAGCAGTCCTCCATCAAAAAGATGACCCTGGCCCTCACCCGGGCTTTGCAATACCGGGCGGAGAAGAAGGGGCACAAACCCACGGTGGCCCTGAACCTGGAGGGCATCGTGGGCAGCAGCCAGGCCATGCGGGAATGCTTTGATCTCCTGGCCCAGGCGGCGGACAGTGAAGCCAACGTGCTCATCGTGGGGGAAACGGGCACCGGCAAGGAGCTCTTCGCTCGGGCCATTCATGCCAACAGTCCCCGGAAAATCAAGCCCTTTGTGGTGGTGGACTGCGCCGCGCTGCCGGAATCCCTGGTGGAAAGCGCCCTCTTCGGCTACGAGAAGGGAGCCTTCACCGGGGCCGACAAGGCTCAGGTGGGGTTGTCAACGGGGCCGACAAGGCTCAGGTGGGGTTGATCAAGCAGGCCGATGGCGGCACCCTCTTCTTGGATGAGGTGGGCGAGCTGCCCCTCACCATGCAGAAGGCGTTCTTGCGGGTCCTGCAGGAGCGGCGCTTCCGGCCTCTGGGCGGCCGCACGGAGGTGGAGAGCAACTTCCGGCTGGTGGCGGCCACCAACCGGGATCTGGATCAGATGGTGGCCCAGGGCAGCTTCCGCAAAGACCTCCTGTTCCGGCTGCGCTCCCTCACCCTGGTGCTGCCGCCGCTGCGGGAGCGGCCGGAGGACATCCGGGACCTGGTGCTGTTCCACACCGCCCGCCTCTGCCAGACCTCGGGCATCGGCCCCAAAGGGTTTGCCCCGGAGTTTTTTGAGAGCCTCATGGCCTATGACTGGCCGGGAAACGTTCGGGAGCTGGTGAACACCCTGGAGCGGGCCTTGGCGGCGGCGCGCTATGAACCGACGCTGTTCCCCAACCACCTGCCCAGCGATCTGCGCATCAAGGTGGCCCGCCTGGCGGTGAGCAAAGAAAGCGGCAACGGCAACCGGGAAATCCCCCGGCCTCTGCTGCCCCGCTTGAAGGAATTCCGAGAGGCCGCGGTGGCTCGGGCGGAAAAGAGTCAGCTACCGTC